>Ga0210386_10001232_pt1 | contig 22982 bp, 20 predicted proteins | sample IncBWH32OmetaG_FD_160091 | JGI IMG/M metagenome (GOLD analysis project Ga0210386, IMG submission 160091) | Forest soil microbial communities from Barre Woods Harvard Forest LTER site, Petersham, Massachusetts, United States - Inc-BW-H-32-O ...
TTGCTCGCTGGACTCGAGTTGGCCGTTTACGAAGTGAATGACGCTGGCGGAATCGCCGGAAGACCACTCGAGCTGGTGGTCCGAGACACCGCCGCTGATCCGCAGAGGGCCGCGGCGGCCGTAGATGAATTGGCTCGCCTGGGCGTGGCTGCGTTAGCGGGGGAGTATCACAGCGTCGTCGCTCGCGCCGCTGCTGCCAGGGCGGACGCCCTCGGCCTACCATTCCTCTGCTCGTCGGCGGTTCTCGACACGCTCACCGAACAGCCAACGCAATGGGTCGCGCGCCTCGCGCCCGCGCAGTCCCATGGCTGGCAGATCTATGCAGAGTTTCTCCTCAGCGCGGGCCACAGTCGAATCGCCGTAGCAGCCGAGTCGAGTGTCTACTGGGCATCTGGAGCCCGCATTCTGCGGGATTACCTCGCTCCACGCGGGGGCACCGTCATCGAACTCGACATGCGCTCGCTCGCTCCTACGGCGCTGTGCGATGAACTCGTCGACAATCGCGCGACAGCCCTCCTTCTTCTGGTCGGTTACCCGGACCCGGCAGTGTCGATCGTCAAGTCCGTCCGCCGCGACCAGCGCCTTGCCGAGATCATGATTGGTGCTCCAGCCGGGCAACCGGAGTTCGCCGAATGGGCGAGGTTGCTGGGCGATGAGAGCGCCGCGATCCCGTTCTTGCGCTATCTGCCCGAGCGCCTCAGCCCACTCGGTGCACGAGTCGAGTCGGCCCTCCGTGAGCAGCTAGCCACAGCGCCCTCCTTCGTCGCCTTCGAGGGCTACGACACGGTCGCCATTCTCGCCGACGTGCTGCGTTCTCACGGCGTGGACCGGGCGCGCATTGCCGCATCCTGGCCGCGCGTCGCAGTTGAAGGGACCCGCGGGCTGATCCAGTTCTCAAGCATGCCAGGCATCAGCGTTTGGCAATGGGCCTGGGCCCCAATCCAAGTCGTTGATCGAGATCCGGTGGACCCCAATCGCTTTCGGATCCTCCACGCCGGCTGATGCTCAATCTTTTTCTCCAATAGCAATTTGTTGGCACGCCCTGGCGAATTTATCTTGCGCGAATTTTTCCTTTGGCGAAATTATCGTTTGGCGCGAAGCGCGTGTGCCTGGACGGCTAGTCCTCCGGCATAATCGAAGTATGTCTCTCCTTTGGAAACCGGAAAGCTGGTCGCAACGCCTGGCTGAACTTGAAGCACGCACGGGCGACCTGAAAGAAGCTCCCCTGCGCCGCGATGTCCGCTCATTAGGCATGCTGTTGGGAGAAGTGCTGCGCGAACAGGCTGGCGAGTCTCTCTTTGAAAAAGTGGAAGAGTTGCGCCAATCGGCGATTCGACGCCGCGAGGCGCAGGCTGAAGGCAATCTGAAAGAGGCGGAAGACCGGCTGCAGCTCACTGTGCTTGGCATAAACACGATGACGGTAGAGCAGGCTTACTCACTGAGCCGTGCATTTGCCTTCTATTTCGAGCTGATTAATCTTGCCGAGACAAACCATCGCAAGCGGCGGCGTCTGTCTCTGCAACTGAACGGAGAGGGTGCGAGGCAGCGTGGATCGCTGCGCGGCACGCTGCGCGAGATGAAGCGCGTCGGCATCTCGGCAACGGACGCGCTGGCATGGTTGCGGCACATCTTTATCGTTCCCGTCTTCACCGCGCATCCCACGGAGATCGCGCGCCGTTCCGTGCTCTTCAAGCGCCGGCGCATTGGCGATTTTCTCGAACAGCTGGACCGCATCCCCGTGCCCGATGAAGAGATTTCACGCCTGCAGGAACAGCTCATCGCCGAGATCACCGCATTGTGGCAAACCGACGAGGTTCGCAGCCGAAGGCCGACGGTCAATGACGAAATCAAGATGGGGCTGGATTATTATGACGTCTCTATCTTTGCCACGCTGCCCAAGCTGTACGAAGAAGTATCGGCGGCGCTGGCGAGCGAATATGGCTTGAACATTGACATCTCGGAGCTGCCGCTATTGCTCGGCTTCGGATCCTGGATCGGCGGCGACCGAGACGGCAATCCATTCGTAACGCCAGATGTGACGCGAGAAGCGATTGCCACGGCCCGGACACGTTTGCTCGTCTATTACCAATTGCAGGTTCAGCTGATCATCGACCTGCTTACGACTTCAGCGCAACAGATACCTATCAGCGAAGAACTGAGCCAGCGCCTGCATGGATATCTGGCTGAGCTTCGTTCTGGCACGCAACAGATCTTTGGAGCGCGCTTTGAGTTTGAGCTATACCGCCGTTTTATGGTGTGCGTCCACGCTCGGCTGCTACGCACCGCCGGAGAAAATGCGTCCGACACCGACAGCCTCGAATCAGCCCTGAGCGCGTTGCCGGCATACTGCAGTGCACAGGAGTTTCTGGATGATTTGAAGATACTGCGGCGCAGCCTGGCTGAGAATGAAGGGCTGCGTCTCGCGCAATCCCTGATCGATCCCCTCATTCTTCTCGTCCGCACCTTTGGCCTGCACCTGCACACGCTGGATATTCGCCAGCACGCGCGGCTGCACCAGAAGACGCTCCAGGAAGCTTCCGCCTGGTGCGCGGGCAATGCGGGCATTGTGCCGCAAGACCTGAGTAAGGAAAGCGCGGATGTGATTGAAACCTTCCGCACGATCGCCGAGGTGAAAGCTGGGTGCAGTCCTGAAGCGATACGGCAGTACGTGATCAGCGGCGCCAGCAGCGTGGAAGATGTGCTCGGTGTCTTATGGCTCGCGCGGCTCGGGGGCGTGGAAGTGGCAGCCAACGGCAGTGATCCCGGCCTGATGCCTGTGCCGCTCTTCGAGTCGATTGAAGATCTGCGCAACGCTCCAGATGTCTGCCGGGCTCTATGGAACCTGCCCGAGTATCGCACCCTGCTCGCCTCATGGAACAACACGCAGGAGATCATGCTCGGCTACTCCGACTCCAATAAAGACGGCGGCATGCTCACTAGCACCTGGGAGATTTTCCGCGCGCACCGCGCCCTGCACGAGGTGGCTCGCGAATGCGGCGTGAAGCTGCGCCTCTTCCATGGACGCGGCGGCACGGTGGGACGTGGCGGCGGCCCGACGCACCGCTCGATCTACGCACAGCCTGTTGGAGCATTTGAAGGGCAGATTCGCATCACGGAACAGGGCGAGGTGCTCAACTGGAAGTATTCCGACGTTGTGCTCGCCGAGCGCAACCTGGAACTGATGATTGCCGCTTCGCTCGATGCATTGGCACGGCCGAATGCGCTCGATCCGAACGGACATCAGTCGGGGATTCTGCTGCCGGAATGGGAAGCGGCTCTCGAAGAGCTATCCGACGTGGCCTTCCATTTCTATCGCGAGCATATTATCGATGACCCCGATGTGCTGAGCTATTTTGAGACAGCGACCCCGGTTGCTGAACTTGAGCATGCGAAGATCGGCTCGCGTCCTGCGCGGCGCAGCGGCCGCCGCAGCTTTGCCGACCTGCGGGCGATTCCGTGGGTCTTCGGATGGACACAGAGCCGCCAGCTTGTCCCGGCATGGTTTGGCGTCGGACATGCGCTCACGCACTATGCGCAAAAACCGGGCGGCATGCAGCTGCTGCGCGCCATGATGGCCGAGTTTCCGCTCTTCATTGACTTGATTCGTAACGTTGAGATGGCGCTGGCGAAAGCTGATCTCGGCATCGCATCGCTGTACGCTTCGCTGGTGCCGGATGCAGAGATGCGCCAGCGTGTCTTCTCGAAGATTGAAGCTGAGTTCAAGCGCACGCTCACGGCTGTGCTCGCGGTGACGGGACAAAAAGAATTACTCGAGACGAACAGGATGCTCGCGCACTCGATCCGGCTGCGCAACCCATACGTCGATCCGATGAGCCTGATTCAGGTCGATCTGTTGCGGCGGAAACGCGCCGGGGAAGATACGGAGGAGATCAACCGTGCAATCGCCAGCACAATTAACGGCATCTCGGCCGGTCTTCGGAATACCGGCTGATTTCCCAAAGTGAAGCGGATGAGCTGTCGGACGTGCCATATTGGGTTTGATGGTGCAATTTATTGCGTGAAGGCGGGCACAAGCCAAAGCATCGTCATACACTCGGCGCATGGACACGCAACCGCCCCTTGAAGATATCAACGCGATCGTGAGCCGCTTTCAGGCCTGGGCTGGAGCGCAGACTCCAGCTCAGGCTAAGCATGGCGTGCGCGAACTCACTTATGAAGAAGCCATTCGGTTAAGCCGGCCCCGGACACCGCTTGAAAAATCTGCTGCGACGGATACACCCGTTACGCCTGGTTCATCCATCAACGCGAAGCCCCAGCCTGCATTAGAAGTATCAGCAACGGAACCAGCCAAAGCCAGGAAGCGAACCTCCTCTCGTCCCACCGGAAAAAACACGGGAAAAGATCCTGCCTGCCCCGCTGCAAAAACTCAGGACGTCACCCTTCAGGCGCCTGCGAGCTTCCGTCAGATACTTGCTGAAGAAGTGATGCCTCGATCCATTGTGTCCAGGCAAACACTTACGACAGAGCGCCGGACAATGGCTCTTTCCCTTCGCCTGTCTTCCAGTGAACATTCGCAAATGAAAGCGCGCGCAGCCGAGGCAAATCTCTCGGTCTCGGGCTATCTTCGCGCGTGCGTGTTCGAAGTAGAAGAGTTACGCGCACAATTGAGGCGAGCGCTTGTCACGCAGGAACAAATACGGGTACAGGCATCCGTGCCGATGCTGACCTTGCCATCGTTTGTGCAATTTGTACGCCAGCTGTTTCGTAGAAAAACGACGACGCTCGCCGTGCGGATTTGATCCGCAGTTGTTCTCCCGTGGTTGTCCAATGAACGATGCATCGGACATTTCCGGTTGAATGACTGACTCTACCGCTGACTCGCTTCGCCCGCCAGAACGCGCCGGTTGAAGTCAGCCGACTGCCTGCGAGGAACGCTCAGGCATTTCCAGTCGCTTGACTTAAGATGCTTGGCCACAAAGATAATTTGGCCGCAATGGCTCGGATAATGGGCAACTTGGCGGTTTATAGCCTGCATCACCGAGTGCGCTTCGCCGCGAATGGTAATCGTCCGGCCAAGATCTGCGTCAGTCAAAGGTTCCAATGCGCCGAACAGGCGGCTCCATCCGTCTTCCCACAAGCTCAGCAACTCAGTGCGCGTGGCGGGCGGCTCTTCGAATTCGCTGTCGCGATTGCGGTCAGGTTTCTCGCCATCCGTGGTCAAAAAATCGGTCCAGCGCGAACGCATGTTGCCAGCCATGTGCTTCATGATGATGGCAATCGAATTACTTTCAGGATCAACCGCCGTATAAAGCTGCTCATCGCTGAGTTGCGCTATGGCTGCGTCTGCCATCTTTTTGTATTGGCGGAAAATCGCCACTGAGTCGGTTACATAGGAAGTCGTAAATTCGAGTGCCATGATTTTTATGGATTCTCCAAATCGACACTTTGGTTCCGAAAAAATTATTCAGTCTGCACGTTTGTCGCTTTATCGTGCTGAAAGCTAACGTTCCACTGCTTACCGCCCGCGTCATAGTGCACCGTGCGGTTGCCGTAGTCGGATGAGTCCGATTGCTGGATCATGCCAAGAGCCATGGCCACTTGCAACTCATTCATGCCTACCTTTGGCTGGTGCTGATCGACAGCCTGCCACACATCCGCTGGCCAGTGTTTGTATAGCTGGTGCGGATCGTCGTAGTAGAAGATCTGATCGCAATAATAGGTCGAGTCATCCCCTTGCATGGAACCGATCGCCGTCGCATATTGCTTCGTATCGCCGGGCATTTCAAAAACGGCATAGATCTGCTTGTCCCCTTGCGGAATACGGCTGGCCACGCTGGCAGGGGCTTTTGCAACCACAATGTCCTTCACCTCGAGCGTTTGAACGCTGGGCAGAGGCCCGGCTTTGTGCGCGAAGTTGATGCTGCGACCCACATAAGGAAAGTAATCGAGTTCATAGCCCGCCTGTATCCAGATGGTTTTCCCGATCAACGTTTTTGCCGACTTCAAATCATCGATATAAAGTTTGCGCGGCTGCACGATATCGTCATCGGTAAGCATGCGTTGTTGCGGCTGGGCCTTTTGCACGATCGGTTCATGACGTTCTTTCCACACAAAATAAATACGAATGCTGAAAATGGCCAGCACCAGCAGTGTGGCGAGTCCTACTTTCTGCCATGTCTTCATTGTGGTAAGCCCTGTTCCTTGATTTCAATTCCGTTTTGTTTAGATGCACACCGGCTATAGCTGGCGTACCTGCTGGGCGGATTGCTCTGTTTCCGCCTGTAGAAGCGATTCGGGCGTCAAGCGATCGGCACGGCGAAGACTTGGAAAGAAGATGCTCCATACGCCGGTGACCATCAGCGAGCCAACCCCGCCGATCACCACAGCACGCACCGCTCCCCACCATGAAGCGGTGAGACCGCTTTCGAATTCACCCAGCTCGTTCGACGCGCCAAGGAAGAGCGAGTTGACGGCGCTGACGCGTCCACGCATCTCCGGCGGTGTTGCCAGTTGCAGAATCGAGGAGCGAATTACAACACTCACCATGTCCGATGCGCCGACCAGAAACAGCGCCAGCAATGACAAGGGCAGACTCCTCGATATGCCGAAAAGCACAGTGGCAGCGCCAAAGATGCCGACACAAACAAGCATCTTCCCCCCCGCGCGCCGCTCGAGGGGCCGCCAGGTAAGCCACATGGATATGACCAGCGCTCCGATAGCAGGTGCTGCGCGCAACAGGCCAAGCCCACGGGGTCCGGTGTGTAGAATCTCCTGCGCAAAGATAGGCATAAGAGCAACTGCGCCACCCAGCAGAACCGCGAAGAGATCCAGCGAAATGGAGCCGAGAAGAATCTGCGTCTTCCACACATACCGAATGCCGGCAAGAATGACGTCGGTGGAAATGGCCTTGTGCTCCATACGTCCAAGGCGAACGTGCAGGGAAAGAATGAGCCAGAGAAATGCGAAAAGCGTGGTCAGGGTGAAGAGAAAAACGATGCTGGCTCCGGCGATGCGTCCATGCAGCGGCAGCGTGTAGAGAATGCCGCCCAGCGACGGGCCGGCCACGTTGGCGATTTGAAATGCCGTTGCGCCCCAGGTAACAGCATTCACAAAATGTTCTTTCGGCACCAGATGAGGAATAAGGGCCGAGCTTGCTGGGCCGCTGAAGGCGCGTCCTGTTCCCACAAGAAAAAGCACCGAATAAATCGGCCAGACAGTATGCAGCCCATGCCACGCAAAGAGAAAGAGCGCAAGCGTACAAAATGCCTGCAGCGTGTAACAAACAAGAATGACCTGACGGCGGTCGAAGCGGTCGGCGACGTGGCCGGCAGGCAGCAGGAAGAACAGCCCGGGCAGAAAGAGCACAAGACCCGTATATCCAAGATAAAGCGCGCTGTGCGTGATCTGGTAGACGAGCCACGCCACGGCGAGGGTCTGCGCCTCAGCACCGATGATGACCAGCACCCGCGCAAGCTGATAGCGCCGGAAATCGCGCGAGAGAAATGCTGCTGCGCCTGAGCTTAAAGATCGGTCGGACATGCCTGGTCTGTATCCATGATACCTTCCGCGTCGGAAGCAACCCTCGGAGTGGAGTTCAGCGCATCCCGGTTACATTTCCACAGGGAGGGACCGGGCAGATTGGCGCGAACGTTTCGCCGATTTGTGAAAGACGCCGCCAGACTCGTGTCATACACTCTCCGTACTATGGTTAAAGCAATCAAATGGGCGTTTTGTCTTGCTTTACCGGTCTTGGCCGTCTTGTCCTCTGTCTTGGCACAATCGCAGGCAGATACGCCCGCCGCAGCCCAGGCAAGGGCTGAAATTCCGGCTGTAGAGGCCTTGCTGAAGCGAGTTCCCGATCGAGCCGCTGTCCTCTACTACCTGGCGGGGGATTACCTGCTCCTTGGCGAATCGCAGAAGGCGCTTGCGCTATTGAAAGAGTGTGTCGCAGCCAACGAGGGTTTTGACCCGGACCGCGATCCGGTTTTTCGCCCGCTGTATAGCGATGCACGTTTTCGCTCTCTTGTTATGCAGGCGGAAAAGCAGTACCCGGTCGTCGATAGGGCACAGGTCGCCTTTTCGGTCCCGGAGAAAGATCTGATTCCAGAAGGGCTGGCCTTCGACGAGAAAGCCCAGGTTTTTTATCTGAGCAGCCTCTTTCACAAGAAAATCGTCTGGTTTGGAATGGACGGAAAGGTTTCTGATTTCGTTCCCGAGGGAAAGTATGACCTGCTGCCGATCTGTGGATTGAGAGACGAAATCGCCGATAACTCCCTCTGGGCCGCCGGCTGTGAAGATGACGGACGCGGCGAACTGTATCATTTCTCGGCCGATGGCAGCCGGCTTGAGCATATTTCGCCGCCAACACCCGGAAAACATCTTTTCAATGACCTTGTTTTACGCGGCAACTCAGAAATCTATCTCACGGACAGCCTCGCGAATCAGGTGTACCGCATCGAGCGAAAGGGGCACAAGTTCACAACGCTCTCGTTTCCCCGGCCTCTCTTTTACCCGAATGGAATCACGCTATCGGACGATCAGAAACTACTCTACGTAGCCGATGCATTTGGCGTGTTTGTGTTTGACCTGGAGCAAAATACCTCGCACGAAGTGGACCGCGGGCCTTCGGGCACGCTCTCCGGAATCGATGGCCTTTACTGGTATAAAGGTGACCTCGTCGGTGTGCAAAACGGGATTGGCGTACCACGCATTACCCAGTTCTCTCTTGCTCCGGGCGGCCTGCGCGTCCAGCAGGAAAAGACTCTGGTATATCGATCTCCGCAGCTCGGCACGACCACTACCGGAGCAATTAGAAATTCAGATTTTTTCTTCATAGAAAACAGCCAAATCGACAACCGGGAGGGCAATCGGATTCTCGATCCGGCCAAGCTCGAGCCTGTGCGTATTGGCAAGATAGCTCTCAGCCCGGTTCCATAAAGGCAAACGCTGTGGCGGCGACACCTGCAACCCGCTCCGTCGCCTTGCTGCATCTCATCTAGAGTCTGTGAACATGCCTTGATACTTCCAGAGAAAGCGAGCCGATTCTGTGCCTGAAGAAATCCAGCAGTCCGACAGAATTTTGATAGCCCATGCAACGGTGCATCTGGTGGGTGGTGAGTCCTTTGACCTTTTGCCGTTTGAAAACGCTGAAGACGTGAAGAGCGAGGTAAATGACCTGATGGCAAGCTGGGCAAAATCCGGCTTCTTGCTTCGCGGAAGGCATATCTATCCCTGGCATCAGGTTTTGCGTGTAGAAGTCACGTCGGTCGATGAAATGTCACGGAGTGAAGCCGCCCAACAGCTCATGGATTGGGAGACGAACGATCTCTATCGGGTACAGCAGGGCTTCTGGAAGACGAAAAAAGCACGCGAAATGAAAGAAGAGAGCAAAGAGCCGCAAACCGGGGGCGCCCCGCCTCATTAGATCAATGCACCGCCCCGGAAAGCCGGGAAGAAAACTCAGAGTTGAATATTGACAAGGCCGGCAGCATCGCCAGGGGTCGTGCTTGAAATTTGCGGAGCGCGCCAGTGGTCTATGTAAGAAATCTGGTGCACGCAGCTGATCGTGCAGTGTGGAGCGCAGGTCTTTTCCGTAAGAAATTCCCGCTTCAGATCGGCCTTCGTGTACTCAGCCAGCGGCACGCCGGGAAAACCTCTCTGCTGCGAGCAGTAGTGCACCAGACCGTCCTCGCAGATGTAAAGGTAGCGCGACCCTGCGCTGCAGCGCCAATCATTCGGCTGCGCATTGGCAATGGCTTCCTGAAATTGATTGAACTGGGAATAATTTTTCTTTTTCCAGCCGCGCATTTCCGTCCATACGCGGCGCTCTTCCCCACCGAGCGGTTTCAGCTGCCCGTCGCCATCGTGAATGATGCCAATGGTCGAAGTAAAACCGAGCCCAATCGCACGTTTGCCAATAGTCAGCGCGTCCTGTGGATCCTTGATGCCACCACCGACAACGGAGTTGATATTCACATGGAAGTCGGCAAACTCTGAGAGCCATTGCAGTTTCTTATCGAGAACTTTCAGGCTCTTTTTGGAAATCTCATCCGGCTGCACATTGTCGATAGAAATCTGCAGGTGGTCAAGCCCTGCCTTGTTCAGCCGCTGGATGCGCTCGGGAACCAGCAAATAGCCGTTCGTGATCATGCCAGCAAGTCGCCCATGATGCCGGATGCGGGCAATGACCTGATCGAGGTCCGGGTGCAGCAGCGGTTCGCCGCCGGAGATGGTGATAATGCTCGTTCCGAGTCGGGCCAGATGGTCGATGCGGCGCAGCATCTCGTCGATGGGCACTGGCTTCGAAACGTCGTCATACTCATTGCAGTAAGCGCAGGCCAAATTACAGCGGCGCATGGGCACAATCTGTGCCATCACCGGATGCCGGGTGGAGGCGAGCGCGTGGCCCACAAGGGCCAGCTCGCGCACCTTGCGGCTGGCGGCCTTCATACGGCGGCCTGTGGTCTGTTGGCGGGCTGCGGACATACTCTTCTTATTGAAACACAGGGAGATAGGCTGGGGCGAGTCCCAACCCCGGAGTGGGGAAAGCAGCCGTCGAACGGCGACTATTCCCGGCTAAACTGGCCCTCCCGGGACTGGGCTTTCCAGACAGAGCCCCAAGACCAGGCGCTCACTTCTGCAAGCACCCTGTTGCTTGGGGAACGGAGGGGCTAATGATCCAAATGATCCACGAATATGCCGGGAATATGCCGGCTACTGCTTCGACTGAAGTTCGAAAGAGCGCAGGTCATTCTCCAACTCCTGCATCTCCTTCTGTATCTTCTTGAAATCGACGGCACCCAGCGGTTGCTGCATCTCGGTGGAAAGCTTCTGCGCATCGATGCTGTTCATAGCCGTTTGCATTTCGCGGTTCATCTCCTCGAAATTGAGCACAGCGAGGCTGTCGTTCAACTCTGCGCTCAATTGCGGCTCATCGAGCAGGTCAGGGCAGAATCCTGGCAATTCCAGCTCGCCTTTTTTCTTCGGTTCACCTGCCTGCATGCTTAACGTCTGCTCTTTCTTGTTGCGCATCACGGTAAGCTGCACCTGCTTGCCGCGGTTGCTGTGCAGGGTCTTGAGCCAGTCGGCACGCGAGGCCATGACGCCATTGTTCACTTTGGTGATGACGTCGCCCGCCTTCAGTCCCGCAGTCGCCGCAGGACTGTTCTCATCGACGCTCTTGACCAGCAGGCCTGTTCCATCACTCACGCCGAAATAGCTCGCCAGCTGTGTGCTCAGCACATCTACATCCGCGCCCACATAAAGACCGTTTGTCGCAAAAACACCGAAAAATCCGTTGCCAAATCCGCGCGACGACGGTGGGGCAAGACCTTCGATCTCGGGAGCTTCGCTCGGATCAGGCACGGTAAAATGTTGCGACCACGCATTCGCTTCCACCTTGGCGCGGTCGGCCAGCTGCACAGAAATATTCAGCATCAGGCCATCGCGACAGATCACAAAGCTCACCGTGCGTCCGGGAGGAGTTTCGCGCAACATGCGCCGAAGCTGGTCTGACCCTTCCACCCGCTGCCCGTTCATTTCAAGTATTGCGTCGTGAATCTTCAAGCCCGCCTTATTTGCGGGAGCATCATGATCGACGGTAACGATCTCTGCACCGTGCGGATCCTTGAGCTTCAGCGCGGCAGCGCGATCGTTGTCGATATCGTGGATATCGATGCCAAGATAGCTCTGAGAGTTATGCGCAAAATATGCGGTGGTATCGTTGAAAACGCTGATCGGTTGCGCAAAACCCCGATTACTGCCTGCTGCCAGCACTGCCCCGCTTACAGCAACGAATATCCAACCCAGCCTCGAAAAATGTTTCATTTGTGTGCCTCAATCAGTAGCCCCTACTCGCTCTGACTTTTTATTTACTAAAAGGTAACCTCATCACTATTGAATCTGCGGTAACTGCTGCAGAACCTGCCGCGAAACCGTGCGGATTTGTGGATTATCATCCTGCGCGGCCACAGTATGCAAGACTTCCCGCACGCTGGAATCCCCTTCTACGGGCTCAATCAAATTGATAGCCTGCGAACGAACGCGCGAATCGGAGTCCTTCATCAAGGCCTCAAGCACGGAATCACGCACGCGCATATCTTGCGCGATATAAGGCTCCAGCCCTTCCAGCGCCTTCAGGCGCACATTCGGGTTCTTGTCGTAGCGCAATGCCACCATCAGCGCATTGCGGATGGGCCCATCGTCACACTGCCCATTGCGGCACTCGCTTGCCAGCAGCCCCACCGAATCGTCGCGCACTCCCGCATTCCCATGGTTCTGCGTGCCCAGCAATAACAGCTGGCGGATGCGAGGATCATCCAGATGGCCCTGCATCGTCTCCGGGACCAGTTTGTCGTAGTTTACCTTTACGGTTTCTGTATTTGGATCACGCGTAATACTGCTTACGTTCGCAATCCGCGCAGGATTATCTTCCGTGACGGCCGGAGGCTGGCCAAGATTCAAAACCAGCTTCGATTGCTCTGCCTCGTGTGCCTTCAGTCCAGCGCGATAGCCGCCGTATCCACCTGCGGCAACACCCAGCAGCAACAACATGGATGCCATGACCGGAGCAGCACGCAAACGGCCCGCGCCCCGAGTAAAAAGCTGCGTGAGCCGCACCAGCCAGCTGCCATGCGGCATCGTATCCAGCGCCTCTTCCAGGCGCATGCGCGCCTGCGCCAGCATGGCTGCCGGCGGTTCCTCAACGGGATAGAGCGACATTGCCGACTTCAGTGCGCGTATCGCCTGCATGTCGCGACGGCACTCATCACACTCCGCCAGATGCTGTTCGAGTTGATGATTGACGTCGTCGGAAAGCTCTCCGTACGCGGCCAACGCGATATTCTGCTGCGCCATGTCACACTTCATTGCCATAAATCCTTTGCCTCACTTCGCCTCAAAAACTTCTTGTCTCGGGCTTCTTTTCCGAGCCCTTGCTTTCCCGCTGCGAGCTTCTTTCGAGCCGCTTTTTCGGTAGGTGCGGGCTTCCATCCTGCACCCTTCAATCATGAAACTCTGGAGCTTTCACCCTTGAGACCATCTCCTAACGAACTGCCGCCAGGTTTGCTCTCAACTTCCTCGTCGCGCGGAAGAGCGTGTTCTTCGCCGTTTCTTCCGTTGTATTCAGCATTTCGCCAATCGTTCTCAGCTTCAGCCCCTGATAATGCTTCAGCTCGAAGACCATGCGCTCGCGCGGCGTCAGTTTTTCAAGTGCCGCCTGGATCCGCTGGCCCAGTATTTTCCGCTGTAGCTCACGGTCCGGATTCGCCCCTGCACGGTCATCACTCACATTGCTGAGCAGGTCCATCTCTTCGCCGGAGGAATCCACCATCACCGCCGGGTCTTCGCGCCGGGCTTTGCGTCTCCGAAGCTGGTCGAGACACAGGTTGGTCACGATCCGGTAGATCCACGTATAGAACGAGCACTCAAACCGGAAATTGCCGAGATACCGGTAAGCTTTCAAAAAAGCTTCCTGGTGGATGTCCTGCGCGTCCTGCTCGGAACCGGTAAGGTGCAAAGCGAGCCGCAAGACTGCCTGATCATATTGACGCACGAGCAGGTCAAAGGCTGCCCTTGAACCTTGCTGGGCTTCGCGAATCAGTTCAGTTTCTGTGGCTCGGTCGCGTACGTCCATGAGCATGCGTTGCGAGGATTGTATCGCTCGACTACCTTCATGCGTTGTCGCAGCTGTGGGAACGGGTATTCGTAATGCGTCTGCCGGCATGCCTTCATTGCTCCAGAATGCGGTCGCAAATGCTCCTATTAAGACGTTTAGGGGGGCAATTCGTTAGCAATCCGGCGGCACTTTTGCTTTTCCTTTAAACTCGCCTCATGACCTCTGCAGGAAACCTCTTTTCCCGCCATGAAACCGCCCCGGCATCCGGATGGATTACGGCATTTTGTGATGGCGGATCGCGCGGCAATCCAGGCCCGGCCGGATACGGCGTATACCTTCAGGACGAAAATGGACAAAAAGTGGCCGAATTAAGCGAATATTTGGGGAAGAAAACGAATAATTTCGCCGAATATTCAGGCTTATTAGCGGCGCTGGATTACGCCCTCGCACACGGTCATTCCCACCTTAAGGCAGTTGCCGATTCCGAGTTGCTCGTGAAGCAGATCAAGGGGCAATACCGCGTCAACAGCCCCGAGCTACGGCCTTTATACGAAGAAGCCCGCCGACGCATTGCGCAACTGGAAGGCTTTCAGATTCAACATGTTCTGCGCGAAAAGAACCGCCACGCTGATCGGCTCGCCAATCTGGCCATGGACAAAGGCACAGGCCGGTCTTTGCCATCGGGCAACGCGGCTGCCTCAAAGCCGGAGGCCCTGCGCGGCTTTGTGAAAGGCGGCGTCATTCATCTCATCGAAGGTGAACTTCCGGATGGCGTCTTTGTAAAAGTCGTACGGGAAGGCTGAATCTTCCAAAAACCAGATTCGCGACCGTCATACCCGATTCCGCAACTCCATAGCTATAATGCGGACGCATGTTTCCATACGATTCCACCTTGCTGACAGCAGTGCAGTCGGTCCCCGGCTCTGTATCTGATGTTCTCGACATCATGCGGACCATTGAAGCCATATGCGTCGATGGCGACGGATTAAAGTGGTTCAACTGGCTGTATCTTGAGGTAACGGAGGCGGTCGAAAACCGCATCGTAGCCGGGGGCTTCAGCGATCCCGCGTGGCTCGCTGAACTAGATGTACAGTTCGCCCGTCTGTACTTCAGCGCTCTGGCTTCGTCACTCTCCAGTGAACCCGCGCCGGATTGCTGGCAGGCATTGTTCCAGCGCCGCAGCCAGGTTCAGACCGCTCGCATCCAATTTGCCCTTGCAGGCATCAATGCCCACATCAATCACGACCTTGCTGAAGCAATTGTTGCTACCTGCGAGGCAACCGGCACAGTTCCGCAGCATGGCGGAACCGAATATACCGACTACACGGCACTCAACACGACGCTCGACAGTCTGATCGAATCGGCCAAACAAACCCTGCACGTTCGTCTTCTTGGCGATGCGCTTCCGCCCGCTTCCCAATTAGAAAACACACTCGCAGCCTGGAGCGTAAGCGCGGCTCGGGAATCTGCGTGGCGCAACGCTGAAATTTTATGGCATCTCCGCCCTGAATCGGACCTGTCCTCAGCTTTTATGGATTCTCTCGACGGCCTGGCCAGCGTGGCTGGCAAAGCGCTTCTTGTTCCCGTTCCCTGAGCGGACGCATGCAGACAGTGTCGAACACATGCGCCCTTCAACTCATGCTCGTGGACACTGTCTACTGCTTGAGCGCAGCTTCGACAGCCGATACGACCTGCGGAGAATCCGGAGTTACATTCGGCTCAAAGCGCGCGACAGGTCTACCGTTGCGATCGAATAGAAACTTTGTGAAATTCCACTTGATGTCGCCGCCGATCTGGGGATTCACAGACTTATCGGTAAGAAACGCATAGAGCGGCGTCTTATCATCGCCCAGTACCGAGACCTTGGACATCATTGGGAACGATACGTTGTACTTGTTGCTGCAGAATTTCTTGATCTCTTCATTGGTGCCCGGTTCCTGTCCGCCAAAATTATTTGCCGGAATGCCGACAATGACCAAGCCCTGGCCCTTGTATTTCTCATAGAGCGACTCAAGTGCAGCATACTGCGGAGTGAAACCGCACTTGCTGGCGACGTTGACCAGCATAAGGACTTTGCCGTGGTATTCAGACAGAGTTACTGGTTTGCCATCAATGGACTTCAAGGTGAAGTTATAGACTGACGTGGCTGCAGCCAAGACGGTTCCAGCCATGCAAAGCACAAGCGCAAATGCTAACTTACGCACAGTTCATCCTCCGGATCGTAGAGAAATTATAGCGACCGGACGATGAGAGACTTGCTACAGAAATCCTTTTATTTAAGGTCATTGTGATCGTATCAATGACTGTGTTTCGGCGACTGTGCTTCAGCGCTGGGTTCCGGTAACTTAAAAAGCCAACCTTCTACTTGTCTGTTGCAGGCGGCCACTCCGGTTTAGGAAATTTTCCGACAAAATCCGTTTTCAATCGTTGAGGGTGTAGAAGAACCAAATCGAAAGCCGAGCCATGCCCCCATGGAATAAGCCATTGCACGCACAAAAGGCGTGGTAAAGAGAAGCCAATTTCTGCAAGCTATGGCTTGTGAACCGTTAACACAGCCGATTCCCGAAAGCTGCGACCACAGAGAGGATGAGCTGCCCAACAGGGTGGTTGCGCGAAGAAAGAACCAAATTCCAACAATGATCCAAACCCACTTAGCAGTCTCGGTCTTAAAAAGGCGATAAACGATAAAACCAAGTAGTAAAGCGGCAAATAAGTCGTAGCAATAGGAAACTCGCAGCAAAGCCTGAATGGAATGTGGATGCCAAAGGCCGCGGCCCAGCATGCTACTGAAAAGAGCCGTGCCGATCCAGACAGCAAGCAAGTTCAAAAACAATCCAAGAGCAATGCGTCCCAGCTTTACGATTTGCATGGTGCAAATTTACTTGGCCAAATGCGCTTTCACAATTTCGCTCACCTGGCGGCCATCGGCGCGCAGCCCGGATGCCTGAATCTTTGCCTGCACGGCTTTCATGGCGGCGCCCATATCTTTCGGACCAAAGGTCTGTCCGGCGAGCGCTTCTTCAACCAGCTTTTTGATCTCTTCTTCGCCGGCTGCCTTGGGCATATAGCCTTCGATCAGCGCGATCTCGCCCAGCTCTTTTTCGGCCAGCTCCGGGCGATTGCCTTTGGTGAATTGCTCGACGGATTCGCGCCGCTGCTTGATCAGCGTGGTGAGGATCTGCTGTGCCTCGGCTTCCGTAAGCGGCTCACGTTTCTCGATCTCCTTATTCTTGAACGCAGTCTTGACCATGCGCAGTGTAGAGAGACGCTCAGCCTCACGTGCTTTCATGGCACTGACAATATCTTTTTCGACCTGCTGCACTACACTCGCTTGGCTCACGTGTCTCCTGCTTTGCAAAAAATTGCTTATGGAATGTCCAAACTTCTCATTATAGAAAGAAACGCGTTCCCTAGCCTCTCGATACAATGAATACGAGGATTCCGAAACAATGATTCGCAAAACGCGCCTCTTTACGCCCGGTCCAACGCCTTTGCTCCCCGCAGCCCAGTTTGCCATGGCAGCCGCCGACATTCACCACCGCACGCCCGAGTTCCGCGCGCTGTATTTGCGGGTATTGGAGCAGCTGAAGGCCTTCGTCGGCACGAAGAATGATGTGCTGCTGCTAGCCTCGTCCGGAACCGGCGCCATGGAAGCCGCGGTTTCGAATCTCACGTCTCCCGGCGACCGCGTACTCGTGCTCTCCGCCGGAAAATTCGGCGAGCGATGGGAAGCCCTGGCCAAGGCCTTTGGCTGCGCGGTCGATGTCATCAAGGTTCCTTACGGCCAGACCTTTTCGCTCGACGAAGTAAGCAAGGCACTGAAGATTGAAACACGCGCCGTACTGATGCAGGCCACGGAATCGTCCACCGGCGTGCGCCATGATGTGCAAGGTGTTGCCGAATTGCTGAAGAGCAAGAACAGCGACGCGCTGCTGGTGGTCGATGCCATCACCGGCCTCGGGACGACGCACCTCGATGTCGATGGCTGGGGCGTGGATGTCGTCATCGGCGGCTCGCAGAAAGCTGTCATGATTCCGCCGGGTCTTTCGTATCTTTCGGTGAGCCAGCGCGCATGGGAGGCGATGGAAATCTCACTCAACCCGCGCTACTACTTCGACCTGCGCAAGGAGCGCAAGAACGCGAAGAATGGCGAGTCGGCCTACACGCCAGCGGTGGCGCTGATCGCCGCACTTGGCGCGGCGCTCGACTACATCGCTGCGCAGGGCGGAGGCGATCTCGCAGCCGGCCGCAAGGCTCTGGTCGATAACGCTGAAACCTGCGCTGCCATGACGCGTGCCGCCGTCGAAGCGTTGGGGTTGAAGCTCTTTGGACCGGATGCTCCCGCCGCCGCAGCAACAGCCGTTCTGCCGCCTGCCGGCGTTGATTCCGGCATCATCGTAAAAGAACTGAAGAGCCGTTTCGCAGCCATCATCACCAACGGCCAGGGCGAGATGAAAGGACAGATCTTCCGCATCGCCCACATCGGCTTCTTCGATTACATGGATACCATCGCAATCATCGGCGCGCTGGAACAGGTTGCCGCATCGTCGCTCAAACTACCGGGATTCGAATTCGGCAAAGCTCTCGCCGCGGCGCAAAAGGTCTATGTAGAGCGGACTTCGAAGGCGCCTGAGCATACTCTGGAAGCTGCCGCAGCAGCACGATAGCTTTTCCTATAAATTGTCATCCTGAGCGGAGTGCCGGAGGCGCGTAGTCAAAGGATCTGCCTTTTTCTCAATCGCTGCGCAGAACAGCAGGTCCCCCGCTCAGGGTGACAACATTAGAAGTGAATCAATCAGGAGCAAGATGAAGATCGTTCTCGCCGAAAAAGTTTCCCCAGCCACACTTGCCGTCTTCCAGACTGAGCCGGACTGGCAAATCCTAACCCACGACCAGGTGGCAAACCTGCCCGAAGCCCTGGCCGATGCAGACGGCCTCGTCGTGCGCTCTGCGGTTCAAGTCGACGATGCCTTACTCGCCTCTGCTCCAAAACTGCGCGTCATCGGTCGCGCCGGAGTCGGTGTCGACAATATTGACGCCGATGCAGCCACGCGTCGCGGCATCGTGGTGATGAACACGCCGGGTGCGAATGCTGTTGCCGTCGCCGAGCTGACCATCGGCCTGATGCTTGCGCTCGGACGCATGCTGCCGAAAGCCAACACCACCATGCATGCCGGCAAGTGGGAAAAGAAATCGCTGCAGGGCACCGAGCTGCGTGGCAAGAAGTTCGGCATCCTCGGCTTGGGCCGCATCGGGCTTGAAGTAGCGCGCCGGGCGCGTAGCTTCGGCATGGAGCTGATCGGTCACGATCCCTTTGTCTCCGCTGCCGTCGCTCGCGAGAACGCCATCAAGCTTGTCACGGCCGACGAACTGTTTCGCGAATCGGACTACCTGACGCTGCACGTCGGCCTCACGCCGCAGACCACCGGCATCATCAACGAAAAGACCCTCGCCACCATGAAGAAGGGCGTGCGCATCATCAATTGCGCGCGCGGTGAGCTGATTGTCGAAGAAGCATTGGCCGAAGCTCTCAAGAGCGGTCACGTGGGCGGAGCCGGTCTCGACGTCTTCCATCAGGAACCGCTGAAGAATTCGCCGTTCTTCGGGCTGGAAAACGTGATCCTGACGCCGCACATTGCCGGGTCCACGGCAGAAGCGCAAGAGGCCGTCGGTGTACAGATCGCATTGCAAGTGCGCGAGTATCTAAAGCTCGGCGTCGTGCAGAATGCAGTTAACCTGCCTTCGCTCTCGCACGAAGAATATCTGGAAGTCGCGCCCTATATCGAAACGGCAGCGCGCCTTGGAACTTTCCTCGCCCAATTCCCGCAAGGCAGCATCGAGAGCATCGAGATTTCCTACAGCGGGCGCATTGCCGAAGGCAAGACTGAACTGATCCGCAACAGCGCCATTGCCGGAGTTCTCGGCCACTCGGAACATGTCAACCGCATCAACGCCGCCGCTATCGCAGCAGAGCGCGGGATCCGCCTGCATGAAGAGAAGAAAGAAGCCGCATCCGGTGGGGCCGGCAGCGTACTGAATCTGACCCTGCACACCCCGGCGTCGGATTTCACCGCCAGCGCAACCGTGCTGCACGGCACCTCGGCGCGCCTGCTGAGCCTCGACGGAATCGACATCGAAGCCCCTCTTCAGGGCGCTCTGCTTACCATTCACAATCGCGACGTACCCGGCGTGATTGGCCGCGTCGGGACCATCCTCGGCGATCATAACGTCAACATCGCCAACTTTGCGTTGGGACGGTCCGACCGCAGCCATCGCGTGCCTCAGGGCAATGCTCTTGCCGTCGTGCAGATCGATGGAACCATCACTGAACCCGCACTCGATGCCCTGCGGGCCGTCGAGGCGATTCTTCAGGTCCACCTTGTGGATCTGGACGGAGAAGAGTAGCACCACCGTCATTCTGAGCCGAAGGCGAGGAATCCATACAGATTTGGCAGGGGAAAGAAGCCTCAAGTTTCTTGCGAGAAACCGGACGCAGCTCGCTCCTCATACACGGTATGGATTCTTCCCCTTCACTGCATTCAGGGTCAGAATGACACTTTATTTTTATTTTGTCGGTAAAGAAACAAGCCCGCTGTATGCGGGCTTGTTTCTTTACTGTTGTGGTTGCTGCTGACTTGCCTGAGAACCAGCCGGCGGCGGTTGTTGTTGTTGCTGTTTCGTCGAATCCGCGCCTTTATAGAGGAATGGCAGATGGAAGGGCATTTCGGCATTGCTCTTCTTGCTGACTTTTTGCTTCGCTGAAGCGTCTTCGACGACAATCGTGCGCTGCGAATTGATGCAGAGCCAGTTCGACCGCACCCGCTGAAAGACATGCGTGAAGATGCCGCGCTCTTCCACCGATTCGCTGCCGTTCCTGCGGCGCGTGATGTATGTCCCATTCACCACCGCAACATCGCCCAGCATACGCACGCTGATAACGCGCTGTTCCATGGTGAGCGGGTCGATCGTCTTCTGGAAGAGAAGTGCAATCTGCTGGTTGCGAGTCGTCACTTCACCGCCTGCCGAAATCCCCACATAAAGGGGCGACAGTAACAGCTCCATCCCATACTGGTCTCGCTTGACGATGGCATCGCTCCACTGGTCTTCGAGCTTTTGCATCTCCTTGATTTCAGCAGCCTGGGATGGGTTCGCGGTAGCGGAAGTGACAGCTACGGGGCTTTGCCCGAACGACGGCGCAGCGATGGCACAAAGCGTGAAAACAAACAGGGAAGAACGGGTTAATAGATGCTTCATAAATGCAGTTTGGGCGACTCTTTCATGATATCGTCTCCACTCGAATTAGACGAGGCAGATGCTCGAAATGTAGTGCATTCCGCCAGAATTTAAAGAAAATCACCCCTCCTTGCACAATTCCGCCCTAGTTTTCAACTAGATTCACAGCCCCGTCCGCATTGCCGGAGTGACCTAAACTAAAACTTCATGGCCACCACTCCCGACATCGCCTTTGAGCGTGGGCTTCCCGCCAGCATCGACGCCGAGCGCTCGATTCTTGGCGCCATCCTGCTCGATAACCACTCCTACAACGAGGCAGCGGAAAAACTCAACGCCGACGACTTCGCGCTTGACTCGCATCGTCGCATTTACAGCCGCATGGCCGAGTTGATCGACGCAAGCCGCGCCGTTGATATCGTCACGCTCTCGGAGGAGCTTGCTAAACGCAAGGAGGTCGAAGCCGTCGGCGGCGTCGCCTATCTCGCGTCGCTCACGGAGGGCTTGCCGCGACGCATCTCGATTGAAGAGTACGTCCGCATCGTCAAAGACAAGTCACTGTTGCGGCAGCTCATCAATATCTGCTCCACGGCCATCACGCGTGCAGCCGACCAGGGCGAAGAAGCCTTCGAAATATTGAATGCCGCCGAAAGCGGATTGCTCGAAGTCACAGAGCGGGGCATCACCCGCGGTTTTGCCAGCATTCCGGAAATCGTCCGCGACTCCTTCGGCACCATCGACAATCTGTACAAAGAGGGCCGAGAGGTCACAGGTCTCGCCACGCACTTTACCGATTTCGATAAGATGACCAGCGGACTGCAGGCCTCAGAGCTGATCATCATCGCCGCACGCCCATCGATGGGAAAAACCGCCTGGGCTATCAACATTGCGCAGAACGCCGCGGTGCATGGCGGCAAAGTGGTCGCCGTTTTCTCTCTCGAAATGTCGAAGGAGTCGCTTCTGCGCCGCATGCTGGCATCGCAGGCACTCGTCGATTCGCAGAAGATTCAGAAAGGCTTTCTGCTGCGCGAAGACCAGCAGAAACTCACGCTCGCCCTCGAGCAGCTCGCTGAATCCAGGCTCTTTATCGATGACACCCCCGGCATCTCGCTGACGGAAATGCGTGCCAAGGCGCGCCGTCTGCGCCAGATGAGCGGATCGCTCGATCTGATTGTTGTCGACTATCTGCAGCTGATGACCGCCAGCACCTCCGGCCCCGGCGGCAAACGCTACGAAAACCGCACACAGGAAGTCTCCGCCATCTCGCGCGGACTGAAGGCTCTCGCCAAAGAATTGCAGGTCCCGGTCATCGCGCTTTCTCAGCTGAGCCGCGCCTCGGAGCAACGCGGCGGCGACAAGAAACCAATGCTTTCCGACTTGCGCGAATCAGGCTCGATCGAGCAGGATGCCGACGTCGTAGCCTTCATCCACCGCGAAAGCTATTACAACCGTGATGAAAACGGTCAGCCGGATCCGGACACGGAAGGCAAAGCCGAAATCATTATTGCCAAACAGCGTAACGGTCCGACCGGATCGGTTCATCTCGCCTATTTGTCGAAGTGCACTCGCTTTGAAAATCTCGCCTACGGTCCTGGCGGCGGAGATTACTAACCTGCATGAATTTCTTCGGCGGCGGCTTGATCGGCTTCTTTTTCGGCTTTGCCTTTGGAGTCGGCTGCGCCCTCGCTGTCATGTATTCCATCTACATCGGGGGCTATCGCAAGGCCATCGAAGATTCGCTTCGCGAAGAGAAATCCGATCGTTATCGTCACTGGTTACCCAAGATCCAGTCAAGGTTGGAAAAAGAACGCTCTAAGGCTTGATTCCAACCACAGAGTTATGGGATTATCCAGCACGCCAATTACGGCGTGGAATAAAAATTCTCGATACGTTCATGACGGCAGTCTTTATAAACAGATAATTTCTTTCTTCGCAGCATCCAACGAGAGCAGCATCCAATAAGAAACGGTGCGCGGTGTCGAACCACCATCGGAGTGACGAAATGGCGCTTCCCTCCCATCTCTCTACTCTGCTAGCCTCGATAGTCTTGAAGGAGATACAGATGCAGGTTTTTTGCCTCGCTACTTCCGAATCAGCTGACGTCAAGTGCAGGATATGCGGACAAGGGTATGCGCTTTATTTTGAGCGTAAGTTGCACGAAGAACGGGAAGAGGCG
>Ga0210386_10001233_pt1 | contig 22967 bp, 23 predicted proteins | sample IncBWH32OmetaG_FD_160091 | JGI IMG/M metagenome (GOLD analysis project Ga0210386, IMG submission 160091) | Forest soil microbial communities from Barre Woods Harvard Forest LTER site, Petersham, Massachusetts, United States - Inc-BW-H-32-O ...
ACGCAGTACACCGGACGGGTCCTGGCCCGATGGGTCCGACGCGAATGGCACTGCCAAAGCCGGTAATCGCTGCGGTCAGTGGCTACGCCGTCGCCGGCGGCCTGGAGCTCGCGTTGTGGTGCGACCTGCGGGTGGCCGAGGAGGACGCCGTCTTCGGGGTGTTCTGCCGCCGGTGGGGTGTGCCACTGATCGACGGTGGCACCATCAGGCTGCCGCGGCTGATCGGGCAGGGCCGGGCGATGGACATGATTCTCACCGGCCGCGCGGTCGACGCCACCGAAGCGCTGGCAATGGGACTGGCCAATCGTGTTGTGCCCAAAGGACAGGCCCGCGAGGCCGCCGAGCAACTCGCCGCCGAGCTGGCCGCATTGCCTCAGCAGTGCATGCGATCGGATCGACTCTCAGCGCTGCATCAGTGGGGGATGACCGAATCAGACGCTCTTGACTACGAATTCGCGAGCATTTCCCGCGTGGCCGCCGAAGCGACGGAAGGTGCGGGACGTTTCGCTGCCGGGGCCGGCCGGCACGGCGCCGCTGCGGTATAGCAGAGAGACGGTCTGCGAGAGGAACGAAACGCGGCGCGGCCACGAGCTGACGACCGACTCGGTTGCTATCGGCCGGCCGTCACAGCGCAACCGCGGTGTAACGAGCTCAGTAGCTCGGCAGCGTGAAAGAACGCCCGACAGCCAGCGACTGCCTGGCGACCAGCTTGCTGACAACCGGGATGCGCAGCAGCCGAATACCGACGTTGCGTAGTTGGGCGCGCCAGCCCGAGGAGAAATTGTCGATCTTGAGGCTGCCGGCAGCTAGCTTTTGGCACCGCGCGACGTACGACGCCAAAAGCCGCTGATATGTGGCGAACGCGGCCGTGTGGTCGCCACCCGCCGCACGCAGCTCGTGAGCCAGCACGTAGGCCCCAACCACCGCGAGGCTGGTACCCATTCCCGAACGGGGTGAAGCGCACCAAGCTGCATCACCGATCAGGCATACCCGACCGCGAGAGTAGGAGTCCAGGTGTACTTGGGCGATCGAGTCGAAGTACACCTCAGTGGCCTCGGCGAGCCCTTCCAGCAAATTGGTTACCTCCCAACCCATCCCGCTGAACCGCTCGGCGAACAGCCGTTTGTTGTGTTCGGTGTCGCGATAGTCGAAACTGACCGCGGGGTCGGTGAGATAGAAGCTTGCTCGCGCGGGCAGGTCGGGATCGGTAGCTTGCAGCACCGCGGTTCGACCGGAAGCGGCGCACGCCATGCCGCAATGGTCCAGCCGCAGATGGTTATTGGTATCGAAGAATCCGAAGCACTGACCCAGCTGTGTGACGTATTGCTCTTCCGGACCGAAAACCAGGCTGCGCACCACGGAGTGCAGCCCATCAGCCCCAATCACGATGTCATAGCTGCCCGTCGATGTGTCGCTGAAGGTTACGTTGACCCGGTGTCCGTCCTCGTCGAGGCTCGTAACACGAACGCCGAAGAGGTAATTGACATCCTCGCGGACGGCTTCATACAGAATGCCCGCGAGGTCGCCCCAGAAGATTTCCAGCTCGCCGCTGATCACTTCGGTGGGTAGCCGGCCGACTTCCTTTCCGCGTTCGTCGACAAGGACGAGCGGCCCCATCCCCGTGGCGCTGGCTCGCACCTGTGCCAGCAGGCCCATCTTCTCGAGCACCACGAGCGACGGGCCTCGGAAGTCCACAGCCTGCCCACCGGTGCGTAGCTGGCGAGCCTGTTCGGTGATTGTGACGGTGTGGCCTTGCCTGGTAAGCCAGAAGGCCAAACACGGCCCGGCGATGCCACCGCCGTTGATCAGGATATCGAACGGCACTGCAACCCTTCTTTTTTGGCGAGCAATCACCCATGATGCCAGCAGCCACTCCGCAGCGCTGCGTGGGCAGCGAAGACCCGCCGCTTGCGCCGACTAGCTGGCCTTGGTGATCGTGTTGCCGTTGCCGAGGTTCTCGACCTTGGGGTTGCCGTCTTTGTAGGTGATCGTGTTGTTGATCCCCACGACGTTGAGTCGCTTGTCGATCTTGTCGATGGTGATCTTGTTGTCGGCACCGCCGATACTCACCGTCCCGCAGGTGCCTTTGACGGTCAGTATGTTGTTGTTGCCACCCACGTTGAGGGACTTTCCGTCGGCGCAATCGAGAGTGGTTGTGGTACCGAGAGATCCATAGTTGATCGTGTTGCCGATATCGAACTGCGCACCCGTACTGGTCGTCGACGTCGTTGGGCTCGTCGCGGTGGCGGAGGCGGACCCGCTTGTAGAAGGGACCGCGTTGTTGTTCTTGCCGCCGCAGCCGGCGATGCCGAACACCAGCACGAGGGTAGATAGCGGCAGGACCAGCGCGCGCACGCTTTACCCCGCTACCTGACTGATGCGGTTGGTCATGCCGAGTTCGCGGCCACGGTCCCAGACGATCGGCTGGCCGCTTTTGTAGAAAACTGACTCGTTGGAGCCGTAGACGGTGATGTCGTGGACGACGTTGTCGGCGACGACGGTGTGACCCGAGCCCATCACCGTCACCGCCCAGCAGGTGCCCAGCGCGTTGACGGTGTTCCGGGTCCCGTCGACGAGCAGCGTGGCGCCATTGCAGTCGATCGTCTGCTCGAGACCCTCCCCGGTGACATGGGTATCACCGTTTTTGGCGTGCCCGGTCGCCGCCCCGGCGGTCAGGCTGAACGGAATCGCGATCGCGCAGGCGGCCAAGGCTCGGCATGGCAGTGTCCATTTCACCGCGGGCTCCTCTCACCATGGCGCGTGATCTGCTGGAGGAGAGCGTACGTGGATTGCCGCGCGGCATGGCCGGCTTCCCCCATATGCCGGCCGATCGCAAGCGGCCGGTATTTCCACTCGGCACCAGCCGCGTTGTCGGCAGACTAGAGTTCTTCGCTGATTAGCAACCCGAAGGGCGATCGCGATGGCACCTGAGCCGGAGTCGTCGGCCGGTCGGGGCACCGGGGCGAAGTCTGCGGCCCGGCCGGCCCGACTGAGCCGCGAGATCATCGTCAACTCCGCGCTTACCTTCCTGGACCGGGAGGGGTGGGACGCGCTGACGATCAATGCCCTGGCGACGCAACTCGGGACCAAGGGCCCGTCGTTGTACAACCACGTCGACAGCCTGGAAGACCTGCGCCGCACGGTGCGGATGCGGGTGATCGACGACATCATCACCATGCTGGCCCGGGTCGCCGAAGGACGAGTCGGCGACGATGCCGTGCTGGTGATGGCCGGCGCTTACCGCAGCTATGCCCATCACCACCCGGGCCGGTATTCGGCGTTCACCCGGATGCCGCTGTCCGGCGGCGACGATCCGGAGTTCACTGCGGCCACCAAGGGCGCGTCGGCACCGGTGATGGCGGTGTTGTCGTCCTATGGGCTCGATAGCGAGCAGGCCTTTTACGCGGCGCTGGAATTCTGGTCGGCGATGCACGGCTTCGTGCTGCTGGAAATGACCGGTGTGATGGACGACATCGTCGACACCGACACGGTCTTCTCCGACATGGTGCTGCGGCTCGCGGCCGGCATGGAGCGCCGCAGCGAAGGCAGCGCCCAATAGGCCCGTTAACCTGGCACCGGACGGCAACGCCGTCGCTTTGACCTGCCCGACCAGCGGCGGGTATTGTTGTTGCTCGTGCCTGGCGGCTTAAGGCGCTTCACTTAAGACGCGCGCGCCGGGCCAATTCGCATGTCCACGACGCAACGAACAAAGTTCTGCGGCGGGCGCCTGCGACACACCCGGCCCCGGGGGACTGTGGCAGGGCATAACTGCAGTACAGAGACTTGAAGCACCGATAAACGAGCAGAACTAATAGGAAGCCGGTAGATGCCAACCATTCAGCAGCTGGTCCGCAAGGGGCGCCGCGACAAGGTCGCCAAGGTCAAGACCGCGGCCCTCAAGGGCAGCCCGCAGCGCCGTGGCGTGTGCACTCGCGTGTACACCACGACTCCGAAGAAGCCGAACTCGGCGCTTCGGAAGGTGGCGCGCGTCAAGCTGACCAGCCAGGTTGAGGTGACGGCCTACATCCCCGGCGAGGGGCACAACCTGCAGGAGCACTCGATGGTGCTGGTGCGTGGCGGCCGTGTGAAGGACCTGCCCGGTGTCCGTTACAAGATCATCCGCGGTTCGTTGGACACCCAGGGTGTCAAGAACCGCAAGCAGGCTCGCAGCCGCTACGGCGCGAAGAAGGAGAAGAGCTGATGCCGCGCAAGGGACCGGCGCCCAAGCGCCCGCTCGTTAACGACCCGGTCTACGGGTCGCAATTGGTCACCCAGCTGGTCAACAAAGTCTTGCTGCAAGGGAAGAAATCCCTCGCCGAGCGCATTGTTTATGCTGCGCTCGAACAAGCCCGCGAGAAGACCGGCACCGATCCGGTGATCACGCTCAAGCGGGCCTTGGACAACGTCAAGCCGGCACTGGAAGTGCGCAGCCGCCGCGTCGGTGGTGCCACCTATCAGGTGCCCGTCGAGGTGCGGCCCGATCGGTCCACCACGCTCGCGCTGCGCTGGCTGGTCAGCTTCTCCCGGCAGCGTCGGGAGAAGACCATGACTGAGCGCCTGGCAAACGAGATCCTGGATGCCAGCAACGGCCTCGGTGCCGCCGTCAAGCGACGCGAGGACACCCACAAGATGGCCGAGGCAAACCGCGCCTTTGCGCACTATCGCTGGTAGAGGCGCCACCGGCGCCAAACTGGCAGAGTGGCCGGGCGACAACTGACAGCGAACTGACAAGCAATCGAAAGAGTGGGAAGACTTCTGTGGCACAGAAGGACGTGCTGACCGACCTGACCAAGGTCCGCAACATCGGCATCATGGCGCATATCGACGCCGGAAAGACGACGACGACGGAGCGCATCCTCTACTACACCGGTATCAGCTACAAGATCGGTGAGGTGCACGACGGCGCCGCCACTATGGACTGGATGGAGCAGGAGCAGGAACGCGGAATCACCATTACCTCCGCGGCTACCACCTGCTTCTGGAAGGACAACCAGATCAACATCATCGACACCCCCGGGCACGTCGACTTCACCGTCGAGGTGGAGCGCAGCCTGCGCGTGCTCGACGGTGCCGTAGCCGTCTTCGACGGCAAAGAGGGTGTCGAGCCGCAGTCCGAGCAGGTGTGGCGGCAGGCCGACAAATACGACGTCCCGCGGATCTGCTTCGTCAACAAGATGGACAAGGTCGGTGCCGACTTCTACTTCTCCGTCAAGACCATGGAGGAGCGCCTGGGCGCCAACGCCATCCCAATCCAGCTTCCGGTGGGCTCCGAAGGCGACTTCGAAGGCGTCGTCGACCTGGTCGAGATGAACGCGAAGGTCTGGCGCGGCGAGACGAAGCTGGGCGAGACCTACGACACCATCGAGATCCCGGCCGACTTGCAAGAGAAGGCCGAGGAGTACCGCACCAAGCTGCTCGAGGCCGTCGCCGAGACCGACGAGGCGCTGCTGGAGAAGTACTTCGGCGGTGAAGAGCTCACCGTCGACGAGATCAAGGGCGCCATCCGCAAGCTGACCATCAACTCGGAGGCCTACCCGGTGCTGTGCGGCAGCGCCTTCAAGAACAAGGGCGTGCAGCCGATGCTGGACGCCGTCATCGACTACCTCCCGTCGCCGCTGGACGTGCCCCCTGCCGAAGGCCACGCGCCCGGCAAGGAAGACGAGTTGATCACGCGTAAGCCGTCGACCGACGAGCCGTTCTCGGCGCTGGCATTCAAGGTCGCAACCCACCCGTTCTTCGGCAAGCTGACCTACGTCCGGGTGTATTCGGGCAAGGTTGATTCCGGCTCGCAGGTCATCAACTCCACCAAGGGCAAGAAGGAGCGGCTGGGCAAGCTGTTCCAGATGCACGCCAACAAGGAGAACCCGGTGGAGACCGCCTCGGCCGGCCACATCTACGCGGTGATCGGGCTGAAGGACACCACGACCGGCGACACCTTGAGCGACCCGAACAACCAGGTCGTGCTGGAGTCGATGACGTTCCCGGATCCGGTCATCGAGGTGGCCATCGAGCCCAAGACCAAGAGCGACCAGGAGAAGCTGAGCCTTTCCATCCAGAAGCTCGCTGAAGAGGATCCCACCTTCAAGGTGCACCAGGACAACGAAACCGGCCAGACCGTGATCGGCGGCATGGGCGAGTTGCACCTGGACATCCTGGTCGACCGCATGCGCCGCGAGTTCAAGGTCGAGGCCAACGTCGGCAAGCCGCAGGTCGCCTACAAGGAGACCATCAAGCGGACGGTGGACAAGGTCGAGTTCACGCACAAGAAGCAGACCGGTGGCTCGGGCCAGTTCGCCAAGGTGCTGATCAGCCTGGAGCCGTTCCACGGCGAGGACGGCGCGACGTACGAGTTCGAGAACAAGGTCACCGGTGGGCGTATCCCTCGGGAATACATCCCGTCGGTCGACGCCGGCGCCCAAGACGCCATGCAGTACGGCGTGCTGGCCGGCTACCCGCTGGTGAACGTGAAGGTCACCCTGCTGGACGGCGCCTACCACGACGTCGACTCGTCCGAGATGGCGTTCAAGATCGCTGGTTCCCAGGTGCTGAAAAAGGCTGCGCAGCAAGCGCAGCCGGTGATCCTGGAACCGATCATGGCCGTCGAGGTCACCACGCCCGAGGACTACATGGGCGACGTGATCGGCGACCTGAACTCCCGCCGTGGCCAAATCCAGGCCATGGACGAGCGCAGCGGCGCGCGCGTGGTCAAGGCGCATGTGCCGCTGTCGGAGATGTTCGGCTACGTCGGCGACCTGCGGTCGAAGACTCAGGGCCGGGCGAACTACTCCATGGTCTTCGACTCCTACGCCGAAGTGCCGGCCAACGTGTCGAAGGAGATCATCGCGAAGGCGACGGGCGAGTGAGCTACGTCGCGGAGTAATCTTGCCCGGTCACTACCGCGGCGCAACTGAAATAACAACACTGCTTTAACAAGCACCAACAAGTCCAGGAGGACACAGAAGTGGCGAAGGCGAAGTTCGAGCGGACGAAGCCGCACGTCAACATCGGGACCATCGGTCACGTTGACCACGGCAAGACCACACTGACCGCGGCTATTACCAAGGTCCTGCATGACAAGTACCCGACGTTGAACGAGTCGCGCGCATTCGACCAGATCGACAATGCGCCCGAGGAGCGTCAGCGCGGTATCACCATCAACATCTCCCACGTGGAGTACCAGACCGAGAAGCGTCACTACGCGCACGTCGACGCCCCGGGCCACGCCGACTACATCAAGAACATGATCACCGGCGCCGCCCAGATGGACGGAGCGATCCTGGTGGTTGCCGCCACCGACGGCCCGATGCCGCAGACCCGCGAGCACGTGCTGCTGGCCCGTCAGGTCGGTGTGCCCTACATCCTCGTGGCGCTGAACAAGGCCGACATGGTCGATGACGAGGAGCTGCTCGAGCTCGTCGAGCTCGAGGTCCGTGAGCTGCTGGCCGCCCAGGAGTTCGACGAGGACGCCCCGGTGATCCAGGTATCCGCGCTCAAGGCCCTCGAGGGCGATGCCAAGTGGGTCGAGTCGGTGGAAAAACTGATGGACGCGGTCGACGAGTCGATTCCGGACCCGGTCCGCGACACCGACAAACCGTTCCTGATGCCCGTCGAGGACGTCTTCACGATCACCGGCCGCGGCACCGTGGTCACCGGTCGTGTCGAGCGCGGCGTGATCAACGTGAACGAGGAAGTCGAGATCGTCGGCATCAAGCCGACCAGCGCCAAGACCACGGTCACCGGTGTGGAGATGTTCCGCAAGCTGCTCGACCAGGGGCAAGCCGGCGACAACGTCGGTCTGCTGCTGCGTGGTATCAAGCGCGAGGACGTCGAGCGCGGACAGGTCGTCGTGAAGCCCGGCACCACCACGCCGCACACCGACTTCGAGGGCAGCGTCTACATCCTGTCCAAGGACGAGGGCGGTCGGCACACGCCGTTCTTCAACAACTACCGTCCGCAGTTCTACTTCCGCACCACCGACGTGACCGGCGTGGTGACGCTGCCGGAGGGCACCGAGATGGTGATGCCCGGTGACAACACCGACATCTCGGTCAAGCTCATCCAGCCCGTCGCCATGGACGAGGGCCTGCGGTTCGCCATCCGCGAGGGTGGCCGTACCGTCGGCGCCGGCCGGGTCACCAAGATCATCAAATAGTCAGTCCGACAGCAAAGCGGCGCTCACCGAAAGGTGGGCGCCGCTTTGTATGCAGCGATACGCTGACCCGCATCGTTGTCGTTTGTCGGCGGTCGACGATAGGAGCATGCGATGGTAACGCGTTACCTCAAGGCATTATTTATTGCCAACCTTTTCAGCGGGTTCACCGGGCCGCTCTTTCTAGCCGTGTACTTTGCGCTGCCCAGCCTGTTTGGTTCCACTTCTTACGACACCGGGACGGGCTCCACTGTGTCCACGCAGCAGTCCATTCAGTGGATGCTCTGGGCGGGGTTGCTGATCACGGTCGCCGCCCTACTCGTCGCGCTGTGGCTGGCCAACCGCGGCGCCAAGTCATCGGCCAAGAGCGCTGCTCTTCGCCAAACCGGTGTGCTGACGATGGCCCAGATCACCGGTCTCGGTGAGACTGGGATGCGCATCAACGACCGACCGGTGGTCAAGTTGGACCTGCACATCGCCGGACCCGGCTTCGAGTTCGACACCCAAAAGCGGGTTACCGTCGACATCACCAAGCAGGCCATCGTCACGGCGCGCAAGCTAGTCGTGTTGGTGGACCCGAACACGCGTGACTACGAGATCGACTGGCAGGCGAGCGGATTGATATGCGGCGTGGTACCGGCGCAATTCAAGAGCACCGAGGACAACCAGACCTACGACCTGAGTGGACAGGCCGGCCCGCTGATGGAAATCCTGCAAATCTACAAAGCCAACAACCTGCCATTCGGCGGCACGGTAGACACACGCAACTACCCGGCTGTGCGCCAACAGGTCATGGCGGTGGTTCGACGGGCCGCCGCCCAGCAGCCGGCCGGGGTGGGGGCGACGGCGGCCGCGCCACCGCAGGCGTCCGTTGCTCAGCGGCTGCACGACCTGGACGCGTTGCATAAATCCGGCGCGGTGAGCGCTGAGGAATACGCCAGCAAACGGGCGCAGATCATCTCCGAGATCTGACTTACCGAGCGGCGACGCAAGCAGGACCGGGGAGAGCCGAAAGCGGGATCCGGTGCAGGGCTTGCTGCAACGCCAGGGGGTACTGGCCGAGCTGACCGCGCTGGCGCGCGGTGTGCGCCCTGGCGGTGCCTGAAACACGTTTCAGTTTCGCTGCTAGCCTGATCGGCAGTCGGCGGAAGGGGCTGTTGTGTCTGATGTGTCCGGGGCGTTGCAGGGGCGGGTGGCATTCATCACCGGTGCCGCACGTGGACAGGGACGGGCACATGCGATCCGGTTGGCGCGAGAAGGTGTCGACATCATCGCGCTGGACATCTGCGCACCGGTGTCCGACAGCATTACCTATGCGGCCGCAACTCCAGAGGAGCTAGCGGAGACCGTCCGCGCGGTGGAGGCCGAAGGGCGCAAGATATTGGCCCGCGAGGTCGACATCCGCGACGATGCCGCGTTGCGCCAACTGGTGAGCGACGGTGTCGAGCAGTTCGGCCGGCTCGACATCGTGGTGGCCAACGCGGGTGTGCTCGGTTGGGGACGGGTCTGGGAGCTCACCGACGAGCAGTGGGACGCCGTCATCGGTGTCAACCTATCGGGCACCTGGCGCACCCTGCGAGCGGTGATACCTGCGATGATCGAGGCCGGCAACGGCGGTTCCATCGTCGTGGTCAGCTCGTCGGCCGGCCTGAAAGCCACCCCGGGTAATGGCCACTACGCGGCGGCCAAGCACGGCCTCGTCGGGCTGACCAATTCGCTCGCGATTGAGCTCGGCGAGTTCGCCATCCGTGTCAACTCCATCCATCCCTACTCGGTCGACACGCCGATGATCGAGCCGGAGTTGATGATGCAGGTGTTCGCCGAGCATCCCCGTTATGTGCACAGCTTCGGGCCAATGCTGCTGCAGCCCAAAGGATTTATGGCAGCGGATGAGGTTTCCGATGTCGTGGTGTGGTTGGCTGGCGCCGGCTCCGGCACCTTGACGGGAGCGCAGATCCCCGTCGACAAGGGTGTCTTAAAGTACTAAGACCGTAGTAGCCGTAGCCAATTGTTTGGACCAAACGTAAGCCGACATTCATCGTGATTTCATATGCATCTTGACGGTATAGCCACGGTTTAAAACGTATGTTGGGCCGCATGCGGACCGCTTATCATGCGGAACTCGCCAGGTTGACCGAGCACCTGGGGGAGATGTGCGGGTTGGCCGGGGTTGCCATGGAACACGCAACCCAGGCGCTGTTGCAGGCGGATCTTGTGCTGTCCGAACAAGTTCTTACCGCCCACGACAAAATCGCCGCGATGAGCACCGCCGCTGAGGAGAACGCGTTCGCGCTTCTGGCTCCCCTGCACGCCCCGGTCGTCGGTGACTTGCGGGCGATCGTCAGCGCCCTGCAGATGGTTGTCGAGATCGACCGGATGGCGGCGCTGGCCCTACACGTCGCCGAAATCACCCGCTGGCGTCATCCCCAGCACGCGTTGCCCGAAGAAGTCAACGGATACTTCGCCGAGATGGGCAGGATCGCAGTCAAGTTAGGGAACAACGCGCAAGAGGTGGTGTTGAATCGCGACCCGCTGAAGGCCGCGCGCATCCGCCAAGACGACGACGCGATGGATGAACTGCACCGCCACCTGTTCACCGTGCTGATGGATCAGGAATGGAAGCACGGTGTCGCCGCCGCGGTCGACGTGACCTTGCTGGGCCGGTATTACGAGCGCTTCGCCGACCATGCCGTCCAACTGGCGCGTCGGGTCATCTTCCAGACGACCGGCAGGTTGTCCGATCGGTAGACGGCGCCGACGTCCCGCCGTCGCCCTGCTAGCTCGCCATCTCCGCCAGCGTGTCGGCGAATCGGTCAACGGCCCAGTCGATTTCCGCTGCGGTGATGACCAGCGGCGGGGCGATGCGCAACGTTGATCCGTGCGTGTCTTTGACCAGAACGCCGCGCTTGGCCAGTCGCAGGCTGAGCTGCTTTGCGGTGCCGAGCGCCGGATCGATGTCGACGCCGGCCCACAATCCGCGGCCGCGCACCGCCAGCACGCCGTGACCGATTAAGGTTCGCAGCCGCCATTGCAGGCGTCGGCCGAGGTGCGCCGCACGGTCCTGGAATTCGCCGCGTGCCAGCATCGATATCACGGTGCTGCCGATCGCCGCCGCGAATGGGTTGCCACCGAACGTGGAGCCGTGCTCACCGGGATGCAGCACCCCCAAGATGCCGCGATCGGCCACCACCGCCGACAACGGCACCACCCCGCCGCCCAACGCCTTGCCGAGCAGGTAGATGTCGGGCACCACATCCCAGTGGTCGCAAGCGAAGGTGCGGCCGGTCCGGGCCAGCCCCGACTGGATCTCATCGGCGATCATCAAAACATTGCGGGCACAGCAGATTTTGCGAACTTCAGGCAGATAGTCGTCCGGCGGCACAATGACGCCGGCTTCACCTTGAATCGGCTCCAGCAGCACCGCAACGGTGTGCTCGTCAATCGCATCGGCCAGCGCGTCGGCGTCACCGAAGGGCACCGAACGAAAGCCGGGCGTGAACGGCCCGAAGCCGCTGCGTGCCGTCTGGTCACTCGAAAAGCTGACGATGCTGATGGTACGGCCATGAAAGTTGTTGTCGGCCACCACGATGTTCGCGTGACCGGCCGGAACGCCTTTCACGTCGGTGCCCCACTTGCGTGCGACCTTGATAGCGCTCTCGACCGCTTCGGCGCCGCTGTTCATCGGCAACACCAAGTCCTTGCCGCTCAGCGTCGCCAATGCCGCACAAAAGCGGCCGAGCGCCTCGGCGTGAAAAGCCCGGCTAACCAGGGTGACCAGCTCGAGCTGCGCGTGTGCGGTCGCGGTGATCTCGGGGTTGCGATGCCCGAAATTCACCGCGGAATATGCGGCCAGGCAATCCAGGTAGCGGCGACCCTCGACATCGGTGATCCATGCTCCCTCGGCGCTGGCGGCCACCACCGGCAGCGGCGAGTAGTTGTGTGCCGTGTGCTGCTCGTCCAGCGCGATCGCCGACGCGGTGAGTGCGCCGGGGCTGGTGGTCACGGTGTCCAGTACGGTCACGAATACACCTCCAGTGTGCAGCATTTGACAGATCCGCCGCCCTTGAGCAGCTCGGACATCTCTACACCGATCGGCTCGAAACCGGCCCGGGTCAACTGATCGGCGAACCCGACCGCTGCGGCCGGGTACACCACGTGGCGGCCATCCGAGACGGCGTTGAGGCCGAATACGTAGGCTTCGGCGCTTTCGACCACGATGGCGTCCGGAAACAGCGTTTCCAGTTGCGCGCGTGAAGATTCAGTAAAGGCCGGCGGATAGTACGCGATGGTGGCGTCGTCGAGCACGCTGAGTGCGGTGTCGAGATGGTAGAAGCGCGGATCGACCAGCTGCAGGCTGACGACCGGCCGGCCGAAGATCTCGGCGATCTCGGAGTGCGCCCGCGGATCGGTGCGAAACCCGGTTCCGGCCAGAATTGTTTCGCCCACCGGCAGCAGGTCACCCTGACCCTCGTTGACGTGCCGAGTCTGTACGGGGGTATAGCCTTGCGACCGCATCCAGTCCGCGTAGGCGATGGACTCGTGTTGGCGCTGAGGGTATTTGAACCGTGCGACGACCGCTGTGCCGTTGAGTATCAGCCCGCCGTTGGCGGCGTAAACCATGTCGGGCAGGCCGGGAACGGGTGCGACGAGGTCGACGACGTGTCCAAGCCGCAGGTACGTGTCGCGAAGATGCTCCCACTGTGCGACCGCGACGGCGGTGTCGACGGGGTTGGCGGTGTCCATCCACGGATTGATCGCATACTCCACAGCGAAAAACTGCGGAGACGTCATGGCGTAGCGCCGAATCCGCGCCTTGCGCTCGTTCGCGGTGGCAGTCGCTGCGGCCGTCTGACCCCCCGGGGCTACCGCCGCGGACTCCGCAAAGATCGTCATAACTCGACGGTATGGGAGGGGCGGCGCGCAATCAAACGACTATCATTGCTTATATGCGTGTTGTTTATTGCGCGAAATGTAGTATTGCGGCAATCTGTTGCGCAGGAGGAATGATGGACCGGCTAGATGGCATCGACGAGCAGATTCTTGCCGAGCTCGCCCAACATGCCCGCGCAACGTTCGCCGAGATCGGTGAGCGGGTCAATCTGTCGGCCCCGGCGGTCAAGCGGCGCGTCGATCGGATGCTCGACGGCGGGGTGATCCGGGGGTTCACCACGGTCATCGATCGCAGTGCGGTGGGTTGGAACACCGAAGCCTACGTGCAGGTGTACTGCCACGGCAGGATCTCGCCCGACGAACTGCGCCGGGCCTGGATGGATATCCCCGAGGTGGTCAGCGCCGCGACGGCGACCGGGACCGCCGACGCCATCTTGCGTGTACTGGCGCACGACATGAGGCATCTCGAAGATGCTTTGGAGCGCATCCGTACCAGCGCCGACATTGAACGCACCGAAAGCATCGTGGTGCTGTCCAACCTCATCGACCGGTCCAGGGCCGAGGAGACCGCGGCGCTGCGTCGACACCCTCGATGACGAGACGCGGGGTGAGCAACTATCCGCCGCCGTAATCGTGTATGAACTCCACGTGACCATTAGCTCAGGCGGCAACGGAATATTGATCGTCGGCGGAGGGCTCGCCGCGACCCGGACCGCTGAGCAGTTGCGGCGCGCGGGCTACACCGGCGCCCTGGCGATCGTCAGCGATGAGGTCCATCTGCCCTATGACCGGCCCCCGCTGTCCAAAGAGGTGCTGCGCAGCGAGGTCGACGACGTGACGCTGAAACCGCGGGAGTTCTACGACGAGCAGAACATCACGCTGCGGCTCGGGTCGGCGGCCACCGGCTTGGACACCGCGGCTCAGACCGTGACTCTCGACGACGGAATGACGCTGGGTTATGACGAACTCGTCATCGCGACCGGCCTAGTGCCGCGGCGCATTCCGGCGTTCCCCGACCTGGACGGCATCCGGGTGTTGCGGTCGTTCGATGAAAGTCTGGCGTTGCGCGAGCACGCGTCATCCGCGCAGCGCGCAGTTGTGGTCGGCGCGGGTTTCATCGGGTGTGAGGTGGCGGCCAGTCTGCGCGGGCTGGGTGTCGACGTCGTGCTGGTGGAGCCGCAGCCCGCGCCGCTGGCAGCGGTGCTCGGCGAGCAGATCGGCGAGCTGGTGGCGCGGCTGCACCGCGCCGAAGGTGTCGATGTGCGCACCGGAGTCGGAGTGGCCGATGTCCGCGGACACGATCATGTCGAGGGCGTGCAGCTGACCGACGGCGCCGAGCTGACGAGCGACCTGGTAGTGGTCGGCATCGGCTCCCGGCCGGCGACCGATTGGCTCGACGGCAGCGGCGTCGAAGTCGACAACGGCGTGATATGTGATGCGGCCGGACGGACCAGCGCGCCGAACGTGTGGGCGCTCGGTGACGTCGCTTCTTGGCGTGACCCGATGGGACATCAAGTCCGAGTGGAACATTGGAGCAATGTCGCTGAGCAAGCCCGTGTCGTGGTGCCCGCGATGCTCGGGCAAGATGCGCCGTCGAACGTCGTCGTTCCATATTTCTGGAGCGATCAATATGACGTCAAGATTCAATGCCTGGGCGAGCCAATCGCCACCGACACCGTGCATCTCGTCGAGGACGATGGCCGCAGATTCCTGGCGTACTACGAGCGTGATGGCGTGGTGGCCGGCGTTGTCGGCGGCGGTATGCCCGGCAAGGTCATGAAGACCCGAGCCAAGATTGCCGCCGCGGCGCCGATTTCCGAAGTGCTGACCTGACGCTAAGACGTCAATTCAAGAACTCTTCAGGGGCTTTGCGGATATCGGGAAGTGCTGTTCCCGCCTGGTGTTCGATGAGGGCGGCCTCGGTGACCATGCCGACCCACAACTGTGCGTTTTCGTAGGGGTGGGCCTGCACCTCCCGCTATTCCCAGGTCACCGGGGGCCCGTGCGCCGAACACACGGCCAGTCGCGTGTCGTCACCACCCGGCCAACAGCGGGCGCGAACGGTGAATTCGACCGGAGAATCGGGTGCCCGCCGCTGGGGCTCCAGCATCAGATGGGCCAACGGCGAGTCGGCTCGGGCGTGGCCTCCCAGTGCGTCGATCCCGGCTCGGACGGCGGCCTGGTCGTCCGCCGGAAGGTACTGCCACATGACGGAATGCCACAGCACGGTTAGCGCGCCGACGGAGACACTGAGATCGGCGACCGCGTCGACGGCATCGCGGCGGTGCAACGGCGCCGGGACGCGGCGAGCGATGCCGATCGCGCCCCGCAACCGATCCAGTCGCGCCGGCTGATCGGGCCAGACATAGCTCAGCAGGGTTAATTCCCCGTCCCGGCTGGTGGCGTCGAGCGGCGCGATGTCGTAGCCATGACGCTCCACGATCCGGAGGGCCGCGGCGGGCGGCAATTGCCCGCGCCACGCGTCGTCGATGGCCACCGGTGAGGCGGTCGGACCCCACTGGCCGTCGGAATGGCGATAGCGGTAATAGTCGGCGCGCAGGTTGAGTCCAGCACTGCAGCCGATCTCGAAAAGCCGGACCGGCAAGGCGAATCGGTGGGCCAGGATAAGCAGGCCGCCGATGAGCGCGGCCGCGCGACCTACCTCGTTGGTTTGCGGCGGTTGACTGAGGGCGGCGCGCAGATGGTCGGCGTGCTCAGACGCGGCGAGCGCGATGTCGGGCCAAGCCGCTTCGGCATCCCATTGCCCGCCCGTGCTCGGATACCAGCGGCGTAGTCGCGAAGCGCGGCCGTCGAGCGCCAGCCGGTGCAACCCGCCGAGCAGTCGCAGCGGCAGCGCCAGTCGACCAGAATCGCTTTCGTGTCCGGACAGGATTTCCGCGAAGACACCGCCGGCTTCGACGTCGGCGGTCAGCCGGTCCAGCAGCTCGCCGTACATCGGCGAGCCCATGGCGGCGCAGACCTGGCCCTGCAACTGGAGTGACCGCACCAGGCGGCTGTCGTCGGCGCGGGGGTTCACTGGTCCAGCTCGTCGAGTCCGCCGCGGACGACGTCGAACGCACCCCCGAGGGCATCTGGCAACGAAACGGATTCGTCGTCCAGCCAGTGCTCGTAAGCGCTCAGGGCGACACCAAGCATCATCCATGCGACCGTCTGAGGCAACAAGTCGGTAGTTCGAGCGACGGATCGGCGTGCCACGAACTCGGCGATTACCTCGCGCCAGCCGGCATACATCGTCATCGAATAGGCTTGCAGTTCAGCGGTTTGCAAGATCAGTCGCATGCGCTGGCGATGTCGTACCGTCTCCGACGCTTCAAAGGTGTTGAACGACAACAGGGCGGCGCGCAGCGCCTCGCCGAGCGGCATATCCGGATCAACATTGTCCAATAGCTCGCGTAGGTGCTTCAGATGCCCGTCGAAGTCTCCCCACGGGATTGCGTTCTTGGAGGCGTAGTAACGAAACACGGTGCGACGGGCGATCCCCGCGGCCTGTGCGACGTCATCGACGCTCACCTCGTCGAAGCCGCGGTCGGCGAAGAGTCGCAGGGCAACATCGGTGATGTGCTGCGGGGTCGTGGAACGGCGCCGGCCGACCCGCGCCTGCTGCAGCATGTACCGCTCCTTTTTAAAATGCCTCTTCCCATTCTGGCACTCGATGCCATATCCTGACGAAGATTCTCACCGGTTCGACGCGACTTGTCGAGCCCCCTGATCACGAAAGGCAACGTCATGGAGCCGAACCAGCAGACAGAGAGGGACGCCGGCGCCTCCCTTCCGACGACATCCGACACCGAGCTTGTCACCGAGTCCTTGGTGGAAGAGGTGTCTATCGACGGGATGTGCGGGGTCTACTGATCGTGGCCGCCTCCGCGAAGGCGGGCGACTGCGGGTTTGATCCCGAACGCGCGTGGCGTTTGCACCCGCAGGTGGCCGTGCGGCCCGAACCGTTCGGCGCGCTGTTGTACCACTTCGGCACCCGCAAACTGTCGTTCCTCAAGAACCGCACCATCCTTGCGGTGGTGCAGTCCCTGGTCGACTACCCCGACGTTCGAGCCGCCTGTCGCGCCGCCGGGGTCGACGACACCAGACAGGGTCCTTACTTACATGCGCTGAGCGTGTTGGCCGGGTCCAACATGCTTGTGCCCGTCGGGCCAAGGGAGGCCGTATGACACGCGCCGGCGACGATGCATTGGGGGCACCCCCAGCCGCGCAGCGGCCAGGGGGACGAAGCGATGAGGGGAAGCGGCGCTCATGACAGCGGTTGTGCCGCGCCTGGTCGAGCAGTTCGAGCGCGGGTTGGACGCACCGATCTGCCTCACCTGGGAGCTCACCTACGCATGCAATCTGGCGTGCGTGCATTGCCTGTCTTCGTCGGGCAAACGCGATCCCCGCGAATTGTCCACGCAGTCGTGCAAAGACATCATCGATGAGCTGGAACGCATGCAGGTGTTCTACGTCAACATCGGTGGCGGGGAACCGACCGTGCGGCCGGACTTTTGGGAGCTGGTGGACTACGCCACCGCTCACCACGTCGGCGTGAAATTCTCCACCAACGGGGTTCGGATCACGCCCGAGGTGGCCGCGCGCTTGGCGGCCAGCGACTACGTCGACGTCCAGATCTCGCTGGACGGTGCGACCGCCGAGGTCAACGACGCGGTCCGGGGCGCCGGGTCCTACGCGATGGCCATCCGCGCTCTGGAAAACCTGGCCGCCGCCGGATTCTCCGACGCCAAGATCTCAGTGGTCGTCACCAGACACAACGTCGACCAGCTCGACGAATTCGCCTCGCTGGCAAGCCGTTACGGCGCCACACTACGTATCACTCGGCTGCGTCCGTCGGGCCGTGGCGCCGACGTCTGGGATGAGCTGCATCCAACCGCCGAGCAGCAGGTCCAGCTTTACCAATGGCTGGTCGCCAAGGGTGAGCGAGTGTTGACCGGCGATTCCTTCTTCCACCTGTCGGGACTCGGCGAACCGGGCGCGCTGTCCGGTCTGAACATGTGCGGAGCCGGGCGGGTGGTGTGCCTGATCGATCCGGTCGGTGATGTGTACGCTTGTCCGTTCGCCATCCACGACCGCTTCCTTGCCGGAAACATCTTGTCCGACTCCGGCTTTGGGACTGGTTTCGCCAACGTGTGGAAGAACGCTCCGTTATTTCGTGAGCTACGCGAGCCGCAGTCGGCCGGCGCCTGCGGCAGCTGTGGGCATTACGACAGCTGCCGGGGCGGATGTATGGCGGCTAAGTTCTTCACCGGTCTGCCGATCGACGGCCCTGATCCGGAATGCGTTCAGGGCTATGGCGCGCCCGCTCTGGCGCAAGAGCGCGACAAACCGCGCCCGGTAGGGGATCACTCGCACGGGCGGCGGCGCGGCGGACCGGTGCCGCTGACGCTGTCGTTACATCCCCCCATGCAGCCACCTCTAGCGCCGAAGCGGCTCTGCAACGAAAGCCCGGTCTAATCGTGGCCCGTGACGTCTGGTTCGAGACGGTCGCCATCGCGCAGCAACGGGCGAAACGGCGACTGCCGAAATCGGTCTATGCCGCACTGGTCGCCGCCACCGAGAAGGGACTGACCGTTTCCGACAACGTGGAGGCGTTCAGCGAGCTCGGCTTCGCACCCCATGTGGTCGGGGCTATCGAAAAGCGTGATCTCTCGACAACCGTTATGGGACAAGAGATTTCCCTGCCTGTGATCATCTCGCCCACGGGTGTGCAAGCGGTCGATCCGGACGGTGAAGTGGCGGTCGCGCGGGCCTCCGCCGCGCGCGGCACGGCGATGGGGTTGTCCTCGTTCGCCAGTAAACCGATCGAGGAGGTCATCGCCGCCAACGGAAAGCTGTTCTTCCAGGTCTACTGGCTCGGTGGGCGGGAGGCGATCGCGCAGCGCGTCGAGCGGGCCCGGCAGGCCGGCGCCGTTGGCCTGATCGTGACCACAGACTGGTCGTTCTCCCACGGAAGGGACTGGGGTAGCCCCGCGATCCCGGAGCAGATGAACCTGCGGACCATCCTGCGGCTGTCGCCGGAGGCCATCACCCGTCCGGGCTGGCTGTGGAAGTACGGCAAGACGCTGCGCCCGCCGGACCTGCGGGTGCCCAACCAGGCCACCCGCGGCGAGCCCGGGCCACCGTTCTTCGCCGCCTACGGGGAGTGGATGGCGACGCCACCGCCCACCTGGGAGGACATCGCCTGGCTGCGCGAACTGTGGGGCGGGCCGTTCATGCTCAAAGGCGTGATGCGCGTTGACGACGCGAAAAAGGCTGTGGACGCGGGTGTTTCGGCAATTTCGGTGTCCAACCACGGCGGCAACAACTTAGACGGCACGCCGGCGACGATTCGCGCACTGCCCGCGGTGGTCGACGCGGTCGGGGACCAGATCGAGGTGTTGCTGGACGGCGGTGTGCGCCGCGGCACCGACGTCGTCAAGGCCCTGGCGTTGGGAGCGCGTGCGGTCATGATCGGCCGCGCGTACCTCTGGGGCCTGGCGGCCGCCGGACAACAGGGCGTCGAGAACGTTCTCGACATCTTTCGCGGCGGCATCGACTCCGCGCTGATGGGGCTCGGACGCGCGTCCGTGCACGACCTCAACCCACACGACATCCTGGCGCCGCCCGGGTTTGCTCGAGCGCTCGGGGTGCCCCCACCCGTGCCGGAAGCGTAGGCACGACGCACGCGAGACCAGCGAGCATCCTGATACTCACGTGGCGGACGTGGCAGCGGTGACCCGGTCTAATGAACGGTCGGCGGCAAAAAATTTTTCGAGAGCGCCAACAATCAATGCACGCCAGGTGAATTCGGCTTACCATCACCGAGTGGCTGTCCTCGCCGGACTTGGGGGCTCGACGTCGAGCCAACTCCAAGGCATGTCGTTGGGCTTGGCCATTCCGGTTGGATCCACCGAACAGCATGGCCCTCACCTGCCGCTGGACACCGACACGCGGATTGCGACGGCCGTCGCGCACGGGGTGATTGCCCGCCTGGCCGGCGCCGCGGGGTCCGGCTGCCTCGAGCTGGTTTGGGCGGTGGCACCGGCCATCGCCTACGGCGACAGCGGCGAGCACCAAAGCTTCCCCGGAACCATCTCCATCGGCACCGAGGCCCTGACCACGCTGTTGCTGGAGTACGGTAGGTCGGCTACGTGCTGGGCGCAGCGGCTTCTCTTCATCAACGGCCACGGCGGCAATGTCGGGGCGCTGCGCCGCGCGGTGGGCCAACTTCGATCCGAAGGACGTGACGCTGGGTGGTGCCCGTGCGTGGTGGCAGGTGCTGACGCCCACGCGGGGCACGCAGAAACTTCAGTATTACTGCATATTTCGCCGGCCGACGTGTTAACCGACCGGTGGCGCGCGGGCAACGGTGCGCCGTTGTCCGACCTGCTACCGTCGATGCGGCGCGGAGGAGTCGCGGCGGTCAGCGAGGTCGGGGTATTGGGTGACCCCACCACCGCGACCGCTGCAGAGGGGGAGCGGATGCTCGGGGAGATGGTCGACGATTGCCTGAGCCGGGTCGGACGTTGGACGCCCGCGGCCGACGGGATGCTCACATGACCCGCGCCGACGCCGACGGTGCCGGCTTGAATCGGGGGGGTCCGCCCGCTTGCGGGGGAGAGTGGCGCACATGACTCAGGCGCGGTTGCCGGACGGGTTTGCTGTGCAGGTCGACCGGCGCGTGAGGGTGCTTGGCCAGGGCTCCGCGTTGCTGGGCGGCTCTCCCACCCGGCTGTTGAAGTTGGCGCCGGCCGCCCAGGACATGCTCGCCGACGGCCGCCTCAAGGTCCACGACGCGGTGAGTGCCGAGCTGGCCCGGACCTTGCTGGACGCTACGGTGGCTCACCCGCGGCCCGCGGGCGGCCCGTCTCATCGCGACGTGACTGTGGTAATTCCAGTGCGAGACAACGCTTATGGCTTGTGCCGGTTGGTCACCGCGTTACGGGGCTTGCGCATCATCATCGTTGACGACGGCTCATCGACACCGATCGACGCCGACGACATTGCGGGCCAGCACTCCGACATCGTGGTGCTGCGGCATGGGCAAAGCAAAGGGCCCGCGGCGGCTCGCAATACCGGTCTTGCCGCCTGCAAAACGGGCTTCGTCGCCTTCCTGGATTCCGATGTCGTTCCGCGCCGCGGATGGCTGGAAGTGCTGCTCGGTCATTTCTGTGACCCCACCGTGGCACTGGTCGCCCCCAGAATCGTCGGTCTGGCCCAGACCGACCATATGGTAGCCCGCTATGAGGCGGTGCGCTCGTCCCTGGACCTTGGCCAGCGTGAAGCCCCGGTCATCCCGTACACCACCGTGTCCTATGTGCCCAGCGCGGCGATCATTTGCCGGACGTCCAAACTGCGCGACATCGGGGGCTTCGACGAGACCCTGCGCTCCGGTGAGGATGTGGATCTGTGCTGGCGACTTGTCGAAGCCGGTGCCAGGCTGCGTTACGAGCCGATCGCTCAGGTGGGGCACGATCATCGAACGCAATTGCGGGATTGGATTGCACGCAAAGCGTTTTACGGTGAATCCGCGGCCCCGTTGTCGGTGCGTCACCCGGACAAGATCGCGCCGCTGATGATATCCGGCTGGGCACTCGCGGCATGGGTCCTGATGGCCATCGGCTCGAGCGTCAGTTATCTGGCGTCGCTGCTGGTCGCTGCGCTGACGGGTCGTCGCATCGCGAAAACGCTGCAGGGGTCCGACACCCAGATCTGGGACGTGCTGGCGGTAGCCGCCCGCGGCCTGTGGTCGTCGGCGATGCAACTCGCGTCGGCGATTTGCCGGCACTATTGGCCGATCGCTTTGCTGGCCGCCATCGTGTTCCGGCCCTGCCGCCGCGTCGTGCTGATCGCTGCCGTGGTCGACGGGGCGGTGGACTGGGCCAGCCGCCGGCGGTCGGCCGACGAAGATGCCCGGCCGATCGGGCTGCTGACCTACATACTGCTCAAGCGTCTCGATGACCTGGCCTACGGCCTCGGGCTGTGGTACGGCGTGGTGAGGGAGCGCAATATCGGCCCGCTCAAACCGCAGATTCGAGTCTGACTCCTGACTGCAGCTGGGCTGCACAGCGATGTGCTGATCATCGGTGCGGGAAGTGCGGGATCTGTTGTTGCCAGCCGTCTTTCAGCGGATCCAAACTGCGTGGTAACCGTGCTGGAGGCCGGACTCGGGCTCGCCGATCCGGCACTGCGGGCCGAAACGGCCAACGGATTGCGACTGCCGATCGGTCCAGCCAGCCCGCTCGTCCAGCGGTATCAAACCCAACTTACCGAGCGGCCGGCTCGGCAGATCACGATCATGCGTGGCGCGACGATCGGCGGTTCCGGTGCCGTCAACGGCGGATACTTCTGCAGGGGTTTGCCCCGGGACTTCGACGGCTACGGCATGCCCGGGTGGGCGTGGTCAGACGTCGTCGGTCACTTCCGGGCCATAGAGACCGACCTGGACTTCACCGGACCCGCCCATGGCGACTCCGGCCCGATTCTGGTTCGTCGAACCCGCGAAATCGTCGGCAGTACCGAGTCTTTCGTATTAGCGGCAGAGCGGGCCGGGTTTTCCTGGATATCCGATCTCAACGATGTGACAGATGCGCCGGCCTTGCCGCCGGGTGTCGGTGCCGTCCCGCTCAACATCGTCGACGGTGTACGCACCGGCTCGGGTGCCGGATATTTGTTGCCCGCGTTGGAACGAGCGAATCTCTCGCTTATGACCCAGACACGAGTCGTCCGGCTACGTTTCTCTGGCAGCCGCGCCGTCGGTGTCGACGCGATCGGAACGGGGGGCCCGATCAGCGCTACGGCCGATCGAATTGTGCTGTCCGCCGGAGCCATCGAATCCGCACACCTGCTCATGCTTTCCGGTGTCGGTGACGAGGCCGCGCTGCGTGCCGCCGGGATAGAAGTCGTGGCCCGGCTGCCGGTCGGA
>Ga0210386_10001235_pt1 | contig 22954 bp, 22 predicted proteins | sample IncBWH32OmetaG_FD_160091 | JGI IMG/M metagenome (GOLD analysis project Ga0210386, IMG submission 160091) | Forest soil microbial communities from Barre Woods Harvard Forest LTER site, Petersham, Massachusetts, United States - Inc-BW-H-32-O ...
CATAAATGTGATTTGGCTTCAGCCGCGACATCAGAACATGTAAAAATCCCGGCTTTAGCTGCTGGCTGGCAATCATGCGCCATTCTCGCGTCATTTATGAGATGAGTTGTGGGAAAACCTTCTCCCGCCGCATCAATTTCACGTACCCGCAGTTTTTGAATGTTGTTTCTTCCACTCGGAAATAATCTGCTGCAATCCTTCTCGATAGGTTGGGTATCGAGGCGACCATCCAAAATGCTGACGAAAACGTGCGTTGGTTGTGCGTGTGGATTTCGTGAAATAGGCAATGGCCTGCTCGCCCACAAATCTCTTGGCGAGCCATACGGGAAACCGGCGCGGCGAATGCGCTCCCAAACCAGCGGCGAATTCGTTTAGGAAATCGTGCGAAGAAACGAGTTCGTTATCGACAACATGCCAGATGCCGCTCGCAGGCTTTTCCGCCGCCGCTACATAGGCGCCAGCCGCGTCATCCGTGTGAATCATTGCCCACAATGCGTCGCCGCTTCCGATGATGGGCATCTTCCTTTCGCGTAACGCATCGGCCAGCGTTCGTGTGTGCGCCGATTCAGAGTCATAAAAATAACCGCCGCGCAAAATCGCAACCGTAATTCCCTCTGTCAATTCCGTCTCGCGCGCAATTTTTTCCGCATCGATCGCCGATTGAATGCTGGGCTCGGGCACGGCGGGAGAATCCTCGGTGAACGGAGATTCATTCCGCGGGCGCGCCGCCCATACGACGCTTTGTTGCAAATAAGTTTTCGCGCCAATTTTGGCGGCCGCTTCCGTCAGGCAGCGCGTGCCCTTGCGTCGAATGTGATCGTTCATTGCCCAGTCGGCGGGAGTTGTCTTTGCTTTGACCGGAATTGCGGTGGCGGCATGAATCACCGTGTCGCAACCTTCCGCCGCGCGCGCCAGCGAATCCGCATCGAATAAATCCGCGTGCTCCGGCTCTCCACCCGCTTCCTGCACGGCGATCTCGCCCTTCGGACTTCTCACGAGGCCGATGACCGAGTGCCCGCGCTCCACAAATTGGCGCACCAGCCTCCGCCCAAGCACTCCCGAAGCACCCGCGATGAACACTCTCATCCAACCGCTCCCCATTGCGGACAAGTAGCACAGGCTTCAGCCTGTGAGTTTTGATTTGCAACCTGCAAAAAAAAGCGAAGCTGAATATAAAATTTTACTAAACAGCGGCAGCCGGCGTCTTGCGGGCATCGGACGAAAGCGCGCGCACTTTCAACGCCGCAAGCACCCCGCCTCCGTAGATTCCGCCCAGCAAAAGAAAAGCGATGGAAAGCGTAACGTGCTGTGCGAACCATCCCAACGTAAAGCTCATGGTCACCTGCAACATTGTGCTTATTACGGAGAACGCGGATTGCGTGCGTCCCATGAGGTGCCGCGGCACAGAGGCCATGATGGAAGATTGCGTCAGCACTCCCCCCAGCGCGCGGCACACTCCGAACAAAGCATTCATCGCCACAGCGAGAATCAGCGCATGCACATATGGAAATAGCGTGTGACCAATTGCCAGCGTGGCGAGCGCGAGGATCAGTATCCCGTATGGCCTTTTACGCGCCGCAAAGCCGGCGACCAGTCCCCCGACAATCGCGCCTCCTGCCCAGCCCGCTTCAATCCATCCATACCCGCGCGGCCCCGAGAAGAGCACATCTTTTGCCAAGGCCACCACCAGCACGTTCGCGCTGATCACTCCGGCCATCATGCAGGCGTACGTGAATCCAAGTGCCATCACGCGCGGTTGCTCTGCCAGGTATGCCAATCCTTCGCTGATATCCGCAAAGACGCCCGCCGCGCCTGTCTCCGCGCTATCAGTGAGCGTCAAAGTTGGTTCGGACATTTCGGGAGGCGCTTCAATCGTAGGGGAGGAGGAGACCAGACGGTTATTCTGAATTTCGCGCGGTGGACAATACCCGTGTCTCAACATCAGCAGGCAAATCGCGGAAATCAGATAGGTCGTCCCATCGATGCCCAGAATTCCGCCGAGCCCCGCCCGTTCGTAAATAAATCCCACCAGCGCCCCAGCGGCCGCCATTCCACCTTGTACGGCAATTAGCACAGTGGCATTGGCCGTAACCAATTTTTCCTGCGGCACGAGTTCCTGAATCAGAGCATTGGTCGTCGACCAATAAATCGCGAAGCCTACCCCCAGCAGCAGCACCATTGAATACAGTTCCCACATCGCCAGACGTCCCGTAAATGCCAGTACTGCCGTTCCCAGAACGATGATCGCCCGGGTTGTGTCTATCGTGATCCCCAAATAGCGCCTGTCCACCCGATCGATGAGAACTCCTCCGAACGGCGGCACGATCAGCCCAGGAAGCGTGACCAGAATGACGATCAGGCTCACCCTGACCGTAGAATGCGTCGCGCCGAGCACGTACCACGTTACGCCCGCAAAATTCATCCCCGTCCCAAATAACGAGATCAGCATCGCCACAAAAAAGAAAGGGAAGCCCGGAACGCGAAACAGCGATCTCCAGCCAGGGGACGATTGCGGGTTCGATGTCATTGCAGAATCGAGAGAAGAACTCTTAGGCATCTGGGCCAAGTTTAGCGGCATTGCTGCTTCACGTCCAAGAAAATGAATCTACTTGCTGTTATCTCTAAGGATCAAAATGAACCGCCGAGCCGCAACAAGTTACGGTTGATATGGCCGTGGCGGGCGTCCAGCCACCCTACCTGACGTTGAAGCCTAATTGCCCCAGGCCACAATGTTTCCAGCTATTTACGCGGATTCTACGATTAATTTATGCCTTCTTTAGAGGTAACTGGCTATCTTGGCCCCGACTTTCCAAGCGCTGTCCGACGCGGGAAGGAGGCGGCAAATGGTTTTCGAGCAGCTTCAGGCGGGGCAACCCTTCGAGCACTTCCGGATCGAAGCTTTTGTAATTCGCACCAGCATGACCAGCATTTACCGCGCGACTGACCTGCGAACCAATCAGCTGGTTGCCCTCAAGATCCCTCACCCCGAACTCGAATGCGACCCGGTTTTCTATAACCGCTTTCAACGCGAGATGTTCATCGGCAAGAAGCTCAATCATCCGGGCGTCGTGCGAATGTTTGACAGCGGCGATATGAATCAACTTTGCATTGTGATGGAGTGGGTCGAAGATGGCTTTCTGCGCCAAATTCTTGCCAAGGAAGGAAAGGTCTCCGTAGAACGCGCAACCCGCATTGCCACCGGAGTTTGTGAAGCCCTCGATTACATTCACAGCCAGGGCGTGGTGCACCGCGACCTGAAACCGGAAAATATAATGGTAAGCACGGAAGACCGCATTAAGCTGATCGATTTCGGCATCTCCGCGTGCGATGGCGCGCGTCGCCTCACGTTTTCCAAACTTTCCAACGCCATGGGCACCCCGGATTATATTGCGCCCGAACAAATCAAGCGCAAGCACATGGACGGACGGACCGATGTTTACGCTCTCGGCGTTATTCTATTTGAGATGCTGACCGGGCAAACGCCTTTCAATGGTCCGAACCCATTCGCCGTTATGAACGATCGGCTGGTAAACGATCCCCCATCCGCCCGCGAAATAAATCCTGAAATTTCGATTCAGATTCAGGAAATTCTGAATCGGGCCATGGAGCGCGACCCGGAAAACCGTTTTGCAGATGCCCGCGAATTTGCAAATGCACTGGCCCACCCGGAGAGTATCGAGGTCATTGACCGCGCAGTGCGCAAAGGAAAAAAGCCAGCCCGCTTGCCATGGATGAAACGAATTTTATCCTACACGATGCTTCTGATGATTCCGCTGGTGATCTTCACCCTCATCCTGCTGGCTACTCGAGTAAAGTAATTTTTCAACCCCACGATTGATTTCAGCTGTTAAGAGGCTGCGTGAGAACCCGAGAATTATTGTGGGTCGTGGCTTTAGCCACGACATATGTTCGGCAATATGAGTACGGCTTTAGCGGCTGAAGTTCCGATTTTGCAAATCTCATGCAGACTACAAAGGGGCAGGCTTTATTCCGAATCCGGCAGGATGACTTCGTAGAACGATGCGCACAAAGCCAGCTGCTTTTGCGGGTCTTGCGCATCGTAAAAAACCGGAACGCACATTCCTATCGAAAGTTTTCTGGACCCGTCCTGCGAGCTGCCCGATAAATGCTCGCCAAGCGGAGTCGTGAAATCGTAACGGATGTTCGGGCCGTTGCGCGCCAATACTTTATCCACAACCCGCGCCATGCACATTTCTCCATCGGCCAGCAGCCGCTTTTGCTTGCCGATTATATTTGCCATCACAATTGTAGTGACCATGATGAAAACAATCGTCAAAATAAATATAGGAAACTGCGAGGGGCCTGAGTAGGGAATCCGGGCGTTTCTACGGATGACCACGTCGGCTGCCGCATAGGCTCCGAAAGATGTGAGCAGCGCCACCGAAACAATTGCCGCCATCATTCTTCCTCGGGCGCTCATCTGCACGGGCCGCGGCCGGGGAAGTTCGGCAATCCGCCGTCCAATTTCGTCGTAGGGTCCAGGAATCATCATCGATCCATCCATCCGCGTTTACGTTGCTTGGAAATCAAGTGAGAAATCTGCCTCTGTGTTAAGTGCCCAGCGCGCCGAATCGGATTTTTCCCTTTACCACGAGCACTACAAGAATTGCCGGAATAATCGCAAAAAATCCAAGCACGCCGAGGATCGCGACTTCCGCGTGCCCCACAAATATCCAGACAATCAGCGGTGCATCAAACAGAATCACGAGCACTGGCAGCAACCGCAAAAAGAAACGTGTCTGCTTGTCAGCCTCTCCATGATTCCACCCGCACTGCGGGCAATACGTTTTCCCCATGGCGGTGGCCGTGGGCAGTTTGCATTGCGGGCACGCGGCAGTAGGCAATGTATCGCTCCATTTCCATAGCAGAAAATAGCGTTCCGGTCCCATCGGCAAATTTAAATTCGCCGCAGCTTTTGGTGGCGCCGGTGTCCCGCCGGCGCCACAGCGAACGCCGGTCCCACAAACCGAAACTAAAAATTCCCCTGCGCCGGACTATAAGGGCTAGCCAGATATTTCTGCGACTGCGCTTCATTTTTCAACGGCAAAATCTTGTCCGGATCGAGCCGAACCATCACGTACCGAATGTGATCGTCAATCTTCGTGAACCAGTGCCCGGTTCCCGCGGGAATCACGATCATGTCGCCCGCTTTCAACTCATGCACTTCCGAATTCCTGATCGAGGAGGCGCTGAATCCCGGCCCATTCTGCTCACGCACTGTTTTCAGCGTGCTGGGCCGAGGCTTCGCGTCCACCAGATCCGGCCCCGTCAAAAGCGTCGCGGTGCCTTCAATAATGTAATAAACCTCGCTCACCTGCTCGTGCTCGGCCACCGCTTCCGCGACAATGTTTTCCTGCCCTTCTGCGTGACCCAGCTTCCCCCGGTAAATGCTCCCAATGCCAACCTGCACTTTTCCGACATCTATGGAGCGCACCTGCTGGTCCACAAGCTTGTGCTCAATCGCCCGCTGGTTATACCCATCCAACTCGCTCTTCGGAATGTACGTAGCCGAGCAATGATTGCAGGTAGGTTTCGGCTCCGTCTGTTGCGCCAGCAGTGGAAACACCGCAATCACGGCGCTCAGCATAGCCACTTTCACCGCGACATTTTGTAGGCTCATTCAGATTTCTCCTTCAAGGTATTTTTCCGCGCAGAGATACGTCCAGGTGGCCTATCTATACATCAAGATCGGTCGCTGCCGCTGAAAATAAATTTTTCAGACAGGTTTTGCTTCGTGCTTGAGCTCCCGAAACTCAACGCCCTCTGGATAATCTTTACGGACATTTTGTTGAAGGACTTCCACGACGATTGTTCTTTCCGTTTACAATTGTCGCTAAATGAAGCGCACAATTTATTTTGGCATATGCGCAATTGCGTTAATTGCATTCGCCGGATCCGCGTTAGTTGGAGAAATGTTAGGTCAAAGTGTATTGCATCCTCAAGTACGGCCCTTAACCCTAGCGTCGATCCAGTCGAGCAAGCTAGCGCTTCAAGAAATCGGGGCTGTACCTGAAGACTTCCTTGTTAAAGCCTTAGATGGCGTCGTGTTGCGTGGTTGGAAAGTTAGTTCTGCACATGCAAACGGAGACTGGGTCTTGCTTTATCACGGCCAATCCGACAATAGAACGGGAATGATTGGGCAGGCGACCCTACTGCTGCGCCACGGCTATGGTGTCGTCATGATGGACTCTCGTGCTCATGGTGAGAGCGGCGGGAACATGGCCACTTATGGTTATCTGGAACGCCAGGATACGCGCGCGATTATTGATGCAATGGATGTTTCCGAGAAACCGCAACATATTTATGCTCTAGGTTCCTCAATGGGAGCCGCAATTGCTTTGCAATCGGCCGCGGTTGAGTCGCGCATCGATGGTGTTGTGGCTGAAAGCTCATTCAGCGATTTGCGTGAAGCTTCCAATGATTACGCTGGACTTCATTGGTCTTCTTGGCTTGGGAAGACTCTCTTCCGCCCTGGAACCTGGACAGTGATTTCCACGGCTCAAAAGGAAGGACATTTTTTAGTGGAAGAAGTTTCGCCAGAAAAATCGGTGAGCGTTCGTCCTTTCGCAGTCCTGCTTATCTGTGATGGTGCCGACACCATTCTTCCTTGCCGTCATTCGCAGCGAATTTATCGAGCTGCGGCAGGGCCTAAGGAATTATGGGAGTTGTCGCGTGCGCAGCATGCTTCTGCAATCGGCGCTGAGCCTGCTGAATATGAGAGGCGAGTATTAGGATTTCTTGACCATTTGCGCCAAAGCCCTCACTCAAATCATGAAATCGCATTCCTTTCTATACACCTGTCCAATGAAATTGGATTTATGATGAATGAATGGCCGCACTAATCGAGCTGCGCGGACTCACCGTCGAAATCCCGACTCCCGCAGGATGGATTCGTCCCGTGGACGACGTTTCCTTTGCGCTTGAGCCCGGCGCATCGCTCGGGCTGGTTGGCGAATCGGGAAGCGGAAAATCGATGCTTGCACTGGCGCTGATGGGTTTGTTGCCGCCGGGCGCGCGTGTCTGCGGAGAAGCATGGTTCATGGGAGAAAATGGCTCCGCCGCCTCGCGCGTGAATTTGCTCACGCTGCCTGAGCGCGAACGCATCGCCATGCGAGGTCGCGACATCGCCATGATTTTTCAGGAGCCGATGACGGCGCTCAATCCGATCATGCGCGTCGGCGCGCAAATCGGCGAAGCCATCCGCGCGCATCACGCAGGCCTTTCGCGCGAGGAGATCGATCATCGCGTTGTTGAAGCGCTCGAACGCGCCGCTGTTCCGCAGCCCGCCATGCGCGCGCGCCAATATCCGCATCAACTTTCCGGTGGCTTGCGCCAGCGCGCCATGATCGCCATGGCTCTCGCAGGGGATGAAGGAAAATCTCCTCGCGTCCTGATTGCCGACGAGCCCACCACGGCTCTTGACGTCACCGTGCAAAAACAAATTCTCGAATTGCTCGCGCAGCTTCGCCGCGATCTCGGCCTCGCTTTGCTTTTTATCACGCACGATTTAGGAGTGGTCGCGCAAGTCGCGGATCGCATCGCCGTCACCTACGCTGGCCGCATTGTGGAGGAAGGTCCTTCGCGCGAGGTGCTCGAAAATCCGCGGCACCCTTATACAGCAGGCCTGCTGCGCGCTTCGCCGCAGCTGGTGCGGCTTAAGCTTGAGCCGATCCCGGGCAACGTGCCTTCGCTTACGGCTCTGCCGCCAGGATGCGCGTTTGAGCCCCGCTGCTCGCTGCGAATTCCCGAATGCTCTGCCGCCATGCCGGGTCTGTTCGCAGCGGGCCCCGAGCATCGCGCGCGCTGCATTCTGATTGCGAACGTTGCGGAGAAAATCGCTAAGTGAATTTCCGTGGCATAGGCTTCAGCCTGTGGAATTTTGGCCTTGCAAGTACAAAACCCCACAGGCTGAAGCGTATGCCACAAAGATCGAATGCTCAGACTCGGACATTATATTTGGGGAGGTAAAAATATGACCACTGACCTGCGCCACCTCGACAAAATTCGCGACCGCTTCACCGAAACCGCTGACGTCTTCGCGCAAACCGTGCGCCGCACGCGTGTCGAGGAAGGCCAGCGTCTCGCCGAATACGCCACGAGGGCCCTCGCTCATCCCGAAAATGCTCTCGCGATTGACGTCGCCTGCGGCCCCGGTACATTTACTCGTCCGCTCGCCGGACGCGTTGGCAAAGCGATTGGCGCGGATCTGACCCCCGCGATGGTGGAGAAAGCGCGAGCCGAAGCCGCGCGCGACGGCATCGCCAACATTGAATTCGTTCAAGGCGATATTTACGCGCTGCCATTCAATGATCGCTTTGCGGAAATTGTTTCCTGCGGCTACGCGTTTCATCACATGACCGATCCCATGCGCGCACTCAAGGAAATGGTGCGAGTCCTGAAGCCGGGCGGCCGCGTCGCCGTCACGGACATTATTGTCCCTGAAGGTTGCGACGGGGATTTTCAGAATAAAGTTGAGCGCGTGCGCGATCCATCACATACCAGCACGCAAAGCGTGGCGAGTTTTCATAAAATGACCGCGGAATTAGGATTGCGCCAGGTCTCGCAACACGTTCATGACAATTGGCACGACTTCGATGTGTGGATGAATAATGCCGGGAAACCGCCGGGCGATCCGGTTTATGTTGAGACGCGAAATCAGCTCGAAACCTGTTTGGAAAACGACCGTTCCGGATTTCATCCGCGCCGCACGGATAAAATCGCCAGTGGCCTGGAATTCATGCACACTGTGTTGCTGCTGATCGCGGAGAAACCGCAATGAATTTCAGTAGAACAGGCTTCGGCCTGTTGCTTTATGTCTCGACTATTAAAAAAGTCAAAAGCAACAGGCTGAACCTTGTTCTACTAAATCCGCGCCGCAACGAATATGAAATTTCTAGCGAACAAGGTGGCGCGCTTTGAGCCAACCTCTCCTGCTCGAAGCACGCAATCTGCGAAAAACATTTTCCGCTCCCAAAAGTTCGCTCGGCATAAAAATGCCGGGAGCAAATGGCGGGGCGCATTCCGGCGTTCCCGCTGTGGACAACGTAAATCTCGAGCTTTCCGCAGGCGAAACGCTTGCCATCGTCGGCGAATCCGGCAGCGGCAAGACAACGCTCGCGCGCATGCTCTTGCGCTTGATCGAGCCGGACTCCGGCGAATTGTTCGTCGAGGGGCGCGATTTTCTTGCCGCTCGTGGCGCGGAATTGCGAGCCCTGCGCCGTGAAATGCAAATGGTTTTCCAGGATCCGTTCGCGTCGCTCGATCCAAGAATGCGAGTCGGCGAAATCGTAGGTGAGCCACTCGAAATTCATGAGCCTCAGCTTTCGCGCAACGAACGCCGCTCGCGCGTCGTGGAAATTCTGTGCTCATCTGGCTTGGGAGAGGACGCGCTCGTGCGCTATCCGCACGAATTTTCCGGCGGGCAGCGCCAGCGAATCGGCATCGCGCGAGCCTTGGTCCTGCGCCCGCGCCTCGTCGTGGCCGACGAGCCGGTCTCCGCGCTCGACGTTTCCGTCGGCGCGCAAATTCTCGAACTGCTTCAAAATTTGCAACGCGATTTCGCGCTCACCTATTTGTTGATCTCGCACAGCCTGCCCGTCGTCGCGCAGCTCGCCACGCGCATCGCCGTCATGCAGGGTGGCCGCATCGTGGAAACAGGCCCCGCCGCGCAAATTCTCTCCGCCCCCACGCACCCCTACACGCAATCGCTGATCGCCGCGATCCCCACATTGCCCGGGTAATTGCACAAAATTGTAAATTCAAACCAGCTGCTGTAGCCCGCCTCTTCAGAGGCGGGCTACAGCAGTCGGGCAATCTCCTGCTAAACTCAATAAATATGAATTTTCACTTTGAAGTTTTGAAAACGGACCCGACAGGTGCGCGTCTGGGCCGCCTCACGACGCCGCACGGCGTGATCGATACGCCTGCATTCATGCCTGTCGGCACGGCCGGAACCGTGAAGGGCCTCACGCAACAGGCGCTCGGAGAACTGGGCGTACAAATTCTGCTCGGCAACACGTATCACCTATATCTGCGCCCAGGCAACGAACGAATTCGTGCGCTCGGCGGCCTGCATAAATTCATGTCCTGGCCCGGAGCGATTCTCACCGATTCGGGTGGCTTCCAGGTTTTTAGTCTCGCCGATTTGCGAAAAATTTCGGACGATGGCGTGGTCTTCCGCTCGCACCTTGACGGTTCCGAGCATTTGCTCACGCCGGAAAAATCGATTGAGATTCAGCAGGCGCTCGGCTCGGACATCGCGATGGTCTTCGACGAGTGCATCGAATATCCCGCCGACCACGCCCGCGCATCCGGCGCAATGAAACGCACGGCAGAGTGGGCGCGCCGCTGCAAGGAATATGCACGAGCACAGACTGCCTCTGGCCAGACGAACGCGGCGCTTTCAACCAACCCCGGCCAATCCATTTTCGCAATCGTGCAGGGCGGCATGCACGCCGACCTGCGCCGCGAAAGCGCGCGCCAGCTTGTCGACCTCAACTTTCCCGGATACGCCATCGGCGGCCTCGCCGTAGGCGAACCCCATGCGATTTCAACCGAGATGGCCGCCATCGCCGCCGAGGAACTCCCCAAGGATCGCCCGCGCTACGTCATGGGAGTCGGCCTCCCCGAACAACTCCCCGACTACGTGCGCTGCGGCGTGGATATGATGGATTGCGTGCTGCCGACGCGCAACGCACGCAACGGTTGCCTCTTCACCAGCGCCGGCAGGGTGAACATCCGCAACGCGATTTATGCGAGTGATCCTCGCCCGCTCGACGAGCGTTGCTCCTGCATGGTCTGCCGAACTTACTCGCGGGCCTACCTGCGGCATCTGTTTCAGGCCAATGAAATTCTGGCTTCCATCTTGAACTCCCACCACAACGTTGCGTTTTTCCTTGACACAATGGGTAAGATTCGCCAAGCTATCGCGCTCGGGGAATTGGCTGCATTCTCCTCAGAGTTCCAGGCGCGTATCGGCGCGGGTGAATCCTGAAGTGAGCCAGTGGCATGGCTCCCGTTGTAAACTTCAGGAAGCGAACCGTCACCGCTTGGAGCCCGCCACGATTATGTTTCGGTTTTCGTGGCCTGCCCGCTTCTTCAATCGATATTGAATAGCGGCAACAATTTTTAGTTTCCAGTGCAGTGCGCTGAAGACTTGGCAATAGCGTGAGATTGAGGTCACCGTTATGTTGTTCTTTTTTTTGCCGGAAAATTTGTCCTTGATGGCCCAGGCCGGAGGCGCCGGCGGAATAATGGCCTTTTTGCCGTTGGTCATTATTATGGGAATTTTTTATGTCCTGCTGATTCTTCCCGCGCAGCGACGCCAGAAGAAAACCCAGGAAATGATCAATGCTCTGAAGAATGGGGACAAAGTGATTACGTCCGGTGGCCTGTATGGCACGATCGTGGGAATCGAGGGCGATTCCATTCAGCTTCGCATCGCCGACCAGGTGAAGGTTAAGGTCCTTCGTTCCGCGGTGACCGGCCTGCAACCAGATAGCAAGGAGGAGTCGTAGGGTCGGGGTAACGCAATGCTCCATTTTGTGCGCGAGGCTTTTTAATAAAGAAAGCCCGCATCCTTGGAGTCCTGAGCCAGTTTAAGCCATGAATTCTAACCTCAAGTGGAAAGCATTATTCATAGTAGCGGTCATCCTTGCATGCGTAATCGGCCTCGTGGGACGTCCCGATTTTCCTCCCAAGTCCTGGGCCGGAATCAAATCCAATTTTGCGAACAGCATTAAGCTGGGCCTTGATCTTCAGGGCGGCACGCACCTGATTCTGCAAGTCCAGGTGCAGGAAGCTATCAGCGGAGAGACGGATCAGACGCTGGATCACATCACCTCCACGCTGCGAGATAAGGGCATCCGCTATGACGATATTCGAAAGCTGAGCGACACCCAGATTCTGGTTCATAACATCGCCCCGGAGCAGGCAGGGACCGCGCGCAACCTGATTAACGATCAATTCCCGGATTGGGACATTTCCCCGGCTCCCGGTGAAAACTCCGGCTACGTCGTAACCATGAAGCAGTCGCGCGTTGTGAACATCCAGCAGCAGACGATGGATCAGGCCGAAGAAACCATTCGCCGCCGCATCGACGCGCTAGGATTGACCGAGCCATTGGTCGCCCCTTATGGCCAAGGTGACAACGAAATTATCGTGGAACTTCCCGGCGAAGGTGATCCCAATCGCGCCAAGAGCGTCATTCAAGCCGGCGGCCAGTTGGAACTTCACCTTGTTTTGGACCAAACGCCCTATCAATCGGAAGTCGCCGCCCTTGCCGCGCATGGCGGCATTTTGCCTCCCAACGCGCAAGTGGTGCAGGGAAAGAGTTCCGCTTCGAGTTCCAGCCAGCCTGCGGTCGAAAGCTGGTACGTGATCGATCGCGTGCCAATCGTCACCGGTCGTGACCTGCGCAGCGCAACCGCCATCCGCAGTACAAAAAATCCCGGCTATTATGATGTCGATTTTACGCTTTCCACCGAAGCGGGCCGCCGCTTTGGTCCTTTCACCGAACAAAACATCGGCAAGCAGTTGGGCATCGTTCTCGAGCATAAGTTGCAGACCGCTCCCGTAATTAATGGCCGAATCGATGACACTGGCGTGATCGAAGGCCAGTTCGGCGAGCAGGAAGCCAACGATCTTGGCCTGGTCCTTCGATCAGGTGCGCTGCCCGCGTCGATTAAATACCTTGAAGAGCGCACCGTGGGACCGTCGCTTGGAGCCGATTCGATTCGTCATGGCGTGCAGGCTTCCATCATCAGCTTAGTCGTCGTGATGATCTTTATGGTCGTCTACTACCGCTCGGCGGGAGTCAACGCGGTAATCGCCTTGATTCTGAACCTTGTTCTCTTGCTGGCTGCGCTGGCTTATTTCGGAGCTGTCTTGACCTTGCCCGGTATCGCCGGAGTGATCTTGACGATTGGTATGGGCGTCGATTCGAACGTGCTGATTTTTGAGCGTATCCGTGAAGAATTGCGTGCTGCAAAAGCCCCTGTGTCGGCGGTCGACATGGGATTCAAGCGCGCCTTCCTCACGATTATCGATACGCACGTGACAACAATCGTTTCCGCGGCGTTTCTGTTCCTCTTTGGCACAGGTCCGATCCGCGGGTTTGCCGTGAGCTTGGCAGTCGGTTTGTTGGCCAACTTGTTTACATCAGTCTATGTATCGCGCCTGATTTTTGACTGGCACTTGGCCAAGATGCCTCGCGAGGCAGAACTGAGCATTTAAGAGTGTGCAGGCTGATTTTCGGAAATGTAGCGCTCGCCTTCAGGCGAGCATGTGCTCGGCTCCAAAATGCTCGCCTGAAGGCGAGCCGCTACATAAACATGCCGAGTTTGAGCTCTTGCGAAGGTTCTTCCCGTGGTGGGGTAGCAGTACTAGGCCCATGCCGGGAAATATTTCAAGATTTTTCTTTGGATCAGTTCTATTTGGGGAACAAATTCACATTCGTTGGTGTCCAACTCTAACGGGTAAGAGTGAGCATGGAATTTTTCAAACAAGTTGATCTCGATTGGATGGGCAAAGCGAAGTACTTCTTTGGCCTGTCTGGACTCTTGCTTGTCGCCGGGCTGGCCTCCATTATAGCCCATGGCGGCCTGTTCTATGGCATTGATTTTAAAGGAGGTACGGTCGTTGACGTGCGCTTTGCCGGCGCACCTCCGATCGATACTCTCCGTAATGGATTGGCGCAGCAGGGCATCGGAAACAGCACAATCGTCCCGGTGAGCGATATCGCCAGCGGCAATAGTAATGAGGTTCTGATCAACTTGGAAGAAAAAGGCCAAGGCGCGGAAGCCCTCGATGCTGGCAAGACCGCAATCCTGAATGCCTTGCATGCAACTCTGGGCGCTGGAGAATCGGGCAAGCAGGACTTCAATGCTGCCGGGGCGGATACAATCGCTGACGCTTTGACTCGCAAGGACCCCTTGGGTCTGGGAACGGCTGCCGGCGACCGGTATGTGCAGCTTGGCAAGCAGCTTGCCACCTTTCGCGACCGAGACCATCGCGGCATTGTGACCGATCTTAATGAGCTTTCAGGTGCGGGAGCAAACGCCAGTGTGATTGCCGCGCTGCGCGATTCGTTCTACACCAGCACCTTCGCGATCGTCAATGTGGAGATCGTTGGACCGAAAGTCGGGTCCGAATTGCGTCGCCAGGCTGTGGTTGTAACTTTGTACGCTCTGGGTGGGATGCTGGTTTATATTGCATTTCGCTTCGAGTGGGTGTACGGTGCTGCGGCAGTGTTAGCCGTGTTTCACGACGTGCTCATTACACTGGGTCTTTTTTCCATTTTTCATTTTGAGATTTCGCTGACGGTGATTGCGGCGTTGTTGACCCTGGTTGGTTACTCGATGAATGACACGATCGTGATCTTTGACCGGATCCGTGAAAATGCGCGACTCATGCGACGGGAGCCGTTCAAAGACATTGTCAATCGTTCCATCAATCAGACTCTTTCACGCACAATCCTGACCAGCGGCCTTACTTTTCTTACTGTTTTGGTTTTGTTTCTGATGGGCGGCCAGGTTTTGCGAGCTTTTTCTTTTGCGTTGGTAGTTGGAATTCTGGTTGGAACGTACTCCAGTTTTGGCATAGCAGCGCCTTTGGTCGTCGCCTGGAATGACTGGCGAGGCGGGGGCGGTGCGGTAGTAACATCCGGAACCGCAGCCGGTACTAAACTCCGAAAAGCCTAGGATTTTTCCTGGAATTTTTCGGCAGGAGGGATGCACGATGTTTGATGATTTGCTCGAATCGACAAACGAAAAGAAAAAGACGAATAAAGGCTGGAGCGTTATCCTTTCCGGTCTGGTACAAGCTTTCATTTTGTCCATTTTGATTTTGATTCCTTTGATCTACACCGAGGCGCTACCGAAGGCGATGCTCTCGACCCTGTTGATTGCCCCGCCCCCGCCTCCTCCCCCACCTCCGCCTCCGGCAGCCATAAAGACGATCGTCAAGCCGGTGGCTCGTTTGATCCAGTCTGGAAAATTGATGCAGCCACGCGCAATCCCTAAGGAAGTGGCCGTGTTTAAGGAAGCCGAGCTTCCGCCAGACGTGATCAACAATAGCGGTGTGACGGGTGGCGTGTTTGGCGGCATTCCGGGACAGGGAATGGTGAGTGGCCCCGTAGCTCCGCCTCCCCCGAAGCCCACGGCTCCGACGCGCGTGAAGCAGGGCGGTAACGTAACAGCAGCGTCGATCATCAACCAGACGCGCCCGCTTTACCCGCCTCTGGCGCGGCAAGCTCGCATTCAGGGCAACGTTGTTCTTCATGCGATCATCGACAAGGACGGCAGGGTTGCACAGCTCGAAGTGATTTCCGGTCACCCGCTCCTGGTGCAATCGGCTCTGGACGCCGTGAAACAATGGCGCTACAAGCCGACCACGCTGAACGGCGACCCGGTCGAAGTTGATACGACGATTACTGTAACGTTTACGATGGGCGGTTAAGTTTTGGGTTTGGCAGGACGGCGGCTTGGGTATCGGCCTTCATCGATGCAGTTGTCAATGAAGACCGCGAATTGAGGCCGCCAATCAGGGAGTCGGCTGAAACCGGCAGAGCCGGTTTCAGCCAGCAAGATCCGAACGAAATAAAAAGGAGCGAATCAGATGCTTAGCACTCTAGCCGTTTGGGCAATGAACATGGTTGTCCTGCAGGGACAGTGGGACCTGAGGACGATGTGGGGCAATATGAGTATCATCGCGAAGGTCGTTGTCGGCATTCTTTTCCTTCTGTCGGCATGGTCCCTTGGCGTAATGATTGACCGCGTTCTGATGTACAGCGCAGCACGCAAACAGTCCCGAGTATTCGTACAGCAGGTTGCCGGAGCACTGCGCGAAGGCAAACTCGACGAAGCCATCTCGATCGCCGAGCGGAACAAGAAGAGCCACATCGCCAAGGTCGTCGCCACTGGCCTTTCCGAATTCCAATCTGCATCATCGCAAGTCGCTGACATGGAAGTGATCGAAGCTGCCAAGCGCGGCCTCGACCGCTCGGTCGCGATTGTGCACGCCGAAATGAAGCGCGGCCTTTCGGGTCTCGCCACCATCGGCTCAACCGCACCGTTCGTCGGACTGTTCGGCACGGTGGTCGGAATCATCAACGCGTTTAAGGGAATTGAAACCACGAAAGCAACCGGTCTGTCGGCGGTCGCCGGCGGAATTTCCGAAGCGCTGGTCACCACCGCGCTTGGGCTGCTCGTGGCTGTGCCTGCCGTGTGGGCGTACAACTACTTCACAAACAAAGTGGAAGCGTTCGACGTCGAAATGGACAACTCTTCTATGGAATTGGTGAACTATTTCATTACGCGCCGTGCAGGCGGAAAGAAGTAACCCATGTCATACAAGCCAAGCGTCGGCCCGCAAATGGCGGCGCCGAACGTAATTCCGATGGCGGATATTATGCTTGTGCTGCTGATCATCTTCATGGTGGTCACGCCCATGCTCTCGAAGGGTTTGACGGTGGAGTTGGCGAAAGTCAACAACCCATCGGACATGCCCGATGCCGATAAGGACGATGCGGTAATCGTCGGCATTTCCGCGAGCGGAGACGTCTACCTGGGCAGCACGAAGTCGGACATTACGCAAATTGCCGATCAGGTTCGCGATCGCCTTTCGAACAAGCTCGATAAGACCGTGTTCGTGAAGAGCGATGGCCGTGCAAAGTACGGTGATGTGGTTAAGATCGTGGACGAAATTCGATCCGCGGGCGTTGACAACGTCGGGCTGATCACGGATCGGGCCGAACAAAAGCGCGCCGCACCACCACCGCCAGTTGGCTAGTTATTGGGCTGGGGAGCGAGGCGGGCGCTTCGCTTCCCGGTCATGATCTTGCTCGCTCATCCGTCCCGGTGATTTCACCGCGACGCGGAATTTGAAACAGGGAGCTACGACAATGGGAATGGACGTTGGAGGAAAACAGGGCGGAGCGATGGCGACAATGAACGTCGTCCCCCTGATCGATATTCTCTTGGTTTTGATCATCATCTTCATGGTGATCACGCCGCTGACCCCCAAGGGCTTGAACGCCCTGGTGCCTCAGCCGGCGCCGCCGAACCAGCAGCAACAGCCGCAAACTCTGCAGAAGACGATCGTCGTTCAGATTCTCGATACCGGGAAACTGAAGATCAACGATGAGGACGCCACCTGGGACTCTCTCGGGCCGCGTCTGACCGACGTCTTCAAAGAGCGAGCCGAGAAAGTGGCCTTCGTTAAGGGTGATGACGCCGTGCGTTTTTCCGATGTTGCGCACGCGATTGACATCATGCGCGGTTCCGGAATCGATAAGGTTGGTTTGATCACAGCCAATCTCGAAGCCGGAAAGTAGTTTCGCACGTAGTTGTCGGCCCTCGCTTATTGGTGAGGCTGTCTGGTTTTTTGTCTCCAGATAATTAATAAAGTAGCTTTGTTCCAAGGCCTTACTAGTGTAGAGTGTGCGGCTGTGGCCCGTGCCGGCAAAGAATTGTGTGGGTAAGAAGTAAGGCGCGGGGATTTACGCTAGCTATCAAAGTGTTAGAGTGCGAAGCAGGGGCCAAACCGATTAGTCATGGAAGATTTTGTGGACTGCGACACGGCCTGTACAAGCATCGGTAACTTCACTGCCCTTTCGAGGGAAAACAAATTATTCGCGGGGACGGATTGTTTGCCATGAATCCTTTTGCGCATTTTCGGACCTCCAAAAATAGAAATTCCTTGGCGCTGTTTGCAGTGGCCATGATTGCGGTCGGCTTCGGCGCGTCAGGTTGCGCCAAGCTGAAGGCGCGCGACGAACTCAACAAGGGCGTTGCTGCTTATCGTGATGGCAAGTACGACCAAGCCATCGAGTTCTTCAAGTCTGCGAAGGACAACGATCCCACTCTGACCAACGCTCAGCTCTATCTCGCCACGGCGTACGCGACGCAATATATTCCGGGTGCGCCGTCCGACGAAAATATTCGTATGGGCGAAGCGGCGGTCAAGCAATTCCAGGAAGTGCTCTCCACCGATCCTAACGACATTTCGGCAATCGACGGTATCGGGTCCATCCTCTTCAACATGGCGGGGACTCCGTATTCGCGGCAGCGCTTTGACGAATCGAAGTCTTACCACATGAAGCACATCGCTCTGAAGCCGGAAGATCCCGAGCCGTATTACTGGGTCGGAGTGATCGACTGGACGCTGTCCTACCGCGCGAACCTCGAAGCACGGGGCGCATGGCGTCTCGCGCATCCCGGCAAACCGCTGAAGGATGACGATCCGCTGCCCGCCGATGTCCGTGAGCAATACATCAAGGACAACGGCACGATGATCGACGAGGGTATCACCGATCTCAAAAAAGCCCTCGAACTGCGACCCGATTACGATGACGCAATGGCTTACTTGAACCTCCTCCTCCGCCGCAAGGCCGACGAGGCTGCCACGCCTGATGAACGCGCCTCCTTGCTGAAACAGGCCGACGATTACGTCGAGAAGGCGAAGGAAATCAAACAGAAGAAAATGGAAACTCCGGCCAAGCCGTAACAAGCTTGCTGGAAGTTTTTTCAGTTCAGAAAATTAAAAAAAAGGCGGTCCCTAAGCGGACCGCCTTTTTTGTTTTCAATTATCCGACTGCTGCCGTAGGGGCACGGCATGCCGTGCCCCTACAACCTCCCCGCCACCAAGATGGGAAGACATTCATCGAAATACCCGGCAATGCAAAACGTGTTTGTGGAAAATCAGGTTAGATTTCGCGGCATCTTAATTTCGAATCGTCTAACCCCCGCCTCTTAAGAGGCGGGCTACAGCATTTGGCTGCACATCAAATTATTTGCATAAGTGCTCAACCAGGCGCGTCGTGAACGCCAGCGCGGTAAATGTTGTATTCGCATTGCTCACCGTGCGAAATATGCTTGCGCCTCCCACATACAAGTTGGCACTTCCAAACACTTTCAGATTCCGGTCCACGACGCCGTCGCCTTCGGAAACGCCCATCACTGTTCCACCGGCTTGATGATAGGTGTCCTTTACATTGACCATGAAATTAGGGTCCATCGCATTCAAGCCCGGCTCGATCTCGAGTGTGGCAAGGCCAGCATGCTGCAATGCAGCATCGGCGCGACGCGTGAACTCAGCGATGGATGCCTGCTCATTTCCGCTCAATCGCCAATCCAGAGTGACTCGATGCAATCCGTATGCATCTGTCACGCTTCGGTCCAGCCGGATACAACTTTCCGCAAGGGGAGCTTGTTCGGCTTGTATGAGCAAAGAAATTTTTGACGCGCTGGGCACAAACACCCGGTGATCGCGCACGTATCGCCACATCAGCGGCACAAGGTATTTCGAGCACGCGGCAACGTTTTTGAAAACATCACCTACGTTTTCAATTTTGCGGCTATACACCGCCGCTTTCACAAATTGCTTGAGATACACAAGATTTTCAGACACGGAACTCTCAAAACCGAATAATCCCTGTACGTTGAGGATTGGATCGCGCAAAAGAACATCGTTACGCAGGCGAAATTTTGGCTGGTATTTGTGCCCGCTTTTCCAGATGGTGGAAAAAGTATCGAAAAATTTGCGCGTATCGTGGGGCTTCACCGTTGCGGCCTTGCAGCCCAGGTGATCTAAAAAATATTTTCCAATATTTTGATTTTGCCGCCATGGGCAGGGCCACGATTCATCCGCCGCAGCCTGAAGGAGCAGCCGCGAATTTTCAATTGTGCCGGCGGCGAGGATGAATGTTTCGCCGGCGATCGTGTAGCGATTCCCGGCCAAGTCCACCACGCGCACGCCTGTGATGCGTTCGCTCGAGCCTTCGAATCCGATCACCGTGTAGCCCGTCAGGACAGAAAACTTCTCGCTGGTCTCGTATAGTTTCGCGAACATGATGGCGAAACTGGGAATCTTGAGCCAGCGTGTGAGAAATACTTCGAATTCGTCGCCAATTTGTGGTCGTTCCGCCGACACACTTTTCCAGACGACGTCATCGTCATGCGTCTCGCGCTGCAACCCGAGATTGTCGTAGGCCTTGCGGTAGTATGGCGATATTTCGTCATACCGCACGGGCCAGGCGCTTCCCGGCATCCAATCGCGGCCATTGAAATCGGCTGGTTGAAATTCCACAAGCTGCCCACCCCAGAGATTTGTCGTTCCGCCCAGGCTCCTGCTTCGCGCAACGCTGATTCCATCGTGCGGCACACCAATGGAGCTGAAGGACTCCGCGGCAAAGCCACCGAGGTGTGTTCCGCCGGATTCGACCACAAGCACGCGCTTGCCGCACTTCGCGAGTTCGCTGGCTGCATACAATCCGATTGCGCCCGCACCGATAATTATCGTCACTGGCTCACTGTCGCCGCTTGGCTTCCATTGAGCGACGTCGGTCAGGAGCATGAAAAAGGCTCCTCATTGGACGCGGAGATGCGCAAAGCGAGCGTCGCGAGCGGGACGGATTCATCGAAATCTAGAAGAAAAAATAGTGAAAAGCAGTTTGTGAACAGTTTATTTATCCTCGCTGCCGCAAAACACTTTAAACTTGAAAGCGAAAATTGAATAGCGCTGTTTGCCATCCCATTGGTATGACACGGGATAACTATAATCTTACCCTTAGGTGACTTCGGCAACGCCCAGGGCACTTCCGGAACTCTTTTTTCCCGCTCAGCATCAAATAGACATAAAATAGGTGGCAATGTCTTCGCTTGAAAAGCCGGTAGGCCTCTCTTCGTTGGTTGGCGTTGGCGGCAAGACAGAACGCACAACGAAAGCGCTGCAGCTGCGTTTTCTCGAGCTGGTTGAAAAAGTCAGACAGAATCGGCCAGCGACGGATATTGAAATATTGCGTCGCGCGTTTGACTTCGCCGCGGAGCAACACCGCACGCAGTTGCGCAAGTCGGGCGACCCTTACCTTTCGCATCCTCTGGAAGTAGCCCACATTCTCGCTGACATGAAATTGGACATCACCACGCTGTGCGCCGCGTTGCTGCACGATGTGGTGGAGGACACGCGCGTCTCCACGCAGCGCATCGCGGAGCGTTTCGGCCAGGACACGGCGACGCTTGTCGAAGGCGTCACAAAAATTAACCGGCTGGACCTGCTTGCTCCCGAAGCGCGGCAGGCTGAGAACGTCAGAAAAATGCTGCTGGCCATGGTGAACGATGTGCGCGTGGTGGTCGTGAAACTTGCCGACCGCCTGCACAACATGCGTACGCTCAGCTATCTCTCTCCAGAAAAACAGCAGCGCATTGCGCGCGAAACGCTGGATATTTATTCCCCGATTGCGCATCGCCTGGGAATGGGCTTGATCCGCGGGGAGTTGGAAGATATTGCCTTCAGCTATCTTGAGCCCGAGGCTTTTAACGAACTGCAAAATACGGTTGTCTCCAAGCGAAAAGAGTTCGAGACATTTTTAGGCGATTTGAAGGATACGATTCGCAAGCGTTTGGATGAAAACGGAATTACCGCCGAAGTGGATGGCCGCGTGAAGCGCCTCTATTCCATCCACCAGAAAAGTTTGCGGCAGCACCGCACCGTCGATCAGATTTACGATTTGCTGGCCGTGCGCGTGATCACCGATACGATTCGGAATTGCTACGCGGCGCTCGGCGTGATTCATCAAGTGTGGCGGCCCGTGCCGGGGCGTTTTAAAGATTACATCGCTATGCCGCGGCCCAACCTTTACCAATCGCTGCACACCACCGTGATCCATGCCGGGCAGACGTTTGAAGTACAAATCCGCACGCAGGAAATGCATCGCATCGCCGAGCAAGGCGTCGCCGCGCACTGGCGTTACAAAGATGGCAAGGATGTTTCCGATGCTGATGATCAACGCATTTTGTGGATGCGGCAACTGATCGAGTGGGTCAAGGAAATGCAAGAGCCTTCGGAATTCATGTCCACGTTGAAAGTGGACTTGTATCCCGAGGAAGTCTACGCATTCACGCCGAAGGGGAAAGTTTTGGCGCTTCCGCGCGGAGCGACGCCTGTCGATTTTGCATACGCGGTGCACACGGAAGTGGGCAATCAATGTATCGGCGCGAAGGTGAATGGGCAAATTGTGCCGCTGAGGCACAGCCTCGCGAATGGCGATGTGGTCGAAGTGCTGACGCAGAAGGGCCATGTGCCCAGCCGCGACTGGCTGAATTTTGTGCGCACATCGCGGGCGCGCAGCAAGATTCGCCATCACATCACTTCCATTGAGCGCAGCCAGGCAACAGAAGTGGGAAGGCGGCTGCTGGAGCGAGAAGCGCGGCAACTGGGACGCAGCCTAAAGAAAATTCCGGAGGCTGACCTGCAACGTGTCGCCACCGAATACGGCTGCGCGAAACTTGAAGATTTATACGCGGATCTGGGCTACGGAAAATTCTCTGCGCGCCAGATTATTTCCAACGCGCTGGGTGAGCCGCTCGCTCCGGCTAAACCCGAGCCCGTGAAGGAAGATCCTTCCGCGCGCCTGGTTTCGACCGTGAAGCGAATGCTGCGCGTGGGCGACGCGACTTTGCAGGTGGGTGGGCAAAGCGACTTGATGGTTTTCCGCGCGAAATGTTGCAACCCGATTCCCGGTGACGAAATTGTCGGGTACGTCACGCGTGGACGCGGCGTCGCAGTGCACTCCAATTCTTGTCCCAACGTGCAGAATTTGCTGTATCAAGTGGAGCGGCGGATCGATGTGGAGTGGGGCGGCACGGCAGGATCGACCTATCCTGTCACTTTGCTGATTCGCGCGCAGGATCGCCCCGGAATGCTCGCCGATATCACGGCCGTCATCAGCGAGACAGGGTCTAATATCCGCACCCTTGGCAGCCATCCGGATAATTTACACGCGAGAATCGACCTCACTTTGGAAATTGGAGACCGCAAGCAACTGGAACGTATCATCGCGAATATCCGCAAGATTTCTGGCGTATTCGGAGTGGAGCGACTGTATAACGTTTGATTTTTCTCCTATTCCCCCGGCCAGTTAATCTTCCAAGCACAC
>Ga0210386_10001238_pt1 | contig 22950 bp, 18 predicted proteins | sample IncBWH32OmetaG_FD_160091 | JGI IMG/M metagenome (GOLD analysis project Ga0210386, IMG submission 160091) | Forest soil microbial communities from Barre Woods Harvard Forest LTER site, Petersham, Massachusetts, United States - Inc-BW-H-32-O ...
GTGTCAACGAGGGAGAAGACGCGCTCAGTTATGTGAATCGTACGGGTAAGTATTGTAACGTCCGGGTTCCTGACTTAGTGTTTTTGGACTTATCGCAGCCGCGAATTTCAGCCTTGGATGTATTGAGGGTTATTAAGTCGACACCGGAGTTGATGCATATTCCGATCGTGGTGGCGGCGGGCTCCGACGATCCGAAATTCGTCAGAACCGTCTACGAGCTCAACGGCAATTGCTTTATTAAAAAGCCCGGCAGAATGTCCGAGTTTCTCCAGTGCATCGAGACCTGTTATGAATTTTGGACTACTGTCGTTACCTTGAGCCGGAACGCCCGCAGGCTGGGGCGAAGATTTGTTAGCGCCCAGGAAGCCTAAGCCCGTCGAGCACCGATGCCGCGTACGTTTTCCCGCGCTCCAGGGCATCCACATAAGCCTGACGCCGTTCGTCACGGGTGTAACCGGCACCGACGCGATAAAAGCGCTCGAGCGAGAGACCCACCACGCGCGTTCCCGCATAAGCTATCGCAGCCTTGGGGATCAAACCGCCGCCCATGGGAATCTTCCCCACCAGTTCCCGTGCCAGCGCGCGCCAGCCGAACGCACCCAAGACGATGGAAGCGATCTCGCTGCTTTGCTCCCGATAACCGACCTCGCGATCGCTCGCCGCGGCCAATAGAAAAGCCATTCTGATCTGATTGGCCGTTAGAAAAGCCGTGTCGGACGCAAATTCCCCGATGGCCCAGGGGAGCGAGACGAAGGGCACAATATCCGGAACCGCGGTGGCCAGCGCGAATATCGCGTTCTCTTTCGCGACCTTCTTCACCATCCGCCGCGACACCTCCTCACGAAAAGGGTGAACGTGCAGCGCCAGCGGAACGGCCAGATCGGGCCGGCGGGACAGCACATCATGGACGGTTTGTTGGGGAGCGTCGGCGCGAAAAGCAAACACGCGACCCGTCCGGCACACTTCGCCGCTGGGCGACTCCTCAAAATAAATCTCCAGATCGTAATTCTCGGAAGGATAGGCGTTTTCCGAGGCCCGATAGATTACCCGCTGGACTTCCTCGCGTCGGGCCGCGGAGAGTTTCCGGGGCGCAAGAAAATCTTCCATTTGGCGGTAAGCGCTCTCGCTATGAGCGTAGAGGAAAAGGCGAAGAGGGCGTTCGGTGTGCCGGCGTATCTCCTCCGGATTTAAATTGCCGATGGCTTCTCGAATGTTTTGGAGTACTTTGACAGACATGCAGGGGCGGAGCGAAACACTACCTTCAGCTCCTTCCTCCATTCTAAACCGACCCCGATCCTCTCCACTTCGATGTGCGGCGCGAAATACCGTAAGACACCCTCGTTCGAGGGATGAAAATCGAGCGCGGGAGAAACCAGCAGCAGGCGAGGTGGCTCAGTGAGCAATTCGGTTCCTGGAAAATAGCCGTTTGCGGTGAACTCACGCCGATCAAGGTGCCACTTCACCCGCATCCAGTAATCCAGTGCCTGTAACGGTAAATGGATGTCTTCGGTCGCCTTCAATTCGATCACCGCCAGCCTTCCGTCTCGCTCCAGCGCGAGTAGATCCAGCACTCCGCGATCGGCGGCTGCAAAGGCCGGAACCTGATCGTAAATCGGAGCCGCGAGCAAGCGAGCGTCGATCTCTTCGATTGCGCTTCGTACTCGCGACTCGAGCCAGGCTTCCCGATTCCTCAGATACAACGGATTCAAGCGGTCGCCCGCATCGGCGCACCGAAACCGGCTTATTTCGACGGCCAACTGCCGGATCTCGCCCCCACTTGAAGAACGCGCTTTCCGCCTTTTTTCCAAGCCGAAAAGCAGCTCGCCCTCCACGGTTCTTGCAAATTCCAGCCCACGGACGCGCAAGCTCTGCTCTCCATCGGCGCGCTCCACGATTTCCACACCGGGAGTTTCGCGGATGGGCTGCAGAAGACCGTCCGATTGGGAAGGAAGCCGCCGCCGGCAAGGCTCAAGACGCGTATCGAGATTGCCGTAGTCTCGCAAGTCTACCCGTTGCTCGACCGCGTCTTCAGTGTAGACAAATGCGTCGTAAGTCGCAGTGCGCGGATCCAGGAACAGCAGCCGCAGACAGGTGGTCTTCTCGCGCCCGGCCGGCAGGTACAGGATCAGTCCGTGGACCACAAGCCCGGGCTCTCGTTGACGAAGATAATCGAGCCAAATCAGCCCAAAGGTCAGAGCGCCGTCTGAGTGGAAAGGATCCGGTGAGGCTCCGATCGCGGCCCAAGCCGAGGTGCCTTGCCGCAACAGCGCTCGCGGATAAGCAGGCGAAAGGCTATGTTCGAGATCGGCCTCGGTGGTCAACTGGGCGATCTTGTAGGCCGGGAACTGGCGGCGGAGGAAGCGGCGAAACAGCTCACGGAATTCGAGGCGCGTGCTTCTAAGCTCCAGGTTTTGGCCCGCGGTACGCCGCAAATCGACGAGCGAGAGAGTTCCGGCGCGCTTGGCGAATCGCTCGATGCGCAGCACCAGTTTCCCGTGCGACTCGTCTTCGATACCGGTGACCCTGCGCACCAGATTCCGCCGATCATCCCAGGCCTGCAGGCTCAGAACACCATTGCGCGATTCCAGCACAAAATTATCAGCGGTGATGACGAGCGACTCCTCACCGGGTTCGCACAACACCGGCTCCGTGGAGGCTTGGAGAAAACGCTCGATGGTCTGTTGGATTTCGATCACGAGATTCGGAACTCGAAGGAAGGCGGCTTCGAAAAGGTGGCAGGCAATCCGCTGCGTTACCCTAATTATCAGTCTTTGCTCCGAGAAAAACCAGCTTTGCTTAAAGAAAAATTAGACCAGGTGGAAGCCAGAATCGCCGGCGCAGCGGCGCGCGCGGGCCGCAAGCGCTCCGATATTACCTTGCTGGCGGTGACCAAGAAGTTTCCAGCGGCGGTTATTCAGGAAGCCTATGACCTCGGTCTCCGCGAGTTCGGCGAGAATTACGTGCAGGAGTTCGAGGCTAAGCGCGTGGCTCTGGCCGGTTGCACGGGTGCGCGATTCCACCTGATCGGGCATTTGCAGTCCAACAAATCGAAAAAGGCCGCGGAGATTTTCCAGGTGATCCAGACCGCGGACACAGCCAAGCTGGCCCGGCGGCTGGATGAGGAAGGGCGACCCCTGGACGTCATGATCGAAGTGAAGCTTTCGAGTGAAGATGCCAAGACGGGCGCGGCTCCCGAAGACGTGCCGTCGCTGGTGGAGGCGATCGGCAAGTGCGCCCATCTCCGTCTGCTCGGCCTGATGACCATGCCTCCCTGGTCGGACGATGCCGAGCCCTCGCGTCCCTATTTCGCGCGGCTGCGGGAGTTGGCCGACCAAAATCATTTGCCGCATCTTTCGATGGGGATGTCGCACGATATGGAGGTAGCCATCGAGGAGGGCGCGACCATCGTGCGCATCGGCACAGCCCTGTTCGGTCCGCGGAAAAAAGATTGAAGGTCGGCTTCTTTTCTCCGCTGCCCCCCGCTCGGACCGGTGTGGCGGACTATTCCGCGGCGCTTCTCCGCGCGCTTCAGCCGTTGGGACAAGTGTCCGTCAACCAGCGTGATGCCGACATCGCGCTCTACCATCTCGGCAACAACCAGCACCATCGCGAGATCTATCAATGCGCGCTCGATGCGCCCGGCGTTGTCGCGCTGCATGATGCCGTATTGCAGCACTTCTTCCTGGGAAGCCTCAGCGAACCCGATTACATCGCTGAGTTCGTCTATAACTACGGCGGATGGAGTGCGGACCTAGCGCGCCATCTGTGGCTGCACCGCGCTCGGTCGGCCGCCGATCCGCAATATTTCCGCTATCCGATGCTGCGGCGGATTGCGGAGCGATCGCTGGCTGTGATCGTGCATAATCCACGGGCCGTAGAAATGGTGCGCGAACACGCGCCGGCCGCCGTGATCCACGAGATTCCACATTTGTGGGATCCGCCGCCCCTCCCCGCCGAGTCCGATGTGATCCGCCTGCGCGCGGAACTCGGGTTACCGGCGCATGCCTTTCTATTCGGGGTATTCGGACACCTGCGCGAGTCCAAGCGGCTGACGGCCGTACTGCGAGCCTTCGAGAGTGCGCGGGCCGCCACCGACGTCGCACTGCTTATCGCTGGCGATTTCGCCTCCCCGGATCTGGCGCGCTCGCTCGAACCGTTGCTCGGCTCGACCGGAATCCTGCGCGTCGGCTATGCGAAGGAATGCGATTTCTGGCGCTACGCCGCCGCGGTGGACGCGTGCATCAACCTGCGCTATCCGGCCGCCGGTGAAACCTCGGGCATCGCCATTCGGCTGATGGGCATCGGGAAGCCAGTCATCGTGACTGCGGCTTCGGAAACTTCTCGCTTTCCGGAATCGACCTGCCTGCGCGTCGATCCAGGCGTTGCCGAAGAGGAGATGCTAGCCGAGTACATGGTCTGGCTGGCCCGGTTTCCCGAAGACGCTCGCGCGATCGGCCAACGTGCCGCCTGGCACATACACGAGTTTCACGCCGCAGAGCGCATCGCCCGCCTGTATTGGCAGGCACTCCAAGACTGCTATCATAAAAGGAACGGGAATTAGTAGTTCTACCGTGGTGAAAATCACCTCATCGCTGCTTCTATGCGCGGCGTTGCTAAACGCGACGACATCCATCGCATATCAGAAGTTATTGCACACACGCGTTCCGATGCGCGACGGCATCCATCTCGATGCCAATATTTTCCATCCCGCCGGAGTCGGCCGCTATCCCACGGTCCTGGTGCGAACGCCGTACGGAAAGGGAGCCGAACTGCCGCCCGGCTATTCTTCTTTCCTGGATCGTGGCTATGCCGTGATGTTGCAGGATGTCCGCGGCCGCTATGCTTCCGAAGGCAAATTTGACGTTCTCCGCCAGGAAGGCCCGGACGGCTACGATACGCTGAACTGGATCGCCGAGCAACCCTGGTCGAACGGAAGAGTCGGCATGATCGGCGGCTCATACCTCGGCATCGCGCAGTGGCGGGTCGCCTTGCTGAACAATCCGCATCTCAAAGCGATCTTCCCGGTGGTTTCGGGCTCCGACGATTACTTCGACCGGTTCTATTCGCCCGGCGGCGCTACCAAACTGGGACACCGGCTGCTGTGGTTCTCCCTCAACCTCACGCCGCCTGGAGTTCCGCGTCCGAAGTTCAACGATTACATTTTGCATCTGCCGCTGCGCACCGCCGATCAGGCCGCCACCCGCCAGACGATAGGCCTGTATCAAACGGTCCTGAATCATCCCACCTACGATTCGTTCTGGAAAGATGTCAGTGTTCTGGACAAGATCGACCGCGTTCAGGTGCCGGTCTTCTCGGTGGGCGGCTGGTACGACAACTTTGTCGAGAGCGACCTGAACGCGTTCGCGGCGCTGCATAGGTCCGCGGGCAAGGCGGATGACAGGCATCGGATCATGATCGGCCCCTGGGCCCACAATATGTCGATCCCGTTTTCGGGCATCGACCTGGGCGGCGATTCGTCCGCTCCTATCCGCGCCTATCAGATCGAATGGTTCGACCATTGGTTGAAGGGCCTGCCGGAAAGTGCGGCACACTATTCGCCCGAGATGTGGCACAATGTCCGGGCCGAAGTGGATGAAGCCCCGGTCCATCTCTTCGTTATGGGAGTGAATCGCTGGCGCGACGAACAGGAATGGCCGCTGGCGCGCGCGCGCTATACGCCGCTATACCTCGCGAGTAAAGGTCACGCCAACTCGCTGACGGGCGACGGGGTGCTGCAGTGGACGCAGGTGAAGAAAAAGGTAAAGCCCGACCAGTTCGCTTACGACCCTCACTATCCGGTGCCCACCCGCGGCGGCGCGGTCTGTTGCGATCCAAAAATCTTCCCTTGGGGTCCCATCGATCAGCGGCCGGTCGAACAGCGCAACGATGTGCTGGTCTACACCGGCGAAGCGTTGAAGCAGGATCTGGAGGTGACCGGACCGGTCCAGATGGTAGTGTATGCATCCACCACGGCGCCCGATACCGATTTCACCGCCAAGCTGGTGGACGTGTTTCCGAACGGCGAGGCGCGCAATCTTACTGACGGGATTCTGCGCATTCGGTATAGAAATGGGCTGGAAAAAGCGGAACTGGCGCAGCCGGGTGAAATCTATCCCCTGACGATCGACGCCGGCGTCACGAGCAACGTCTTCTTGAAGGGGCACCGCATCCGCGTCGAGATTTCAAGCAGCAATTTCCCACGCTTCGACCGGAATCCCAACACTGGCCGCGGGCTGGCGGACGAGACCGTGTTGAAGTCCGCGCAGCAGACCGTCTATCATTCGCCCCCTTTCCCGTCGCACCTTTTATTGCCGGTGATTACCGAGAGTGGAGGTAAGGATTTGACTTCCCCGGTCGTCGCGCGGTATGGTGCGAAAGGAATCCAGTCGAGCCCGTCCAAGAGCCTCACGTTTCAGGCGCGGTAGCCAAGTGGTAAGGCAGAGGTCTGCAAAACCTTTATTCGTGAGTTCGATTCTCACCCGCGCCTCCAACAACTCCGCAGTTTTCCTAGCAAAACAGGCCTAAATCGATCATCGGCTTGTTGTACCCCGGTAGCGCCCAATGTACCCCGTCAGGCGTCGAAGGGGGACCGAAAGGGGACCGAAAACACCTTTCAGAATTGACTTGATCTCTGGGGCCTTCGGAGTGATGGATCGTGTCACCGCTTATAGGAGGGCGGTACACGATGGAAGAGAACACAGCCCCGGCGGTTGAGGCGGCTCCCAGCAAAAAGGGCAAAAGGGCCAAGGTTACCGGCAAGAGACGCAAGGTTGCCCGGAAATCAGCCAAGAAGCCTAAGGACGGGACCGTAAAGGATGCCGCCATTGCTATGCTCCGAAAAGGTACCACGGTCCCTGCGCTTACGAAAGCGTTCGGCTGGACCCAGCCACATACCGCGCGAGGATTCATCAGCAACCTTGGACGTCTGCACGGATTCAAAGTCGAATCATCAAAGGAGAAAGGTGGTGTGCGCACGTATAAACTGCGTTAGCGCCAGATCCACAGAATGGGTCAACGACGGGCCGGGGCCGCGAGGCTACCGGCCTTTTTCTTTGCCGATGTAATAATCGATAGAGGCAGAAACATGGACCTAGCGCCATCAACATTAGCTCAATGGGCTGGTGCAATGGCAACCAGTGCGGCTGTACTCGTTGCTCTGTTCAGGGATTGGCTGCTCGGATTGTTCTGGTATCCGAATCTTTCTCTTCGAATCCTGCCGGAGCCCCCGGACTACGTCAAGACGCCGATCCAAGTGGGCAATACTAGCGGCATTTTATGGACAGGCGACGCCTACTTCCTTAGGCTGTGGATTGAGAATACAGGCAACCGGCGGGCTGAAAAGGTGCAGGTGTTTGTTTCCAAAGTTCTCAGAGAACAGGCCGATAGATCGTTTAAACCTGTACCCGGTTTTCTGCCGATGAATCTTCGTTGGAGCAATACCGACTTTAATAATCCCGAAATTTATGCCGATGGCATCTCCCCGCAAATGGGCAAACATTGCGATCTGGCATCGATTTCTGATCCAAAGAATCCCACACTCATTTCCATACCTAGCGTTCCAGCCGGGCAGGTGACGCTTGATCTCTGGTTGGAAGTCTTTCCAGCGACGCTGAGCCATGGCCTTTCGCCTGGAACCTACAAAATAGAACTCACGACGGCGGGCAGCAACTGTGAGCCAGAAGTGCATCGGATTATGGTGAACGTTACTGGAAGGTGGTTTGATGACGAACGCACGATGTTTTCTCAAGGCGTCGGCGTCAAGCGGTTGGATTAGCGCGTTTCGGTTGCAAAATGATTCCCCTTTTTCCCGAGCCTGTGGGGGCTAGTTGCTATAGCACATCAAGCCTGTGTTACAGTAATAGCCGGTACTTCTTGTATGGCAAGAAGTCAGAGAAAAGCCCCCACCGTTCGCGCGGCAGGGGCCTTGATGGCTTCCTTGTGGAAGGGAAGTGGCTCCTTGTGGAAGGGAGACCTAAACGTCAAATGATCACCGAACGGGTTGGAAAGCCCGCTGGCGAACGAAGATCACTGTAACGCCCATCGATCGATTTTAACACGCTACATCGTGTATTTGCGTTTTTCCGGTATCCAGTCAGCGTTTCCCAGCGTGCCGTTCTACTTTCTCCTTTGATCTCAACGATTCAATATCAGGGGGCCAACTCGAAAGTTGGATGGGCTGGGGCCGAAAGGCTACCGGCCCTTTGCTGTTGGCGATGATGAATTTTCAAAATGGCATCAGGCGCGCGCAGTGGACGCCCTGGCAAACGCTATCCTGGCTGTTTTGAGCTAGCGGAAGCCCATGATTTTCTTATGAACATCAGTTGCTTCTCCAACTCTGATTTGGTTGTTTGGCCTTTCAACTTCAACGTGCAATAGTCCATCGCAGCGGGTATAGGAATCCGAACATTCTCGCCGTCTTTGTAGAGGGCGTCGAGTTCCCTTACGTAATCACCCACGACGAAATGCTCAGCCCATTTTTCGCTCATGAACTTGTTAACGTTCGGGCTATCAAAAGCAGCCTGGACCCAGGCATCGTGCAATCCGTTGACGTAGAATATTTTCTGTGGTTCGCTCAATTCTATCCAACTACGTCCATTATTCATTTGTGCCGTGTAGATGATGTCCTGCGCGTAAAGGCTGAGAGCCAAAAACGGGACTAAAACCAAAAGCCTGTGGATCATTCGATTGTTATATCACGGTGCGAGGTTCTTGCTGCCTGGCCCCGATTAGGCCCGCTGGCGCTGGCCAACAATTCGATGTAGAAATGTTTTATAGAAAAAACACTTTTTTAAAAGGTAGGGAACCAGGGCTGTCGTGAGTGAGACCATCGCAGTGGCAAGAGCGATGAACGCTTGGACGTGGCCCAGGTCCATGGCTGTAATCATAGCAGGGCGTGGGTGGCCAGCGGCTACTTTGACTGAAACGGTTTGGTGCAGGCGTCAAGTGTCGCGCGTTCGATGATGAAGTGTCTATTAATCTCGAGCCTAAACTTCACATTCTTTCCCAGTTCATCAACTGCCGCCCAGATCTCTAACCCAGGTATGAATTCGAGGGCGGATTCTGGATCGTCTGCATTGCGGGCCGTGAAGGCTTTGGTTACCGTTAATCGATGACTCGTGCTGGTGCTCATGTTCGGAACTATCGAAGATAGTAGCGCGCTTGCGCCTAGCCGAACGTTGCCCCAAAGTTCCCCCAGATACCGCCTGCCGTTGGGCCGGGGCCGTATAGGTTGGCGTTCGGGGCAACCCGGCGTTTCGGGCGCGGCTGAGGGGCGCGGTTGGCCGAGATTCAACCATGAGCGAAGGAACCAAGGCGACTGGGCGAAATCATCCCTAATAAAGGTTATAGGAAGTGGAAATTGGCGTCGAGTTGGCGAGAGCTGGTTCCGGCGGATAGCAACCACCTGCGATTAGTGGCAAAATAAGTCGCCTGTTTCTGGTGAACGATGCATGCGCAGTTGAGCGCATGGCGCTGAGGCGAAAGGTCCTAGCACACTACGTATGCGCGGCTGCCTGCCACTGCTGGGTTTGACCTTCGGCTCCTGGAAAAGCGCCAACTGCTTCCGGAAAACCACGTTCCCAGCCGATAGGGCACCGCTGGAACGGGGCATCAACGCGACGAGCCGGCCAATGTCCCGCCGGTCCAGCGCTGCAGTCCGAATGCAGTGTCGCAGACCGGTGAATAAGGATAGTGACGCACCCATGAACGCTCAGGATCGCGCGTTCTACCAGTCCCTATTGAACGATGGTCTTGGTTCGACGGTGTTTTGCGGACCACACCTAGTCCTTCGGCTTCCCCGACAGCGAACCAGCACCGTCACGGGATTCGGCCGGACGCCGCGACTCACCGCAGAGCGGGCTTGTGGTCGACTATTCACGGGTGTAGACTTTAGTCGAGTGAATGAGACTGTGGTGACGTGTATCTTACTTAAAACATGAGACGGATCGGGGCATTGCCGGTGTTCAGAAATCCGCCATCAAGACAGGAGCATATCTGATGCGGGAAGATTCGCCAAATCGTAGCAACATTCGAAGCTCGGTGGTTCGGTTATCGGTTGTCGCCCTGACGGGACTCTCGGTGCTGATTTTAGGATCAGCGGCGCTCGGGCAAAAATCGCAAGCCCCGAATGCAGTAGCGGTTTTAGCAAAATGCCAGCAATGTCACGGCGAGAAGCTGCAGATGTCCAATCTCAGTCTCGCAAGCCGCGCTGGGATGCTCAAAGGCGGCGATCACGGTCCAGCCATTGTCCCCGGCAAGGCAGCATCCAGCCTCCTCTATCAGCGCATCACAGGGGAGGTTCAGCCCGCGATGCCCATGGCCCCGGTTCCCAGGCTGACTGCTGAAGAAATTGCCGCCGTGAAAGACTGGATCGATGCGGGTGCTCCCTTGACCGAGGAGTCGAAAGCTGCCCCGGCCGCTACCGTTTCTAGCCCCGCGGACGACAAGTCGCTACTAGTCTTTGGAAGCTATCAAGAGAGAAAAATCACCGATGCCGATCGCCAGTGGTGGTCTTTCAAGAAGCCAGTTCGCGCCGCCATTCCACACATGACGGAGGCGCGTTGGGGCCAAAATCCAATCGATGCGTTCGTCAGGGCAAAGCTAGATGAAAAAGGGCTGGCGCCGGCACCTGCCGCGGATCGAAATACCCTCATTCGCCGCGCCTATCTCGATCTGGTCGGATTACCACCTTCCCCCGCTGAAGTCGACGCCTTCGTGCAGGACCCCTCACCGCGTGCTTATGAAAACCTGATTGATAAGCTCCTCGATTCGCAGCACTACGGCGAGCGGTGGGCGCGTATGTGGCTAGATGTGGCCCGTTATTCCGACAGCACAGGATACGAGTACGACTACGATTATGCGGATGCGTGGCGTTATCGCGATTACGTGATCAAAGCGTTCAACGAAGATAAGCCGTACAACCAGTTTATTCTTGAGCAACTCGCTGGCGACGAGCTGGATCACCCGACGTTCGACAGCTTAACGGCGACAGGTTTTGTTCGCCTGGGGCCGCGAGTGCTCGATCGTGACCTTGAAAATCCGAATTATCGATTCGACTATCTGGATGACATGGTGCGCACCACCTATCAGACATTTCAGGCTTTGACTATAAACTGCGCCCGCTGCCATGATCACAAATTCGATCCGATCACACGCAAGGACTACTACAAATCGCTGGCGATCTTTAACGGCTTCGTAGAATACGAGCACCCGCTGGTTCCAGCCGACGAGTGGAACAAATATAAGACCGCCGCCGATGAGATTAACGGCAAGATCAAAGCGCTCGACCAGCAGATCGCGGCTATCGAGGCTCCTTACAAAAAGAAGCTATTTCAAGCCACGTTGGCCAAGTTCCCGGCGGATATTCAGGAAGCTTTCCGTACGCCAGAGGATCAGCGAACGCCCGGGCAAAAGTTGCTGGTCGCGCAGGTTTCGACGGTACGCGCAGTTGACGACGATGCATTCGGCGGCGCTCCGGCCAAAACCAAACTGAACGAACAGGACGAGCAAGCGCGGAAGAATCTTGAAGATCAGGTTGATGCGTTGAAGAAACAAATTCCGCCGAAGCCGCCAATTGCTCTGGGAATACGAGATGGAGATTTCCGCTTCACGCCTCACCCGCCGTTCCAACCCGGAACCGCCGGAGGAGTCATTTACGAAAGCCTCGGATTTAAAGGCAAGTATCTGCCGTCGCCAGGCGATCATTATGAGCCCCCGCCGATGTATTTTGCCAGTACCGGGTTGGGCTCCTTCGCTGACGAGATGAAGGCGCCGGTAATCGGGCCAGGCTTCCTGACTGTGCTGTCGAAAGCCAATTCGCCGGTGGCCGATCCGCCAAAAAATGGCTATCCAACCAGCGGCCGCCGTCGCGCTTTAGCGGAGTTTATCGCGTCCGAGGACAATCCTTTAACCGCCCGTGTCATGGTTAACCGGATCTGGTATCAACACTTCGGTCAAGGAATCGTCTCTACGCCAAACAATTTCGGAAAGATGGGGACCGAGCCATCTAACCCCGCTTTGCTCGATTGGCTGGCGACCGAGTTTATGCGCCAGGGATGGAGCGTTAAACAGATTCAGAGGCTAATCATGAATTCGGAGACTTACAAGATGGCCTCGGCTTATTATCAGCCCGAGAGCGCTACCAAGGATCCGACCGATCAGTTCCTGTGGCGATTTCCGGTGAAGCGGATGGAAGCGGAAATCATTCGCGATTCCGTATTGGCCGCCAGCGGAGATCTCAATTTGCAGGCTGGCGGTCCAGCGTTCTACCCGCCTGTGCCAAAATCCGTTGCGAGTGCCGTGCCGATTCGAGGCACGTGGAACTTGACCACGGAAGATCCCTCGACTTGGAGAAGAAGCATTTACGCCACCGTCAAGCGAAACCTCAAATATCCAATGTTCGAGGTATTCGACCAGCCGAACGCCAGCCTGAGCTGCGAGCGGCGTGAGGTCACCACAGTTCCCACACAGGCGCTGACCTTGTTTAATAACGAGACTTTCTTGCGTCAGGCCGAACATCTGGCCGAGCGGGTTCAACGCGAAGCAGGCAATGATACGTCCGCGCAAATAAAACGGCTGTACCGGATCGCCTACAGCCGGGAAGCCAGCGATAAAGAGGTACAGCAAGCCTTGGAATTTCTGAAAAACCGGAATTTAGCCGCAACGCCAAGCTCGCGTGGTGCAGTCAGCACGGGGATAGACGAGGTGACACTCAGTCCGCTGGGCGAGTTTGCGCACGTGGTTCTCAATTCCAACGAGTTCCTTTACATCAATTAAGAGGAGCAGCTATGCACGAACAGGAATGTAACGGAAGGAGCCGCCAACGGTTTATCTCGCGGCGTGACCTACTGTTTCAGTCGGGCGGAGGTATCAGCGGAATCGCGCTTGCATCGCTGCTCGCCCAGGATCGTTTGCTGGGTGCCCCTGCTTCGACAGCTCCGCAGGCTTGCGTGGGTTCGGCGGGCGTAACCGATTCACCGTTTCTCCCGAAGCCGCAGCATTTCAAGCCTCGCGCGAAATCGATCATTTCCCTGTTTATGTGCGGCGGGGTCAGCCAAGTCGATACCTTCGACTACAAGCCGATGCTGGAGAAGTATCATGGCAAACCTCTCGAGGGACACGGAGAAGTAACCGTACGCCAGGGCTATCCTGGTCCGCTCATGAAGAGCCCCTACGCGTTCAAGCAGTATGGTCAATCCGGGAAGTGGGTCTCTGACTTGTTCCCAAATATCGGTGGCATCGCCGACGAGATCGCATTCATTCATTCCGCTCAGGGCCGCTCGGTGGACCACACACTATCGCACTACGAGTGGAACACGGGCTCGATCATCGCGGGTTATCCCAGCATGGGTTCGTGGGTGACGTATGGGCTCGGCAGCGAGAACCAGAGCCTTCCAGCATTCGTTGTGATTCAGGATCCGCGGGGCGGCCCATTCACGGGCTCCTCGCAGTGGAGCGCCGGATTTCTACCGGCCGCTTATCAGGGTACGATGTTCCGGGCGATCGGAGATCCAATCCTTGACCTGCATCCTCCGGCTGGTTCGTTAAACATCGACCAGCAGCGCGCCGAGTTGGACCAACTTGCTCGTATCAACCAGAACTACGTAGAGAAGCATCCCGGCATCAGCGAGCTGACGGCCCGCATCAATTCGTATGAACTCGCTTTCCGGATGCAGGGCTGTGCTCCAGAGGCCGTAGATATTGAGTCTGAGAGCGACGAGACTAAACGCCTCTACGGGCTCGACAACAAAGCGAGCGAACCATTCGGCCGGCAATGCTTGATGGCCCGCCGGCTCGTAGAGCGAGGAGTGCGCGCCGTGCAGCTCTGGAATGGAGCGGTGGTCAATCAGAATGTCGACACTTGGGATGCCCACAACAACATTGTCGAGAATCACGGCCGCCACGCACTCGAGGTGGACAAGCCCATCGCGGGTCTCATTACCGATTTGAAGCGCCGTGGCTTACTCGATGAAACGCTCGTGGTGTGGCACTCCGAATTTGGCCGGATGCCTCTTTCCCAAAAAGGCGTTGGACGCGACACAATCCCGGAGCGTTGACCGTCTGGATGGCCGGCGCAGGTATCAAAGGCGGCCAATCAATTGGAGCTACCGACGAGTTCGGATGGAAAGCGGCCGAGCAGATCGTGACTGCTCACGATTTTCACGCCACGATCCTTTATCTCCTGGGAGTTGACCATAAGCGGCTGACTTATTTCTACAACGGCCGTAACATGCGATTGACCGACGTTGCCGGAGAGCTGATCCCGCAGATCACCGGCTAGTACACAAATGTTCTCGCAATAATCACTGCCCGCGCGCCGCGAGAAGTGCGCTCGTGATAGAATTTCCGTTACAAGAAAGGCAGGCTAATCGTGTCGTCATTATTAGCTCCACGAATTGCAGTTGGCTCCTTGGTCCTGGTCGCAGCAAGCGCTCTACTGCTCAGCCAGACCGGAATGTCTCAACAGGGCGCCAGCGTTCCGCGCCCGAGCGCGAAACTCTACAACGCTGCTAAACAAAAGCTGTTCGATGGAAAACAGATCTACGCATACACCATAAATACGCTGAATCCGCAACTGTATTGCGATGCCGCCAAGCACTACGATTTCGTTTGGCTGGAGATGCAGCACAGCACGATGATCTGGGCTGATCTCGAAAAGATGATCGCGACCTGCCCGGGCGTTGGAGTACCGATGATTCGATTGCCGGATGAATACGAAAGCACGATTCAGCACGCGACCGACATTGGTGCGATCGGCATGATTGAGCCGACGGTGGATACAGTGGAAAAAGCCCAGGCAGTCGTCCGCTACGCGAAGTACCCTCCCGAAGGCCGCCGCAGCATGGGCCGCAACCAGGCACAGACGGTTTGGGGCGCTTTCGGTCCCTACCGTCAGACCATCAACGACAATATGCTAGTGGCGGTGATGATCGAGACCCCAGTGGGTGTCGCGAACGCTTACGAGATCGCACGCGTCCCTGGCGTTGACGTAGTCATCGCGGCGAATACGGATCTCGGTAACTTCTCCGGCTACTCTCACGATTCACCCGAATATGCCGACATGTTCAAAAAGATCCACGATGCAACCGTAAAAGCCGGCAAATTCTTTGGGTGCACCAGTTATGACTTTGCTAAAGCGCAGCCTAACAGCGCAGAATATCGATTTATTCAAGGTGGGCCATCGTTCGACGGTTGGCAACCTCCAAAACAAGGCAACGGGCGAGGAGCGGGGTCGACGACAACGTCATCGAGCCGCTAAAGCGTCTCGTTCGCGGCCGCAGCATTGAAATCCAGCTTGTGTTGGCGGCATCGCGCGACATTTCACGGCGCCGCATCCAAGGAAGGACAAGCGCATTTACTTCCAGCTGGACGCGCAAGGAGATGCGTAGTGAGCTCGATCGAAGATCTTGCCAGGCAGCTAAGGAGAATATCGTGAATTTCAGGAACGCTATTTTCGCCGGGCTTCTGTTGGTCGGCATCTCTTCGCTCACGACGGCCCAGGTCCCTACAACGGACCACCCCAATCCGGACCCGAAGGATTGGCCTACCTACGCCGGAACTGACAGCGGGCAGCGTCACTCGCCGCTGAAACAAGTCACGGCGGCGAATGCCAACCGGCTGCAGGCGAAATGGGTATACCACATGGATGGCGCCAACGGCATGGAGCAAGTGCCGGTCGTGGTGAACGGCGTGATGTATATTTCGCAATTCAACCGGGTGGATGCGGTTGACGCGCGTACGGGCAGTGTCTTCTGGAAGTATAAGCGCCCGCCTGCCTCGGGAACACCGCAGCGCGGCACGGCGTACTACAACGACAAAGTCTACATGGTAACGACCGACAGCCATCTCGTCGCGCTCGACGCGCGCAACGGCGGAGTCCGCTGGGAGGCGAAATCGGAAGGCGGCTATTTTCTTGCCGGAGGAGCCCCACTGATTGCCGACGGTAAGGTGATCGTCTCGGGCAATCGACCGGATGGCTTCGTTCAGGCGTTCGATGCGGAAACCGGGAAGTATGCCTGGACTTGGTCGGCAGTTCCCAAACCGGGCGAGCCTGGATACGAGACCTGGGGAGGCGCGAAGCCGCAAGGTGGCCCCATGTGGATGACCGGCTCCTATGACGCGGACTTGAACCTTCTTTATTACGGCACCGGCCAGCCGAACCCGCAATGGACCGGCTTTGAGCGCCCCGGCGATAATCTCTACACCGATTGCATTGTGGCGCTCAATGCCGATACTGGCAAGCTGGTGTGGTATTTCCAGAACACACCGCACGACGTTCACGATTGGGACTCAACTGAAACGATGGTGCTCGTCGACGCGCCATTTAAAGGCCAGACTCGCAAATTGCTGCTCCAGGCCAATCGCAACGGCTATTATTACGTCCTTGACCGCAGCAACGGCCAGTTTCTCCTGGGCACTCCTTTTGTCAGTAAAGTGGACTGGGCCGACGGTCTTGATTCCAAGGGAAGGCCGATCGTCATACCGGGTCATGAGCCATCCGTGCGCGGCACCGAGACCTGTCCCTCCACAGCGGGCGCAACCAACTGGCCGGCGCCGGCCTACAGTCCCGATACGAAGTATTTCTACGTTACTGTCGCGGAGGGCTGCGGCATAAACTTCATCACTTCGAGCACGGCACCGGACGCCGGGACGGGCTACATCGAGACAGCCAATGCCCCCTGGCAAGCCTATGTGCGAGCGCTGGATGCGACCACCGGTAAAAAAATCTGGGAGTACAAACCCGTCCGTTCGAATCATTATGGCCCAGGCTTGCTGTCCACTGCGGGCGGAATCGTGTTCGTACCCGAGCAGTTCGGACAGGTCACGGTGCTGGACGCAAAGAGCGGTAAGCCGGTATGGCATTTCAATACAGGCGATCTCATCACCGCGAGTCCGATCACGTATAGCGTGGATGGTCAACAATTCTTCGCAATCGCATCCGGCACGAATGTATTCGCCTTCGGCTTGCAGGAGGTCAATCCATGAATCGAGTATTGGTAGTTGCAGGGCTGCTCCTGACCTGTATGGCAGGTCCTATTCTTGCCCAGCGGCCCGAACCAGGGCCCGCGAATCCATTCCGGGGCAAACCGGAGGCTGTTCACGAGGGCGAGACTCTCTACGCCGAGCGTTGCACTGGCTGCCACGGACCGAACGGGACTGACGGAGAGATCGGCCCTGCGCTCGTCTCCGGCGAGCGAGCAGACTTCGGCACCACCGATGGGCAAGTGTTCAATACGATCAAGAACGGCATTCCGGGAACGCCCATGGGCCCGCAGAAGCTTGCGGACGACGAGATCTGGAAGATCGCCACGTATATCCGGGCTTTGCGAGGGACGGCGCTTGATAACCCCTTGCCTGGCGACGCTGCACACGGCGAACAGATCTTCTGGGGCAAAGGCCAGTGCGGTACTTGTCACATGATGGGAGGCAAGGGCGGACTAACCGCGCCGGACCTGAACAATATCGCGGGGACGCGCAAGGCCAGCACCATTATCGATGCGCTTACGAAAGCGCAGCACCATGAGTACGGCAGCGGCGGCGCCCATCTGAAATCGTTGCCGTCGATGGAGAGCTATTTGCCCGTGCACGTGATCGCAGGAGATGGAAAAGTTGTCGATGGCATACTGCTGAATGAGGATGGGTATTCTCTTCAGGTGATGGGAAATGATCAACACCTCTATTCTCTGGATCGCGCCCGAATGCGTAGTGTCGTCGTGCAACCCAAGAGCCTGATGCCCACCGACTATGACAAACGCCTCACACCCGAGGAGTTCAAAGATCTGCTTGCGTTCCTAACGCGGCAGGGGACGAAGCCGCCGCCTCCTACACCCGGGAGAGGTGGACCGCCACGGGGAGACGATCAGTAGATGCTAAAACCGATTTGCCTTTACACTGCGTGTATCTTGACCACGCTGGCCGCCGCGGCCGAAGCTGAGAGCCGCTATTTCATCTACGTCGGCAGCTATACCGACGCTCCGTCCAGCTCGAAGGGTATCTACGCATGGCGTTTCGAGCCCTCGTCCGGCATGGTCACGCCTCTGGGCATTGTGGCTGAAACGGTCAATCCCGCGTACGTGTGCGCGACACCGGACGAGCGTTTTCTGTACGCCGTAAACTGGCAGACAGCAGAGGCGGCAAAGGGTGACACTGTTAGCGCCTACGCGATCGACAAGCACACCGGAGCGCTAACGTTGCTCAACAGGGCGAGCGCTGGAGGCGGGCTGCCGAACCAGGTGATCGTTGATCCGCGGGCGAAGTTCGTCATGGTAACGAATTATGGATTTCATGGCAACGATCCCGACCATAACAACTCATCCCTGGCGGCGCTGCCAATTCAAGCGGACGGACGGCTGGGCGCGCCTTTCTACGTCGACCATCATACGGGTGCGGCTTTGAGCCCACGTCAGACTACCGGGGCGCATACTCACGGAGTGGTCTTTACCAAGGATGATCGCTTAGCATTCGTCGCCGAGCTCGGCCTCGACCGCGTATATGTCTATCACGTGGATGCCACAAAAACCGCCATCACTGCGGCGGATCCGCCTTTTGTAAGCGTGAGCGCCGGGTCCGGGCCACGACGGCTTGCTCTCAGCCCGAACGAAAAATTTCTTTACGTGAATCACGAAACCGACTCCAAAGTCAGTGTTTTTGCCATCGATCGCGGAACACTGCAAGAAATTCAGCAGATTTCCACCTTACCAGCGGACTTCACGGGCCGCAATTCCACCGCTGAGATCCAGTTGGACAAGGCTGGCCGGTTCCTTTACGTTTCAAACCGCGGCGCAGACAGTATTGCCGTGTATGCCGTCGACGCCGGCAAGGGGACTTTGACAGTCCAGGGATTCGTTCCGGCCCTTGGTAAATCGCCACGGAACATCACTATCGATCCAACCGGGCATTATTTTTTCGCCGCCAACCAGTCTTCGAACAACGTCGTCATCTTCAGCGTGGACGCAAAGAGCGGCCAGCTCACGCCCACTGGGCAGCAATTGCAAATGGATCAGCCCGCTTCGGTGTTCCTGGTCAAATCGGAATAACCAGTGAAACAGGACAAGTTCTATGAACCCACAACAACGCCACAGACGGAATAGAGTAATGTTGTTGGCAGCATTCGCGGTGATGGCAATTTGCTTCTGGATCGCAGGCGCACGGGCACAGCAGGCCCTTACCGTAGCCCCCTTTACTGACGCGCAGGCGAGCGCGGGCCAAGCCACTTACGCGCAGAGTTGCGCCTCCTGTCACGCCAATTCTCTAGCCGGGAGCGGTGAAGCGCCGGCGTTGGCGGGAACCGCATTCGTGGATTCATGGGGCAGCCGGACGACGCAGGAACTATACAACGAAATTCGGTTGGCGATGCCGCCGGAGAATCCCAACAGCCTCGGCCCCGACACGTATGCGGCCATTGTCGCTTTCCTGCTGAAGGCCAACGGCGCGCAGGCGGGAATGAGCCCTCTTACTCCGGATACCGCCGTGATTATTCGATCGGTTGCAACGGGCCGGACACCAGCGGGCCTCATCGCGTCTGGCGGCGGTCGCGGCGGGCGTGGCGGTGGACGCGGGAAAAACGAGAATTCCGGGGCGCCGCGCGGGGGACGCACCGGCCTGACCGTCGCCGGCACCGTGAAGAACTACACGCCTGTGACCGACGAAATGATGCTTCATCCATCGGACAACGATTGGCTGATGCATTATCGCAATTACTCGGGTTGGAGCAATAGCCCTCTCAATCAGATCACGGCCAAGAACGTCGGCAGCCTTCAACTGCGTTGGGCCTGGCCTTTGGATGAAGGCGCCCGGCAGCAGATCACGCCTCTCGTGCACGATGGCGTAATGTTTCTTTCGGCCAATATGACCAACACCGTGCAGGCGCTAGACGCGCGGACGGGCGATCTCATTTGGGAAAATCGGCTCGGCCCGGTGGGCGCCGCGGGGCAAAACGCCACGCGGACGATGGCTCTCTACGGCAACCTGCTCTTCTATCCGGCCACTGACACGAAGCTCTACGGGCTGGATGCGCGCACCGGAAAAATCGTCTGGCAGACTGCCGTGTCTGATTATGGAGAAGACAAGATTGGCGGCATAATGGTCGCACACGGCAAGCTGCTGGTCGGCCTCACCCGCTGCGATGAACGGTCGGATCGCGACCATTGTTACATCGCCGGATACGACCCGAACACCGGCAAGCAGCTCTGGAAGTTTTACACCATCGCTGCGACCGGCACGCCTGGCGGCGACACCTGGGGAGATCTACCCAATAATAAGCGCGCGGGAGCCGATGCGTGGATAGCCGGAACGTACGATCCAGAGATGAACCTAACGTTCTGGGGGACCGGGCAGGCCAAACCCTCGCGTCGCGATCAGCGCGGCACCAACGGCGATGCGCTTTTCTCGAACTCGACCCTGGCGATCGATCCTGACACCGGAGAGTTGAAGTGGTATTTTCAGAACGCACCCGGCGAATCGCTGGATCTCGACGAAGTATTCGAGCGCGTGCTCATCGACCATGGAACGCAGAAGACGGTCATGACCGTGGGCAAATCGGGGCTGCTCTGGAAACTCGACCGGACCACGGGCAAATTTCTGGACGTGAAAGAGACCGTTTTTCAGAACGTCTGGGCGTCCATCGACATGAAAACCGGCCGGACCACGTATCGCAGCGATATTCTTGAGCAAAAGCCGACCGACTGGCTGGCTTCGTGCCCAAGTCCGGAGGGTGGACACAACTGGCCTGCCACCAGCTACTACCCGGCCGACGATCTAATCGTGATCCCGTTGAGCCAGACCTGCGTGATGTACGGCCCTGGCGGTCAGTTGTTCTACGAAATGCCGGGCACCGATGGGAACCTGGGCAGGGTTTCCGCGTACGAAACAAAGACTATGAGACCGGTGTGGACCTTCCAGCAGCGATCGCCGTTTCTCACTGGCGTGATGTCCACCGCTGGCGGAGTTGGTTTTATCGGCGACTTCAACCGCGTCTTTCGCGCATTCAGCATCAAGACTGGAAAGACGCTCTGGGAGACGCGGCTGCCCACCACCGCTCAAGGCTATCCGGTCACATACAGCATCGGCGGAGAGCAATTTGTCGCTGTGCCGACAGGCTACAACGGCGGAAGCCCGGAACAAAAGCCTACGGTTATGCTAGGCGGCGAAATCAATCGCCCCACGTTAGGCCACGGTGTGTATGTGTTCGCTTTGCCGAAGGCGCCAAGTGAGAAATCAACACAGGAGTAATTGATGGCACGCGAATTAATGAGTTCCGTTCCCGCGGCTGCTGCCACGGTTGCACTGGTCTGCTTCAGCTTCGGCGCCGAAATTTTTGCAGCCACTGAGAAATATCAGGCCTATCTGTCGCCGATGCCGCACAACGACGCGATGCATGCGAATTTCAGCGGCAAGGGCAGCGTCATCGCCACCATCGACGGAGACAGGATGTTGGTGAATGGTACCTTTACGGGGCTCGCCAGTGCAGCCACGAAGGCCCACGTATGTCTGAGCATGGCCCCTGGAATTCCAGGAAAGCCGATTCTTGAGTTCACCGTTCCAGCCGCCGTCGAGGGCAAGGTGACCGGTACGTTCAAGCTAGAGAGCGCTCAGGTAACCGCGCTTAAGACCGGCAAGCTGTACATTCAGATCGACAGCGAGAAAGTCCCGAACGGCAATTTGTGGGGTTGGCTGCTGACCGAACACGAAGTCGTCGGTCAGGACGTTCCCCAAAAAGGGCCCTGGTTCCAGCCGGATTTTGCGATCAAGACCAAGTAGCGGAAAGCCGGGCGTTTGCCAAATTAAAAGATCACCTTCAGGCTGAACTGCAACTCTCGCATATCGATCCCCGCCCGTGTGCTGGTAATCGTCCCAAAGCTACCGGTTCCCGGGATGGGCTGCCCATTGGAGCCGACCGTGTTGTTTCCCAACGTCAGGTTCGGGTCCCCAAAGTTCGGATGATTCAAGACATTGAACGCCTCAAATCGGAATTGCAAGAACCTTTTCTCGGTGAAGTAGAAGTTCTTCAGGGTGGAGAAATCCCAATCGAAGATTCCAGGGCCGATTATCGCGTCGCGCCCAGCATTGCCGTAGGTGCCGAGCGGCTGCAACGCGAACGCATCGATGTTGAACCATTCACCCGTGCTTCGATTGCTGAGCACGGGACTGATGCCGGTCGCATTGGTGCGGTCATACCCGGTGGTGGTCTGTGAACGGTCTGTTCCGGGTGTAACCGTCAGGGGGAAACCACTTCCGAGCGTGATGATAGAGTTGAGTTCCCAACCACCGATCACTTTGCTGGCTAAGCCATGGTTGAGGAACTTGCGGCCAGTCCCGAACGGCAAGTCGTAGACCACCGACGTTACGAAACGATGACGCTGGTCGAAGATTGACAAGCCGCGGTCACACGCTAGACAGTAGCTGTTCTGCGGGAAGAGAGGGTCTGATCCCAGCGTCCGGATGCCGCTGGAATCGTCTATGGATTTAGAAAAAGTGTAGCCGGACAGTATTGTCAGGCCATTAGCGTAGCGCCGGGTAAGCTTTACGGCCAGCGAATTGTAGCCCGAGTTTTCGCCGTTCACAACGCCCTGGAGCAAGCCGTATTCGGGAAACGGCCAGCGTTGCGCCACGGGCGTAGTGCCGGGAAGCGGCTGGTTGGCGAGATAGGCGAATCGCTCGAGCTGCCGCCCCGCGCTTCCCAGATAGCCAACTTCAAGGGATGTGTAACGGTCGAGTTGCCGTTGAATGTTCATCTCGTACTGTTCGATATAAGGTGTTTTGGCGTTGTATTGATAAACCAGAACCAGCGGTTGCGAGACGCAAATCAGTGGAGCGCTGACTCCGCACGGATTGCTTCCGTTGGCGGCCAGTGGATTTTCCCAAGTCAGATTGTGATTGGCTTCCGTGACCTGGAAGCGGCCAACGAAATTCCGGCCCATATCAAACACCGCGTTGCCAATATCTTGCGCATAG
>Ga0210386_10001240_pt1 | contig 22936 bp, 21 predicted proteins | sample IncBWH32OmetaG_FD_160091 | JGI IMG/M metagenome (GOLD analysis project Ga0210386, IMG submission 160091) | Forest soil microbial communities from Barre Woods Harvard Forest LTER site, Petersham, Massachusetts, United States - Inc-BW-H-32-O ...
TTTCTTCTGCAGCATCATCAGCGAGCCCAGCTGTATCTCGGTGGAAGTATCATTCGGTGCAATCTTCAAAAGCGAGTGAAGCGTGGATTCGGCATCGTCATATTTCTTGAAAGTGATCTGGACTGAGGCCAGGGCACGATAGACAGCCGGGTTTCCAGGGTGAAGAGAAACTTCTTTTTTGAAATCCACGAGGCTTTCGTCGATGTTGTTATTGCGCATATTCAGTGCGCCATAAGCAGCCCATAAACCAAGCTGGCGAGGATTCAGCTTCTCGGCTTGTTCGAGCGAGGATCGGGCACCATCAAAATTGTGGCTCCCCATGTTTAGGTAGGCTTCGCGCACCAGCTGTTCGGAGTCAGGATTGCTGATTTCTTCTGCGGCTGACGCAACGCCGGGCGCAGCAAGCTGGATGAATCTGCCTTCATCTTCCTGCATGTTTTTTGCCAGCTTTTTGTACGCATCCCAATCTGAGACCGGAACTTTGCTCTTCAGCACCTCTACACGACGATCAGCAACAAGGCGGTTCTTGTCATCCAACTTGTAGTCCGCCTGATAGGTGACAAAATCGGTGACATATTTCACCGATTTTGGAAGCACTGCCGTATAGTTTGGCGGCAATTCAATGACGGAATGGCTGGTTTCAACGAGCGGCGCGCCGAGATTAATATCGTCTGTAGGCTTATCGTCATCATCGGAGCCGGGTAGCCCGAAGGGCATCATGAGCGGCTGCAGACGGCGGTTCGGCCAATCGGAAAACTCCTTGCGCGTGTAGTCGTAAGAGTAGTGAAAAGGATCGGCCGTGTGTTCCGGAACAGAGACATCAAGATTACTAATCGTGCCGCCAAAGCCCAGGTTCTGAGAGATATTCTGCGCCATATCATTCCATTGCGTGCGCGAAGTCTGGTGGAAAATTTCGCGATAGATAACCTCATTATCGCCGCGAAGGCTCAGGCTCATGTGGGCGTTGAAGGTACCATCGCCATCGAGCTTGCCGCTGGTTTCAAAATTGTCAACTGCCGCAAAGGGCAAATTCGCGGGCGTACGCATTAGCGATGCGGGGCCCGGGTCCGGGATGACGAGCGCCTGCTTATCGCGCAAAGGATAGATCAGCATGCGGTAAGGGGTGATCTCAGGCGTGCTGTCGAGCCAGATTTTATCGCTGCCACGCGGTACGACGGTGATGACATGATCGAATTGGCCGGGTGACGGCAGGTCGGGGTTGGGCTTGATCGAATCGCTGATGAGCGCAGGCCATGCATCATATCCGGCTGCCTTCAGCAGAGCGGCGAGCAGCGTGTGCTTATCCTTGCAGTCGCCGTACTGGTTGTCCATGACGGTTTCCGCTGCGTGCGGCTGATAGCGGCCAATGCCGAAGGCCACGCCGATGTAGCGCACCTGCGTAGAGACGTAATCGTAGATCGCCTGAATCTTCTCGTCATCGGTCGTTTTCCCTTTGGTCAGTTCGTCGACTTTGGCTTTGAGCTCAGGCGTTGCGGCGGTGCGGTCTTTAGAGAGGCTGCCGAACCATGCGCCCACCTCCTCCCAGCTTTTGAAGGTCGTCCAGGAGATCGCCGGCTGGGGGTCGGGATCAGGTTTCGGAGTCGGTTTTTTATCGTCCTTAGTCGGGGCTGGTTCTGGATGCGATGTTTTCCAGCGATATACTTTTTTGCCGCTTTCCTCAGAAATCACAGGCTGAGCCTTCGGGCTGAGGACGAGCACATACTTATCTTTGGGGACGCGCAGTTCTACCGTCTGATCCAGAACGACGGCATTTGTAGTGAAGTTTTCCATGCCCCAGAACTGATTGGGCGCCTGGGGCTTCTCAAGATGAAATTTCACCTGATATTCGAGTGTGTCGCCGGGGCTCAGCGACTTCACGGGAATCTGCTTCTCTTTCAGATCGCTGTAGAACGGCGCAATGCGCGAAACCTGCGAGGGCATGTCCTGCGCATCTTCCGGTGGGGTTTGTATAACAGAACCGTCTTTTTTGCGCACGCGGAGGTAGATGATTTCCGGATGTTCGTTCTGCGCCGCGTACGGAAGATCAATGACTCCAAGCTGGCGGACCGCCGCATCGGATTGAATGTCGGCAGCGAATGTCATCGTTTTCTCGCCGGTGCCGTCCGCGTTGAGGTCGTAGACCGTTGCCAGCTTTTCAAAGACGACGGCTTCACGCGAGTAGTCGTAAGCAATTTTGGGCGCAGGATTTGCGGCGGAATTCGAAGATGGCGATGGCTTAATCTGGCATCGAGCAGCAGATGGAAGAAAACAGAGGCCGAGAAGCAGAGCAGAGTAAGGAGTCGAACAGCGAAACATTATCTTTAATTTAGTACCGCAGGCGAGTCTTTCTGCGCCAGTGAATTCTTGTGAGCCCTGAATTTGTAACTCACACCATGCGCCAGCTATCATCGTGCTGAGACGGTTACGCGATTTCTTCGCAAAACACATAACTATCCCGACCCGATTTTTTGGAGGAGAAGAGGAACATGCGAGTTGGTTTGCTTACTGGCGGCGGGGATTGTCCCGGGCTGAATGCAGTCATTCATGCGGTGGTGAAGAAGGGAATCTTTCACTATGGCGATGAATTTGTTGGATTTCTTGAAGGGTGGCGCGGGGTGCTGGACAACAATACCATCCCGCTGACGCTGGAGTCCGTTGACGGCATTCTGGATCAGGGCGGCACGATTCTTCGCACGTCGCGCACGAATGTTCGCAAGATCGAAGGCGGCATTGAGAAGTGCGTGGCCACGCTGAAGGCCAATAAGATTGACGCGCTGATCGCCATCGGTGGCGACGATACCCAGTCCGTAACAAATGCACTGATTCAGGCGGGCGTGCCGGGCGTGGGCGTGCCGAAGACGATCGACAACGACCTGTACGGCACCGATGCATGCTTTGGCTTTGACACGGCTGTATCGATTGCGACCGAGGCGGTTGACCGCCTCCATACGACGGCCGAGGCTCATAATCGCGTCATCGTCTGCGAGGTGATGGGCCGCGATGCGGGCTGGATCGCTCTGACGGCCGGCGTGGCTGGTGGCGCTCATGTCGTTCTGGTTCCGGAAAAGCCGATCGAGATCGATCATGTTTGCGCCCTGCTCAAATACAACCACGACCATGGCAAGAAATATGGAATTGTCGTGGTGGCCGAGGGTGCCAAGCTGCCGGGCGGCGGACAGGCAGTCCAGGGCACAAAAGTCGATTCGTTCGGGCATGCGCGGTTGAGCGGCATCGGACAGGCACTGGCGGAGGAGATTGAGGCGAAGACGGGCTATGAGACGCGCTCGGTGAATCTGGGACATACGCAGCGCGGCGGTACTCCGACTGCCTATGACCGCATGCTGGCGACCCGCTATGGCCTGGCGGCAATCGATCTTGTTCACAAGGGCAATTTCGGGCGGCTCGTGGTTCTGCGAGGCACCGAGATCAAGGACATTCCGATCGCGGAAGCTATCTCGAAGAACCGAACCGTGGACGACAATTTCCTTGAGATTCTGGATGGCCTTGAACCGAAGCTGTAAGCGTTCCCGGTGAGGCTGAACTAGAAAGGCTAGGCATCATGTCTAGCCTTTTCATTTGTTTACATAGCTTTTGGAATGTTTTACATGAGGTGGTCGGCCAATGGGAACCAAGTTTGATACTAGCGCTCTCGGCGAGATTGTTTAGAACGGCGAAAGCCCTGTGTTTGTCCCAGGAAACCCGAATAGAACCAGCAATATGCGGAAATATCTTGAATTGCTACCCTAAAAAGCGATATAAGCATTTGGCCGGGTGATTGATCCGCCTGCGTACATGGAGTTAACTCCGGAGGGTTTTCTTATGAAGACATCAGCGGTGCGCAGTGAGATTCGCGAGGTTATGGATATTCGGCAGGCTGCGGATTACCTGGGAATTAGTCCAGATACGCTTTACAAGTATGCCTCGGAGAGTTTTATTCCAGCGTTCAAGCTGGGAAATCGCTGGCGGTTTAAGAAATCGCGGCTGGATGACTGGATGGACCAGCAGTCCGGCGTTGCTCCGCAAGCTGAGTTGAAGGAAGTCAAGCCTCGGCAGCGGAAGCCGGTTCGGGCGGCACGGTAGGTACGTACCGCACAGGATTGTGGCTGAGGGGTGTCAAGGCCTCAGTTAGAATGGCGCCTTCTTAACTTGAAGTTTTCTTTTCAAACGGCGGTCTGCGGCTTCTTTCCCAGCAGATATACAACCAGAATCAGCATGAGAACCGAGCCCATGGCGGCGATGCCCAGGACGCGCATAACTGCGACCGTGTAGCGGCCCTGGCTGGGACTGTAATTGCAGCAGTAGATCAGGACAAGGTCGGAGAACGATCCGATTTTATGGTCGCTGGCTTCGACGAGGGCGAGACGCACGTCGCGCGGCTGGTATTCGACGCCGGAGAGGTATTTCGACATGCGGCCGTCGGGGGTCGCGATCATGATGACGCTGGAGTGGGCGAACTGGTCCATTTTGCCGTCGGGGCCGGGGACGCGGACGTAGTGAAATCCTGTGGCCTGGGCGAGGTCGGTGATCGATTGCTGCGGGCCCGTGAGGAAGTGAACATGCTCGGCGGCAGAGCCATCGCCGAGCATCATGAGGAAATGCTGCCTGGCTTCAATTGAGTCGGCGGGAGTATCGCTGGGGTCGATGCTGGCGACAACCACGTCATAGTCATGGCCGAGGTGCAGGCCAGTCTGCTTCAGTGACGAGCCCATACCGTGCAGAACCTGCGGGCAGAGCATGCCGCATTTGAAGTAGACGAGTGCCATGACGACAGGGCGATGACCGAAATAGCTTCCTAACGCCACACTGTTTCCATGCTCGTCGAGGAAATGATCCGCAAGTGGGAGCACATGATTGAGGTTCTGATCGATGCCCGCGTTCTTTAGATAGGCTGGGGTGGATTGTGCGGACGCGCCGAGTGGCTTGTCTGCCGAGTAGTTTTGCGCTGAAGCAGCTGTGCAGAAAATTATCAGTACGAGCGAGAGAGCGAGGAGTTTGCAGCGCGGGTTCACTCTATAGAATACGCTGCTATGAATCAGAGCACGCGCTTGTGGCTGCCTTCGATTTGAGACAATTTTCATTGGTTGCGAGTTCGCTGGCTTATGCAAAAACTAGACTCTTCGACTCCGCTTAGCATGACGACTCCATTTGTGAACGGGGCGACACGCTTATCGTTCCTCGTGATATTCCTGCTCGGTATTGATTTCCCATAGGCAGCTCTTGTCCATCTTTCCGGCGATGATATTGTCTACAGCGGTCATGGCGGTGAGCATGGAGTGGTCCTGATTGTTGTACTTGTGCATGCCATTGCGCCCGACCAGAAACAGGTTTTCGAACCGGTCCATGTAGTGGACGATCTCATCGAAGCGGTCGTAGGTTCCGAAGTAGGCCGGATAGGTCTTCGGTACGCGCACGACGTGAGCATCGAGGACGTCAGACGCTTTCAGGATGCCGATTTTCTCGATTTCCGCGGTGGCGAACTTCTTGATCTCGTCATCCGGCATACGCCACAGGTCGTCCGTGTCGTAGCAGAAGTATTCGAGGCCGATCCAGATTTTGCTCGGATCTGCGACGAGGTAAGGGCTCCAGTTGTTGAAGATTTGTAGGCGTCCTACCTGCACATCCGGCTCTTGAATGTAGATCCAGGTGTCTTTCAGCGGAGAGCCGTCGGGCTCCGTTACGGATAGCTTGTTAACGAGGAGGCCGACGGTGATGAAGTCGCGATAAACGAGACCATCGCTGACGGCGCGGATCTCCTGAGGCACGGACACATCGAGGCTGTTGATCAGTTCACGCACGGGCATCGTGGAGAAGACATAATCCGGTTCGATGCGGCGCGTTTCACCCGTCTTGTTGGCTGCTTCTACGGCGACAATACGATCGTTTTCGACATGCAATTTGTTGACGCACCAGCCGAGTTGAACGCAGCCGCCTTTTTCCTTAATCAGGTCAGCCACGTATTCCCACAACTGGCCAGGACCATATTTAGGATAGAGAAATTTTTCGATGAGAGAAGTCTCGGTCTCTTTTTGCGAAATATCCGAATTCTTCTTACGGCTGAATGTCTTCTTCAGGAAATGCGCAATAGCGGTGCGCAAAGAGAGGCCCTTGATGCGTTGCGCACCCCAGGCGGCGCTGATGTGGTTGCAGGGAACTCCCCACACTTTTTCGGTGTAGGACTTGAAAAATGTTTCATACAGCTCAGTCCCGAAGCGATTGATGAGGAAATCTTCAAGCGTGACCTCATCCTTGCGCGGGAAAAGTCGCGCGCGGAGATAGCCGATGCCGATCTTCAGCATGCGCCATGCCCCGAGTTGGTGCAGTGTTTTGCCGCTCAGACTGAGAGGATAGTCGAAAAAGCTGCGCAGAAAATAGATACGGCTCTTGCGCTCGCGGACGAGCATGACCAGATCGGGATGGGACTGCTCGCCGGACACCGAAACGATGCGCTCTTTGTTCTGGTAGCGGATGGAATGGTCCCCATTTTCTTCCGCGCTGATGGGCAGCAGTTCCGTCCACCAGTTCATGACCCGGTCAGATTTCGAAAAGAAACGATGCCCGCCGATATCCATACGGTTGCCTTTGTAGCGCACTGTGCGGGAGATGCCACCGATCTCATCGCTGGCTTCGAGCACAATGGGGCGAATGTTTGAGCGGCGTAGAAATTCCAGGGCGGCGGTGAGCCCTGCCGGACCTGCTCCTATGATGACTGCGGTTTTCTGGTCGCTCATCGGCACACTCCAGCATGTCGCCATAACGAGTGAATGGCGGAAGAAGAGAGAGCAGGCGGGTTCTGCGTGCGGTGGATTTGCGGGCAATCCAAGGATTGCAGTCCAGGAGAAAGGGAGAGACAATTCGTCATTCAGAGTCTGCTTGCAGGTGTACTCTCAGAGGTTCTGAGCAAAGACAACCTAACCTATTTATTTTAATAGACGCAGGGAATTGATTGTAGGCTACGCTGCAACCTCCCGAGCAGATCGGGTATCTCATTGCGGGTACGTCCTCATCAAGGAGTGAAATTATGTGTGCAGCGAAATATTGGGCGGTTTTTGCGATTGGCGTAGCAGCGGGAGCAGGAGTTGCACTGTTGTACGCGCCGCAAACCGGTGAAAAGACACGGCGTCAGGTGCGCCGTAAGCTTGAAGATGCTTCAGATTATGTGAGAGATACCGCCGACACCATCAGCGAACACGCGGGCAAAGCTTACAAAGTGAGCCGGAGCGCAGTCGAAGATGCAATTGATTCGGCGAGCACTGTTTACGATGCTGCATCGAAACGCGTGCAACAGATTGTTTAGCTTTACTCGTTACCGTTAATTCGCAGGTAGCGGCTTGAGCCTGACGGTCCGCCCGGTGCGGACCGACTCACGCGCCGCGTCCAGAATCTGCATCACGATCATGTTTGTGTCGAGGGATGTTAGATCCCCCTCGGGCTTGAGTGAACCGTTCAGGACAGCAACGAGATAGTGCAGCGAGCTGTCCCGCGGCGGCTCGAGCGGCTGTGCTGCGATTTCGTTCTCCTGCTTCTCACCGACAAAGCGAGTTCGCAGACGGTCCGGTCCAACAGTTATGGCAAAGCCTTTGTTCCCGTAAATCTCGGAATCTTTCCGAGAGAAGGTCCAGTTCCATGAGGGCATGAGCACGGCTTGTGTGCCTGGATACTGGAGGATGATGGTTGCGTCATCATCTACGCGAGGATATGTTTCCGGTTTATCCGTCTGGGCGACAGCGGTGACACTGATGGGCGCTTTACCGTGCATCCACCACGTCATGAGATCGGCTCCATAGCAGCCGAAGTCGTAGAGCGAGCCTGCGCCATTCTGTGCCGGATCGGTGAGCCACTTCAGGAACTCCGGCTGCACGTTGATTTCCTTGGGGCCTTCGTGGCCGTCATGGACAACGACTTTGCGGACGTCCCCCAGCCTGCCTTCATGGATAAGGTCATAGACGGCTTGATTGCTGGCATACCATGTGGTTTCGTAGTTCACCAGCACTTGAATGTGATGTGCATTCGCCGCGCGGCGAATGGCGAGCGCATCGTCGAGCGAAATGGTGAGCGGCTTCTCAACCATGACGTTGATGCCGTGCTGCGCTGCCTGCTCGATAACCTGGCGGTGTCTGCCAACCGAGGTGTAGACAAGCAACGCCTGCGGATGGTGGGCAGCGACGACTTCGTCTAGCGTGGAATAAAACAGGCTCGGGTCAAGATGAAATTGCTGCTGATACCGGCTAGCTAGTTCTTTGTCGGCTTCGACAATGCCAACGAGTTCGACTTCATGCTGGCGCGGGAACTGCTGGAGAAATCCACCAATGTGGCCGTGTTCGAGGCCAAAGATGGCGACGCGGACGGGCGAAGATGTTGACTGGGCAAAACTAAAGGCTGACAACAAAAGGCAAGCGACGAGGGCTGGCAGAGTTTTGAGTAAGCGCATGTGGTATCGATTCCACAACGATTGTACTGGTTTCTATCAAGAAGCGACGGGAGGGTCCAAGAAAAAGGTGGATCTTGACTTCGCGCCGCGCACTTTGCTCAGGATGACAATTTTTTAAATGTGCTAATGGGATGGTCGAATTGCCACTCGTCTTGAGCGGATGGTAGCCTCAAGTGTAACCAAATCTTGTAGTCCTCATTTCTTATCTTGCTCGGAGATATCCAGATACATGCAGACAACGTATAACGGGAAGGCTTTGCCTAAGGATGGCGAGCCGATTCAGTATGCAGACGGGAAGTATCAGGTCCCGGATCACCCGATCGTTCCTTTTATTGAAGGCGACGGGACAGGGCGCGACATCTGGCGTGCATCGCAGCGCGTGTTCGATGCTGCGGTAGAGAAGGCTTACGGCGGCAAGCGCTCGGTGAAGTGGTTTGAGGTGTATGCCGGGGAGAAGGCATTTCGCGAATTCAAGACCTGGCTGCCGGACGACACGGTAAATGCTGCGCGCGATCTGCGTGTCTCGATCAAAGGCCCTCTGACGACGCCGGTGGGCGGCGGCATTCGATCACTCAATGTGGCGCTGCGGCAAATTCTCGATCTGTATTCCTGCGTGCGTCCGGTGAAGTATTACCAGGGTGTGCCCAGCCCGGTGAAATATCCCGAGAAGCTGGATGTGGTGATCTTCCGCGAGAATACGGAAGACGTATACGCGGGCATCGAGTTCAAAGAGGGGAGTGCCGAGGCTAAAAAGCTCATCGATTTCCTGAACAATGACATGCTGAAGGGCGGCAAGAAAAAGGTTCGCGAAGATTCGGGTGTGGGCATCAAGCCGATCTCGATTACCGGTACCAAGCGGCTCGTGCGCTATGCCATCAAGTATGCGATTGAAAATCAGCGCAAGTCGGTCACGTTGGTTCATAAAGGCAATATCCAGAAATTTACCGAAGGCGCTTTCCGCGAGTGGGGTTATGAGGTTGCGGTCGACGAATTCCGCGATGCGGTTGTGACCGAGCGCGAGAGCTGGATCCTCGGCAATCAGGAAGCGAATCCGAAGCTTACGGTCGAAGAAAATGCAGCGTTGATTGAGCCGGGTCTTGAGTTTGGATCGGAAGAATTCCGGAAGGAACTCTATGCCGAGATCAAGAACGTGCTGGATTCAATCGGCAAAACGCACGGTAATGGTCAGTGGAAGAAGAAGGTGCTGATCAATGACCGCATCGCTGATTCGATCTTCCAGCAGGTAATCATTCGTCCCGATGAGTACAGCGTGCTGGCTTGCCCGAACTTGAACGGCGACTACATCTCCGATGCGTGCGCGGCACAGGTAGGCGGACTTGGAATTGCTCCAGGCGCCAATATTGGTGATGGCTTCGCAGTGTTTGAGGCAACGCATGGCACGGCTCCGAAATATGCCGATAAAGACGTAATCAATCCGGGATCGGTCATACTCTCCGGCGTCATGTTGTTTGAATTCCTCGGCTGGCATGAGGCGGCAAAGCTGGTGGAGTCTTCTATGGAGAAGACGATTCAGCAGAAATATGTGACCTACGACTTTGAGCGCCAGATGCAGGGCGCGACCAAAGTGAAGACGAGTGAGTTTGCATCGCGGATGATTGAGAATATGTAGTGGCAGGTTGTTAGAGTCATTGCGACGGAGTGAGAAAGTACGTCTTTAATTCCGCGCTTCATTCAAGATGACGGCTCTTAATATTTGATCAAGGAGTAGAAATGCGTAAGAAGGTAACAATTGTAGGGGCGGGAAATGTGGGCGCCACAGCTGCGCACTGGATCGCGTCGAAGGAATTGGCCGATGTGGTTCTGATCGACGTGGTGGAAGGCATCCCGCAGGGCAAGGGTCTGGATCTTTTGGAAGCCATGCCCATTGAAAAGCGGGATTGTCACATCGTCGGCACGAATGACTATGCTGATACCGCCAACTCTGACATTGTAGTGATTACCGCCGGCATTCCGCGTAAACCGGGAATGAGCCGTGATGATCTTTTGCAGACCAACTACAAGATCATGTCGGATGTGGTGAGTAAGGTAACGGCGGTATCGCCGAATTCCATTTTGATCATTGTTTCGAATCCACTGGATGCGATGGCGCAGGCGGCATTCAAGCAGGCGAAGTTCAACCGCGAGCGCGTGATTGGCATGGCTGGTGTTCTGGACTCGGCGCGCTTCCGTACCTTTATTGCAGAAGAACTGAAGGTATCAGTCGAAAACGTGACGGCGTTCGTGCTTGGTGGACATGGCGACACCATGGTTCCGCTGCCACGCTACTCGACGGTTGCCGGTATACCGATCACGGAGTTGATCGAGAAGACGAAGCTCGAAGCTCTTGTCCAGCGCACGCGTGACGGTGGCGCGGAGATCGTAAAGCACCTGAAGACAGGAAGCGCGTACTATGCGCCGTCTGCGGCAACGGTAGAGATGGTTGAAGCCATTCTGAAGGATAAGAAAAAGATTCTGCCATGCGCTGCTTATCTTGAAGGCGAATATGGCATCAACGGTCTCTATGTTGGCGTACCGTGCAAGCTGGGCGCACGCGGGCTTGAGCAGATCATCGAGATCAAGCTGACTCCGGAAGAGGATGCAGCCCTCAAGAAGAGTGCGGATGCGGTAAAGGAACTGTGTGCCGTGATTGGAGTGTAAATAACTTGTCTTAGGAGGTTGAGGCCCGCTGCCGAATGCGGGCCTTACTTTTGGTGTGAGACAGAACGCAGTTGCATCGTTGATTCTTAGTGCGCGTATGCTACTTTGAGCGTATGGCGAGAATTACTCTTCTGTCGGCTGACGATGATCTGCCCGAATACGACGAGCACAAACTTTTCGCGGTTACCGCTTTGCGAGCAAGCGCGGCCAAAGATCGATTTCAAAAGCATTTTCTTACCGAAGACCATGACGCGGCGGAAATCATTCTTTTTGTAGCCATGGGCACCTGCGGTGACTTCGCGGAAAGAGTCCGTGCTCATCCGCTTTACCGCAAATATCCGGAAAAGGTTTTTTTGTTTGATTCGGCGGATTTTCTCCGTCCGGTGCTGCCTGGTGTGTATGCATCACTGCACAAGAAACATTATTCGCCTGAGCATACGCGAACCGGGTTCTACCTTGTGCCCGAAAATCCCCTGATCACCTATCGTCCGATTACTGGCGACGAAAAATACCTTGCGGCCTTCGTAGGCTCGGCAAATACTCATCCCGTGCGGGACGGATTGTTCCTATACAACCGCCCTGACATCCATGTGATGGATAGTTCCAAAGAGAGCTACAACATTCGTTATCACGGATCGGCCGACGAAAAACAATATTTCTGGAAGCGGTATGCCGATTCGATTGGTGACGCATTGTTCAGCTTGTGTCCGCGCGGCAGGGGACCCGGAAGTATCCGGCTTTATGAATCCATGAAGATGGGGAGAGCATGCATCATCCTTTCAGACGAATGGGTGCCGAACGAGGGCGTGGACTGGGATTCATTTGCCGTATTCGTGCAGGAGAACGATGTTGCAGCAATTCCCGCATTGCTTGAGCGATTAAAGCCTCGCGCAAAAGAGATGGGAGAACGAGCACGAGCTGAGTGGGAGAAGTGGTTTTCAGAAGAGGTGCGATTCCACCACGTTGTAGAACAGTGTCTGGAGATGAAGGCCAAACGAAACATGCATGGAGCGATTCGGCGTGTCTACCATTTGCGACACATTGTCTCTTCGCCATCGAATTGGCGTCGCTACCTGATCAATAAGAAGAATCTATATAAGCTGTATGGCAGAGTGTTTTGGTAGCGCCAACCTTCGGCACAGTTTTATGGGTGAAAGACCTCAATGATGCCACGCGCCGTGGCTGTGACAAGAAGCTGATCTCCGGCCGAGTACGCTGTTAACGCAAAACTTGTGTGATGGGTACCAAACAGATCGTTAGGAACGGCGGCGAGAGTCGAAACCCTCCTATTTCCCAGCGCCGTCCTGCATTTGCTATTGGAGCTATGCTCATGTTTTCTTCGGGTACCCATAAGAAAGCCCGCCGAGGGCGGACTTATGTCTGAAATCCAGCCTGGAGGTCTACCGTGTACCATAGAGGGACAAGCCCTCAAATTTAAGGAACAGATGACGCCTGACATGATCGACTCCTATTGCGCCTGTATAGGCATGACCACTCTTTCCATCGGCGAGGTTCTAATGGCAGTCAGTCTATGGAAAGACAGAAAGAGCAAGCGTTCAGGGAGAAGCCATCAGGGATGAAGCTTTTTCGCGGCCTGCTCCTACTCGGAATACTTTTCGTTGTGATCGACGGTGCGTTGCCTCAACTTCAAATGTTGCTTTTGGGCGGGCGCGTGATTATTGGCCTGTTGCCCCTAAAAGTCTTTATGGCAATCTCTTTGATCGGGTTTGCTCTCTACCGACCGCGCAAGCAACAAGAGGTGCTTACAGTTGTGTCTTTGGCGTTTGCGGGATATCTGCTTGTAGACATCCTGCATTTGTGGTTGGGACTTGAGTTACCAGCAATAGACCTATTCGGAGGGTATTGGGTTTATTACTCGTCATTTTTATTAGTGTTTCTCGCCGGGTGTTCCGCATTGGAAATATCAGAAAAAGGGATTATCCGATTCTTGATTTTCCTGTTTTTCATATGCGCGGCTATAGGGATTGCACAATATCTCACGGGACGGACCCTCCTTCCAACCCGCAGCTCGGATGGGTCGTTTACCGTGGGGGCTGTCGGCTTTCTCGGCGTGAACCGGGTCTTCAGCCTTTTCATATTCCCTGGCACGTTCGGTATCTTCTGCGTTTTCATGACAGGCTTGTTTCTGAGTATGCCCGTCCGAGGAATGCGTTTCGCTGGATGGATTGTCCTTGCGGCCTTAGCGTCTGCAGTTTGCTATACAACACTCATTCGGAGTTGCTACTTAGAGTTGATCGCTACAGTATTCAGCGTTGCAGTTTTGCGAATGCGCCCACGCTCTCTCTTTGCTCCGCTTCTCCCGGTCGCCGGAATCCTCTTGGGACTAGCGGTGATTGCGAAGAATCTCTTGTTCGGAGCTGTAGCAGGAAGCGGCGTAACGGATTCCAGTTCTTTCATCGCTCGACTTTTGGAGTGGAGATACTACGCAGACGTAGCCTTCTCGGGTTCGTTCGTCAATATGATGTTCGGAGAAGGAATCGTACAAAGTGAACGGGTAGCCACTGGATCATCTGTCGCACCAGTAGACAACATTTTTCTGAGCTACCCGCTTCACATTGGAGTCGTCGGGCTACTGCTTGTCTTGGCTTTCTATGTTGTGATCTGGTTAGATTTGCTGGCTAAGGTTAAGAGGCTCAATCGTCCAATCGACATAGCTGTAGCGGCCCTCTGGTCATCTGCCCTGTGTTTGGGTCTATACAGCATCGACATCCCGGCAGTCGCCGCGTATCTGCTACTCGCATACATCTCATACCCGCGTGAGCCTTCTTCCGTGAAAGAAGCTTTCATAGAAGAAGGCATCCCGGTTTCGGTTACTGGATGACGCGCACGTTATAGACTGCTGCGGTAGGCGTTCCACCTGCGGCGAGGTCCGTACACACCTTGACGGTTACCGTCCCGGCTGCGCTGATGTATGCCTCCCAATAAAAACCGTCGCCCGGAATAGGTAACCGAGGTTGCATGAGCATCCATCGCAGTCGTTACGCTGGTTATAGATACTCCGGTCGTTCGCTCGGCATGTGAATAGGGAACAGGGTACGGCGGGGGGCTTAGACGTGCGGGAGCAGTTCTTTGGCTTTAGCGAGGCACTCCGTTTAGCTAGACAAAACAGGGCGTAGCGAGGCGATTGTGGCGACTATAGAGACTTTAGCGCCATCATGAGTTCGTTTAATATTGCGTATATATTATTTATTCTAAAGGTTTTATGGCGGAGAGGGAGGGATTCGAACCCCCGATACCCGTAAAGGTATGCCTGATTTCGAGTCAGGTGCATTCAACCGGGCTCTGCCACCTCTCCGTGTTTTAATGCTATTTGTTTCTATGCATTACAGGGAGCTTTTGTAATGGTTGTTTCGTTTCGGAGTTTACGAGGCGGTCTACATTTGATGCCTGGTGCTCCGGAGCGAGATGGGAGTAGCGCATTACCATTTGCAGCGTCCTGTGCCCAGCAGCTCTGTCACCGTGCACAGATCCACTCCGGCCATAACCAGTCTAATGGCAAAAGTATGCCTGTTGCAATGCCAGGTATACTCTTTGATTTCGGTCTCTTCGAGTACGGTTGGAAACCAGCCGCGTTACCCCTAAGAGACACCCTCAACGTTGGGCGAATACCTGTCACTTTATCGGTCGGAAGGCACTAGCTCTACGCGCTCGCCGAGGCAAACTTACGCCAAGTCATCCTTCAGTGATCATCACGTTTTTTTCTGGCCTTTGCACGTTTGGCCGAGGCAAATCCAGCGGCGAATCTCGCGCGTGGTTATGGGGGGCGGCGGCAGTTCGCGACTTTACGCTTATTCTCAACCCATGAGAGCATGGCAGGCATGAAATCGATTCGACTTGGATTCATCCTGCCAGCGATCATGAGTGCGGCGCTCTTTACCGTTGAAGTTTATGCACTTCCAGGACTCCAGAATTCGCAGGGCTCAAGCAACGGATCAACGGCTACGCAGGTAGACGGATCTCACGATTTCGATTTCCTCATCGGCGATTGGAAAGCACATGTTCGTCGACTTCCCGAACGCCTGAAGGGTTCAAACGTCTGGGTTGAATACAATGGCATCTCGAATCATAAAAAACTTCTCGACAGCAACGCTAATTTCGAAGAGTTCGATGTTTCCAGTCCCGATAAGAAACTCCGCATAAAGGCGCAAACGCTCCGACTCTATAACCCCGAATCGCACCAGTGGAGTATTTACCTGTTGGATCTCGACAAAGGTACTCTCGATCTTCCGCCTGTTGTGGGGCAGTTCTACGGAAAGCGCGGTGAATTCTACAATCAGCAAATTTGGGAAGGCCGCGCAGTCCTTGTGCGGTATGTCTGGCTCGACATTTCACCTAAATCTTCACGAATGGAACAGTCTTTTTCGTCAGACGGTGGAAAGACATGGGAAGTTAACTGGATATGTGAGCTCTCACGATAGCATCGCCATCCTTTTTTTTACCGCCATCCATTGTGTCGAAAGCCATTGGCCGGTTGACAAGAATGCCCCGCGCATCCAGACTCTCGTTATGCGACTGCCCGTCATCTGTCTCGTAGTAGCGAGTGCATTGTTGTGCCCGCCGTCCCGGGCGCAGGTGCCTGTCTTCCAGGTCACTCCGATCCAAAGCTCCATCCGATTCAATATGAAGTCTTCGAGGCCCCTGACGGGCAATTTCGACAAATGGAATGCGACTCTGACCTTCGCGTCACGCGACCCTACGTCGGCCATATTTCAAGTCGAAATCCAGACAGCAAGCGTGCATTCGAGGAACAGCGAGAACGATGACAAACTGAAGAGCAGGGACTTGCTGAACGCCGCGCAGGACCCGGTCATTTCGTTCAAATCCAACAAAGTTGTCCAGACGGGGAAAACCACCTACGACCTTGTCGGCACCTTCACCATGCGCCGTGTTTCTAAGCCGGCAACACTGAATCTGGTAATCGCCGACCAGGGTGGTGGCTCAGGATACGTCCAGGGAGTCGTACCCTTCGACCTTAAGGACTATGGGATGACCAGCGGCAGCAAGATCGATGAGCGCGGCGAGGTCGACCTCAACCTCAAGGCAGAACAGGTGGGCGGACCCGAATTGATTCGCAAAAAGTTTCGGTAACGCGATGGCCGACTATTTCTCTCCACCAGCCACAATGGAATTAGAGGCAGTCGCTGTGAAGTAATTCACTGGACGAGGAGTCGCCCTTTCGGACAAATGGCCTTTCGCCCTCGACTGGCGAACAAGCCATTACTTACTGATTTCTACATTTTTATCCAGCTGCATGATGATCTTGTTCAGCTGAGGCTTCAGACTCTCTGGCGCCACGGTACTCGCGAGTTTAATTTCCCTGATGGCTGTCTCGAAGTCGCCTGTCGCAAGTGCGATCCGTGCCTCCTCCGTGTGAGCCATCCAGCTATTTGGATCTTTTTTGATCTTCTCGCGAATAGCTTCAGACACTTCGCCGTAGTGGAGAAGTTCGTGAAGTCCGTTGACTCGCCGCCCGTCCGTGGCAAGCGAGTGATCGCGGGCTGCAAGCGCTTCCTCTTCGCGACCAAGAGCGGTGAGAGAAAGAGCTTCGCGGACTTCACTCTCCCAGAACTTTTCACGGATTGTTTCTTCGGCTTGGTTTTCCGGACCCTCTTCAACAATCTCTTCTTGAACTTCGTCTCTCGAAGGATTTTCAATGTCTTTGGCTGTGCGCGTGAATGGGTCTGCGTCTTTTTTGGCAGCGTCTGCGTTGGGCTCGTTGTCCGGAGGCTGTTGCTCCATCGGCGAGGCACTTTCAATAGGCCCATACCGCCAGGCTGCACCCCTGAGATACAGAAGGCCGAAGAGGATGCCCGCCAGTGCCCCGCTCCACAATAGGCCACTCTCTGTCTGAATCGTGTCGGCATGTTTTGCCAACCGCACCAGCGTGAACGGACTTCGCGGATCCTGCCCCGCAACCGTATTTACTGACTGACGAACGGGCGCTTGCGCTGTAAGGGGCGGAGAAACCACCGGTGCTGCCACGGGCGAATCTCCCTCCGAAGCAGCCAGATCGCGCAGCATCGCTTCATGCCGTTTCTCCACCACAATCGCCTGTGTCAAACGGGCACGCTCCATGCTCAGATGACTCATGTCGCCTTCGCGGGCATCTACCTTGGGTGGGCTCGCAGATTGTTCGGGGGCATTGCTTGCCGGTCGTATAGAAGCCAGTCTCTGCTCGATGTCAGCGATATCTTCTTTCACCGTCTCCACATCCGGATATTCATCCGTGTAGCGCACACGTAGAGCGTCGAGCTTCTTTTGCGCCACACTGAGCTGTGACTCCAGCGCTCGTCGCTGCTCGTTTTGAGTGCTCGATAGCGACGCGGCGGTATCAGCCTTTCGCGACGCGCTCTCTTGCGGCTGCACTGCGTTCAATGCGGCAAGCTTCTGATCTGTCGTCGCCAATTGCGCCTCTAACTCACGCAGCAGATCGGTTCGCGGAAGCGCAGGCCGTGGATGCCGATGCGGTTGCACTACAGGAGACGTCACTTGGGACGAGGGAAGAGGTAGGGAAGGAATAGATGCAGCAGGCGCAATGACGGGCGAGGGCATCCATGTCACCAGCACATTTGCCACGGCATTTGCTGCTGCTGCCGAAAGTGTCGCATCAGCGTCTTCGTAGTTCACGCTCAGCATTTTGGTCGAGGGCTGCACCAACTCCAGGCGAGAGCGAAACTCCGCAGCATCGCCCTTCACGCCAACCTTCGTCGCCAGCCCCTGTATCACGTCATCGCTCAGGATCGATTGCGCAAGCGCTACTGCGGGCTTTGTCGCATGCATGATCCCAGGCGCACCTTGCCATACCGCAGACGCGTCGAACGACAGCACAGCCGTCGTCGCGAGCTTCGCCTCGCCGTACCGCGCCAAGACGAAAACTCCGCCCCCAATCGCAACCGCAATGCCCGCGGCAACGACCTTTTGCCGCAGCGGCACAGCAAGAAAGCGCACGAGAATATTCTTCTCTTGCATGGCTCCCTCAAGATACGTCAAAGATGAAAGGCAGATTTAGATCTATCGAAGTGAAGCACGCGCTGTGGTAACTTCTTCAGTCCGACTGGGAGTCCACCACAACGTGAAAACAGCTATCGTCCGGTCGTTTGTTGGCGTGCCTGCGACCTTGAACTGACGAATTTCAATCTCTTGCGAAAAGCCCAGCCCCATGCGGTAGTGCAGGCTTCCATCTATAAATGTACCGTGATATGACTGCTTCGTGACCGGATCGACGCCTTGAATCCCGTTCAAACTTGCTCGTATGTCAACAACCCGATTGAACGAGTGGCGAACGCCCGCAGCACCCGTATTCAAAAACACTGAATGCTCGAAGACGCCATCACTCAGATCGCGGCCCCCGGAAAGATAAAGATCAGTTGATGGCGTAAACCGCAAGTAGAACGCTGCCGTGCCCGTAAACTGCACGCGCTTTCCGCATGAAGTGCTGGCCCCGTTCAGGCCGCTGGAAACATTCAGGCTGGAGTGCATTCCCCATGCAGCGAGCCACCGCAGACCAGCCCCGCCTAAGCTGCAATCAAGCGGACCCGTCTGATGTCCACCGGTACCATAGACGCCCAGCCCCATCCCAGGAGTCAGCGCATGCAGATACTCGACTTTAGCGCGTGCTGTCTGCACAAGGAAATCGTTCGCGTTGTATTGCGTATAGGTGTGCGTCGCGCTGAAGTCCCAGTACGACCTCCTGGAGTCCACGTAGCGCAGCTTGCCGCCTTCTTCACCCGTTGTGATCCTTCCGGAATGCAGCCCATACACCACCGTATCGGCCGCGGGCACCCCCGCTTCGCCTACCTGTCGGAAATCAAGCGGAGCCACAACTCGCGCTGCATCTGTTCCATAGGTATTGGTCGCGCTGCCTTGCCACGTCCATCGCGGATTGATTTCGCCTGTCGCGCGGATCGCCGCACGATTCAGACCCACAAGGTAGTCTCCACCCCCCACCTTAAGGACTGCCAAGCCTCCGCCACTCTCCGCCATGAACTGCCAGCGTCGCCGCTCCACTATTCCCGCCGCTGCGCCTAACCCACCATAGGCTTTGCCCGGCATGGCATTGGGAAAGCTGAACCCGCTCAATCCTCCCAGCGTGAACTTGAATGTAGAAGGCACATACTTGGGCAGGTCGACCGTCGCAGCACTTCCCGGCTGCAGGCCCGACACGATCGCAGCCGTATTCCACCGCTCCACAGTGCGAATGTTGGCCCAACAGGGAAACTCCGGTGTTCCTTGCTGCAGCGCAACTGAAAGCGAGTCTCCGCAACTGTTCAACGGCTCGGTGTTGGTCGTGCGCGGATTGTCACTGTCTGCTCGGTGGATTGCGTTGTTGCGATTGGTTCCGCCCTCGTCATCGGAAGCATATCGTGCTTGTGACTGAATCTGCTGCGCAGCTGCCAGCGTCACTACTCCACTGGTAAACATCCAGGGCCACAGAAGAAGGCCCAGTCTTTGGATTCTCATGGCACCACCACTGTATCTCCAGGCGCCAGCTCCACGTTCTGTTGTGGCGCTTGCCCCTTCAGAACCTTCTGATAATTCACATTGACCCGCGCACTTTTATCAGCACGCAAAACATACACTTGCTTTTGTTTCGCAAAATCCGTCATTCCGCCAGCGCGCGACACCAACTGCACCACGTTCATCGCATCCATCAGCGGATATGCACCTGGCCGTTGCACCTCGCCGGTGATGTATACCATCCGGCTGTGAATTTCCTGTACGGTAACTGTCACGCGCGGCTTGTGGACAAATCTTCCCAGCTGCTCCGTCAACGCCTGCTGCACAGCTTCTGGAGTCAGCCCAGCCACATCCACCTCGTTGACCAGAGGCATCGAAACCTTGCCATCCGGTCTTACTACTGCCGTCTCGGTAAACTGCGGTTCTTCCCATACCGAAATATGCAGCACATCCCCCACCCCGATCCTGTAAACAGCAGGCACAACCGCTGCGGTTTTCGCATTGCCATTGCTAGGCTCATCCACAGTCCCCTGCGCATAGCAAAGTTGCCCCGCCAACATCAGCAGAAACATGAGCAGGGCACGCCTGCAACGAGGCGAAATACAATCCATGTTGAACATTTGTACGCCTGAACGTTTGATTTGGATGTAGGGTGTTACCACAAACTGGAAACTCGACGTAAAGGCTGTTACGTCTGTTCGACAAATTTGATTACCGAAGTGAGCGATCTGGCATCTCGTTAGAGTAGGCGCGGTAATCTAGGCGCAATTCCGAAAGGCGCTGTGATCGACTGTTTCTGCTGTACCCACTGGGTCCGGACACATTCTCTCGACCAATTCATTGGACAATCCTCTTTCAGGAGTCAATGTGGTCGCTGTATGATCGCGCTGCTATGAGCATTGCGCTGGTTCCTGTCGTACTTTCAGCGATTGTTTGCGCTGGGAGCATTGCGTCGGGTGAGGATGTTCAACTGCGGAACCACGCGGTGGAGCTGCTGAACCGGGCACAGATTGTGAGCAAGGTGCAGGGCGGTCCATATAACTTTCGCACCGAGGCGACCTTCACTGCGACGACGGGAGACGGCAGTTTGCAGAGTGGGACCTACACGCGCGTTCGCGGGAGCGACGGTGCGTTGCGCGAGGATCTGCGTTTTGGGGACTACGCGGCCTCGTCGATTACGCAAGATGCGCAGCCGGGTTGGACAAGCAACTGGAACGACCCTCCCTATGCAGCAAGAAAGATTCGTGAACTTGTGCCCTACCGCCCCCAATCCTTTGATTCGAGCGATGTCATTGAGCAGATCAAGTCGGCCTCCTACGGCGGGCGGGACGCAAACTGCATCGAGTTTGAAACGATTGTCGGCGAGCAACGGTTGCCAGGAGAGATCTGCCTAGACAAGGCAAACGGCTCGATGCTGGCACTGCGGACCGGCAGCAAATTATGGGAATACTCAGACTATTTCACTATCAAGGGTGCGCTCATTCCGGCTCATGTTGTCTATCGCGAAAGCAACTTCAGCATGAACGCGGATCTAACGATGACGGCGCTGGAGGAGAAGCCGGAAGAAGCTTTTGTTGTTCCGGCGGATTGGATGCACGGCTTCGTGTGTAACCAAGGATCGCTACCTGTCGCAAAGTCTGCGCCGCAGCCCCGCAGCGCAGGCGGTTCAGATGCGCCGGTGACCGATATCAGCGTGCATCTGCTCGTGAGCTCACAGGGAACTGTATTGAATGCGGAAGTGGTGAAACCGGTGCGCGATGATCTAGATAAAGAAGCGGAAAAACTCGCTTCGACGTGGGTATTTGAACCGGGGACATGTAACGGACACGCACAGGACTTCAAGATCGACGTCACAATACATTTCCAGGGGCGATGAAAGCGGAAATACCTGGCCTAACAATGGATGAGCGCGTCGAGACTCTCTCTTACCAGCTGTTTAATCCCGGCATGGATCGGCGGTGACTCGGGGGGGACCGGAACGGCCGGAGTAGCGTGTCCGCAACAGTGGCTGACGGAAACTTATCGCGCCATTTCCCAGTCGTATACGGGCATTTGGCATGTAACCTGTATCCAACGAGCTGGACCGTCATTGGAGGGTAGGGGCGATGCGCATCGCAAGCGTGGGCCATGCGATCTTTGCGGCGACCATGATTGGCCTCGGAATCCTGGGCCTGATCCAAGGCGGTTTCACCCCGGTATGGGCACCGGTACCCGACAGTCTGCCAGCGCGCCTGGTCCTGGTCTATCTCTGTGCCTGCATCTCCCTTGCATCTGGCATAGGCATGCTCTGGCAACGCACAGCCGCTCCCGCTGCCCGCCTGCTGCTTGCCTATCTTCTGCTTTGGTTCCTGTTGCTCAGAGTGCGCGAGATCATCCTCTCGCCCACTTTTGGCGTTTTCTGGCCCGGCTTTGAGACTGCGGTGATAGTGGCGGCCGCCTGGGTGCTGTATATCTGGTTCGCCGCTGACTGGGACAGGCGACACCTCGGTTTCGCCACCGGCGATAAGGGCCTGCGCATTGCGAGAGCACTTTACGGTCTTGCCTCGATTTTCTTCGGCATGGCCCATTTCATCGATTTCAAAGACACCCTCGTGCTGGAGCCTGGCTGGCTGCCATGGCACGTGTTCTGGGCGTATTTCTTCGGGTGCACCTTCATTGCCGCCGGCGTAGCGGTGCTCATAGGCGTGTACGCACGGCTGGCAGCCGCGCTCTCGGCGTTGCAGATTGGCATGTTCACACTGCTGGTGTGGGTACCCATCGTGGCGGCGGGCTCCAAAGACGCTTCCCAATGGAGCGAGACCATCGTCTCTGCGGCACTGACGGCCGGCGCCTGGGTGGTTGCGGATTCCTACCGCGGCGCTCCCTGGCTCGCTGTGAACATCGGCCTTTTGGGATATTCTCGTGCGGCCGCCATTACGAAATCGTAATGGCCGGTTGCCCGATATACGCCCGCAACCCAAGAACGCCTTAAGCCGGTCGCGCATTGGTCGTGCGATGCTTTCCTAAGTAATCGCGTCTTATGCGATGCACGAGGCAGGCGCGACGATATCGGTGAATCTCATGCGGATTCCGTGCTTCGGCCGCAGGATGACCATCGGGCGAGCTTCGATCGTTTGGCCCGGAGCCAACTGAAAATCGTATTTTCTGAGCAGATCGCTCAAAATCATGAGGATCTGCAGCATCGCGTAGTTTCCGCCGATACAGCCTCGCGGCCCGCCGCCGAACGGAAGAAAGGTAAAGGGTGTGCGCAGCTTCTCGTTTGTTTTGGTGAAACGCTCCGTATCGAAATTCTCCGGATTCTGCCAGTAGCGCGAAGCATGGTGCGCACCGTACACATACACAATGACCATCGATCCGCGGGATATTACGAGA
>Ga0210386_10001241_pt1 | contig 22922 bp, 22 predicted proteins | sample IncBWH32OmetaG_FD_160091 | JGI IMG/M metagenome (GOLD analysis project Ga0210386, IMG submission 160091) | Forest soil microbial communities from Barre Woods Harvard Forest LTER site, Petersham, Massachusetts, United States - Inc-BW-H-32-O ...
TCGGCCCATTTGTCAGATGGTCGTCAGCGATGGCCGGAGGCCGGGGAGCGTCACCGCCGCCTTCGTCAGGGGCCGCGTCAGGTACGGGGACCGAGGGCAGCGAGCGGCCGCCCCCGGTGGTGGATGGTGGTGGTCAGTCCTTGACCCACGATGTTGAGCTTGGCCCGCGGGTCCATAGTGGACACCCACGGCCCGCTGCGCCTGTCTCGTTCCTCGATCATGCGGTTGTAGGTGCTGCGATTGAGCACGCCGGACCCCGGGAGGAGCATCAGGCGTGGCACCTCCTCGATGGTATAGCGGCCCAGCGCATCGAAGTTGACCGCAGTGACGGTCGGAGGCACATCGCGTCGCGCTGTGAACGAGAACGCATGCCCGACCCCGATTTGACCACGGCCTGCGGTGAGGATGTCAGCAAGGTCCTCGATGTCGAGCGGGTCAATCTCGGGTTCGGACTGGGGAGCGGGGGAGCAGCCACGAAGGCCGCCCCTGTCCCATGATCGAGTCCCCATAGGCGCGGCTTGTGCGTAGCCCCGATCGAACGCTTCAGCGCGGGCGCGCTCAGGCTCCTAAGACCAAGGGAGTAGGAAATCCTCCTAAAGCGCAATCGAATTGTGAGCCGCACTGTGTCACAGCTTGTTTGCGTGTGGTCATCATGAAACCCTTTGTCATCGCCTTATCGGTCCTTGTACTCGCGCCGCCGTCCTTCGCGATCGCAGCATCGGATGCTGACGGCTATCCCCCTGGGCTTTTCGAACATTCCCCGCTCATTGACCCTAGCCATCCAGCCAAGCAAGCGAGCGCCAGCGTGGCGGCGCATCGCTTCGAACGTGGCGGGGCTAAATCCAGGCGGCGTTGAACGGACACCGCGGGCGGCGCTAATTTCCCGAACCGGCGCATGACCGGCCGCGGGGTTCGGGGCGGTCCGCGCGCCCCGAAAGAATACGGCGCACTCGGCGTAAGCTTGCCAGAACTGTTCGCCCTTTTTGCCTTGCCCATAGCTCTTCTCTGACGGTATCGGGCAAATCGCTGAAATGAACCCAGATGTCGCTTTGAGGGGAACACGCAGAACGCTGGCGCCCAACCTGGTCGAATTCCTCCGGAAGTTCCCATTCGTCGCATATGCCGTAGGGGTCCAGGTCCAATCCGTAACTCCAGTCAACTTCAGCGGTCTTGGGATCGATCTTCAGCCCGGCTTCCTTTCGGATCGCGAGCGATTGTTCTTCTTCAGCCTTCTCACTCGCAGTCTTCTTCTTGACTGGAATGTCTCGGTAATGAACTTGCGAATGTAATGGCGGCCGTAAAGCCATTGGCGACGCGGGATCTTCTTCGGGTCGACACAGGAGCAGGGCGACGCCCTAACGCGCGCGGTCGCGGACGGGCGAAAGCGCACCTGTTCCTTCGCGAAGCCCGCCAGGAAGTCGTCAGAGAGCTCCCAGTGCATCGCTCCACGCTGTATATGGCGCTACAACACATCAAGTGAGGTTAAGCCGCGCGACGCGTCTTCGGCCTCCCAGATCGACGCGGATAAATGGCTTATTTCACGACGCGTCTTCTTTTGCCTTCTCGCGCCAGCAGGCGCTGACGCCGCAAGCGAGGGGCGATAAAAAGGACCGGCCCGATCCCGGCCGTCATAGTGTTGTGCGACGGCGTATCGTCGATCTTTGGCTGCTACGGGACCGGCAGCCGCGCGGTACGCTCTGCGAGTCACAGCGCCTCGACAATAGTTACGTTGGCGATGCCTCCGCCCTCGCACATCGTCTGCAGTCCGTAGCGCTTGCGGCGCGCCCTAAGGGCGTGAACGAGAGTCGCCATGAGCTTCGCACCGGACGCGCCAAGTGGATGCCCGATCGAAATCGCGCCGCCGTTGACGTTGAGCCTTTCTGGATCGGCGTCAAGCGCACGCAGCCAAGCGAGCGGCACCGGCGCGAAGGCTTCGTTGACCTCGTAGAGGTCGATGTCGCTGATCGACATGCCAGACCGCGCGAGCGCGCGCTGTGTCCCAGAGATCGGCTCCTCGAGCATGATAACCGGGTCCCCGGCCGTGACGGTCATCTGATGAATGCGGGCGATCGGCGTCAGGTTGTGCGTCCTCAGCGCACGGTCGTTGACAACAAGCACGGCAGAAGCGCCGTCGCAGATCTGGCTCGCATTGGCGGCGGTGATCACGCCGCCCTCTTGCAGCGGCTTCACCGAGCCGATCGCCTCGAGCGAGGCGTCCGATCGGATGCCCTCGTCATGGACGTGGTCACCGTCGCCGACCGGGACCGGCACGATCTCTGTGGTGAAGGCGCCAGCCTCGGTCGCCGCTGCGGCGCGCTGATGACTGAGCAGTGCGAAACGATCTAGGTCCTCGCGGGAAAAGCCGTATTTGTCCGCGATTTTCTGGGCGCCAATGAACTGGCTGAATCCCTTGACGCCGTAACGCGCCAAGATAGATGCACTGAAAGGACCATCGCCCAGTCCCTCCTTCTGGTGTAGCGTCATATTGCTGAACATCGGGACGCGGGTCATGCTCTCGACGCCCGCGGCGACGACAATGTCCTGCGTTTCAGACATCACCGCTTGCGCGGCAAAATGGATCGCCTGCTGGGAGGACCCGCACTGCCGATCGATGGTCACGGCCGGTACGCTGTCCGGTAGTTTCGAGGCGAGAACCACATTGCGCGCGAGCGCGAACGCCTGTTCGCCAGCCTGCGTAACGCAGCCGAGCACGACGTCCTCGATGGCGGCTGGATCGAGGCCCGTGCGGTCGACGAGCGCGTTCACAACCTGCGCGCCGAGATCGGCAGGGTGCCATCCCGCCAGTTTGCCGCCGCGGCGGCCTCCGGCCGTGCGCACAGCCTCCACGATATAAGCTTCGCCCATACTGGCCTCCTCCGTCGTCGCTCCCGTTCGCGCTAGTCGCCGCCGCCGCGCGAAGCCCTCGAGCGCGCGGCAACCGTCGCTGCCGTCCTACTCAGCGGTGAAAGCGGACGGTGTCGTCGATGCTTGCGCGTCCGACGCGCGAAGCGTTCGCCGGCGCCGACGTGTCTTCGTAACCGAACGAGACGCCAAACAGCAACCTGTCACTCGGCGCGATTCCGAGATGGCGGCGCACGATGTCGGGGAAGAGGCCGAGGGCCGCCTGCGCACAGGACGCGACTCCTCGGGCTGTTAGCGCCAACATCAGAGTCTGCGCGTACATGCCAACGTCGGACGCCTCACGCGTATCAAAACGCTCCGACATAAAGATGAATACGGCGTGCGGCGCATCGAAGAACGCGAAATTGCGAACGTGAGCGAGCTTTCGCGCGAGGAAGTCGCGGCGCCCAACGCCCATCGCGCCATAGAGTTGCACTGCCGCGTCGATCTGACGTTTGCGATGTACGCCGGAATATTGGCCGTCGAGCGGCCAATCGGGGGTTGACCGTTCCTCTCGCATGCCGGCGTCGATAAGGTCGGCCCGCAGACGCACCAGCGCCTCGCCGGAAACGACGTGGGGCGTCCAAGGCTGCGCGTTGCAGTTCGAGGGTGCAAGCTGCGCGAGCTCCAACGCACTGCGCAGGATGGCTTCCGGAACTTCATCGGGCAGAAACGCTCGCACTGAACGCCGGCGCCGGATCGCCTCGTCGACCGATAGAACCGATTGTCCCCTTCCGCTCATGCCATATTCTCGACCACCGCGATGCCTGCGAGGCCTCCCTGATCGCCGGGCCGGCTGATTTCCGCGAGGCGTGGGGGCCATTGTTCCCGAGATACCAGTCGCTGAATAGCCTTTTCGAGCACCCGGCGCGGTCCGGTAGGCGAATCAAGCCAATTGACCATCTAAGTCGTTTGACTTAGTACTATGACCTACATTGGCGGGAATTTGGGATGAAGGATTTCCAGGACAAGGTGGCGGTCATTACTGGCGGGGCCAGCGGCATTGGCTTTGCGACGGCGCGGGCCCTGGCGAAATTGGGCTCCCGCCTTGTCCTTGCTGATATCGAAGACGATGCCCTAGTATCCGCAGCCAACGAACTCGCCAGCGCAGGGGCGAGCGTGATTGGGGTTCGGACCGACGTTGGCGACAAAGCTTCCGTCGACGCCCTTGCCGACAGGTCCTGGAGCGAATTCGGCCGGGTCGATATCCTCTTTAACAACGCCGGCGTCGCGGTGTTCGGACCCACGCAGACCATGACTCACGCGGACTGGGACTGGTCCATCCGCGTGAACCTCTGGGGTCCGATCCATGGCGTCGAGGCGTTCACGCCACGAATGATCTCGGACAGACGCGGCGGCCACGTTCTCTTTACCGCAAGTTTCGCCGGGCTCGTGCCGAACCGGGAGTTGGGCCCCTATTGCGTCACCAAATTCGGCGTCGTCGCGCTGGCCGAATGCCTCCATAAGGATCTGCGCTCCGAGGGCATCGGCGTTTCGGTCCTTTGCCCCATGCGCGTGACCTCGCGCATCGACTACAGCTCTCGCAACCGGCCGGATCAGCTCGGGGGCCCGGCCGCCAATCGCACCTACACGGAGGAAGAGCGGGCGGCCTTGGAGGGGCGCGAATTGAGCGCGGCTGAGGTCGCGGGTCTCGTCGTCGACGCGATGCGAGAGAACCGGCTCTATGTCCACACGCACCGCGAGGCCCAGCAATACGCCAAACGCCGCTGGGAACGGATCGACGCAGCATTCGAATTCGCGCTTTAGCTTTCGACTGACTTGGCCAGATCATCAGCGCTTGACAACGCGATGCACCGGCATATTGTAGGATGAGATTGTAAGACAATATCTCGGCGAATCCCCAAAGAGGGTTTCGCCGGAGGCGCGAGCCTCGCGACAACACGGCGTTCCCGGAGTTCGACAGGGGCGCATGGGCTGCTGCGCCCCAACTCAGTCGGTCCAGGGAGGGAGGAAATGGGAAAGCTTGATGGGCGGGTGGCCCTCGTCACCGGTAGCGGGCGAGGAATTGGGCGCGCCATTGCCTTGGCCTGTGCCAGAGAAGGCGCCCGCATTGGCCTTACCTCTCGAACAAAGTCCGAGCTCGACAAGGTTCAGCGGGAAGTGAAGGCGCTGGGCACCGACAGTTTTGTCGTGACGGCCGATCTCATGGATCGTGCCGGTGTTAAAAAGATGGTCGCGGACGTCATCGATCATTTCGGGCGCCTCGATATTCTCATCAACAACGGCGGCGGCTTGATAGGAGCCATTCCGAAGCTCCTGTCGCTCGACCACGATGACGATCTTTTCGAGCAGAACATCTTTCTCAATCTGACCTCCGCCTATTACGCAACGCGGATGGCGTTGCCGCAAATGGTGAAGCAGGACTATGGCCGGATCATCTTCATCGGCTCAGGCTATGCAAAACGGGGCGGAGGTTTGATCGCTTACACGGCCGCGAAACACGGACTCGTCGGCATGACGCGAGCCATGGCCTATCAGGTCCCCACCTCAATAACGATCAACACCTTGTGCCCCGGCTGGACCAATACGACTCTCGTCGACTGGGACGTCCTCGCCGACATTACCGGCACCGACGCGAAAACCGCCAAGGCGGGCGCAGAATCCGAAAATGTCCAGAAGCGGATCATGGAGCCCGAGGAGCTCGGGCCGATGGCAGTGCTTCTAGTCTCGGAAGAATCGCGAGGGATCACCGGACAGGTGATCAGCGTCGACGGAGGATACAGAGTCTGATCCGGTTTCTTCGCGGCGCCGAGTGCCGAACGGCCTTTCGTCCGCACGCGTTGCTGGCGCGGCCACGGGTCAGAGGAGCGGAGGGACGGAGCGTTCGAATTCTCGCTGCTGGCTTTCGGAGTCTGCGAGCGGTCGTGGTTGATAACCGATAACACCGCCGAGGGAGGAGAGGATGACGCTGGACCTCAAAGGACATTCGGGATTTTCGATGCCGCTTGGCGGCTCGCTCTATCCCGAACCGCCGCATCACTTCCACGGCGCGCGCCAGGCGTGGGCAACCTACGAGTCCGACGCCGAAAAGGTCCGATCCATGCTGCCGCCCGGGGTCGAGCCGGACAGCGATCCTCCGATCTGCCAGCTCTGGGTGTGCGACTATCCCTCCACCAGCTTTGGTCCCTATCTCGAAGCCTTTATCATGGTGAGGGTCCGGGTCGACGGCGTCCGCTACTGGTATCAGCCAGTGATCTTCACCGATCGCGAGCCCGCTCTCGCCGCGGGGCGGGAGATCTGGGGCTTCGCCAAGAAGCTTGCCGACATGGAGTGGCGGGAGGAAGCCGAACAGATCATTTTCACCATCGAGCGGCCGAGGGGCAAGAGGATCGCGACATTCGCCATGACGCGCGACCGCATCGCCAAGGCGGATGAGGTTGAGGGATTGCCAGTCCTCTCTCTCCGCTACCTGCCGCCGTCCGATCCGAAACGACCACCCGCCGCCGCAGAACTGGTCCGGCTCGACCCGACCGGCGCCATGCACGAATCGCCGGGCCTTGGGCCGCTTCTCTGGGCAGGACGCGCTTCGGTGACCATGGATTCACCCAGTGAGGTCGATCCTTGGCATCGGCTCGCGCCGCTGAAAATTCTGACCGGGCACGTCCACACGACCGACTTCAGCCTTCCCTTCGGCGAAGTGGTCAAAGACTATCTCGCGGAGGGTCATTTTGAACGGAGCGCGAGCGCCCGCAGATCGCCGCGCCACGCAATGGCCGACTCCGGAAAGGGCTAGCTCTGGTGGACCTTGCCGATAAGAATGACCGGCGCAACGTCAGTGAAGTTTGGGATGTCGGCCTGGGTCTCCGGTCCGTGCGCCTGGAGAGCGCGCGCTGCGCTCTCCATGTCGTCGAAGCGAAGTTCGGCCGACAGGCGATATGCCTGCGAAGGCGTCTCGGGATCCATGGCGTGCTCTACCGTGTAGGTGAGCGACCGCATCCCCATTGGCTGCAGACGGTCCCTTACGAGCGGCAGGTGCCGATGAACATAATAGTCGAGGTCGAACCTCGAACCCGCCTTGTTCGGATACAATACGACGACCGAAATCATTGCCCCCCGCTCACTTCGCAACAGCCCACTATCGGCGAACCGAACCGGCGCCGCAAGCCTCAGGAGGCCAATGGCAGGCGATTTTGTCCGACAAAAATGTTCTCCAGATCGTTGACCAGACCATAGACCCCGACTACTCTGCTCAACTCCGGACCGCGACAGTCAAAAGCGCGGCCGGCGGGATGAGGAAACGGTCCATGCACCGGATGTCCCAATTCACGGACCGCACTCGGGTCCGTGCGAATAAGACGGCGGCAGCCTCGCCTCAGCGAGCCCTGAAAACGTGGTTGCCTACCGCCTAGAAAAATCGAGAACCATCGAGGGAGGAACTGATGACTTCAGCTAAATTTACGGGTTTTACATTCGGGGCGTCAATGTTGGCGCTGGCTGCGCTGTCGAGCGGGGCGGTTGCGGCGGACAAATCGAAGGGGCCGCTCAAGGTCGCGATCTTTTCGGTGAACGCGGCGTCACCGACGATTCACACGATGATCGAATCGGCAACCGAGGCCGCCAAGGCTCGGGGCTGGACAGTTGAGAACTATGACGGCAACGGCGATCAGGTTGCGACCAACAATCAGGCCAATACCTTCATCACCCGGGGCTTCGACGCTCTGATCAACATCGCCTCCGACAACAATCAGATGGGCGGCGTGATCGCAAACGCAGCCAAAGCCAAGATCCCGTTCGTCTCAACGTTCTCCGGCATGGTGCCCGGCATCACTGTGGACATCGGCTCGAACAACGTCGCGGACGGCGTCTTCGCAGCCTCGGAGCTTGTGGCGCGCATCAACGGCGAAGGCGAAGTCTTGAAGATGAACTGGACCGTTCTGCCAGCGCTTCAGGAGCGCGACGCGGGTTTTCACGCGGTGATGAACGAGTACAAAAAGGTCAAGGTTACTGAGATGGAGATCAAGGTTCCTGGGCAGGTCGACGACACGTTTAACAAGATCACGGACTACCTGACCGGCCACAAGGACGTCAAGGCGATCTGGATGGGATGGGACGAAGTCGGCGTTGCCGCCGCACGCGCGGTCCAGCAGTCGCATCTCGAACACAAGCCCTTCGTCGTCAGCATGGACGGCAACGACGCGGCGTACGATCTGATACGGGGCGGCACGCCTCTGATCCTAACGGTGGCCTACGACGTCCGCGGTATGGGCGTTCAGGCGGTAGAGGCGGTGGCGGAAGCCGTCGACGGCAAGACGTTTGAAGAGCGTCAGATCTTCAAGAAGCCCTGCCTGATCACCAAGGACACGGTCCCGCCAAAGGGCGAGTTGCCAGACTTCAAGGCGTGCGCGCTCTATTCAGCGGATGTCGTCAAGAAGTGAGGTCAGACGATTGAAGACATTGGGATATGAGCGTGTCTTCACCTGAAACCAGGGCGGCCCCGTCCACGCCGGACGGGGCGGCTCTCCTTGCAGAGGGTGACCCCGAGGTCGTTCTCGAGGTCAAGGGCCTGGTCAAGGAATACCCGGGCACGCGCGCGCTCGACGGCGTCGATATCCAAATCCGCCGCGGGGAAATCCATGCCCTGCTCGGCGAGAACGGTGCCGGCAAGACGACATTGATCCGATCCATCTGCGGCGCCAGCCGGCCGACCGAGGGGCAGATCTATATTGAAGGGCGGCCGGTCGAACTGCACTCTCCGCAACAGGCGCAGGACCTCGGCATCGCCGTCGTCCATCAGCATTTCAATCTGGTGCCGCAACTGTCTGTGGCCGAAAATCTGTTCCTGTCCCAGACCCTGCCGCGTCGCGTCGGGCTCTTCGTCAACTGGAGCGCGACCGAAAAGCGCGCCAGAAAACTTCTCGATCGCGTCGGGCTCAGGATCGACCCGTGGACCGAGGTCAGCAAACTGAGACCCGATGAGAGCGCGATGGTCGCGATCGCCAAGGCGATCGGCAGCGACGCGCGAATCATCATCCTGGACGAGCCGACCTCGGCGCTATTGCCCGCAGAGGTGTCAATCCTCTTCGGGCACATGCGGCGCCTCGCCACAGAGGGTCACTCTTTTCTCTATGTAAGCCACCGTCTGGCGGAAGTGTTCGAAATCGCCGATCGCGTGACGGTGCTACGAGACGGCCGCAGAGCGGGTGCCTGGACCCGCGAGGAGATGTCGCGCAAGAGCATCATCAAGGCCATCGTCGGGGGCGACAAGCCGTGGATCGACGACGCCGACGCCGCACGAGCCATTCACGGCGCGCCTGTCCTCGTCGCCGAGGTCCTGGCAGGCGGAAAGGTTCGGGATCTTAGCTTCGAATTGCTCTCGGGCGAAATCCTCGGTTTTGCCGGACTTCCCGGTAGCGGCGCCGAGGAGGCGCTCGACCTTCTTTTTGCCCGGTCGGCCGTCCTGAGCGGCCAGTTGACGGTGCACGGAAAGCCCGTGACACTCCGCTCCCCGCGCGACGCCAAGGCGGCCGGCATTGCGCTCGTGCCAAAGAACCGCCACACGGAAAGCCTGCTATCCGGCGCAAGCGTGCGCGAGAACATCTCGCTTCCGAACCTCAACCGCTTTGTCACCGATCCCGTCGTCCGGTTCATCCGTCGCGGCCAGGAACGCGCCGAAGGTCAGAAAATCGCGACGAGGCTTGCGATAAAGATGCCGGGCATCGAGGCCTCGATCGACTCCTTGAGCGGCGGCAATCAGCAAAAAGCCATCCTCGGCCGCTGGCTGGCGAGCGGCGCAAAGATCTTCATGTTGAACTCGCCGACGGCGGCGGTCGACATAGGCGCCAAAGCGGACATCTACAATCTCATCCGCCAGATCGCGGCGTCCGGCGCGGGAGTGATCTTCACTTCGACCGAGGTCGAGGAATTTCCGCGCGTTTGCCACAGGGTCATCGTGTTCCGCGACGGCGTAATCGTTGGCGAATTGACCGGCGCCAACGCAACAGAGGCAAACATAATGCATTTGGCCGTCGGAGGCGAAGATGAGCGCTAGCGCCGGCCTGAACAGTTCCGACCGGAAGGCCCGCTTCGACCTGCCCGCATGGCTCGCCCGCTATGGGACGCTCGCTTCGCTCGCGGCGCTCTTGATCGTCTTCTCGCTCGCGCGTTCGGACGTCTTTCCGACGGTCGACAACCTGCTCAATATCATGAACCAGGTTTCGATCCTGGGAACGATGGCGTTCGGCTTGACGGTGTGCCTCGTGATGGGGCTCTTCGACCTGTCGATCGCGGCGATGGCCACCCTCGGCGGCTATGTAGCGACGTTCCTGCTCGTCCAGTACCCCGACACGATCGGCGTCCCCTTGGCGGTTCTGATATCGCTGGCGGTCGCGGCCGTTATCGGCGTCTTCAATGGCCTTATCGTCAGCTATATGGGGATCTCAGCGTTTATCGCGACGCTGGCCACTGGATCGATCATCACCGGCGCGATGCTCGGCATCTCGAACTCCAAGACGATCATCACAGGCATTCCCGACGAATTCCTCATTATCGGACAGGGCGCGCTGTTCGGCATTTCAAATCCGATCGTCATTATGCTGGCGATCGGCGTCATACTTTGGCTCCTGCTCGAACACACGCAGTTGGGCCGCCACCTATATGCGATCGGCGGCAGCGCGGAAGCATCGCGTCTGTCGGGAATAGCAGTCAAGCGATATGCGCCGATCGCGCTCGCGATTTGTGCGGTCTGCGCGGCGCTCGGCGGGTTGATGGCCGCCTCGGTTCTCGGGGCTGGCCGGCCCCAAGGAGTGGGCGACACCTATCTCCTCAACGCCTTCGCGGCCGTCTTCATCGGCGCCTCGTCGCTGCGCCCGGGAAGGTTCCACATCATCGGCACCTTCATCGGCGTCATGCTGATCGGCATCATCAACAACGGCCTCTCAGTCATGGGCGTCCCCACCTATTGGCAATATATCGTCCAGGGTGTCCTTCTCATCATCGCGCTCTTCAGCGCCGGGCTTCTGACGATGCGGCGGCGCTGAGCGCGCTACTCAAAGCGCGAGCAAGCTTCGGCGATAGATTTAGGGTGCCTTGTGCCCCCGCGAGACGACGCTTTCCCTTCCGGCTTCAATGGCGGCCGGATCGAGCGTTTTGCTCCACGCTCTCGATCATTCGCGCTCCATCTCGAGGCCCCGGTTCAGCGTGGTCAAAACCGCCCGTGATCGCCGCGCCGTTGATCGCGCCGATAATCGGACCAGGAAAACGCCTCAGCGCGGCGACGGGATCGGTCGCTTCAGCGGGCTCCAGCGCAGATGCGAGGTCTCGCGACGCGCCAAGCTCTTTGAGGTCGAGGCCGGCGCAGAATGCTTTGCCGGCGCCAGTCACGATCAGGACCCGCACGCGGGGGTCGCTCTGCAAACCGTCGATCGTCGCGATGAACTGCTTCCGCATAGCGAGCGACAGGGCTCGCGTGAGCCATTGATGGCGCCCTCCGGCTTCGGTCTAATCTAGACAAAGGGAGTTCTCGACTCGATCCAGCCGAGCGCGCGTTCGAACAGGCCAACCGTCGCTCTGTGCAGCCGCTCGCCTTGCGCCATCGGGGCTTTGCCGGCGAAGGCGCGGGCATAGGTTCCTTCCTGCAGAATGCCGAGTTTGTAGCAACCTAACACGGCGTACCAACGGATTGCGCCGAGATCCCGGCGGGAACCCACTGCATATCGCTCAATCAGTTCAGCTGAAGTCGGGAATCCATCCCACGGGACCGCGCCGACGGCGCCCAACGTCTGGCCTGATCGGTCCGGCCAGGTGGCCAGCATCCAGCCCAGATCGACGAGTGGATCGCCGATCGTGGTGAGCTCCCAGTCCACGATGGCGGCTAGCTCCGGCCCATCGCGGCGGAACATCACGTTGGCGAGGTGATAGTCTCCGTGCAGGATTCCCGGTTGAGAGTCCGCTGGCCGGTTTTCTCTGAGCCAACTGTCGATCTCCTCGACCCCGGGCAGCCCGGCCTCGCCCGGCCAGCCTTTATAGGCGGCGTATTTCTCGAGCTGGGAGCGCCAGCGCGGTGCCTGCCTCTCGAGGAAACCGTCGGTCTTGCCGAGATCGCCGAGTCCGGCGGCGAGATGGTCCACACGCCCCAACGCAGCAAGCCCGTCGGCGAGGGCGATGCCCATGTCGTGGCGCACCTCGGACGAGCTCGCATGAAGTTCGGGCAAGCCGACATTGGCGTTGAAGCCGTCCACCGGCTCCATCAGATAGAAGGCGGCGCCGAGTATGTCATCCGTGGTGCAGGCGCGAATGAGGCGCGGGTGGGGAACATCCGTGCCGGCGAGCGCCGAGAGCACCCGAGCCTCTCGCCGCATGGTGGCGCTCCCGTCCATATAAGGATGACTCGGCGGTCTCCGCAGCACGAAATGGCGGTCGCCGCGACGGAAGCGCAGGAGGACGTTCTGCGTGCCGCCGGCCAAGGCCATCGGATCGACGATCGGACCGGCTTCGAGACCACAGGCATCCAGCCAGCCGGAAAGCCGATCGAGATCGACAAGTTGCCTCCAGCCATCGGCGCTCATCCGCCGGAGCTGCTCCGACAGTCATATGAGGCGCGGCGCACAGGCCTATGCATCATGATCGAAAGGTTCGAGTTCGGCGCCATACTTTTCCATCGCGCGTTCGCGTGCCGCTAGCAGATGATAGGACGGAAAGAGCGTGTTGGCGGGCTGGTAATCACGCAGAAGCTGCCGGGCCACCGTCACCTTGTGCACCTCGACCGGCCCGTCGGCGAGACCCATATGGAAACTCTGCAGCACTTGATCGGCGAATGGCATCTCGTCCGAAAGACCGAGCGAGCCGTGCACCTGCAGCGCGCGCGCCGCAATGTCATGCAGCACCTTCGGCATGGCAACCTTCACCGCCGAAATGTCTTTGCGAACCTTGTTGTAGTCCTTGTGCTTGTCGCAAAGCCACGCCGTGCGGAGGACGAGCAGGCGAAACTGTTCAAGTTCAATCCACGAATCCGCGATTTTCTCTTGAATCATCTGCTTCTGCGAGAGCTTCTCGCCCTGGGTTTCGCGAGAAACAGCCCGCTCGCAGAGATGATCGAGCATGCGCCTGGCCTGTCCGATCGTGCGCATGGCGTGATGCAGCCTGCCTCCGCCGAGTCGCGTCTGGGCAACGACAAAGGCTTGCCCGGGTTCGCCCAGCATATGATCGAGCGGCACGCGGACGCCGGTGAAACGCAGATAGGCGTGCACCTGCTGCTTCTCGGCGAGGAAGCCAACGTTGCGAACGATCTCGATGCCGGGTGTATCCGCGGGGACGATGAACATGGACATGCGATGATATGGCTTCGCGGCGGGATCGGTCACCGCCATCACGATGTAGAAGGCGGCGTAGCGCGCATGCGAAGCGAACCATTTCTCGCCGTTGATGACCCATGACACGCCCTGGCGCTCGGCGCGCGTGGTGAAGACCTTGGGATCGGCGCCGCCTTGCGGCTCGGTCATGGCGAAGCAGGAGACGATTTCGTTGTCGAGAAGGGGCTTGAGGAATAGCTGCTTGTGTTCGTCGGTTCCGTAGTGAGCGAGGATCTCGGCGTTGCCTGAGTCGGGCGCCTGGCAGCCGAAAACGGTCGGGCCGAAATTCGACCGGCCAAGGATTTCGTTGAGCAGCGCCAGCTTGACCTGACCGTAACCCTGACCGCCGAGTTCCGGGCCCAGATGGCAGGCCCATAGTTTGCGCTTGCGCACCTCCTGCTGCAGCGGTCTGACGAGCTTGTTGCGCCGCGGGTCCTTGACGTCGCAAGGGTGCCCAAGGACAAAGTCGAGCGGCTCGACCTCCTCGCGGACAAAGGCGTCGACCCAATCAAGCTGGGCCTGAAAATCCGCCTCTGTCTCAAAATCCCACATCGAGGTCTCTCCGCTACGGTCCTCAAAGCGATCAGAGCAGCAGAAGACCGCCATCGACCGGGAGGGTCTGTCCGACAACATAGGAAGCGAGCGGCGAGGCCAGGAAGAGCGCTACGCCGGCGATTTCCTCCGGCGAACCGAAGCGGCCGAGAGGAATGCGCCGCAGGGCCGCGTCCCGCCGCTCCGGATTGTCGGTGGTCACTCTGGTGAGCTTAGTGCGAACAAATCCTGGCGCGATCCCGTTGATCCGGATCCCGTCGCGGATCCATGCCTCGGCCAGGGTTCGCGTCAGTCCGACGGCTCCGGCCTTCGAAGCGTTGTAGGCGGGGTTGCCGCGCGTCGCGTGAAAGGCGGCAGTGGAGCTGATCACGATCATCGACCCCTGCGACGCGGCCAGCGCATCGTGGAATCGATTGGCGCAGGCGATGAGGCTGGTCAGGTTGACGTCCAGCACCTGGCGGAAGTCGGGCAGACGATACTCGCGGCGCCGATAAAGCGCGATCCCCTGCGACTGGACGAGGACGTCGAGTCTTGTCAGGCCTGGATCGGGCGCTTCGATAGCCGCGACGTTCGTGATATCGACCTGCCGGTAGTTCAAGCCTCCAAGGTCGGAGCCTTCTTCGTCGGCATAGTCGGCTGCGGCGCCCCGGGTTCCCCAAATATGGACCTCTGCGCCGCTCTTGCGGAACGCCTGCGCAGTCGCATTGCCGATGCCGCTAGAGCCGCCGACGACCAGAACAGTCTTTCCGGTGAAATCCAGCTGCATGGCGCCTCAATCAGCGAGCGCGAAAACGGACTTGGAGCCCGTATGCAGCGCGCCTTGACAATTAGGCCATCACTATAAGACAAGTGCTTTAAAAGCTCAACACGGGTTGGACGCATCCAAGCTCCACGACGCTCCGGGACCGGATTAGGGGAATCGAATGGGTCCTCTGGAAGGCATAAAAGTTATCGAAATCGCCGGAATAGGCCCGGGACCCTTCTGCTGCATGATGCTGGCCGACATGGGTGCGGAGGTGCTCCGCGTTGACCGCAACGATAAGGTCGAGCTCGGCATCGTCATGGAGCCCCGCTTCAACGTGCTCAATCGGGGACGGCGTTCGGTCGGGGTCAATCTAAAGACGCCGCAGGGCGTGGCGATCGTGAAGCGTTTGATCGCCGACGCCGACGCCCTGGTCGAGGGATTCCGCCCCGGCGTCATGGAACGCCTGGGCCTTGGTCCCGGGGAATGCCTGGCGCTCAATCCAAGACTCGTGTTCGGGCGCATGACAGGCTTTGGCCAAGAGGGGCCGCTCGCCCGAGCCGCCGGACACGACATAAATTACATCGCCATGACTGGAGCTTTACATGCGATCGGTCGAAAGGAGAGCGGCCCGGTGCCGCCGCTCAATCTGATCGGCGATTTCGGCGGCGGCGCGATGTATCTGGCGTTCGGCATCGTTTGCGCCCTGCTCGAATCGCGGAAATCGGGAAGGGGTCAGGTGGTCGACGCTGCGATCGTTGACGGCGCTGCCTCGCTACTAACCTTTGCCTACGGTCTGATGCGGGCCGGACTGTGGACGGACGATCGTGGCGAAAACACGCTCGATTCCGGCGCTCCGTGGTACGACGTCTACGAGACCAGCGACGGAAAATATGTGTCGATCGGCGCCATCGAGGAGCGCTTCTACCACGAATTGCTGAAGCAGATCGGCCTCGACAAGGAAGCCTTGCCCTCGCAACTGGACCGGATCGGATGGCCCGCCTTGCGCGAGAAGCTCAAGGTCGTCTTTCTCACGAAGACGCGGGAAGAATGGTCGCGCCTGCTCGAGGGAACCGACACGTGTTTCGCCCCGGTCCTGGCGCTCGACGAAGCGCCCGAGCACCCGCATGCGTTGGCACGCGGCAACTATGTGACCCTAGCCGGCATCAAGCAGCCGGGTCCGGCACCGCGATTCAGCCGGACCAAACCCGAGGTTCGGAGCCCGCCGCCCGAATCGGGCGAACATACCGATGCGGCCTTGCTCGATTGGGGCTTCTCTTCGGAGGAGATCGCCGAATTGCACGCGGCGGCGGCGATCGCGTAAGCGGCGTCTCCATTTTACGACTCTGCCTGAGGATCGATGCCGATCTGAAACGTCGAGGGCCTGCCCAAGAAAGATTTGGCGCGACGCTCCAGGTAGAAGCCATGCTGCAGCGGCGCGAGGGCGAAGCTTGGGTCCGCGCCAAGCTTTTGCGCAGCGTCGATCGGCCAGTTGGGATTGTAAAGAAGCTCCCGGCCGATCGCGACCATGTCGGCTTGGCCTTTTCGCAGGATCGCCTCGGCCTGGTCGGCGTGCACGATCAACCCAACCGCGATGGTCGTAATATCCGTTTTGGCGCGGACCCGCTCAGCCAGACCGACCTGATAGCCGTACTCGCCGGCATGCTTGGAGAGCAGAGGCGAGTTGGTAATGCCGCCGGCCGAACAGTCGATCGCGTCGACGCCGACACTTTTGAGGACGCGAACGAGCGAAAGAGATTCATCGATCGACCATCCCGCCTCGTCCTCGACCGAAAGGCGCACAAGTAGGGGCTTGTCTGCTGGCCAACGACCGCGAACGGCTTCGACGATCTCGACCAGGAGCCGGCATCGGTTCTCCAGTGAACCGCCATATCGGTCGTCGCGGCGATTGGCCCCCGGAGACAGGAATTCGTGGATCAGATAGCCGTGCGCGGCGTGGATCTCGATGACGTCGTAGCCAGCTCTCAACGAACGCTCGGCGGCGCTGCCCCAGCCCTCGACAATCGTAGCGATCTCCGCCAGAGCCAACGCCCGTGGCGTATGATATTCGGCTGATTGGGCGATAGCGCTGGGGCCGACGACGTCCCACTGGTCGAAATCATCGAGGCCTTCCGGCGCGACGGCGAGGGCTTTGCGGCCGCCCCAGGGCAACTCCATTTTGGCGCGGCGCCCGCAGTGCAGAAGCTGGATCCCGGGAACAGCGCCGAACGATCGGATGAAATCGGTGATGCGGCGGAATGGCGCGATGAACCTGTCGTCCCAAATTCCGAGGTCGGCCACCGACCCGCAGCCGCGCCGCTCGACTGCCGTCCCTTCCTGCATGACAAGCGCAGCGCCGCCCGCCGCCATTCGACCCAGATGCATGAAGTGCCACTCGGTCGGAAAGAAGTGCCGACCGGAATATTGCCACATCGGCGACGCCATCACGCGGTTTCGGAACGTCACGCCGCGAAGGACGAAGGGTGAAAACAGCAACGATCCTGTCATATGCGTTCCCGCCAAATCGCCGATGGCCTATGCATGCGCGGCATCGGCCGGATGATCAGCGGCGAAAGCCGATAACGTCATGCTGGACGGCGACTGCTCAATCATGGCCTGCATGGCGTCGATCAGATTGGGCAGGGTGTACCCGGCACCCCAGAAATGGTGCGGCTGCTTACCTTGCTCGAGAGCCGACTCGCGGACCGACAGCGAAGCGTTGAGAAAGAGGCCGAGAAACACCAGTCGCTGATTTAGCAATACGAGCGGCACGCCAGGCATCAGGCGGACAAGGTGCTTGAGGCACCGGCGATAGCCCGAATTCCAGGACTTCGACGACTTTTTGTCGATAAGGCCGCGAAAAAGCTTCCGGTGGTTCATCTCCAGCACGGTGATGAACCGGATATAGGTATTCTCCTCGCTATTGGTTTCGGCGAGCCCGATCGCCGGCCAGACGAGGGCCTCAATGACTTCGCGCACTGTGCGGGGCCCGCCGTCGGCCTCAAGCCGATCGAGATAGGCGTTCCGGCTCTCATCGATCAGGCGGCCGCCCTCCACGATCAGCTCGAGGACCAGCGCCTCCTTGGTGCGAAAGTAATAGTTGAGGGATCCATTGTTCCGCTGGCCGGCAGCCGCGACGATGTCCCGGACCGAGACGCCATCGATGCCACGCTGCGCGAACAGGCGCTGGGCCGCCACCTTGATCCGCGCTCGAGTTTCTTCACCCCGCAATCTCGTCCCCCAAATAGCTTTCGCCGTGATTGCCTTTGCGAATAGTCACGACGCCAGACCGTCGAGCCTGATCTCGGCCAGCGCCTTCCGCAGGGCCGGGATGGTCTGGTGGTTTGTCAGATCGAGGTGGAGCGGCGTGACCGACACCGCGTTGGCCTCAATTGCTGCAAGGTCGCTGTCGGACCACGGATCGACGACCTCACGATGAAACTTGAGCCAGAAATAGGGAAACCCTCGCGCATCGATGCGATCGTCCGCGCGAATTTCAAGCTTGGTGCGCACGCCCTGCCGCGTGACGCGCAAGCCCGTCACCTCCTCTGGCGATACCGCGGGAAAATTGACGTTGACGAGGACGCCTTTGGGCAAGCTCACATCCATGAGATGCTTGAGGACGCGCGGCAAGTGCCGTTCCGCAGTCTCCCAGGGCACTGGCGAACCGGGGGGAAAACACTGGCTCATGGCGATCGATTTGATGCCGAGGAGCGTCCCTTCCATGGCCGCAGCGACAGTCCCCGAATAGATGATGTCCTCCGCAAGATTTAGCCCGCGATTCACTCCCGAGAGCAATAAATCCGGCGGCCGTGTCTTAAGGAGATGGTTGCAGGCGATGACGACGCAATCCGTCGGCGTGCCCTGTATGGCGTAACGTTGTGGCCCGGCCTCCCGCATGCGGATGGGATTGGCCAGCGACAAGGAATGCGCCGCGCCGCTTTGCTCGGTTTCAGGCGCGACCACCCAGACGTCATCGCTGAACGTCGCAGCGACCCTTTCGAGCAGCAGGATTCCAGGCGCGTGAATGCCGTCGTCATTTGTGATTAGAATACGGGGTGCGGCCACGTCGCTTCTCCGAATTGACGCCTGCAATCACCGACACGCGCGGTTAGCAAGGTCGCGCGCCTCCGCGCACGGCTGCCGTCTGGTCTTAGTCGGGTGCCGAATCAATGTGACTCGCCACGCGCGAAGCAACCTTGACATTTAAATCATTATGTTAAAGCGTTTGACTTACATTTCCAAGAGATAAATCGGAAGCAAAATGCTGACCGCGCGCGGAGGGACGTACCAGGAGGTCTACGACGCCTTCCAGTGGCGGCTTCCCGCGCGTTACAATATCGCATCCGATGTCTGCGATCGGCATGCCGCCGATCCGTCGAAGATCGCGCTCATCCATGAGCGGGCCGACGGGGCGCTCCAGACCTACACCTTTCGCGATATTCAGCGCGCGGCGAATCAGTTCGCCAACGCCCTGCAGCATTTCGGCCTGAAGATCGGCGATCGCGTGGTCCTGTTCCTCGGCCAGCATCCCGCGACCGGCATTGCCCATGTTGGCTGCTGGAAAGCGGGGATGGTTTCGGCGCCGACTTCGACCTTGTTCGGAGCGGATGCGCTGGAATATCGGATCAACATGACGGGCGCACGGGCGCTCGTCACCGATCGCGCGAACTATCCAAAAGTCGTAGAAATTCGCAAGCGTGCGCCAACTCTCGAACAGGTGCTCCTGATCGATGGCGCAGAGCCGGGTAGCGAGCCCTTCTGGAAAACGCTTGAACGCGCCTCGGACGCATTCGAGACGCTGTCTCTCACCCCCGACACACCAGCCTTCATCAACTTCACCTCGGGCACGACCGGTTGGCCCAAGGGCGCCCTGCAGGGCCACCGCTCGATGCTGGGCCATATGCCCGGATTGGAATTCCTTATGGATTTCCTGCCGCAGCCCGGCGACGTTCTGTGGTCGCCGGCGGATTGGGCCTGGCTTGCGGGTCTGATGGATATCCTGATGCCAGGCTGGTTCCATGGACTTCCGGTGCTGACCTACCGATCAAGCACATTCGACGCAGAGAAGGCGCTGCAGATGATGGGCAAACACCGCGTTCGTGCGACGTTGCTGACGCCCACGATGCTCAAATTGATCCGCCAGGTCAGAGAGCCGAAGCGTCGATTCGCCATCGATCTGCGTGTCGTGCTCAGTGGATCGGAGGCAGTCGGGCACGACTTACACGAAGAGATGGGTTCCACCCTTGGCTGCCCGATCAATGAGGGGTTCGGACAGACGGAAGCCAATTGCATTATCGGCAATTCGTCGCTGGTGATGCCGATCCGTTACGGCTCGCTCGGCCGGTCGTTGCCCGGACACATCGCGGGAATTGTCGACGATGAAGGAACTCCGCTACCGCCGGGCAGCGTCGGCAATCTGGCCCTGAAGCGTCCAGATCCGGTAATGCTGCTGGAATATTGGCGCGATCCCGATGCCACAAGGACGAAATTCGCCGGCGACTGGATGATCACAGGCGATCTCGCCGAGAGCGACGACGAAGGCTACCTCTGGTTCCGGGGCCGCAAGGACGACGTCATCACCAGTTCCGGGTATCGGATCGGGCCGACGGAAATTGAAGACGCCATCGTGCGGCATCCCAAGGTTGCGCTCGCGGCGGTGATCGGAGCGCCTGATCCGGAGCGTACGGAAATCATCAAGGCCTTCGTCGTTCTGGCGTCCGGCTGCGGGCCGACACAGGAATTGGCCGACGAGATTCGCGCCTCGGTGCGGGACCGCCTGGCCAGGCATGAGTATCCTCGGGAGATCGAGTTCGTCGCTTCGCTGCCGATGACCGCGACCGGTAAAATCCTGCGGAGGGAGTTGCGCGAACGCGAAGTCGCCAAAAGGTCCAAGTTGCCATGAATGCACGCCAATCGGACGCTTCGATTCCGGGAACGAATGGGCGCCCATTTCGATCGCTGCAAATCAGCCGGGCGGGCGCCGTCGATACCGTCACCCTGAATCGACCTCAGTCGCTGAACGGCCTGACCGCTGGGATGGTCGACGAGCTGCTTCACTATTTCCAGACCTTGTTGTTCGACGAATCGGTGCGCGTGGTCGTGTTGACCGGCGCCGGGCGCGCATTTTGCGCCGGGCTCGATATCAAGGACTTTGATCGCAATTCGGGCGACGACGTCGAAACGATCTTGCTCTTCCAGCGAAGGCTTGCGGAAATCATTCTGGCGATGCGCCGTTGTCCGCAGCCGATCGTTGCGCTTATCAACGGCGCCGCTTCGGGAGGCGGATTCGCACTCGTGCTCGCCTCCGACATCCGCATCGCCGCGCCGGCCGTTCGCATGAACGCGGCTTTCATCAAAGTTGGACTTTCCGCCTGCGATGTCGGGGTCAGCTATCTGCTGCCGCGGCTGGTCGGAAACTCGATCGCGTCCGAGCTCATGCTGACGGGCCGTTTCATCGAAGCGGAACGCGCCCTGCGCATCGGACTCATTTCCGAGATTGTTGCGAAGGAGGAGCTGCACGCAGCCGGCTCTCGGCTTGCAAACGAGCTTCTCGAAGCGGCGCCGCTTGGCTTACGGCTGACGAAAGAAGGGATTGCCGCCGCACTCGCCGCCCCGACTTTGGAAATCGCTTTGGCCTTCGAGAACCGCAATCAAAGTCTTTGCGCGGCGAATGGCGATCTCCGCGAAGGTCTGACCGCGTTTCTCGAGAAGCGGAAGGCGGACTACGCCAAGGCGTGATCACGAACCGCCGCATTCAACAAGCCAAGGAGGAAAAGTCATGTCGCGTGTCGAATTGCCCGAGGTTTCGTCGCTGCCGCCCTATCTTCGGAGCCTGCACGACGGGGCTCGACCCAAAGACTGGTCGACGCGTCACGTGGCCCGCGCCTTCGCCGACAATTCCGACCTGCTCGAGAAATATCTGGGCTTCTACTACCCGTATCATTCCAGCGCGGGGCTGATCGACTCGCGTCTGAAGGAACTGGTGCGCCTCCGGATCGCGACCCTGAACGGCTGCAAGACCTGCAAAGCCGCCCGGCTCGATCCGGACCATGTCAGTGAAGACGAGGCGGCCTCCGACGTCGACAATCCCGGCAGCGCCGCCTTCACGCCGAGAGAGCGCGCGGCGTTGCGTCTGGCGGAAGCCATGGCTGTCGATCATTTTTCGATCGATGATCCCATGATCCGTGAGCTTCGGCAGCACTTCTCCAAAGGCGAATTGCTCGAGCTGATGATGATGGCCGGTCAATACATCGGGTTTGGTCGGGTGCTGGCGATCTTGCAGCTCGAAGAGACGGCCTGCCCGGTCTAGCGGGCACGTGTCGACGCCACCTTCTGCGATTGGTAGCGGTTGCGTCTTACATTCTTGTATGACAAGATCGTTAACTCAACGGCGCGGTCCGCGCCAAAAGAATTGCGGGTCGCCGATTCGAGCGACCTGGGGAGGGAGTCCGCCATGGGATTCGTTAAAACGCCCGAAGAGGTCGCGCGTATTGAAAAGGTGGCGAGCCACCCTCGCTTCGTCGGCTCGGAGATGCTCACCATCGATTTCCTCACGACGCCCGAATTTGTGGCCTCGGTTCTGCCGCCTGGTCTTGAATCCGCGAGTGAACCCTTGGTCACGGCTATGGTTGGACGCTGGCGCTCGAACTGCGTCGGCGACTATGCGGGCGGGGCGATCTATCTGATGGCGCGTCATAAGACAATCGAAGCGCCCTATGTGCTCGCCATGTACATGGACGCCGACCACGCGATCATGTTCGGCCGCGATTTCTTCGGCGAGCCGAAGAAGCGAGCGACCAGCGACCTGCGCCGGAACGGGCAGTCCATCCACGGCTATCTCGATCGCTGCGGCGTGCGGCTGATCGAGATCCGTGCGGAATTGACCAAGGATCTCGGGCCGGGAACGGCGTCCGGCGCCAACTTCAACATCAAGGCCTTTCCCGCCTCGAATGGCGTCGGCTGTGAGGATGACCCCTTTCTGACGCTTGCGGAATTCGACAACGCGCTGTCGGTGCGCAGAGAGGGGCCGGGCTCGTTGCGGCTCGCGTCCTCCGTGCATGACCCTCTGGGCGACATTCCTGTCGTCACGCTCCGACAGGCCAGCTACGTCGAGGGCGATCTCATTGCGCGGGCGCGCACCATTGCGCGGATACCCGCCGAGGCCTTCGTCCCCTATCTCTACGGCCGCCTCGACGACTGGACCGCGCTCGATACTGAAAGTCTGCCAAAAATGAACTGACATCGAAACGGAGGCTGCCCGGATGCTCGACAGCAATCGGCTCGACGGGAAAGTCGCGCTGGTGACCGGCGCCGGCGGAGAGATCGGCGCGGCGACCGTCAAGTGATGATCGCTCGCGGGGCGCGCATCATTGCGGTCGATCGGGACAAAGAGGCCCTGCAGAAGCTCGCAGCCGAGC
>Ga0210386_10001245_pt1 | contig 22909 bp, 23 predicted proteins | sample IncBWH32OmetaG_FD_160091 | JGI IMG/M metagenome (GOLD analysis project Ga0210386, IMG submission 160091) | Forest soil microbial communities from Barre Woods Harvard Forest LTER site, Petersham, Massachusetts, United States - Inc-BW-H-32-O ...
GTCCAACGTCGTTCTAAACGCCAACGGCAAGCTCAATAGCGGACAGTGGCGGTCGATAGGCGGCATCGGGTCGCCGCCGACGATCACCTGTGCCACGCCGTCGAGCGTCGCCAGTAGCCGCGCCAGAGGGCGGCCCACTTCCAGCACGACACGTGCGCCCAGTGCCACAACCAATGGCGCATAGCGACAGAACTGGAGTGTGTCGCCGAACCCCTGCTCGGCGTGCAGCAGAATGGTCTCGCCGGCAAGCGATTCACCGCCACGCCACGGTGGATCGGCGAAGCGTGTCGCCGTAGGTGCGAACGTGGGCATTCGCAGACGCCACTCATGCTCGATCCAGCCCTGTGCAAAATCACCTGTCTGCAGCAAGCACAAACTGCGATTGGTGCGCGCTGTCATGTGCGTAGGCCGCAGTGCCAACGCTGATTCATAGCTCGCCAGGGCCAACGTGTGCCGGCCCAACGCGCGCAATGCGACGCCGCGATTGACCAACGCGTCAAGATGGTCCGGCTGTAACGCCAGGGCCTGAGCGTAGCTGGCCACCGCCTCTTCATGCCGATCGAGATCCTGCAGCACGTTGCCGCGATTACTATGCGCGTCCGCGAAGCCCGGCTTCAGCGCAATCGCGTGATCGAGGCTGTCCAGCGCCTCTGGATGACGGTTCAACGCCCGCAATGCGTTGCCCCGATTACAGAACGCTTCAGCGTAGTCGTGACGTAACGCAATGGCATTGTCGAAGCTGTCCAGCGCCTGCGGAGCACGATCGAGATCCAGCAGCACGTTGCCGCGATCATTATGCACGCCAGGATCGATCGAGCCCAAGGCAAGCGCTTGGTCGAATGCGGCCAAGGCGTCCGCAAACCTGCCGGCGGCCTTGCAGGCACGCGCCAGATTGGCCTGCATATTGGCGTCACTGTGCGCTTCGGCGACGGCTGCTTGAAGCAGCGGGATCGCTTCATCGGGCTGGCCACGTTGTGCGGTGATCACACCCAACAAATGCAACGCGTCGGGCTGACGCGGTGCCATGGCCAGCGCGCGCCGATACAGCACCGCGGCCGCAGCCAATTCCCCGCGTCGGTGCAGCGCCAAGGCCTGGGTCAGCAAGGATGTCAGGTCGTCGCTCATGGTGTCGGGCCGATCATAGACCAGCTTCGCCAGCGCGGGGCGTCGCTTCAAGGTCATGGGGTCAAGACGGCGGCAGTGACCGCGTGGCTGCGGTCCGGCCGCGCATTCCACATCATGCGCGATGCGCCCTTTCACACCGAGCTGACGCTGGCCGGATCGTGGGGGGGGGTGTCGGTGGGCGGCTCCGAGGGATTCGCAACGGCATTGACCAGTTCTATCGGCCCCCTGATCGCCGCTGGGTCGATCGGGATTATCTGCGCCGCGAACTCTGGCCGAAGATTCGCGAACGGGTGCTGATTCTCGATCGCCACTATGATCTGTCCGGTGCCGTGCGGTTCCCGCGGGACGGCTGTCTCGCCGGGTCCCAACATGTCGCTGCGGGCTAAATTGTGCCGGACTCCGGCGAAATCGGCACCGCCGTACCGTAACCCGGTCGTGTCCCCCGCCCCTGCCGCGCACGTTGCCCCGTGGCAGGCGCGGCGCTAGCGTCCGTGCCCCAAACGCGGGAGACACCACCGTGCTGAAACTCGGCTACAAGGCCTCGGCTGAACAGTTCGGCCCCAGGAAATTGCTGGATTTCTCCGTGCTTGCGGAGCAGTCCGGCTTTGACTCGGTCTTTGTCAGTGATCACTTCCAGCCCTGGAAGCACACCGACGGCCACGCTCCCTCGGCACTTGCCTGGCTCGGCGCGCTCGGTGCCGCAACCAGTCGCATCGTGATGGGAACCTCGGTGCTGACACCGACCTTCCGCTATCATCCTTCGATCGTGGCGCAGGTGTTCGGCACGCTGGGTGCGCTGTTTCCCGGGCGCGTCATCCTCGGCGTGGGCACCGGCGAAGGGCTGAACGAGGTGCCGGCCACCGGCATGAAATGGCCGGAGACAAAGGAACGCTTCGCGCGGCTGCGCGAAGCGCTGACACTGATCCGCCGGTTGTGGGTCGAGGAGTTCCTCAGCTTCGAGGGTGAATATTACCGTACCGAAAAGGCGACAATCTACGACAAGCCGGCACAGCCAGTACCGATCTATGTCGCCGGCGCGGGACCGCAGGTGGCGAAATATGCCGGGCGGATGGCCGATGGCTTCATCTGCACCAGCGGCAAGAAATGGGACCTTTACACCGATATATTGCTGCCGAATGTCGAGGAAGGGCTGAAGCTTGCCAGCAAACCGAAGCCCACCTTCGATCGGATGATAGAGATGAAGGTATCGTTCGATACCGACCGCGAGCGCGCACTGCAGGACACGCGACACTGGGCCGCGTTGGCGTTGACGCCGGAGGAGAAGGCGAACACCGAAGATCCGCGAGAGATGGAGCGCCTATCTGTCGCTTTGCCGGTGGAACGTGCGGCCAGCCGCTGGATCGTCTCGACGGACCCGGATGAGCATGTCGAAAAGATCCGGCCCTACGTGGAACTTGGCTTCCATCACTTGGTGTTTCACGCGCCCGGCCCGGAGCAGCCCCGGTTCATCAAGCTGTATGGCGAGGTTGTGCTGCCGAGGCTTCGCCGGGCGTTCGGCTGACTGAGATGAAGATCATCGCGGTCGAGACGAGCCTGACGCGCATTCCGTTCGACATGGGCGCCAAGCCCGTATCGTTCGGCGGCGTCGGCTGGCAGCACATGAACACGTTCTGGCTGCGCATCATCACGGACGAGGGGCTGGAAGGATGGGGCGAAGGCTTTGGCCATGCCTGCGTCGCCGCCACGAAGACTGTGACCGACACCCAGCTTGCCCCGGCGATTCTCGGCCAGGATGCGCGTGACATCGCAGGCCTGCGCGCGCGACTGCAAAAGACGTTGCATCTGTTCGGCCGCAACGGACCGCATATCTACGCGCTGTCGGCGCTCGACATCGCGCTGTGGGATATCGCCGGCAAGGCCGCCAATCTGGCGTTGTGGCGCCTGCTGGGGGGCACGCCGCGTGAGCACCTTACACCCTATGCCAGCCTGCTGCGCTATGGTGCACCGGAACTGGTGGCCGCGGCGTGCGAGCGTGCGCTTGCGCGCGGGTTCCGTGCGATCAAGCTGCACGAAATCGAGCTGCCAATGATTCGTGCTGCGCGTGACGCGATCGGGCCCGATATCCCTTTGATGGTGGACACCAACTGTCCCTGGACGGTGCAGGAGGCCACCGATATGGCCCGCGCGCTGCGTCCGCTCAATCTCACCTGGCTGGAGGAGCCGGTTTGGCCGCCGGAAGATCATGCCGGACGCGCCCGCGTACGGGCTGAAGGGATTCCGATCGCCTCGGGCGAAAATACCGGGAGCCCCCACGAGTTCCATGCCGCCTTCACGCTTGGCGCGCAGGACATCGCGCAGCCTAGCGTGATCAAGATCGGCGGCCCCTCGGCGATGCTGGAGGTCGCAGCACTGGCCCGCGCGCACGCCGTGCGTCTGGTGCCGCACAACGCGTATTTCGGCGCCGGCTACCCGGCGTCACTCAATGTCAGCACGGCGATCGCTCCCGATGCACCGTTCGAGCATATCTTCGTCGATCTCGAGGCCAGCCCTTGGCATGATCTGGTGCAACCGAGGAACGGCAAGGCCATGGTACCAACCGGCCCGGGGCTCGGAAGCGAACCTGACATGGATGTGCTGACGCGCTATCAGCTCGCGGCACCCACCGTTCACCGGCTGTAGAAAGGGCTTGTCGTGAAGACCACTCGCCTGCGTACGCAGGTCGTGCACCTGCCGATCGATCCGCCGATCCTCACATCGATCCTGGGTCACATCACGTCGGCCGACTGTGTATTGACGTTCCTGGAGACGGATCAGGGCCCGGTTGGCGAGGGGTTGGTCTTCAGCATCAACAACCGCCACCTCGGCGTGATCAACGAAATGATCCGCAACCTGGGTGATCTGGTGGTTGGGCTCGATCCGCGTCACGGCGGCGGCGTCAACACGCGCGCTTGGAAGGAGCTGAATTTTCTCGGCTACGAGGGCGTGTCGATTGTTGGGCTCGCGGCCATCGACAACGCACTCTGGGATCTGCGTGGCAAGGCGGCTGGGCTCGACGTGGCACATCTGATCGGCGCCTGTCGGACCGCGGTGCCTTGCTACGCCTCGGGAGGGCTGTGGCTGGATGGATCCCTTGATGACCTGCAGAAACAGGCGGCGCGCTTCAAGGCGCGTGGCTTCCGGGCGATGAAGACCCGCGTCGGGCCGCGCGAGCCGGAGCGGATGGTGGCACGCGTCCGCGCGGTGCGGGAAACGATCGGTCCCGACGTTGCGCTGATGGTCGATGCGAATCAGCAGATGACGGTCAAGCAGGCGATCCGCATCGGTCGGATGATGGAGGATCTGAACCTCACCTGGTTCGAGGAACCGGTGATCTGCCACGATCACGCAGGCGAGGCCCAGGTCACGGCGACATTGGACACCGCCATCGCTTCAGGAGAAACTGTCTACACGCATCGGGGCGTGCTGCGGATGTTGGAAGCGCGCGCCGCCGACGTCATCATGCCTGATCTGCAACGGATGGGTGGGCCGACCGAGTTCCTCAAGGCAGGCCATCTCTGTGAGGCTTACAATATTCCTTGTTCCTCGCATCTATTCCCAGAGATGAGCCTGGCACTGCTCGCTGGACTGCCTGGCGGGTGGTACTTGGAATACATGCCGTGGTTCGAGCTGATATATCGAGAGCAGATCGAACTCGACAGCAATGGTCACGCCATTGTGCCCGATCGGCCGGGCTGGGGCTTCAGCTTCGACCCGGATTCGATCCAACGTTACGCGGGCTAGGTCATATCGCCACTTTGCTGATGGCGTTCGGCAGCGCTACAGCGCAGCCTGTGATACATGTACTGCTCCCGCCGGTCAGTCCGACCTGCGTCACATCGCCCTACGGGCCCCGCATACTGGCCCATAATCCGCTTGCGGACCAATTCCACCATGGCCTGGACCTGCGTGCCGCGCTGGGCACCGCCGTCCACGCTGTCGCCGCCGGACAAGTGATCAGCATCGATCGCCGCGGCGCTGGTGGGCTAGAGGTGCGCGTGCGCCACGACGGTTTTACCGCGCTCTATGCCCATCTTGGGAGGTTGACACCGGCATTGGCGCGGGGGCAACGCTCGGTGACAGCGGGTGAGGCATTGGGAGTGGTTGGTTTGTCCGGCTTGACATTTGGACCGCATCTGTATTTCGAATTATGGGTCAGCGGACATCGCGTTGATCCCGAACCGTACCTTGGTATACCATTATGTAAGTGAGCCGCAGCGGCGGTTCGCTCATTCCACACCTCTCGAGTCAACGTCAGTCGGTTTCGGTGCCCGGATCGGGTCCATCAATCTCCTGCACGTGGGCATTCAGCCGTGTCAGCGCCTTCTGCAAGGCCGCCCATTCACTGCGACTAAGCGCATCCGCCAAGCCTGCCTCCAGGTCACGCGCCAGCGGAACGACCCCCTGGTGCACCGCGGCGCCCTTGCGGGTCAGGCTGAGCAGTCGGCCGCGACCATCCTGCGGATCCTGCGCTTGCTTCAACAGCCCGCGCGCCACAAGGCTGGCCGCCGCGCGGCTCACCTTCACCTTGTCCATCGCCGTGTATGCACCGACAGCGCTCGGCGACAGCGTGCCAAATCGGCCGACCACCGCGATCACGCGCCACTCTGGAATGCTGATGCCGAACCTCTCGGAATAATGTCGTGCGAACAGCCGCGATACACGATTTGACACCACTGACAGGCGATACGGCAGAAAATCCTCAAGCCGAAAGCCCGCACTGTCCGGCGTCGCCACCGGGCGCTGGCTTGACATTGGTTTCATCGTAAACTATCTCCCTCCCCTCGCGGCACGCTGTATAGCGCCGGTATTCCTTCAAGGGAACGGCCTGCCCGCACATTCACGCCGGGCGCCATGACAATCAAATATGCAAAGGGGGTGACATGGCCGAGTTTGTATACCTGTCCGGATTCGGCAATGAGCACGCGACCGAGGTGGTCGTCGGGGCGCTGCCCGCCGCACAGAACTCACCGCAACGTCCGCCACTCGGGCTGTATGCCGAGCAACTCTCCGGTACCGCCTTTACCGCGCCGCGGCACGAGGCTCGACGCAGTTGGTTGTACCGGATCCGTCCGTCCGCCAATCACCCGTCTTATCGGCGCGTCGACAATCTGCTGCTGTGCAGCGAGCTGGCGGAGCCGACCCCGAACCGTCTGCGCTGGGACCCGCTGCCGCTTCCCACCACACCGACCGATTTCGTCGCTGGCCTGGTGACCCTACTGGCCAACGCCGATACCGCTGCCGGTGCGGGTGTCAGTGTGCATCTATACCGGGCCAATCGCCCGATGCACCGCGTGTTCTGGAATGCTGACGGCGAGCTGCTGGTCGTTCCGCAACTAGGTCGGCTACAATTCGATACAGAATTCGGTCGCTTGTCGGTCGCACCCGGCGAGGTCGTCGTCATCCCGCGCGGCGTGCGGTTCCGCGTCGCGCTGCCGGATGGTAGCGCACGCGGCTACATCTGCGAGAACCACGGACCGGCACTGCGGCTGCCCGAGTTGGGGCCGATCGGGTCCAACGGGTTGGCCAATCCGCGCGACTTTCTGTCGCCGATCGCCTGGTTCGAGGATCGCGACGAGCCGACGGAGATGGTGCAGAAATTCATGGGGGCGCTTTGGGCCACGGAGCTCGATCATTCGCCGCTCGACGTCGTCGCCTGGCACGGCAGTCTGGCACCCTACAAATACGACCTGGCGCGGTTCAACGTGATCGGCAGTATCAGCTTCGACCATCCCGATCCGTCGATCTTCACTGTGCTGACTTCGCCCAGCGACACGCCGGGCGTCGCCACCGTGGATTTCGTTGCCTTCGCGCCGCGGTGGCTGGTAGCCGAGCACACATTCCGCCCACCCTGGTTTCATCGTAATGTCATGAACGAATTCATGGGGCTGATCGTTGGCGAATACGATGCGAAGGCGGGTGGTTTTAGCCCAGGTGGTGCCAGCCTGCACGGCTGCATGAGCGCGCACGGCCCCGACGCGGACAGCACGCGGCACGCCATGGCCACCGAGCTGGCGCCGCATAAATTGGACAACACACTGGCCTTCATGTTCGAGACGCGTCAGGTCCTGCGGCCGACCCACTTTGCTTTGGAAACACCGACGTTGCAGCGCAACTACGACGCCTGCTGGCAGGGGCTTGATCGGCAGTTCATCGGCCGTGCCTGAGTTTGTTGCGAACACGGGCGCGGTTGCGCTTGCGCGGCTACGGCTGGGTGCGCCACGGTGATGGCGTACGAGCTGAAACTGTCCGACAATCCACCCATGACCCTTCGCCAGCCCGCGACGCGTCGGCGAGCGCGTGGCGCCCCGACCGTCCCCAGCCTGCCCCTCGACGCCCCAGCGCCGGTGGTGACCTTCGCGGCGCTGGCCACGGAACGCCTGAAACTGCGCCCGCTGGCGCTATCGGACGCCGAGGCACTGCATCGCCTGGTCAATGACTTCGAGGTCACGCGCAATCTGGCCGTGGTTCCTTTTCCCTATCCGCGTGACCTCGCGGATGAGTGGATCACCTCGACGGCGCAGGATCTCGACGCTGGGACCGCCTACCAGTTGGCCATCACCGGGCATGAAGGCGCCGAAGAGGTGCTGGTCGGCGTGATTGGCGTACGGGTCGATGCCGCCGCCCGGGTTGGCCGTCTAGGCTATTGGGTGGGCCGCCGCTTCTGGGGACATGGCGTCGCCACGGAAGCCGCCGCCCGGTTGGCGAGCTGGGCGCTCGCCAATCTGTCGCTCGATCGTTTGACCGCCGAGGTCGCCACGGACAACCCAGCCTCTGCTGCGGTGCTGCGAAGGATCGGCTTCCATCAGACCGGCGAGGCGAGCGGGCAGTTCCACTCGCGCGGCAGCGCGCACCCGGTGTGGCAGTTCGAAGCCACACGTGACGACATCTTCGGCCATACCGACGCTGGCCCGGCCCCCGATGCGGGTGGCAAACCGCTGCTGCTGGTGGCTGCCTGCGCCCTGATTGACATCGATGGCCGCATCCTCCTCGCCCGCCGCCCGGAGGGGAAGAAAATGGCGGGGTTGTGGGAATTCCCCGGCGGTAAGCTCAACCCCGGCGAGACCCCCGAGGCGGCGCTGATCCGTGAACTGAAAGAGGAGCTGGGCATCGATGTCTCCGCGGCCTGCCTGGCACCGTTTGCCTTCGCCTCGCACGCCTATGATCGGTTCCACCTGCTGATGCCGCTGTATCTGTGCCGCCGCTGGAAGGGCATACCCCGCGCACGCGAAGGTCAGACGCTGAGCTGGGTGCGACCGGCCCAGCTAGCGGAGTACGAGATGCCTCCGGCGGACAAGCCGCTGATCCCCCTGCTGCGCGAATTCCTGTAGGCTCAAGCCGGAAGGAGACTGACATGGCCGCAGGGAATCCCACTGCCTGCCTGCTGGTGATCGGCAACGAAGTGCTGTCCGGTCGCACGCAGGATGCCAATATCAAATTCCTCGCCACCGGCTTGGCGCAGATCGGCATTCCGCTGCGCGAGGTTCGGGTGATCCCCGACGTAGCCGAAACGATCATCAAGACGGTGAACGAAACCCGCGCCATGTTCGATTATGTGTTCACCACCGGTGGCATCGGGCCGACGCATGACGACATCACCAGCGCGTGTGTCGCCGCCGCTTTCGGTGTGCCATGGGAGCCGCATCCCGAGGCCTGGACGCGCATGGAGCGCAGCTACAAACCGGGCGACTTCAATGCCGCGCGGCAACGAATGGCGACAATGCCGCGTGGCGCCACGTTGATCGACAACGCAATGTCGGTGGCGCCTGGGTTTCAGATCGGCAATGTCTATGTGATGGCCGGCGTGCCACGCGTGATGCAATCGATGTTCGAGTGGCTGTCGCCGCGCCTGCACGGCGGCCCGCAGATCGTGCAACGTGCCGCGCATGTGATCGGTTTGCCCGAGGGCGTGATCGCCGAAGGTCTGGGCCAGATACAGGCGCGTTACCCGCATATCGATATCGGCAGCTACCCGTTCTATCGATCGAATGGTAACGGCGTGGCCATCGTTGCGAAGGGCACCGACCTCGTGGCGATGGACGCGGTGATCGCGGACGTCACCGCCCTGATCGAAGGCTTCGGCCGCGTGGCTGTCGCGGGAGAACCGGAAAGCTAGCCCACGCCCCAACATGTCATCCGGGTCGCTGACCTGCAGTTTCGGGGCTTTTTCAGCAGCTTGGCCAGTCGCACCACCCGCTCGGCAGCGGGCTTCCCGCCGTCAGAGCCAACCGGACCACAAGAGTTCGGCCAGCGCACACAAAATTGGCCCAGACGTCAAAGACGCGCCCGGGCGCGGCGGCAATAACGGCCGCCGCGACCGGCTGCAGCCGCCAGCCAGCCGACCGCGACAAGATTGCGAGGTTGAACCGTTCGAGCCGCAGCGACGCCCGCGATGGCGCCGACTTGTCGACAATGTGAAGCCCGAGTACGGCGGCGAATTGCATCAGAAACAATCGCGTAACATGGGTGTGCTCAAGTTTTCGTCCGCTCGCTCTCGATAACGTGAAGACGCGTTGTCCGAAGGACCGTCTCGATCCGCTCGAGTTTGGTTGTCATATGACGGACGGGTGGATGGTGCCGAGCGACGGGAGACGCCGCGTGACCTTGCAGGCCAACGTTCTTGCCGCCGCTGATGTTCTAGCGGAGCGCCTGGGGATACTGCGGCGCAAAATGGCGGCGGAGCGATTGCTCCGAATCGCGCAGCGTCGCACCGGGCTGACAGATTTCGGCGACACCTCCTGGCTCGAACCGTTGCAGATGTTGCTGGATTCAGTCGTGGCTGAAGCCTCGCTGAGCGTGGTTGGGCGGGTCGCGACGAGCTGGGACGCGGTGCGGTTCCTGATGAACCTGCTCCGGCTGCGCGAGGCAGAGACACATTCGCCCGCGATTCTGCGGGAGCATATCGATCGGCCGGTCTTCATCACCGGCCTGCCACGCAGCGGTACGACTTTCCTGCACCGCCTGCTGATGGCGGACCCCACCAACCGGGCGCCACGGGTCTGGCAGACCATCTATCCATACCCGTCGCACGACGGGGTCGATCGCCGCATCGCACAGGTGACCAAGCAATTGAAGGCGTTCGAGCGCCTCGCACCGGAATTTCGCGGGTTGCACCCGTTGTTCGCAACCTCGCCGCAGGAATGCAGCGAAATCACCGCGCATGTATTCCGCAGCCTGCGCTTCGATACGACCTATGAAATCCCCTCGTACCGAAGCTGGCTGGATGATACGGGCCATGTGCCGGCGTATCATTTCCACAAGCGGTTCCTGCAACATTTGCAGCACCAGCAGATGGCATCTGGTCAGGGCGGTGGCCGATGGGTGCTGAAATGCCCCGACCACGTGTTCGCGTTGGAGGCGGTCCGCGCGGTCTATCCGGATGCTCGGCTGGTCTTTGTGCACCGTGATCCGGTCAGCGTGCTGCTGTCGGTGGCGAAGCTGACCGAAGTGGTGCGCGCGCCATTCACGCGTCAGCTCGACCCGATCGCCATCGGGCGGCAGGAAAGCGCCCGCTGGCTGGAGGGCGCACGGCAGATGATCCGTGCCGAACGCGATGCGGGGCGCGACGGTGCGATCTGCCATGTGCACCACCTGGACCTGATCACCGACCCGCTGACGACGGTCGCTGGCGTCTATCGGCAGGTCGGGTTGCGGTTGTCAGATGACGCCGAGGCACGGATCGCGCGGCTGATCGAGCGGCAACGGAATGGCGGCTATGCGCCGCATGCGTATCGCTTCGAAGACCACGGGCTCGACGCGGCGGCTGAGCGGACAAAGTTCCGCGATTATATGGTGCAATTTGGCATCCAGCCGGAAGGTGATCCGCGGACGATCATGCCGGTGCCGGCGGCAGGCGCTGCGTCGTCCGCGTCGCTCGCCACGGGATCGCCAACGCGTTAGCCACGTGTGGGTGGGTGGGCGCGCACCACTTCTTCGTTGATTTCAGCGCCCCAGCCGGGGCCAGTGGGAATCAGCAATTCCCCCGCCTCGATCACTGGCGGATGCGTCACCAGCGCGTCCTTCCACGGCACATCCTCGATATCGATTTCCATGACGCGGAAGTTCGTCACCACGGCGCAGAAATGGGCGCTGATCAAGGAACCAAGGTGGCCGTTGAAGTTGTGTGGCGCAACGTTCACCTCATATGCGTCTGCCATCGCGGCGATCTTCATCGACTCGAGGATGCCGTTCCACGCCACGTCGATGATCGCAACGTCGACCGCTTGCTGGTCCAGGAAGGGGCGGAACTGGCGACGGCCGTAGAGCGATTCGAGTGACGCAATGCGGGTGCGGGCACTGCGCCGGATCAGCGCGAGAGCAGCAGGATCGTAGCTGTCGATTTCCAACCAGGTCAGGTCAAATGGCTCCAGCGCCTGCGCAAGGCGGATGTAGCCCTCGGTCTTGAAGTTGAAATTGAGATCGACGTGCAAGCCCATCTTTGGACCGGCGCCGTTGCGAAAGGCGGTCATCTGATCGACCAGTCCCTGCACGATATCGCGGTCGATATTCAGCTCGGGCCCCGCGGCCTGCCACATGAAACCGGGCATGTGTAGACGCGGCTGCGGACCGTCGAAGCGGAAGATGTTGGTTTTCAGTCCTTTGAAGTCACGCCGCGCGACCTCCGCGCCCATGCGTTCCACATCCGCAAGAGATTGGATCGGTGGGCAGCCGGTCATCGCTTCAAACTGCGTGCCGTTGCCGACGCGATAAGTACCGCAGTGTGACCAGTAAAGGGGGATGCGGTCCCGCACCGGGCCGCCCAGCATCTCATAGACCGGCACACCAAGGGCCTTGGCCTTGATATCGATCAGGGCGTTCTCGATAGCCGCGATCGCCTGCTGGTTAATCCCGCCAGGCGCCTGCCGCGTCACGGCATAAAGTCGCGCGGTATGGCGTTCGACCGGGCGCGGATCCGCCCCGATCAGCAGGGAGCCCAGCTTGTGGATGACGCCGGTCAGGCCACCGGCGCCATAGCCTTCCATGTACTCCGACCAACCGACCAGACCGTCGTCGGTGGTGATCTTCAGGAAGGAGAAGTTGCGCCAGCCCGCGTTGCAGTGCAGGTCCTCGATCGTTGCGATGCGCATGACGTGCCTCCCCTTCTGGTGGCCGTGATGCTAGAGCGGCGCCGTGTGATGTCCAGGGAAGGTGGTCATGCGACTGCTGATTAGACTGATGCTCGCGCTGGCGCTGTTGACGTTGCCCGCAGGATCGTTCGCGCGCACGATCCTGGCGGCGATCCCGATCTCGCGCATGGACCTGCCCTGGTGGCATGCGCGGTTTGACGAAAAGCAGGCGGAGCTGCGCGAGAAACATCCAGCGCTGGTGTTCTACGGCGACTCCATCACGCAGAACTGGGAACGGCATGGCCCCCCAGATTGGGTGGATTACCAACCAGTTTGGCAACGGTTTTACGGCGACCGCAACGCGGTCAATCTGGGTTTCATCGGCGATACCTCGGCCAACCTGATTTGGCGCATCCGCAATGGCGAGGCCGCAGGGATCTCCCCCAAGGTGGCGGTCGTGCTGATCGGTGCCAACAATCTCGGGCGTCTGCATTGGTCGGCCGAGGATACGATGGCTGGGATCGACGTGATCATCTCCGAGCTGCATCACCGGCTGCCGCGCACCAAGATATTGATGCTGGGTGTTCTGCCGTCGGAGCGGACGGCATGGGCCAGCGAGACCACGGTCGCCATCAACCGCGCGCTGGCCGAGAAATATGGGCATGGTGGCGCGGTGACGTTTCTGGATGTGACGCAGGTGTTCCTGCGTGACGGCAAGTTCGACCGCTCACTGTTCTATGATCCGAAGCTGACGCCGCCTGAGGCGCCGCTGCACCCGACGGCGCAAGGAATGGCAATGCTCGCGGCGGCGATGGAGCCAACGCTGGCAACGCTGATGGGGGATCGCAATCATCTGCTGCCAAAGTAGGGACCGGGCCGCGCGCCGCTATTCACCGTAGGTTGCAGCATCGAGCCGGAACGCGAGGCCTTGCCAGTCGGGATCACCGGCATCGAGCCTGCGACGGTTCTCGCGCGCGATGCGGCGATACAGCCGAAAGGCCGCACGATCGTCGAGGGAGAGGGTGTCTGTCTGCAGATGCTCCGACAGCAGCGCACAACGCAGCGCCCGCACCGTGGGCGGATCCCAGAACGACGCATTCATTTCGGTATTACGAAATAACGCGCCTGCGTGCAGATTGCCCGACCCGATCGTCGCCCAGACATCGTCGACTAGCATGACCTTGGCGTGGATATAGATGTTGGCACGTGTACCTTCCGCGGTTCGGGTTGCGATGCCAACCAGAGCGAAGTTCTCATAGCGATCGAGCGCCGCAAGGCGATCAAACCGCGATCGATGCTCCGACAGGCGTCGATCCGTACTGACATAAGGCTCGGGGACAGCGGGCACCAGTGCCACCACCTCGACGCCACGCTGCAACGCCGCTTCAAGCCGCGCAGATATTCCCGGAACGGGGATCGCCTGATTCTCGATGTAGATCGTGTTTCGGGCAGCATCGATCGCCATTCGATATTGCGTAAAGATGGCATGCTCGCCTTGCGCAATGTCGCAATGATGACCGTCCGGCGTCGGATGGCCATCGCAATAGCAACCGGCATGCACCGTGCGTTGGATCTGAACGAGACTGACACCACATGGCGACGACGCAACCGCCGGAAACATCAGATCGTCGTCGCCAGTGTGCCCCCACACGCCATCACGCAACAGCCGTTCGCTGGCTTCCTGCCATCGCTGCACAAAATTATGATGTACGTCCGTTACGGTCGGGCCAGTGATTTCCAGATAGAGGTCGTGGCGTTCTGTGGCACCCGGATGTCCAGGCGATCCGAGTGCATTTGGATTCAGGTTCATCCCACCGACAAACGCCAATTCAGTGGGTCGGCCAGCGTCAATCAGCCAACTCTTCTGGTGATGACAGATCGCGCCAGGCGCGCGGTCCCAGCGGATACGGAACCGCGATCCGCGCTCGGCGAGCAGTTCACGCTCAGCGAGCGAACCCGAAAACGTTCCGCCATAGCTGATGGTTTCCACGCGGGGTCGCCAGAAAATGACACGTACATCCAGCCCGCGCGCGGCCGCGCGATCGAGCACGTCGAACAGCGATCCGGCCTGATCAGGAAAGCGGAAGGTTGGCAGGATGAATGCGACCGTCAGCCAAACACTGTGACGCGCTGCTTCGATCGCCTGATGGATACGCCGAAATGCAGTCGTGCCGTCAATCAGCGGCCGTACTTTGTTGCCCCACCGTGCGGGATAGGACCCCGACGTCGGAAACGGAATATGCAGGACCGGATCGATTGGTGCGGCCGGTTCACTCGGCACTAGTCAAGAGCTTCGGCCAGCAGCTCCAGCGCGCGCTGCGCGAAGATGCGCATGTTGCCAATACGATCGGCGCTGCCGGTTTCCAACGTGATCACGCGCGCGAGCGGCCCAGCTAGCGCAATGCAAGTGTGTCCCGCAGCGTCGCCGTAGCGATTACCGGTCGGTCCCGTCGCGCCGGTCTCACCTAGGCCCCAAACGGCGTCCAGCCGGGCGCGCACGGTCTCCGCCAAGAGCGACGCATAGGGTTCCGTCGATGCGCGCTGTACCGGTGCGGGCATCGGTTCCGGGATTTCCAGCAACCCCCAGCGTGCCTGACGCGTGTAGATCACGCCGCCGCCACGAAAATAGGCGCTGGCACCACCGACCGACAGCAGCGCAGCCGAGATCAGACCACCGGTCGACGACTCGGCAATGGCGATGGTCTCTCCGCGTGCCTTCAACCGCGCGCCAATCGTCTCCGCCAGTGGCAACAGCTCCTGCATATTACGCGCCTCCCTGATACATCATCCGATTGGCCGCACATCGCCACAGGCTGCACCGAGCCACTTGCCGTGCAGTGTCTGTCGGATCGTCAGTGCCGTCCCCGCATCACCCGCACGCAGGTCCAGATCGCCGCTCACCGTCGTACGATCGATTGCAGTCAGATGCACGGTGCCGTCGAGTTGGTCCTTGCCGGTGCAGGTCACGTGCATGTCGAGATGCGTTGGTGAACTGGAACGTACATCATGCACACAGTCGTTGTGGCCGACCCGGTTCAGGTCGAAACCCTGGCGGATCTGCTCTGGCGTAATGCAGATCTGCAGCTCATGCGGGATATTCGCTTGCGAAACGATAACCATCGCCATGGCCTCGGCCATAGCCCGTTGCTGCGGTGACATCTTGGCCAGCGCCGATGGCGGGATGTTTGGCACACCCGAGGCAGACCCCGCGGTCGAAATCTGCCACAGCCCCGGCGTGACATCGAGCGACAGGCCGCTGGCGAAGACGCCATTCGACACCGCCATCGTCAGGCCGGCAATGCAACCCACGCGACGCAAGCAAATGTTCATCGATCAGCTCCGACGGCAAGGATGTCCTCGATCACGCGTTGGGTGGCAAGTGCCTCCTCCCCCGGGATGGCGGGATCGCGGTCTGCGTCGACCGCATCGAGGAAATCGGCCCATACCGCTTTGTGCGGCTCGTGCGAAAATCCCATCAGATTGGCACCGCTGCCAGACCCGCTATCGTCATTCAGCACCACCTCGCGACCATCCAGCCAGTTCACCCGAAGATTGGCCCCAGTCAGCCAGGCGGTTCCACGTGTGCCGACGATCTGCACCCACTCTGAGCTGCCGGGATAGGCGGCGACCGTGCCCATCACTGTGCCGGGGGCACCGTTACCTAAGCGGACCAAGGCGGCGGCATAATCCTCGGTCTCCATCTGGTGCAGTGCCGTCGTGCAGACCTGCGCGGCATCCACCTTCGAGATGCCAACAAACCAGCGGAACAGATCGAGCGTGTGGATCGCCTGGGTGATCAAGAGGCCACCACCATCGCGTGCACGTGTGCCGCGACCCGGCTCGTTATAATAGGACTGTGGCCGCCACCACGGTACCGACATCGACGCTGCTTGCACATCGCCGAGCTCGCGCGCCTGCAAGATCTGCTTCAGCCGCTGGCTGGCCGGACGAAACCGCATCTGTAACATGATGCCAAGCCGCTTGTTGGCACGGCGTCCGGCGGCAACCAGCCGTTCGCCACGGGTGAAGGTCGTTTCCAGCGGCTTCTCGCACAGCACGTGCTTGCCGGCAGCGAAGGCCGCTTCCGCGATCGTCAAATGCACATTCGGCGGAGCCAGTATCAGCACGGCATCAACCGCAGGATCATTGATCGCCTGCGCGCTGTCGGTGGTGGTGGGGAAACCGTAGCGCTCGGCGACAGATTGCGTGCGCGCGGTCGAGGTCGCCGCCGCCCAGACCACGCGCGCGCGATCCTTCAGATCGAGCAAGCTCTTGGCATGCGGCGCCAACGCATTACCCAAACCAATGATGGCGACGCCGATCAAACGCGTCGCTCCGCCACAAACCGCGTCGCATTGGCCTGTGCTTCCAGAGCCAGTCGACAGACGGCGAAGACGTGCGACTGCGGCACGGTACTGGTGGTGCGATTGGCCAGGTCGGTGACGAAGTCTTCGAAGTAGCTCACCCTCATGTCGGCGCAGGGCACGTGGCGTGTGCCGGTCCTGTCCACCAGAAATACGTGATCCTCGCCCTCGCGGCCGGCGATATCGACATTCTTGCGCACTTCGATCGTCCCCTCGGTGCCCAGCACGAACAGCCGTCCGTCTCCCCAGGTGGGGAGTCCGTCGGCGGTAAACCAGTCGATGCGGGCGTACCCGCGGACCGATTGGGTCTGCAAGGTGATCTCAGCGAAATCCTCAAATCCCGCCGGTTCCGTGCCGAAGCAACCGACCGTGCTGTTGACAATGGTCGCGTCAGTCGCATCGGCGAGGGCGAGGAACTGGTCGATCTGGTGGCAACCGATGTCGTTGATGATGCCGCCATAAGCCGGCTTGTCGAAGAACCAAGAGGGACGCAGCGCACGGTTGAGCCTGTGCGGCCCAAGCCCCACCGTCTGCACCACCTGACCGATCGCGCCGGAGCGTACCAGGTCCCACGCCTTGCGCGCCGAAGGCTTGATGAAGCGTTCGGAGAAGCAGACCGACCAGATGCGACCGGTCTCGCGCACAGATGCTTCCACCGCGGCAAGCTGCTCGAAGGTGGTGACACCCGGCTTGTCGCACAGCACGTCCTTGCCGCGGCGCATCGCGGCAATGGCGATGTCCGCACGATCCCGCGGCACCGCGGATAGCACGATGAAATCGATCGAGGGATCATCCAACAGCTTGTCGCGATCAACCGCCGGCACGTGCGGAAACCGCTTCTGGAAGCCTGTCAGCACGCGTGGATCCGTGGTGTCAGGGTTATAGCCGACACACGCCTGTCCGGCCTCCAACAGGCCCTCGGTCAGGTCGTAAATGTGCCGATGGTCCAGCCCGATCGCGGCGAAGCGCGCCATGACATCGTCCTCCCGCACCCTGTGATGCGCCGTCAGCGACGATACAGATAATCCGCCACGAAGGCACCGAGCACAGCGGAACCAATGACATAGACGCGGCTCGCCGCCTGGACCGCCGGCGAGGCGAGCGTTGCGGCCGCATTCGCCACGCCGGCCCCGACGTAATAGGGCGGGGTGCCCAGCGCGCCATAAGAAAGGTAGTTGCCGACCGCCACCCCGACCAGAGCCCCTGCCCCCAGCGTCAGCAGATAGGCATAATCGCTTTGTGTGCCGGTCCAGCGGTCATACAGCCAGGTCGCGCCAAGCGCGCCGGCACCGGCCGTGACGACGGCGATCAGCCGGCTTCCCATCGCAACGCTCGTCGGAACCACGGCAAGCACACCGCCAGCGAGTGGCACCACACCAAGGGGCGCGGTGAGTATGTTAAAGGCGACCACCCCGGTAATCGCCCCGGCACCTGCCGCAAGCAGCCGCGAATCCACCAGGGGAGCGGCCAGAGGGGGAGGTTGGGTCACTCTCTGCGCCGCGGCGGGCGCGCAAGTTGCGCCAATCAGCGCGAGGCCAAGCACCATGCGCCAGAACGAACGGGTCATGCGTGACACCATGCGACGCTATTTTCCGACGCTATAGTAGCCGATCCAACCGCCCACCACTGCGCTCGCGGTGGCATACACACGGCTCATCGCGACGGACATCTCCGCCGGCACCGTGGCACCGGCGGCGTAGCCGAGGCCACCAGGCAGCGCCTCCACGCCCAGCGCGGCGACATTGAACACGACGACGCCCGCGATCGCGCCAAGACCAACGACGATAGGGCGAAGATCCATTTGGGTCTGCGCCGGCGGCGCGTCCGGCGGCACCCTGGATTGCGCGTGCGCCATTTGGCAGCCCATGGCTGCAATCGCGATAATCGTCGCTCTCCACCCGCGTCGCATGCCTCACCTGAGTCCCTGTGTCCGCATCACGCCGACACGCTGAAGTCGTTCGCGGTGTATTGCAAGAGCGCCCCGCCATCTTCCAAGCCCGGCGCGCCCGGTCCACACTGCGGCACACAACGCAACCGAATTCGGGAGGACGCATTCATGGCTGACCGTATCGCTGTGGTCACGGGCGCCGGCAGCGGCGTGGGCCGCGCGACCGCGATGGCGCTGATGAAGGACGGCTGGACTGTCGCGTTGGCCGGACGGCGGCGCGACGCGCTGGAAGAGACCGCTGGCCTGGTGCAGAGCGGCAAGTCCTTGGTCGTCCCCACCGATGTGACGGAGCCCGATCAGGTCGCCAACCTGTTCGCGCAGACCACAGGCAAGTACGGCCGCGTCGACATGCTGTTCAACAATGCCGGCGGCAATGTGCCAGCGACGAATTTCGGCGATTTCACCTTCGAGATGTGGACCAAGGTGGTCGCGGTGAATTTGAATGCGATGTTCCTGTGCGCGAATGCGGCGTTCCGCATCATGCGCGACCAACAGCCGCAGGGCGGGCGGATCATCAACAACGGCTCAATCTCGGCGCACGCACCGCGGCCGGGATCGGTCGCCTACACCTCGACCAAGCACGCCGTGACGGGGCTGACCAAGACGATCTCGCTGGACGGTCGGCAATACGACATCGCCTGCGGGCAGGTCGACATTGGCAACGCGGCGACACCGATGACGGACCGCATGACCCGTGGCGTACCGCAGGCGAATGGCGCGACAATGGTTGAGCCGCGCATGGACGTCGACCATGTCGGCGCGCAGGTGCTGTTCATGGCCAACCTGCCGCTGGAATCCAACGTGCAGTTCGTCACTATCATGGCGACGAAGATGCCATTCGTGGGACGGGGTTAGGGTCGCAATTCGATCCGGTTCCGACGCTCTTCCACGGCGTCGAGCATCGAGTCCACCGCGATGCGTGGCAGGCGGCTTAGCAGGCCACGCTTGCGCGGGCGGAAGATGTGCGGCTTCGCGCGCTCGCCACCCAACTCGCGCACCAGTCCATCGAGGTCGTTGAACTGATCGATCAGGCCGCGCGCCAGCGCCTGCTCGCCCAGCATAAAGCTGCCGTCGAACACGGTTTCCTCATCGGCCGGCAGCTTGCCGGCGCGGCGGGTACGTACCCAGTCCTTGAAGCGCGTGTGCAGGTCATCCAGCAGCGCCTGCATGAACGCCACGTCCTCCGGGCGCTCCGGGGTGAACGGATCGAGGCGGCCCTTGTTGCTGCCGGCGGTATACATGCGCCGCTCGATCCCCAGGCGCGCAATCGTTTCGGTGAAACCGAAGCCGCCGCCACGTACGCCAATCGAACCAACGATACTCATCGGGTTGGCATGGATCACATCGGCCGCACAGGCCAGCCAGTAGCCTCCTGATGCCCCGGCATCCTGGATCACCGCATGGACCTTCACCTTCGCTTCTTCGGCCCGGCGACGGATACGGGACGCAATCAGCTCTGACTGCACCGGAGAACCACCCGGGCGGTCGATATCCAGGAGCACCGGCAGACCGCGAGCTTCGCGGAACGCGCGGTCGATCAGCGGGCCATGATTAGCGATGTTTAATGTTCCGGGTACGTCGCGCGTAGCGAGGACACCATGGAACTCGAGCACGCCGATGCGTGTGCCCTGCCAGAAGCGAAGTTTGAGTCGCATGTCAGGCCGCGACCCCGGCGAGGCGGTTCATTTCCAGCCAGCCGCGACGATAATCCGCGTCACCTGGCGGCGTCGCACTGTGTATTTCATTCAGCCAGCGCTCCTCCGTGGCGATCGCATCCTGCCAACAGGCGGCGACAACCTGTGCCTGATCAACCGTATCACCTCCATCCAGCACAGCGGCAATGCGTGCGCGGAAATCGGCTTCCAGTGCGTCGCGCTCGCCACCAATGGACGCGAGATGGACGCCGAAATCGCCCAGCATGGCGCGATGCAAACGCTCGTGCATCCACCATAGCGTGCGTGCATCGAAGCGATCCGTCGGGCGTGGCCCATGCGATGGCAACGGAATGCCGACCAGCACGGGTTTGAAGATCGAGGTGCAAGGCGCGGCCGTACCCGTGACCCAATGCACTGCATCGCTCGCGCGCAGCTCGGAAATCAGCGACCCGACGGTCTGGCCGCCGCGCTCGCCATCGGCGGCGTGCATACAGATTGTGCGCGTGGTGGCGTGCTGCGGGTGCCAATCTGGATCGGTTGTGGCGGCAGACCCGTGATCGCGCAGCACCGCCATCATGTCGGCAGCGGTCAATCGACCTTCGCGCCAACGGAGCAGCGAAGTCGAACGCTCACAGCGCGTCCGTCCGTGGCTGATCAGATCGCGTTCCGCGTCGGCGATCACCGCGGCGTAATCGGGTGCGGCATCATTGCTCCATCCGGCGGCTTGAATCTGCGCGTGTAGATCGGCACTGACCCGATCAGCCTCGCGACCAATGCTGTAGGCATTGGAGATCGCGCGCACGCCCTTGACGCGCTCCACCAGCCAATGCCGGCGCATCGTCTCCAGCACAAAGGCCTCGGTCGCGTCGGCGATGATGAAGCTGTTGTGATAGAAGCGCGGCGCGAGATGACCGCAACTGCCACCCTGACCAAGGCGTGCCAACAGGGTGGTGATGACGTCCAGCGCCTCGGCCGCCGTCGCTGCACGCTCCAACGCCAGGCGCAGCAAGTCCATGCCAATCAGTGCCGGCTCCTCCTGCGGTGGCGTACGCGCATGCACCGCTTCGTTGCCGATCACCACGCCATGTTCGTTCGCCCCCATCTCGGCGCCCCACATCCAGAACGGGCGGCAGAGCAGCACGGCATGGGTGTGACGCACCTGCGGAATGGTGATGTAGGTACAGGCCAATTCGGCACCCGGCGCATGGTCGGCGCGCGGGAAGATCTCCACAGTCTGGGCTTCGTTGCGTTCCCGATCACTGTTCTTGCCGAACAGGGTGATCCGGTCGCCGGAGCTGCCCGGCAGGGCCACGATGGTGTCACACATTAAGTCAGGCTCCCTGGGAATGCGATGTGGGTATGGCCGCAACCACCTGGCCTCGGCATTCGCCGAAACCGATGCCAACGCGGCCCGGAGCGCGACATTGCGCGCGGAAGATCACGTCGTCACCGTCCTGCAGGAAAGCACGCGACTCGCCATTTGGCAGCCGCACCGGATCCTGGCCGCGACGCGTCATCTCTAGCAGGCAGCCACATCCATCCGGCGTCGTGGCGGAGATAGTACCGCTACCGAACAGATCACCTGGACGCAGATTGCAACCACCGGAGCTATGATGAGCCACCATCTGCGCGGCAGTCCAGTAGAGGTCGGTGGCGTGGGCGCTGGACAGACGACAGGGCGGCTGTCCGGCTGCCCGCATCGTGGGCGTCAGCAACAGAACGTCGAATCCAATGTTGTAGGCGCCGAGCCGCTGATCCCCGACGTCCGATAGATAAGGCAGTGGCGTCGGATCGTCCGCCCGGCGCGGTGGCTGGGGTACGCGATAGGGGGTCAACGCCTCCGTGGTGACGATCCAGGGTGAGATCGAGGTCTGGAAATTCTTCGCCAGGAAGGGCCCAAGTGGCTGGCCTTCCCAGGCCTGGATGTCACGCGCAGACCAGTCATTCAGCAGGCAAAGGCCGGCAATGTGCGCGGCGGCTTCACCGATCGGGATCGGCTCACCCAACGCGTTGCCGGGACCGATCCAGACCCCCAGCTCCAACTCGTAATCAAGGCTGCGACAGGGGCCATAGAGGGGGCTCGCGTCCTCAGGCCGCTTGCGCTGCCCATGCGGCCGCCGCACCGGCGCGCCGGACGGGCACACCGAGGAGGCGCGCGCGTGATACGCCACCGGGACGTATTTGTAGTTCGGCATCAGCGGATTATCTGGCCGCAACAGGCGCCCGGCATTCGTCGCGTGGTGAAGCCCGGCATAGAAGTCCGTGTAGTCGCCGATGGCTGCCGGAAGATGAAGGGCGCAATCGCCAGCGCGATACAGCAAGCGGGACGCCAGTGATTCGGCCCGGCCGCCGGACGCCAGCATCGCTGAAAGCGCGGCCCGCAAGGCCTGGCGCGCAGGCGCGCCCAAGGCCAGGAAAGGGTTGAGCACGGAACCGGCAGCCGCCTCCGCGGCGGCCTGGGTCGGACCGGCGAACAGGCCGAGCTCCAACGCGGCCGAGAGGTCGAGAATCGCGTCGCCGATCGCCACGCCGCCACGCGCCACCCCATCCGGCGGGCTGAAGATACCAACTGGCAGGTTCTGGATCGGAAAATCGTCGTGGCCGCTGGCGGAGGCCACCCAGCTGGTCAGGCCAGGGTCGTGGGTCGCATCAATCATCGCGTCCTCGTCGCTGCCGGGCGGGCGTCGCGATCAAGGGTAGCGGGCCTTGAGGCTGGCGCCATCCCCGGGCAGAGTCGGCCCCCGGAAGGAGCAA
>Ga0210386_10001247_pt1 | contig 22875 bp, 50 predicted proteins | sample IncBWH32OmetaG_FD_160091 | JGI IMG/M metagenome (GOLD analysis project Ga0210386, IMG submission 160091) | Forest soil microbial communities from Barre Woods Harvard Forest LTER site, Petersham, Massachusetts, United States - Inc-BW-H-32-O ...
TGCGGCGGCGTACCTCGTTTTCGGCAAGCGGCCTCAGTTGATGTTTCGCGTGCTCGTGCGGAAGCTGACGAGTTTGTTTGTCGCGGTCTATCCCATTGAAATCATCGAAGACAAACTTCTTCAAATGAAGAAGCGGCGCGACAAGATGAATGAGCAGATCTCGCTTGTCAAGGGCAGTATCACCAAACTTCAGCGTGTGATCTCGCAAGGTCATGCAGATGCCGTCAAGGGTTTTGGGATGGCATCACAGGCTCAGAAGATGGCCGGTGCGACGCAAGACGAGAATGAGCGTCTGCGGATGCAACTGGCAATGAAACAACAGGCTAGAAGAGCCCAACGTCGCGAGCAGTCGAATATTGGATACCAGAACTTATTGGAACGGTTGACAAAGGTCTATAACTTTCTTACTCGTTATGCGATCAACGTTGACTATTTCATCGACGATACACAAGATGAAATCGATCAAAAGAAGACGGAGTATGAGACAACCAATTCCGCTTTCGGTGCGATGAAACAGGCGATGGCTGTCATCCGTGGTAACGCGACTGAGGAAGATATCTACAATCAAGCGTTCGATCAAATTGAGACCACCGTCAGCACACAACTTGGTATGATGGACGATCTCCAGCGCATGTCGCAGAACTTCATGGACGGCATGGATGTCGAGACAGGCTCTGTGGACGAAGCTGCTCTTCAGGCATTGAACGCATTCGAACAGAAGACGCTCACAGCCGGGACCGCTGAGCAGGTGATGACTGCTGACAAGAGCAGCGCGAAGCTTGTGCCGGTTCCAGTCTCTGGACAGCGCGCGGTCAATGGTGATGATCTGTCAGATCTTTTGAAATAAAAACAAACTCCGGGAGGGGATTGAAATGGCTCTCAAGAAAGGCCCCAAGGTAGTCCTTGTGGGCGTAGTAATCGTCGGGGGAATCTTCGGCCTTCGTACTGCAATGCAGAAAGGCTTGATACCAACACCGGGGATCATGAAGTCGATTGTCGCGACTCGTGTGACCCTGCCACCGCAACAGGATGCACAGGTGGCCAACGTTGTTGCGTTGCCGTACCCTTCTACCGCGCAGGCAAGCGTCTCGGCACAGCCCATGACGTTTGATATCTGGGAGTGGAACGCGATGTTTGCCGCGATTTACGCAAACGGAGCGGCTACCACCACCAAGGGCTCGTTGAACGAGAAGTACAACGTCAATCTGACACTGCATCGCGAAGACTCAAACACCCAGATGAAGGCAGATCTACTAGCGTGTGCCAAACAGTTGCACGATGGCGCGACAGCATGTTCTACCGGGGCTGAAGGCATCATCGTCATGGGCGACTCTGGCGGTCAGTGGCTCGCCGATCTCAATCCGCAGTTAAAGAAGCTTGGTGATCAAGCCATTATCGTTGGCGCAGTCGGACGCTCCAATGGGGAGGATGCGCTCCTTGGTCCTCAAGAGTGGAAGACAAGTCCGCAGACGATGCGTGGCAAGACTGTCGTAGGTGTCATCCGTGACGGTGACTGGAATATTGCTCTCAACTATGAGGGGTCAAATGGGCTAAAAAACAACCCCGATCTCAAGACCTACGATCCGGACGCTGTGAATTGGATTGCCGCACCGGACGAAGACTACATCAAGGCTGTGACTGAGGTCTTCGTTCCGAACCGCTGCGAAGACCGCAAGGTCGTCAAGGACGGCAAGCCTACCGGCGAGACAAAGAATGTTTGCCCCGATGGTGTAGTGACGTGGACACCGGGTGACGAGCAAGCCATCCATGGCCGTCCCGGCACAGTAAAAGTGATCTCCAGCCACGAGTATGCCGCACAGATGCCAGCGGTATTGATCGTCCTCAAGAAGTTTGCGAACGTGAACCGTGACGAAATCACAGGATTCTTTGCTGCCAACTTCCAAGCCGCCGATCAGGTAAAAGCATTTCCAACCGTGCGCGAGAAAGCTGGCGACATCTCGGCGAAGGTCTACGGCGATCAGAACGGAGCTTACTGGACGAAGTATTATTCAGGCTTCAAAGATCCGAGTGGGCAGATGCTTGGTGGCTCTGCGGTCTTTAATCTCGAAGATGATTTGAACTACTTTGGGCTGTCGTCTGGTCACAATAACAACATGAAAGGCACATATGAAATTTTCGGAAAGATTGCAGCCGCTAACTATCCGGATCTCTTTAAGGGAGATCATGTCATTCCTCCGTATTCGCAGGCTGTTGATCCATCGTTCATCACCGCTGCGCAAGCTCTATTAAATTCGAGTGATGCTGGAACAGGTGCGGCGGCAGAACAGACTGATTACTCGGCACAGGCAGCGAGCGGTGAAGTACGTGGCAAGAAAGCTGTGTACGTTCAGTTTGCGACCGGTTCTGATCAGATCTTACCAAGCAGTATTCCAGCGCTGAATGAGTTGAAAGACTCACTGGCAATCAACTCAGCGCTGGCGCTTCAGGTTGACGGGTTTACCGACAACACCGGCAGTGATACCGTCAATATTCCGCTCAGCCAGAAGCGTGCAGAGGCCGTCAAGCGCTATTTCCAGAGCAAGGCACCGCAGAGCTTCCCCGACTCTCGCTTCGCTGGAGTATCGGGACACGGTTCGCAGTCACCGATTGCGTCGAACGATACAGCCAATGGCAAGGCCCTTAACAGGCGCGTGGAAATAAGCCAGATCGGACAATAAATGACGTGGGCTGAAGCGATCTACAAGATCATCATTGAAGGTGGCGGCGGACTACTAACCGCCATCGTCATCCTTGCAGCCTTTACCTCATTCTTTGAAACAGTCTTCGGGTATCGTGAGCCTGAAGCGGTTGAGGTATTTCCGGAATCTGCCAAAAGCGTGCTTACGGAAGTAATTGTGGAGATGCGTGCTGCCGCAAGGGAAGGAAAACATAATTCGAACATGCTCGCTGATTGGGCAACGAGAATCACAGAAGTGATCGAAGAGGAAGAATCGTGAAACACTTTTTCACACCGAACGCGATACTCGATAAGAAGTCTGTCCAGATTCTGGTCTGGGGACAAATCATCCTCGCGATCTTGATCTGGACCTTCAGTCCGAGTCCTCTGCTCCCAAAACCGGGAGAGGTTTTGTCAGCATTTACAGACCTGTGGGAGCAGGGGCTTGGAGCCGAGTTGATTACCTCGTTCGTCCTCAATGTGGAAGCTGTGGTATTGGCTACACTGATCTCTCTGCTGCTTGCCTACGCTACAGTAATGCCATTCTTCCGGCCTATCGTTGCGCTCTTCAGTAAGTTGAGGTTCTTGTCGTTGGTGGGACTGACGTTCGTGTTTACACTCATAGCAACTAGCGGCCACGAGTTGAAGCTTTCTTTGTTGGTGTTCTCAGTATCAGTTTTCTTTCTGACATCAATGAGTGATGTGCTGATGACGATACCTAAAGAGCAATTCGACCTTGCCCGGACACTACACATGAACGAGTGGCGTGTGACATGGGAAGTTGTGATCCTTGGCCAATTTGACAAAGTCTTTGATGTGATTCGTGGAAACGCTGCAATGTCTTGGATGATGTTGAGTATGGTGGAAGGAATCGTTCGCTCTGAGGGTGGTGTTGGCACGGTGCTGATGGATCAGAACCATCACTTTCGGCTTGCGGCTGTATTCGCCATTCAGATCACGATCCTCTTGCTCGGCATTGCGCAGGACATCGCTATCGGCATGATGAAGCGCTTTAGCTGCCCGTATGCATTCCTGACTGTGGAGGCCCGGTGATCGTTCCCTACACATACCGAGACACTCTTCTCAAGATCGATCACTTGAGCCTTGAGTATAACGGTCGTCAAATCCTTCGCGACGTCTGCGCAGAGATTAAAGACGTGTATATTCCCGGTCGTGTGACGGGACAGATCATTGCATTGCTGGGACCGAGCGGGCGCGGGAAAACTCAACTATTCCGCAGGATGGCGGGGCTGGACCGTCCAACATCAGGGCAAGTCCTCATTGCGGACCAAAAGGGGTTCCATCCGGTAAGGACAGGTGAGGTTGGTGTTGTCGCGCAGAGCTATCCACTGTTCGCACACCGCACGATCATGGGCAACCTGATGTTGGCAGCGCTGGCACACGAGCCGGATGCAAAGATTGCGAAGGCTACGGTCGTTGCGGGGTTGGAGAACTTCAAGCTGGAAGATAAGGCAGATCTCTATCCATGTCAGTTATCCGGTGGCCAACGACAGAGAGTAGCGATTTTACAGATGCTTATTTGCCGGGAGCCGTTCATCTTACTAGATGAGCCATTCGCATCGCTCGACATGATCAACATCGAGGTTGCGTGTGAGACGATCTCGCACGCGGCCAATCTCAACGAAATAAACACGTTCATAATAACGACACACGACGTCTCTGCTGCGGTGGCAATAGCGGATCATATTTGGTGTCTAGGTTTTGAGCGCGATTTAAACGGGAATCCAATATCCGGTGCGAGGATTGTTGAAACGTATGATTTATTGGCGAGGGGCTTATGTTACGAGCCCGGAATCATTACTAGCGACAAGGCGATGTCAACAATCCGGGAGATCAAAGAAAGATTTAGAACCTTGTAAAAGTGTGGCACGCCTCGGTTGGGCGTGGTACGGAACGGTATGGCATGGTGTGGTTTGGTAGGGAAATATGACTTGCGTAATCAAAATCGAGTGGCTTAGCGGGACCGTTGTTGAATCATCTGGAGTGGCAGAGGGAACGTATGTGCAGGAGTATGACCCCGACGCTTTCTCCGGCATGGGGGAACTGAAGGCTACGCATGATCTTCGAAAAGCCAAACGATTCGCGAGTGCGGGAGAAGCGATGGAGTTTTATCGACAGCAAAGCAAGAGCCACCCGCTACGGAATGATGGAAAGCCAAATAGGCCATTGACGGCGTACACAGTTTCAATCGAAAGTATCTAGGAGGGGAACGTGGAAAAAGTTGAAGAGGTTGAGAAGCCGAAGAAGAAAGTTGAGTTACTGATGTGCCGCTGTGCTGGCTGTTCGCATTGGGAGATCGGCAGGGTTGGCGAGCGGCGGTTCCTCCTGTGCAAGACGTGCGGCCTTGAAGTACCGATTATCCACTTCAAGGTAGACGATCATCACATGCTTCATTATCAGGAGCACGAAAGGTGAACACGACCGACATTGTTCTTGTAGCGCTGTTTACCTTTTTGGTTCTATTCGCGGCGTGGGTGGTAGTTTTTCCGCTTCGCCGTAATAGGTAAGGTACAGTGTCTCAAGTGAGCCGAAAGGCAAAAGCGCGGGCTTCTCTTGAGATGGTGCTGAGGAGGGCCGACAAATGATGCTGCGAAGTGTGGGGGTCCGCGCAAAGTTCTGGAGGGGATTATGGAATTGAGTTGGGAGCAAAAGTTACAAGCGCTTCAGTTTCTTGCCGAGTATCCGGATAATGCAAATGTCAGAATGCGCAAACCGGGCGACTGGTACTGCTCTGTTTCTGGGGTCGAAGTTAAACAGAAGCATTGCTTGGTTGGTCAGTACGGTAATGGCACGACGCCACAAGAAGCGGTTGAAAATTGTTTTCTGGTGCTGACGAGTATTACAAATGACGAAGTACTAGTGCGTAACGCAATGAATGCGGAGAAACGCACATACTTTCGTTGGATTGGTTTTATGTGGAAGCAAGAAGCGAGCGAGCCGGAGGGGGAATGAAGATCATCGCAACAATCGATGGAGGCACATTCATCGCTGAATTGTCTGTTCAGGAGATTGACTTTTTGGCAGGCAAAACAATTGGCGATAAGGGCTATTACGATCACAACCGCACGATTCGATCTGGTACGACATTCAACATCGTGAAGGCATTCGAGCAGATCCACCGCAACAACAACCGCAGGCATCAAATCGAGAATGTGAAGCAGACGCTTAAGATGTTGCTCATTGGGTTGGAGATGGTAGACCCGCTCATTGAGGAGCCGAAACCGGAAGATCTGAAGGAGGCGTAAATGTTCACGAGTACATTTAAGAAAGTTGGAGATATTACACTGCCACTGTTCTCTGGAACGCGCGTTATGATGCTACCGTTCGTTATCGGCGAGCGGCATAGCCTTCCAGACTTTATATCTCACTATCGCTGGATAGCGCATCAACTGTTCAGCATGATAAATCCAGACCATCTTGGTAAGGTTGGGTATCTGACCATTGACGAAAAGATTGTGGAGTCTGGGAAGACACATCGCCGTTCGGGGCTGCATGTTGATGGTGGCCCCGGTAGGGGTTGGGGTGGTGGGCCGGGTGGTGCATGGGCATCGAAGGCATCTGGAATGCTTACCGTGTCATCGCATACTGGGTGCCGTGTGTGGGGACAAGAGTTCGATGGCGAGGTCGGTGAAGAGGGTAGCTGTGAACATCTGGTTGATCAGCTACAGTCACAAGGCACCGTGCTAGGTCCGGGAGAGGTGTACTGGCTTGATGGCCTCTGCGTTCATGAATCTCTAGCACAATCCGAAAGGGTGAATCGTCAGTTTGTGCGGTTGTCTCTTCCATCGAGCGAACCTTGGTATGAAGGCTATACAGAAAACCCGCTTGGGGTTTTGCCGACAGGCCCGATTTTACCGCGCAGAAAGTTTATGGATTCATAGAAATCCCAATGCCGTGAATAGGCGAAGCGCTGATGTTTAGCGGAGATGGTACGGCATCTTGGAATAGCCACTGATCCGTAGCTGTCGGTGGCACATATTGGAGGGGGGGAGTATGGCAGACGTCGATCTTCTCCACAACACGCTCAAAGACCTGAAGCCGGGAGAGGAGATCTTGTGTCTGGAGAAGACATGGACTCACGCGCACAAGGGACTCCTTGAGCGCTTTATGGAGTTTAAGAAAGCCAATCCGACAATGCGTTTTACGATGTATGCACAATCGAAAATTGTAACAATCAAACGAATGAGGTGAATGCAGATGGCGATCATGGAACAAGAGGAACTGGCACCGTACACGCTATGTGTGCTCGACGAAACCGGCGACAGTGGGACAAAGACAAACCTGAAGAGATCGAACTGCTACGAAACCCCGGTGATCGACACGATGATCTCGCAATTTCTCATGTTGCAAACCGATGAAGCAAAGTTCTTGAAAACCGCCAATCATACGAGGTTGATGTGAAGGGAAGCGAGACAATCGCACAAGTCCTGAAGTGTCGTCGCATCCTGATGGACTCGTGTGGGCAATTGAATTTTTCTGCAAAATTAGTAGACAAGATCCAACCGGGAGTAGCAGTCCACATTGCGCGGCGGCAGGGAAAGACCAATGCCTTGCTCTGGACGATCTACGAGAGGGAGCAGGGACAGGCAATACTGGTTGTGTTGAATGGGATGCACGAGAAACGAATGCGGGATGCGTGGAAAGTTCTTGTGGAGAAGGAAGAGATGTTTCCGATTCACGACCCCAAGTTCATCGGGGCTCCCAATTCACCGCGACAACTTGAGGGAACATCTCTACCGGTTTACTGTGATGACTGGTTTGAGTATTTTCCGGAAGTACGCAGAGCCTTAGCTGAGTCTGGGAGGGTTGCTGGGGCCGTTGGAACGATACCGAACAAAGGTGGAGAGGTTGAGGTAGTGCCGCTGTAGTCCAGAATCTGGAGGGGAAGTGAGTGTAGAGTTTCTAGCGATCCCAGAAGCGCATGGATTTCTGCGTGAAGAGATTGATGTTGGTATTCGCTCAGCCTTGATTGCTTCCTATGATGTGCCACGTGGGTTTTACAAGGTGGTGGGGACCGGGGCGGCAAGCAAGCTGGATAAGCTTGGGTGTTTGATCTATTACGCACATGAGCTTGGTTACGTTGGACGAAGCAGGAGGACGCCGATGGATGTTGATGGTTTGGTAGAAAGATGGCACAAGGTGGTTGTGGGGCTTGCCACGGCTCACGACAAGGACGAGGCCGACCGGTATGAGGCTGCAATCGAGGAGTGCCTTGTACCTATCCTAGCGGCTCCCATTAAGCAGGTTCGGGAGTTCTATCCGAAACTGCTGAAGGCCATCAAAGCCGATCCCACTGTGCCGTTCCTTGTCTGGCGTAGTTACGAGATATGGGTGGATATGGTCCTGTCGAAGTGTAAGGACGAGGATATCAAGCAACTCAAAACCGATCTTGCCAAGGAGATCACGGAACTGGTAGAGCAGGACGTTAAGGACCAAATCCCGGAGCAGTTGATTCGCGCGCTCCAGTGGCGAAGTGGAGAGACGCTAGAGGAAGTCAAAGAGGCGGTCATAAGGGAGAAAGCGAAAGGCAACAAAGTTCAATTACGTGGCAAAGAAAGCTGTCTCTTCATGTGCGTCGGGGGGACTTCAGAAAACCCGGAGGTTTGTGTCCAAATATGAGAGCCCACAATTTTGAGGATTTGACCGGACAAACATTCGGACGTCTCATTGTACTCAGGTATCTAGGCAATCGGGTCCACGACTTACCTAACGGTGGTGCTAAGCAGCATTCTGTTTGGCTATGTCGTTGTCGTTGTGGAAGGGAATGGCCGGTTGATGTTGGGAGAGTGAAGGATGGTCCAAGTTGTGGATGTTTTAGCAGCCGCACAATGATTGGATGGAGATCCACTACCCACGGTCTCGCGGAAACACGCGAATATAGACGTTGGTGCCACATGAAAGGTCGCTGTTGTAATCCAACTGATAGCCAGTATGCAGGTTATGGAGGACGTGGAATAACAGTCTGTCAGCAATGGATCGATTCGTTTGAGAGATTCTTAGATGATATGGGGCCGTGCCCGCCAAAATGGACACTAGAGCGAAAAGATGTTAATGGCGGCTACAATCCAGCGAATTGCATTTGGGCTCCAATGAAGGATCAGCAAAACAACAGACGGAATAACCATGTGCTCTACTTTGATGGGATTACTTTGACCGTACAGCAATGGGCCGAAAAGCTAAAAATGCCCGCATCGGCTATTTTAGCGAGGATTCGGCTAAAAAAACCTCTTGAAGAATGCCTCTATCCATATAATCTTCGCACCGGTAGGCCATACACTTCGACGACATCACCAAGAAATCTAATCGAATTTTCAGGCAAGTCCATGACGATAGCTGAGTGGGGGAGAGAAGTCGGTATTGGAGCGACAACAATCCGTGAGCGATTACATCGTGGCTGGACAGTAGAGGAAACCCTAACAAAATTCCCTAAAGTCTGCGTGCAGATATGACGAAGATCCTCAACATCGCCGTCCCAGAGGTCATGAACATAGACCAGTGTGCCCGGTACCTCGGCATCTCGAACGACACACTGTACAAGTACGCTACAGAAAGATTTGTGCCTGCGTTCAAGTTGGGGAATCGGTGGCGATTTAAGAAAAGCATGGTTGATGAATGGATTGTCAGCCAGTGTCACTCGGCAGAGAGGATGTTTCCGGATGGGAAATGTTAAGAAACTCCAACCGTTTGATGGCACACACTGGGGAAGGAGCTAATGACGGAATATCAGCAATTGCTTAAACATATCAAGCGGAAGCTTGAACTAGCCGAAAGCAAATCTCTGTGCAGTTGCTCCGAGCCGGGTCATTGCGCAGGCACATCATCCAAACTCAGATGCCGCAGTGATAACAACATCCCGTATGCACAGGAAACACGAAAGGGAAGACACGAAATGCAGGATATCAAACAACCAGTTCCATTGAGCGAGATCACCGTCCACAAAATACAGGGCGCAATGGTGGATGAGCCATTCTATGCCATCGGCGAATATGAATTTGTTCTGCTTGCCGACCATAATCGGGCGATAGAAAGCATACGCGCTGGGTTTCCAAACATAGACGCGATGCGTGATGCCATGATTGCGACGGCTGATGAGAACTCCCGGCTTAAAAGTTTGTTAAGTGAGTACCGATCTGGGTCCTACCGCAATCACGTCAAATGTTCACAAACGACGACACTATCGCAGCAACATCCAACCGCGCAAACTAGCGATGACCGTTGTGATCTCTGTAAAAGAACGGATGCCGAGATGGGAACACCGGCTATGGCAGCGATCCGTGAAGCTGCTGAAGGATTGCATAAAGCAGGAGTGATAGACAAGAAGGCGATGAAGAAATTTTGAGCGTGAGTGAGGATAAGTGATGGCGGTCATAACGCGCAAGGAGAAAGAGAAGCGGATGATGGAGCACCTCCACATTCCCAAGCATGTTCATAAGGCACGCTTCGCCTTGTTTCTGATGCTCTGGAAGTGGGGTCCGCCAAAAGGAACCGACCCATTCGACAACTCTGAATCTTTCCGGATTATTGATATGTACGATTCGGTAGATGATGCCAAAAATGTCGCAGATAAATCGCGACTAGATTTCTTGCCGGGATGTGCGATTATCATCGACACCGAAAGGCAAACTTATATACGCGCAGATAACTTCCGAAATACAAGAGATCTCGTGTGGGTAGGCGGGCTATCGAAGGATGCCCTCAGTGACCGCTAGGTGGCGCGTTAGCCCGCAAGTCTTCAGTGATCTCCACGACATCATTGCCAAGCACGGCATGGGGTTCCCGGATCTTGACGCAGACTTGCAAAAAGCCTTGTTTGGAGACAGACTCATCGGTCCGGATGCAGCAGAGATGGAGATTCTTCAGAAGTACAATCTGCGGCAGGGAGTGCCGCTGGACATCATTGTGGACTATTCATGACCGGTTTCGATAGACCAGAGTACGATAACGATGGAGGGGAAAATGCCTGATATGAAGTTTGAAGTCCGCGACGATAAAGCAGAAGCAATGCTCAAGGAGATCGGCAGATTGCTTAAAGGAGCGTGTCCTCCGGGGTATGGATTCAGCTTGCTAGTGTTCTCTTTCGGCGAGGGCGGAAATATGTTCTACACCTCGAACGCTCAGCGTGAGACGATGATCCAAGCCATGCAGGAGTTCATTGCCAAGTTCAGGGAGAATTGACATGGGATTGGGTGAAGACGGAACCGAGCAGTTCACTGTCGAAACACGAGTAGACGGCAAGCGTATTAGTTTGCAGGAAGTCCACGACCCGTTTACGCATACGACGGTCAAGCTCAAGGGATGGCGTCATGCTTGGAACGCTTTATTTCGCGGCCTGACGGTCAACGTCAACGTAGATGGTTCTCACGGAGCTATGCGAGCAGTGATGATGCTGGACCCGGTGAAGCTCCAGAAGGATACCGAAGACTGGCTCCGGGAAGCAGCCGTCAGACGAGCCGACAATACAGCCCAAGGTGTTGTGGGGTACTACGCGGAGAAGTGAATGATTATGCCACAAGACACATTCAAGATCTACCTGCCTTATCAGGTGCGTGGAGATTGGCCGATAGGGCACCATCTTGTTGCGCCGCGAGGCATCCACAATGCTGTTTCCAATCCGAATGGTGCCGTATCCGTGGTGCTTCCGAGCGGCGATCTTCTAGGGGTAAAGCCGAACGAATTTCTGCACGTCTGCAAGAGATGCGAATGTCAGATTGATGAAGATGGTTGCGGCTGCAATCCAGAGGGTGCCTAAATGGAAAACGATTGTCGTCTTAGGTACACGTACTGGACGGACGAGAGAGGCAATGTTCACGAGACGCGGTATTACGGTCGCCGAATCGTATGGGATGAGATCGTTAATCCACTGTTCTTAGCCCATCGCACACTTTTCGCGAAACCTTGGCCATGGGATCGTCCAGAATCTGGACTAGTGAAAGAGGGTCCGAAGTCGATTGTGTTGGTTAATAAGTGACCAAAAAACCAGACGAATTTGACGGTCTTGTCTGGGTTGTCGAATGTGATCACCAACCCCTGATTCGTGACGGTCGTGTGGTTTGCTTTCCCTGCGGAAGCAAGGGAACAAGTGCAGTCCGTGACTTCCTCAATCTTCCCTTTTTTCTGGGAGACACAGAGCACTACTACGACGCAGTGCTGTATGAAAGCAGAGCAAAAAAGCAGGGAGAAAACTGATGAATCTGATCGATGACAGTAGGCTCCGGCAAGAGCACACGGTACTGAGAAAAACACTCGCGAATCTGGTGGCCCAAATCGATGACTTTGGCTATGGACATCTCGGTGTGGAAATGGACGCAGCAAGGAACCTTTTGGTGTACCTCAACGACTCTGAAACCACCCCTAAACCACTTCCGGACGGTGGTCGGTCGTTCGATGAAGCAGTGGACCGTGTGATTGCCAGAGTAGACTCGAAAATAAATACCGAAAATCATAGTTAAATTGTTGATTTTTAGTGTAGACAATCGTTGTTTTAAATATAGAGTGGTGATACAATCAAATAAAGGCAGGAAGTACCCAAAGCGCAACTCAGGCGCAGGAATGGACACCCGGCAACTTCGCCTTCTCTCTCGCTAGTATTTTAGCCACAGTTGAACTTCTCCACAGCTTACGAGATCTGCTTGGAATCCCGCGAATATTGAGCATTTCAGCGATCTTTCGGCAGGAATTGCCAGAGGAATCGAGTGCCTTCATAGTCTCCAGAATCTGGACTTCTTCCGGCTTTTCGCCAAAGGCGTGACGACCGGTTCCTTTTCCAGTTTTTTCCTTCTTTCTCTGACGTGCTTTAGCCAACTTTGCCACGAGAAGATTCTTCTCCAGTTCGGCGAAGATGCCCTGAATCTGGACAAGAGCCCGCCGCATCGGATCGCCCATCATAGCGTCTGTAATGTCTTCTCCAGTATCGGCAGAGATGAGGGTGATTCCCTTGCTTGCTAGATAAATTATCAGGTGTTCTTGCGTACGGTATTCTCGGGCTAACCGATGCATTCCCTCGATGACAATGGTGCGGCATCCGTTACCAAGAAGATCGGCTATCATCTCCTGAAAAGCTGGTCTTGATTCTTCGTCCAACTTTCCCGGTACAGCTTCCTCCAGATACTCGTGAACGAGGTCAAATCCCTTGGCGAGACAACAAGCTCGAATGGCGGCAAGTTGCCTCGGGAAACCATCGCCCGATATTTGAGACTGGCCGCTTACCCGGCAATACGCAACTGCGCTACCGGTCACGGCTGCACCTCTCTCTCGCTGGCGTAGCACGCTCAAGCAAATAGTATCCCGACACGCCTTCAAAGAAGCACACCGCATGGCCACTGTCGGCAACGTAGGCCGTGGTGCGGGTCTTGGTCTCAATGTCCACGGTTCCAGAAAGACTGGACGCAGAATCACGGCGCAACACTACCGGAGTGCCGACTGGATATTTGAGGTTCCAGTTCTCGCACTCAAGAGCGGAGACGCGCCGTAGCTCCTGCTGCTTACGTTCCCATGCTGATAATTGTTTAGGCATCTTTACTCACTTTCCGAATCAGGCTAAAGGAGATGAAACTCTTGGGGTCAGCCGCGTGCATGCCGCGCTCGATCCAGTAGCAGCGGTTACAGACCGGAGCCCCGCCGCACTCACCCTCGTATGCGTCCGGGACAACTTCGTCCTCGTACCGGGCTATGCCGTAAGAACGTCCTGACGTCTGTTCGACGTGTCGGTCGCAGATGGCGCAGTCAAAGACCCAAGGCGAGAGGTTTATGACATGGATGCTCATTTCGGGACCGCCTTCTTTGCCTTATCAAGTTTTCGCTGTTCTCTTACGGCCTGTTCTTGATTGAGTGTTTCTGCGCCGTTCCGTGGGTGATACCAACGTTCCTTGATGTACATGCCATGCTTGCGTCGTGAGAACAAGCGCCAGCCTTTTGTTATCAAGTATTCGCTGTTTTTGCTCATGACCCGTACTCCGTTAATCCGCCTTGGATGCCAAGCTCGGCAACCTTGCGGCGAATGTCATGAAGGAATGAATGCTTGCCGTCCGCCGTCATCTGGCATAGTCCAGCTTCGGCAAGGCGGTCGATCTCTTCCAGAACCTTGTGCATTCCCGGCGCAGCCGCGTAGAGGTCGGCGTTAGCTCTCTCTTCTTCTTCTCCAAGACCGCCGATGATCAGAGCCACACCTCCCGGTGCCTCTGGTGCGCGGAGGACAAAACGAGAGCCGGTCCAATCCTTCATGTGCTCCTTGAGGTCGAGTACCTCAATCGGTCCGGGTGTGAACTTCGTATCAGACATTGGCATTCTCCTTAAAGTAGTTCGCGACGAGTTCCGCCGCTCGTGCATACAAGCGAGTGTCGCCGTTGGTCAGCACGTCCAGCAGTGCCAACTTTTCTTTCATGTATACCTTGGCGAAGTCGGGATCATATTTGACGATAGAAGACGTATTGTCAATAAGGTCCGCAAGTTTGATTGTCTGCGCTTCAGCCGGGGCCTTGGCAAGATGCTCTCTATCAAGAGCTTTGCGCGCGATGCGGTTCCCATCGGAGAAGGTGGATACGTCCGTAAGCCAGTAGACGAGGTTTGCCACTTCCTGTCCAAACTCGGCAAAGAGGATATCGATCTTCACGTCACAATCCTCTACGACGTCATGGAGCAGTGCAGCCGCGACCATTGTCTTTGTTCCGCCGACGCTAGCGACCAAACCTGCCACAATCACTGGATGCGTGATGTAAGGCTCGCCGGAATATTTTCTTGACTGTCCATCGTGGGCCATAGCTGCGAAGGCCAGCGCGCGCTTGACAAGATCACTGGTAAAGATGTCGGTTAGCTCGCCAAATTCTTTACTCATCTTCCAGACTCCTCACACGTGTTGGCTTCGGCAGTTCTATCTTCGGTTGACGTGTCCGCTTGGCAGGTTTGGGAAGCGGTTCTTTGCGCCGTAGATCCCCTCGGTACCATGTAAATTTATGGCAGAAGGCACACCTCGGTGGAATGCGGAGTTCCTTGGAGAGCCAAGGCTTTCGTTGCCCCGGACAACCCGGTAATTCGCATATACACTGATAGACTTTTTTATTGACGACTCTCGCGATCCCCATATTCAATCTCTCCTTCTCTTTGGCCGGTGCTCAATAGAGTCCACTAAGAACGCCGATCCCACGCCTATCAAGGCACAAACCGCAAATGCAAAAGCAAGCCACATCGAGCGGGCCTCCCTCCAGATTCTGGACTACAGAAAAACAAGGACTGCCGCGACCGCGCAGCCAACTGCCATGATGATCGTGATGCGTTCGGCAACACTCCAGCGATGCTTTATGGATACGTTGCGGCCCGGTTGGAGAATCATCAAGTGCGGTGGGTCGTGTTGTTCGCAGATTTCTTTCCAATCAATCTGCACTCTATCTGTGCGTCCTTGCCATGCATCATCTCGAATCGTTGTCATCGTCAAACCTCCAAGGCTGCTCTTTTCTGAGTACCGCAATCTTGTGTTCATCGTGCCAGTTGCGTTGTGCGTTAGCTCGCCCCGTAGCTGTAGGCATGGCCATGACGTCTGACCATGCACCACAGGAACAGAACGCACGGTGAGGCTTGTAGAGGTCAGGATTAGCCTGCCTTGCGAGAATCGGACTCAGTAGCGAGTGAGCCTTGATCCGGATCGTCACTTGGTGGCCTCCAGAAACCTCTGTAGCTGTTCCCGCTTGCGGTCGATCTCCCGGATCTCCGCCGTCTGAAACGTGCCGGTGTTGGTCTGGCCTAATTTCTCGACGATGAGCTTTCCCAACTTGTAGTTCTCTACCTCGATGTTGCGCCGGAGCCGTGCGAGGTCGCTGTGACCTTCAGCATGGCGCTTGGCGAATGAAGGCAGAATGCGGACTGCTTTCTCGAATGTCACTTCCCCTCCAGTTCTTTCAGTGGCTTGTACTGCATCAACCATTGCACATTTTCATGATCTCGCCAGTCACGTCTTAAAGGTTCTTGGCGGAGCCTGCGTTCTTGTTCTGCTGCGATCTCCAGTTGGTTAGCTGGACGGAAGCCCCCAAGCTTCCACTCATACGGTCGTATCTCTTCCGTTCTTTTCGTGTAGACCGCGTGAGCGTTGCTTGAGGGATGACGGTAATCAAACGTGACCCACATCAGATGCTCAAGTTGCCAAGCACATCGCTGGCTTCGGAGCGCTTCTCTTCGAAGTGTTGATCCCGCGTCTCTTCCCAGTCGGCGTGTTCTTTCTCCCACTCCTCTTGAGCTTCCGGGTCCTTGACTGCTGCTGGCTTGCGATCTTCCCACGCCTTATAGTCAGCGGACTTCTCATCAAGTGGTTTTTCGCCTTCCCACTTTTTTACCGCTTCGGCGTCAAGCTCGCCTTCCGGTTTTTCTGGTTCATCTTCGTCAAATTCATCAAGGTTGTCGGAAGTGCTCTCCAGTTCTTCCATGAACGATTCCAGCGCATCGATCTTTTCTTGACACTCTTGAGCTACAGCGCCATCGGGAGAAATCATGTTGTCGATCGATTCCTGATACTCATCCCGGACTTCTTCAATACTGCCCTTACAGTCGTCCAGTGCAGCTTTTAGGTCATCAATAGACTCAGCCGATGCCAGCGATTCTTCCGCAGACTCGATAGCGGAATAAACGCCGCTCATCTTTGACTGCGTAAGCTGAGACTGTTTCGGATGCCCATGTGTGGTGTGCTGCCGATGTGTGCCGCCATAACGGAAGGACCACTCATAATATTCCTGTCCTGCCACGATGGGCTCTTGGCAGCTATCACAGCGATAGCTCTCAGCTTTCCCGCCTTTGTTCTTTTTCTTCGTGCTTACTCTTGGCATGATCCCTCTCCCATTGCAGCAGCTTCGTTTGACACTGCGGACTGCATGTACGCCTTACACCCTTCTTAACGAGGTCGCACAGCCGTGGATGCCAGTCAAATAGTTCTTTACACCACTCACAGCGAATATGGAGCACCGGCATAGGCTTCGTTAATCCGCAATACTTGCACCGCATCCCCTTGGAGGTCTGGACGTAGGTGTGTTCGTATTGGCGGACGTGAGCCATCAGTGCTCCAGATTCTGGACTACCAGCGGCGAATCAACTTTGCCGGATGGATGTTGGCGTTGCGAACGAAGCCGGGACCAGATGCAAATTCCTTTCCGTCTTCATTCGTCAATGCTATGTTGACCCGCTCCACCGTAAGGTGCTTCGGGTTGGGTTGAGGTTCAATATTCTCAAATGGTGGCTTTTGCTTCACTTCGTCTCCTTTGTAGCTTCTCGTTTCAAGACACGGATTCTCATCTCCTCAAGCTGTACTCTGCTACGTAGAGAGAGCTTTGGATCAAAGTCGCAATGATTGCGGTTGCGGTGATTATGGTCTGGACACCAATCGCGATGCGCGGTCGGAATATCAAGCCAGTGCGAAGCGGAGATGCGCTTGCTATTCATGCCCATCACAGCCTTGAACGACCGGGATTTGAGTTTGTTCCCCTTCGCTTCCCATTCCGTCGTGACTGCTCTCATCTGTTCATCGGTGCCGTATAAACCTATCTCACAATAAACATGCATTCCCGGCTTGTAGGCGGCGATTACATACATGCCGTGCCGACGTGCGACACGACATAGATCGCCAAGGCAAAGCTTTCCGAAAACGGATGGGTACTTATCAAAGCGTTTCACTTCGCGCTCCGATCTGCCGCGCTCTGCGCGAGCAGTTTCCACTGGCTCGGTGTGAGCACAATGCGAATCATGCTCTTGTCGATCTCAAGGCCCAAGCACGTACCAATGGCGAACAACTCCGCTTCGCGCTCCGGTTCCTTGTCTTTCTGGATGATGACCTTCATCGAAGTCTCCTTTTTAAGCGGCTTCGCTCTTTTTGTAGTCGATACCAAGTGCAGTGAAAACCCTCTTGAGCTTCAAACGGTCAACGCTGATGAATTCCACGTCTGTGTTGTCGATGTCGGCTGTGTCATCGATGTCTTTCAAGAAAGCCTCTACGAGCGTTCTCACGGTAACCGTCTTCTTGGCAGGGGAAACATCCTTCCCCTTCAGCTTGCCGGGTGCCGCAACCTTGAGCCGCTGTTGGTCCTTGGTGAGTTTGGCAAGGGCGACGGCAGCGGTCGGCTTGACCCGGCCCTCTCTCACAGCCTGTGCAGCCTCCGGAGCCAATTCAATCAGGCTTGCGCGCTGCTTCACAAACCGGAGTCCAGCGGCCTTTTCCTCTTCCGTCTTTGCCTCCGGGAAGTAAATCGCCGCAATGTCCTCATCGGTATACTTAAAGCGCTTTTTGAGTGTTGTGATGTTGGCACAGTCGTCCATTGGGGAGACGTCCTTACGGAAACGGTTCTCCGCAATCGCCATCATGAACGCTTCCGACTCGGAAACGGAGTAGTAGTTCCCGATAATCTTGCGCGGGTGATCTGGGTTGCGCTTATTGAGCAGGCAAATGGCCATATAGCGGTTGTGGCCATAGATGAGGACAGGTTCGCCCTGATCGTTCTTGCGAAGTCCGACAGGGGTTGTTTGCCCGTTCTTCTCAATGTCGGCGGCGAGAGCTTCGATGTCTACCAGTTCATGGCGACCATTTAGCTCTGGTACGACGACTATATTTTCGGGAAAATCGGTGTAGAGCGCACCGGCCCGCTTCGTGGTTTCGTTCGCAAATTCTACTGCCATAGGTGCGCCCCTCCCGGTAGCGACTTTGTTGGTTATCAAGAAAAGGTGGAGCGGCGAAACTACTGCCGCTGCTTACAGACGCATCGGCATAACAACGTAGCGAAACGTGCTGTCCGATGGCTCAGTCGAAAGCATCCCTGCACTCTGCGGGTTACTCAGAGAGATGTTTACAGGAACATCCCCTGCAACCTTGAAGAAATCCAAGAGGTATCCGGAGTTCAGCCCGATGGTGATGGGACCGCCCTCCACATCAAGCTCAAGCTTTGCCGTTGCCGATCCCCGGTCGTATGACTCGGCATGCAGTGTCGATTCCGGTCCCAGCGTCAAGCGAACACACCCGGAGCGCTCATCAGCACACTTGGCCACACGTGCCAACGTCGCGGCAAGTTTCGAAGCGGAGGGAACTTGGGTTGTAATCTCTACTTTGTTCGGCATGATCGCTTCATAGTTCGGGAACGTGCCGCTCAGCTTGCGCGCAATCAGGACATTACCGCCCGTCACGAATGCTTGATGTGTGGCTGTGACCGCGATGGAGATGGAGCCATTGACGCGCGTTTTCAGCCAGTCCAGAGCCCCGACGCCGACGACTGTCCTTACGGCTTTGTCGCTGGCATAGGGAACACCTTCGACAATGACTTCAGCAAGACTCAGCCGATGCCCGTCCGTGCCGACCATGCGAACGGTATCCCGCGCGGTTTCGAGCAGCGCGCCATTCAACGTATAGCGCGATTCAATATTCGAGATGGCAAAGCGGGTGCGCTTCAGGAGTAGTGAGAACGCATCGCCGTCCATGGAGAATGCCGGTTCGGGAACATCCGGAATTAGTGGAAAGTTGTTGACGTTCATTGTAGGGAGATTGAAGACAGTCCCCTCGATGGTGAGAGTCGCCATGGGTTGTTCCTGCACTTCATCTTTAGCCGGTTTCTTGGGAGCCTTGTATTCGATTACCAATGCGCCCTTCTCACCCGCCAGTACAGCGATGGCTTGCTTCGGAGAGATGGTGAACTCTCCTTTGCCGGTCGCCTTGCCCTTGAACGGAATGATGGTAAACAAATCAAGGTCTGTGCCGATGATCTGAGTACCGGCAACCTTGACATAGTTCAAAATCGGGATGGTTGCTGTCTTCTTTTCGCAGACAGATGCTTTGAGCGCTGCAACGAAAGCCTCAACCGTAGTCGTAATCTTCATCTTCCCCTCCACGAGTCGATGTGTTGTTGAATTCACAATGCGCTTTTCACACTATACTGTCAAGTGTAAAATGCAGCAGAAGTGTAAATTATTTTTGTTTGCTGTAAACTTCGTCCAGAATCTGGAGTGTCAATTGAGGCTTGCGGATCTGGCATTCACAGACGCTAGAGACGGTTACAAGGCGTCCGGGAATGGATGGGTGCGGCACTTGACGACGGAGCCAAAAATTACCGTTGCAGATGAGGCATCGCATACCGATTTACTCCTATGAGAACGAGAGCGCTATAGGGAACGGCACAGAGCAAGTCAAATAGGTAATGCTGCCCGCTTCCGAGTGTCGCTATCACGGTGAGGATAAGGAACACGATCCCGGTGACCTTGCCCCAGTTCCATCTCCAAAGAAAGCAGAGACAGAGCAGCGCGGCCCCGGTGTGTCCGCTCGGTACCGCGTTCGGGGGAGCTACGAGAGCGAGAGGATGTGCAGTGACGTTTATAGGCCATGCTGGAAACGAGGGGAATGCGTACACAGGTCCAGAAACTGGACAAACAAGGTAGAGCAGAGTTCCCCCAAAGAAGAATACGGCAAACGATGCAGCGACCTTGACGGCTTCCCGCTCGGATCTGAAGTAGAGAGTCACGGCAAAGGCAAACAGCATAGCAACCGGCAACATGCCATAGCTGATTGAGACAAGGTTATGCAGCCAGAGATGCGTCCAGACGATCTGTCCAAGGCGGAAGCTCGGTGAGCCAAAGAGCCGGTCAAACTGATAGACGTACAAGTCGTACTTGAATGGCCGTAACGGACTCATGGCGTTCGCCATCATCTGTGCAGCGATACTCATTGGCTCAACCAGTGATGCGGCAAGAAACATAAACTCAGTGCGCCGTCTGTCTTCTGGAGCAAGGAACCAGCGAAGAGCGAGAGCCGGAACGACGACGGCGATGATGGCAAGTCCGGGAAAAGCTATCAAGAGGTTCACGTCGTACATCTCCTATCAAGAGGTCTGAGGCAGGGTCGCCCCTGCCTCGTCCTTATTTCGCGGCCTTCTTCTGCTTGGCCCAACGGCGTCTCGCTGCTGCTGCGATGCGCTTCCGGCCCTCGGCGGAAATGGTGTGTGTACGCTTTTGTGCCGGTTGCTTGTGGTGTGATTTCTTGGGTAAAGTCACTTTCAGGTACTCAGCACGAACAGATTGCAAATGCGCTATCTGCTCATCGAACGCTTTCAGGATTATGTCTATCGTCATTCTGGCTCCCTCCCGGTGAGCGGGTTATGGGTTTTGTTGGTTTCTGTCCAGAATCTGGATCAGGTTAATGCTTACATTCCAAAACTATCGGGTTGATAGCATCGCCTTGCTGGACGACTTGAATCACCTTTTCTTCACATACCAGTACCCGGTCTGTACCAAAGAGAAACAGCCGGTAATCGCCGTTTGGTTGTGCGATGTACTGAATCGAGATGCTAGGCTTTGCCGTGCGGCTTGTGGCGTTCGCCGATGCGAATACCAGCAAGACAACCGCGCCGATGTAGATCAATTTCGTTTTCATGGAATCCCCTCCAAAGAGATTTAGAAGCGTTTTGTTACCGTATGCCAACCGGCATTTCCGTGCATTCAATGCTAACCGGTTCGCCGCGACGGACGGGCAGAATGACTTGCATGTAAGGCTTGCCGTCTTTGTCAACGGCACAAGGCAAGTCCTCTTGCACTTCGATTTTCCATTCTCCCGCCGCGACTTGTGGATCGTAGGAAAATGGCTTGGGTTGTGGGTTGTGGATGCTTGCGACTCCTGCCGTAATGAACAGCACGAGCAGCGATACAACGATGGCGAAGTTTCTCATAGCTCTCTCTTTCTTGCGGCCTTATCCTGCCGCGCGGTGTACGTTGCAAGGTTCCGGGTGCGGGTGTAGTGTTGCCGCTTGCGGTCTGTGCGGCGGAAGCGGAAGCGTGGAACTTTCGGACTGAGCTTCATGGTTCCCCTTTTCTGTTCAGAATCTGGACTAACTTTTCCTGCCGTATCCGCGTTCGTTCTCTTCGATCTTGCGAGCTACCCAATCCGGTCCGAATGGTTTAGGAAGATTTTGTTTGGTCGTCACGATGCGCAAGTTTGACGGGTCATTGTTCATGGGGTTGCCGTCAATGTGATCTATCGCGCGGCCCTTGAACGGTTGCCCGGACATTGCCAACTTGATAACGCAATCTGCAATGATCTCCCGCGCCTCGTCCGGATATTCTTCCGGGTTTTGCAGGTAGTGAAGGCATACCCGGTTGAGGATCGTTAGACCTTTATCAATCTTGCTCTGCTTCATTTCACACCGTCAGCTTTCTTCCCGGTGATCGTCAGGCCGGATTGCGAGCGTATCCCCTCCATTGCCATCCTGTGACGAGTTGTTTCTGCATCCTGCCAAATGTCGTGCAAGGTCTTGAGCCGGGGTGTCGCAGTGTTCAGTTTCGAGTTGTAGCGTGCATCTCCAGCCTTTGAGCCGTAGACGCGGTGGAGTTCTGCGGAGTAGTCGTCATCCGCTCGAACTGATGCGTAGTAGGCTTCGTGCAACTTGGTCATGCAAATAACTCTGCGCTTATCACAGTAGAGTGTCAAGTGAAAAACTCGACACTCTACACTAAAGTTTGACTGCTATCAAGGTAATCACTCTGCCGGGTGAAGCCTTTCGAGTTCTGCAACGTGCTCAAGGTGCGCCGCGTATGCAGCGCAAACCTTTTCCTGTGCGGGTTTTGGTAGACGTTGCAGCATGGACACTGCGCCATAGGTGAAACATCCGGGTTCGCCTGCTACGATATCCCGCCGTTCCTTTTCGCTGATCAGGACGAACCATTGGTGCATTTCGCGATTGTTTATCTCGACCATAATTCCCCTCCCAGATTGCGGTTGATATTGCGTTTAGTTGCCTATGAAAATCGCAATTTCTTCATTGACTACGGCGAGCAATTTCCGCGCATTATGGCCAAACATCCGGTCGAATGAAACTTTTACAAGTTCTCGCCGTTCGCGTTCTAGATCCATGGGACGATGCTCACACATAGCGCGAATGACCGCGCGTGCACGTGGATAATTCTGTTTCTCCTCGGCAAGTGTGTGATACAGGCCGATAGACCACGACAAGGTTTCGCCGTTGAACTGTGGAAACACCCGACCGTCAGCAAGTTGTACCAGAGTTTGCGACATATTCCCCCTCCATAGGTTATGGTGTGTTTTGGTTCCCTATCAATCGTCCAGAATCTGGACGCTTATCAATGCGCTTGGAACTCCGACACATCCGGAGTTGCTCCCGCTTGTGCTTCTGCCAATGCGCGTCTGTAGCGCTCCGCTTGCGCGCGGTGAAAGTCCGCTG
>Ga0210386_10001248_pt1 | contig 22875 bp, 16 predicted proteins | sample IncBWH32OmetaG_FD_160091 | JGI IMG/M metagenome (GOLD analysis project Ga0210386, IMG submission 160091) | Forest soil microbial communities from Barre Woods Harvard Forest LTER site, Petersham, Massachusetts, United States - Inc-BW-H-32-O ...
TGTCGAGTAAGTGAGTCGCGAATCTTAAAACGCAGAGAGCGCGGAGAAGAGCCGCAGAGGGTCCAGAGGAAAGTTTTTAACTGCGAAGGGCGCGAGGAAGAGTCAAGTCACGAGTTCCGAGTACCCAGCGGCGTGGTCAAAGATGCGCACGGAAAGTCTGGCTAACGATTCCGCAGGATGCCGCAGATTACCGAAGGGCCAAAGCAGAGATAAACCAGGGAGCCGGGTTCAGGTAAGATACTGCCGCTCATGAATCGCGAATATCACAAGGGATATAGCCAGGAATTGCACCGGGAGATGGAGATGCTGGTGTTCGGGCAGGGGGGAACACCGCTGCTGGTCTTTCCGACTTCCATGGGGAAGTTTTTCGAGTACGAAGACCGCGGGATGATCGGGGTGCTGGGCGGGAAGATCGAGCGGGGCGAGCTGCAGGTTTTTTGTCCGGATGGGATCGACGGGGAGAGCTGGTACAACAAGGCGGCGCATCCGCGGATCCGGGTGCTGCGGCACTTGCACTACGAGCGTTACTTGCTGCACGAACTGCTTCCTTACTTGCGGTGGCGGAATTCGTCGGGACAGTTGATGGTAACCGGGTGCAGTTTTGGCGGGTATCATGCGGTGAATTTTGCGTTCAAGCATCCGGACATTGTGACGCATTGCGTGAGTATGGGCGGGGCGTTCGACATCCACCAGTTTCTGGACGGATATTACGATGACGATTGTTACTTCAACTGTCCACCGGACTACCTTGCGGCCATGCACGATGACTGGTATTTGAGCCGATATCGGAAGATGAAGATCGTGCTGGCGTCGGGCGAGTGGGATATGTGCCTGGATCAGAACGTGAAGCTGTCGGCAGTGCTGAACGGGAAAGCCGTGCCGAACTGGCTGGACATCTGGGGCGATCACACGGGGCACGACTGGCCGTTCTGGCTGAGGATGGCGGAGAAGTATTTTTAGAAACAGGTGTTAGGTCTCAGGTCTCAGGTGTCAGGAGAAGCTTTGCGGGACACTGGAGCGAAACACGAGATCTTTCGACCGAGTCAGCTGACGATTCACTTCGCCTGGGAGTAACGAGAAAAAAAACGAAGCAGGTCCTTCGCTTCGCTCAGGATGACAATCTTTTTGAGGAGTGGATATGAAGAAAATCGGAATCATTTTCGGGATGGAGAACACGTTTCCGCCGGCGCTGGTGGAGAAGATCAACTCGATGGGCGTCGAGGGCGTGACGGCGGAGTTCGTGAAGATCGGCGGCGTGCGGATGGATCAGCCGAAGCAGTATGACGTGATCATCGACCGCATCTCGCAGGATATTTCGTTTTACCGCACGTATCTGAAGAACGCGGCGCTACACGGGACGATCGTGATCAACAATCCCTTCTGGTGGACGGCCGATGACAAGTTCTTCAACTACGCGCTGGCGGAGATGCTGGGGGTGGCGATTCCGCCGACGGTGGTGTTGCCGCACAACCAGCATCCGCCGGGAACGACGGATCAGTCGATGCGGAACCTGATGTATCCGCTGAACTGGGATGAGATCTTCGCGTACGTGGGCTGGCCGGCGTTCCTGAAGCCGTTCGATGGGGGCGGATGGAAACACGTCTACAAGCTGCATTCGCCGGAGGAGTTTTTTAAGGCCTACAACGAGACCGGCGTTCTGTGCATGACGCTGCAGCGCGGCGTGGAGTTCGAGGAGTACTTCCGCTGTTACGTGATCGGACAGGAGAAGGTACACATCATGCGGTACGACCCGAAGGCGCCGCATCATGAGCGGTATGTGAAGGGAAATCCGCCGCCGCGGCCCGAGTTGAAGGCGCGGATCGAGAAGGATGCGCTGACTCTGTGCCGCGCGCTCGGATACGACCTGAACACGGTGGAGTTTGCGGTCGAGGGCGGCGTGCCATATGCGATCGACTTCATGAATCCGGCGCCGGATGCGGACATGAACTCGGTGGGGCCGGAGAACTTTGCTTGGGCGGTCAACGCCGTGGCCGAAATGGCGGTGCAAAAAGCATCGAGCGGAGAGAATCCGGCGCGGGAGTTGCGGTGGGCGGCGTTTCTGGAGGGGGAGAAGCCGGCCGCAAAAAAGAAAACGGCCGTGCGGAAGACGACGGCGAAAGCCGCGCCCGTGGCGGAAGCGTAGGGCAAGTGGCGAGTTTTCGGAAAAGACTTTGACCGCAAAGAGCGCAAAGAAAAGCCGCAAAGGACGCAAAGAAAGGCGCCAAGGAAAGTTTCGAGTTCCGGTTTCGAGCCTCGAGTGGCCTGAGGGGTAGCTGGAACTCAGAGTGCCGCAGCGAGACCTCTCACGCTAACGCAAAGTGCGCGTCCAAGGGTGTGGATACGCTTTTGTGTTCGGGGAGTTCTTGGGACATCGGTAGTGGAATTCCGCCTAATCGCGCGGAACGGGATGGAAAGGGGTACCTCCACGATTGTGTGGCTAGCCGCCCGCGGAAATGCCCCACTCAAGCCAAAACCGGGCTTGAGTGGGCCACCCGTCCGGTCTCAGGGTAGTACGCAAAATACCTTGTGAGGCCGCGGGAGCTGCAAAGGGAGAAGGGGTCCTTCGACTACGTTCGGCTGACGCCTCACTTCGCTCAGGATGACACTGCTTCGGGGGCGCGCATATTTCGGGAAGGTGCGGTTGTTATACTGTTGGGGCTTTTGCGAGGGTTAAACTTTGACGGGCGAGACGCCCGTCGCTCCACCGCGAGATGGGAGCAAGCGTCTCTTCAGGAATTGGGGATGGAGCTGGGTTGGATTCGCGCGGAGACAGTTGGCCGGCGGGACGCCGGCGCTACCAAGTGTGCTGTATGAAACCTACGTTCACGATCGGGATCGAGGAAGAATATCAGACGGTGGATCCCGTTACGCGCGACCTGCGCTCGCATATTCACGCGGAAATCATCGAAAAGGGCAAATTGCTCCTGCAGGAGCGCGTGAAGGCCGAGATGCACCAGTCGGTGGTGGAGGTCGGGACGTCGGTCTGCAGCAATATCAAGGATGCAAAGAACGAGGTCAAGAAGCTGCGGCGCGACATGATCTCGCTGGCCAGGGAGAACGGGTTGCGGCTGGCGTCGGCGGCGACGCATCCTTTTGCGGACTGGCGGGCGCAGGAGATTTATCCGGACGAGCGCTACAAGAATATTGTTGAAGACATGCAACTGGTGGCGCGGGCCAACCTGATTTTTGGGCTGCACGTGCACATTGGGGTGGAGGATCGTGAGACGGCGATCCACATGATGAATCACGCGCGGTACTTCGTGCCGCATATCCTGGCGCTGTCGACGAACTCGCCGTTCTGGCTGGGCATGAACACGGGGCTGAAGTCGTACCGGTGCAAGGTGTTCGACAAGTTTCCGCGGACGAACATTCCGGATTATTTTCCGAGTTGGGGCGAATACGAAAACTTCATCAAGCTGCTGATCAAGACAGGTTGTATCGATAACGCGAAGAAGATCTGGTGGGACATCCGGCCGCACCCGTTTTTTAATACGATCGAGTTTCGTGTTTGCGACATCCCAATGCGGGTCGATGAGACGATCGCGCTGGCGGCGCTGATCCAGGCAACGGTCGCGAAGCTGTACAAGCTCTATTCGGCGAACCAGGGATTCCGGCTGTACCGGCGGGCGCTGATCATGGAGAACAAGTGGCGCGCGGCGCGTTACGGGCTGAACGGCAAGCTGATCGATTTCGGCAAACAGACGCAGGTTCCGGTGAGGGAGCTCATTCTCGAGTATCTCGACTTCGTGGATGAGGTGGTCGATGAGCTTGGGTCGCGCGAGGAAATCGAGTACGTGCACAAGATCATGGAAATGGGCAGTGGCGCGGACCGCCAGATCCGCGTGTTTGAAGAGACCGGAGATTTGAAGAAAGTTGTGGACTACATCATTGAGGAGACGGAAGTGGGCGTGGCCGAGGTGGCGGCCCCGGTTTCCGAACAAAAAGCAGGGTAATGAATAAAGTCAGTCACGCCAATCGTCCTCTGAACACCATCCCTTTTGATTCTGAACTGACCCCGGGCGCACGCAATGCGGTGCGCGTGTGTCTGCGGGTGCAGCCGTCGGAGAAAGTTACGGTCATCACCGACGAGGCTTGCCTGGAAATTGCGGCGGCGATCGTGCATGAACTGGAACAGGTCGGAGCGCCATATCACGCGTTCGTGCTGGAGGAGTTGGCGGAGCGGCCGCTGGTGAAGCTGCCGCAGGAGCTTCTGGACGATTTGGAGCAGGCGAACGTCAGCATCTTCGCGGTGCAGGTTCAGCCGAACGAACTGCAGTCGCGCATGCAGATGACGGAAGTTGTGAACCGGCGAAAGATCCGGCACGCGCATATGGTGAACATCAACCGGCAGATCATGCTGGAGGGGATGCGCGCGGATTTTCTGAAGGTGGACCGGATCAGCCAGAAGGTTGTGGAGATGGTGCGGAGGGCGTCGAAGATTCGGGCGAAGACGCCGGCGGGCACGGATCTGGTGGCGGATCTGAATCCGTCGTACAAATGGCTGAAGACTTCGGGGATCATCAGTCCGGACAAGTGGGGAAACCTGCCGGGTGGAGAGGTGTTCACAACGCCGGGCGAGGTGAATGGGATTTTCGTGATTGATGGGGTGGTGGGCGATTATCTGTGCGCGAAGTTCGGAGACTTGAAGAAAAATCCGCTGACGATTCGGGTGAAGGGAAACCGGTTGGTGGAAGCCGAGAGCACGAACCGCGAATTACGCGACGATTTCTGGAAGTACACCCACACGGACGAAAACAGCGACCGGGTGGGTGAGTTTGCCATCGGGACGAACATCGAGTTGAAGGATGTGATCGGCGAGATTCTGCAGGACGAGAAGTATCCCGGGGTGCACATTGCGTTCGGGAATCCGTATGGAGCGCATACGGGGGCCGAGTGGTACTCGTCGACGCACATTGATGTGGTAGGGAGAAATTTTGATATCTGGGTCGACGACGAGCAGATCATGCGCGGCGGGAAGTTCTTGATTGAGGCGTAGTCGTCGGTCGTCGGCAAGAGCTCCCAATGGCCGAGGACGGAGAGAACGACAGGAAAGCCTTTAACCGCAAAGATCGCAAAGAAAAGCCGCAAAGGACGCAAAGAAGAGCGGGTTGCAGGCTTTCTGGTTTCGAGTTTCTGGTTTCTAGTTTCGGTCCTCAGGTTTCGAATTTCTAATTCAAGTCGTTGATTCCTCCGGCCAGGCTACCGTTCGCGGGGGATGCCCGCGCTACACTGTCCCGTCATGATTCCTTCCCTGCGGCAGTCGTTCAATTCGAAATATAAGGCTGAGAAGTATCCGGAGTTGCTCAGGCTGCTGGCGGAACGTTGCGGTGTGCCGATCGGGTTTCGCGTTTCGGAGACGCCGTGCTTTCTGCCGGCCGAATTGCTGGAGCGGATGGCGGCGGACGGGAAAGAGTTGATCCAGCAACTGGTGGAGAGTCCGGAGTACCGGGCACGGTCGGAAGAGTCGATTCCCGCGGAGTTCAAGGTTCCAAATGAGTCGCCGCATCCGATGTTCGTCCAGGTGGATTTTGGACTGGTGCGAGGCGCGGGCGGAGAGTTGCAGCCGAAGCTGGTGGAGTTGCAGGCCTTCCCTTCCCTGTATGCGTATCAGCCGGTGCTGGCGCGGACGTTCGTGGATGTCCATGGGCTGGACGGGAAGTTGCGTTACCTGTTGAGCGGGCTTGAGCCGGCGTCGTATTTGAAGCTGCTGCAACGGGCGATTGTGGGCGATTGCGCTCCGGAGAATGTCATATTGATGGAGATCGATCCGGAGCATCAGAAGACGTAGCCGGATTTTCTGCTGACGGAGAAGCTGCTGGGGATCCGGACGGTCGATATTCGAGCGATCAAGAAAGAGGGAAGCTCGCTCTATTGGGAGTTGGATGGAAAGCGGATGCCGATTCACCGGATCTACAACAGGGCGATCGTCGATGAACTGGAACGGAAGGGAGTGAAACTGGGCTTCGATTTCCGCGATGATCTGCAGGTGGAATGGGCAGGACATCCGAACTGGTATTTCCAGATTTCGAAGTACTCGATTCCCTATCTGAAGCATCCGTCGGTGCCGAAGACGTGGTTCCTGGATCAGATGCAGAGTGTGCCGGAAGATCTGGAGAATTACGCGCTGAAGCCGCTGTATTCGTTCGCCGGCCTGGGAGTGGTCATTGCGCCGAAGAAAGAGGATATTGCGGCGGTGCCGCCGGAGCGGAGGTCGCAGTACATTCTGCAGGAGCGGCTGCATTTCGAGCCGGTGATCGAGACGCCGTTTGGCGGGACCAAGGTCGAAGTTCGGGTGATGTATGTCTGGGTGGACGAGTTGACTCCGGTGCTGACGATTCTGCGTATGGGGCGGGGGCTGATGATGGGCGTCGATCACAATCGGAACATGGAGTGGGTGGGATCGTCGGCGGGATTGTTTTGAAGGCAGGTCTCAGGTCTCAGGTCTCAGAGAGAGGTTACTGCTAGGGAGTGTCCGCGCAACACGGACGGCTCGACGGGCGGGCGCGCGCGCCAAACGTGCTTGGTTTTACAAATCCGAGACAAATTAAGGGTGCGTGGCGGAGAGGAATCCGCACTATACTGTGAGGCAATGGGGTGTTGCCATGAAGTCTCCTTGCCTTCCCGCCCTCATCGTCCTTAGTGTGGTCGGCCTGTGTGCGAGCGTGTCGGCGCAGCGCGGTGGAGGAGGAACGGGCGGCGGGGGCACGGGTGGCGGGGCCACGGGCGGCGGCGGTCATCCAGGCGGAACAGGCACGACCGTCGGGAACACCCCGACGACAGGATTTCCGAATACCAATCTACCGAATGTGAATCCGTCGAGCCTCGTCTTCTTTCTTTCCGGAAAAGTTGCGATTGACGACGGTTCCGCCCTGACGGACATCGCCACTCTGCAACTCGAGTGCAAGGGAAAGCGGCTGACCGTCGGGCACACCGATAGAACGGGGCAGTTCAGTTTTGAGCTCGGCGGGGAGACACAGACGCAGACGTACGAGACGCCGGATGCGACGGACACTGTCGTGTCAGGCCTGCCGAATACGGGGACGAACTCTTCGCAAATCACGGACTACCGGGGTTGCGAGTTGCAGGCGATTGCCTCGGGATTTACGTCCGAACAGATTGAGTTGGCGTCACGGCTGAACGGCGACAGCTATGTAGATGTGGGCAGGATTGTGGTGCATCGCATGGCGCAGGCGCAGGGGTTCATGGTGAGCGCGACCAGCGCAGCGGCGCCTCCTAAGGCAAAGAAGAACTTTGCAAAGGGCCTGACGCTGGAGAAGAAGGACAAATGGGCGGCGGCGCAGCAGAAATTTGAGGCGGCCGTGGATCTGTATCCGAAGTACGCGGATGCATGGGTTGAGTTGGGCCGGGCCCAACTGAAGCAGGAGCGGAAGAGCGAGGCTAAAGCGGCCTTCCAGAAAGCGGTTGCCGCCGATCCGAAGTTTTTGCCGCCGTATCACGGACTGATCGACATCGCACTAAAGGAGCAGAATTGGAAGGAACTGGCGGACAGCACGGGACAGGTGCTGCAACTGGATCCGGTGAGTTTTCCGATGTATTGGTTCTTCAATTCCGCAGCAAACTACAACCAGCGAAAGTATGACGTAGCGTTAAAGAGCGCGCTGCGCGGGGTTGAGGCCGATATACAGCATCGGATTCCCAGACTGCAGTATTTGCTGGGCCTGACGCTCGCTCAGAAGCACGACTACAAAGGCGCGGCGGAACACATTCTGAGTTATTTACGGACGGCGCCGGCGGCTGACGACGCGCTGGTAGCGAAGGCACAGCTCAAGAGAGTCGAGGAGCTGGAGTCGGGATCCGGGGGGACGAGAAGGCAGGAGTAGGAGAAGGCAGTTCTCAGTTCTCAGTTCTCAGTTCTCAGTTCTCAGTTCTCAGTTCTCAGTTCTCAGTTCTCAGTTCTCAGTTCTCAGTTCTCAGTTCTCAGAGAGAGGATAACGCGCACCAGTGTGTGCGGCGACACCGGCTATTTGTATCTGAGATTCCTCCTGCCTTGGTTCTCTTGTTGTCAAAATCAAGTGCCGTTCAATCGGCTTTTTGGTGATCGATGGTCGGTTTCTGTCGAGCATCCGAAACCTTCACAATTTGGAGAGAACTCCTCTTGAAGCCTACGGGGGAGATCGAGTGAAAGGGGTCCTTCGACTCGTTCGGCTGACGCCTCACGTCGCTCAGGATGACATCAAACGGGCAAAAGAAAGCGCGCACAAGAATGTGCGTGGCAACGCGGCGAAACGGAGCGGAGCTTCGCTCCGCAGGACAGCCGAGGGCGGCTGTCCCTACATGAGGTCAGTTTTGGTTGGAACTGACCAGCTCGTTTTTCAGCAGGCTGACTTCGACCTTCCCGCCGCTGCTGGGTTTCTTTGCACCAGATTCCGCCGGTGCGTCTCCCATGCCCAGCACGTAGATGCGATGGACCGGGATGTTCTGGCTTTCAACGAGGTACCGCATCACCGCGTCGGCCATCTTCCGGGAGTTGGCTATGGCAGCCTGGCCACGGCCCGCGGCGAACCCGCGGATTTCGATCACGTAACCGTTCTGATCCTTCAAGGGCGTAGCCATTTCATCGAGTGCGTCTTTGGCTTTCTTGCTGAGAACGGTCTGTCCGGCGGAGAAACGGATTTCCGTTTCCGAGCCCGGCTTGTACTGTCCGACACTTGCGACCTTCTGCTCAACGACCGTTAAGTGCGTGGATGCAGCCTGGGCTGCCTGCTGCGCTCCGGTAGCACGGGTTCCGGCGTCGATGGCATGCTGGTCCGCTTCGGTGGTTTTGTTGGAGACGAGCTGGAGGCCGCGCTGGGTGCGATCGTCGACGTCCTTGCTCATGCGGGTGTTGGTCGCCGCGATGTCGTCGAGTTCATTGATGCGATCGCGGATGGGCGCAACCTGTTTCTGCACGTACTTCTTGGTGGTGAGGGGGTGCGCGAGCAGATTGCCGAGGTTGGGTTGTTCACCGTCCCAGAAATCGCTACTGGTTACGGGGCGAAGCGGTTCGCGGTCAGGGGCGGAACTGGAACTCTGCGAGGACGATTGCGATTGTGAGGCGGAGCCACTCTGTTGCGCAAGCGCGGGGGCGGCGAGCGACGTGGATAGGAGTAACGCGAAGAACGTGCGAGTCTTCATATCGACCTCCGGGACAAGGCGGTTAGAAGGGCCTGAGTGGTGAGCCTATTCCCGATTGCAAGCCAGCCGGCTGGAGAATCTAACGATCCAAGTGCCGTCGCGGACCCTGGAATCGGTCAGGACACGACCAGATTCGCTGGATTGTAGCGCGTTTCGGTGATTTCCGGTATGCGCGTTGTGCGGGAAGATCCGTGCAGGGGCGCGTTTGGCATCAATTGCCCGAATTTGCCGGCGGAAATGCCGGCACCCAAACTCGGTCGTCCCTCCGGGACTGCGCCGATTTTTGCAACTTTCCCCAGCGCTGAAGCGCTGGGCTAATATCGGTCGCCCCTGCGGGGCTGGGGGTTTCACGATCCCAAGGATTGAGGCCGATTAGGTTTATGCGGTGAAGCCGCAGCCCTGTGCGTTTACCTATGACGGCAAGGAAGCTGATTCAGGTTTTGTAGACAGCTCACCGGCCTGGCCCATGAGGGCACGGGGTTATCGCCCGATACAGGAAGCGGCGAGATTCGCTAAGTTGTTTGTGCTGTTGACCAAAGGCCGCTTTCCCCCTAACATGGCCGCCGAGCCAGAATGGGCGTCTCGGACATGATCGGCGAGACAGTTTCCCACTACCGCATCCTGGGAAAGCTCGGAGGCGGTGGGATGGGAGTGGTGTACGAGGCGGAAGACATTCGCCTAGGCCGGCGGGTCGCCCTGAAATTCATTCCTGACAATCTGGCTGGGGATCCCAAGTCCCTGGAGCGGTTCGAGCGCGAGGCTCGGGCGGCGTCACAGCTGAATCATCCGAACATCTGCACGATTCACGGAATTGAAGACAACAACGGGCATCCGTTCATCGTAATGGAAAAGCTCGAGGGCCAGAGTGTGAAGCAGATGATCCATGGAAAGCCCATGGACCTGGACGAGGTGCTGGACATCGGGGTGCAGGTTGCGGATGCGCTGGCGGCGTCGCATGCCAAGGGCATCATCCATCGCGATATCAAACCGGCAAACATTTTCCTGACGACGCTGGGGCAGGCGAAAGTCCTCGATTTCGGTCTGGCGAAGCTGACGACGGAAGCGAAGCTGGCGACGAGTACAGATACGTCGATTGACGAGTCGCTGACAGCGGTGGGAGTGATTCCGGGGACCGCGGTGTATATGGCGCCGGAGCAGGCACGCTGTGAGGCGCTCGATCCGAGAAGCGATCTGTTTTCGTTTGGGGTGGTGCTGTACGAGATGTCGACCGGGAAGAAGCCGTTCTCCGGGACGAACATCGTGACGACGCTCGATGCGGTGCTGCATCAGAAGCCGGCGCCGCCGTCGAGCGTGAATCCGGCGATTCCGGTGGAGTTGGAAAACATCATCGGAAGAGCGATGGAGAAGGACAAGGTCAAGCGCTACCAGAGCGCGACCGAGATGAAGGCGGACCTGCAGCACCTGAAGAAAGAGTCGGAGTCGGGGCTGACGCGGACGTCGGCGAAGCTGAAGCAGCCGCTGCGGGTGGCGTCGAATACATTCCAGAGATCGGGAAGACTGCAGACTTATCTGCTGCTCGCGATGGGGGCGCTGCTGGTGACGGTACTGGCCGCAGTGGGAGCGTGGTGGCTGAAGCATCGGAAGGCGGCGGTGCCGGTGGCGGCCAATAACACGATCGCGGTGCTGCCGCTGCAGAACATGACGAACGACGCTGGGATGGATTACCTGCGGTTCGCGCTCGCGGACGAGATTGCTTCGGTGCTGACGTACAACCGCGGGCTGGATGTGCGGCCGACAGGGAGCACGCGAAAGTACGTGAATCCGGACGTGGATTCGCAGCAGGCGGGCCGTGAACTGCATGTGGCGAACATCGTCACCGGCCATTACATGAAGCAAGGTAACAAGCTGATGGTCACGCTGCAGTCGATAAACGTGGGGACAGACAGCGTGGCGTGGCAGAGCGCGCCCGTGACTGCGCCGAGCCAGGACTTCATCGCGCTGCAGGAAGGTTTAAAGAAGCAAGTGCGGTCGGGATTGTTGCCAAGCCTGGGCGCGGGCACAGAATACCTGGAGACGAGCACGCCTCCGAAGAACCAGGAGTCCTACGATCTTTATTTGCGGAGCGCGGCGGTTCCGCACGACGAGAAGCCGAACAAGGAAGCGATCACGATGCTGGAGCGGGCCGTCGGGATGGATGCGACGTATGCCCCAGCGTGGCAGGCGTTGGGTATTCGGTATTACTACGATTCGCAATACTCAAGTGGCGGCGATCAAGCGTTTCAGAAGTCGAATGCCGACTATGAACGAGCACTGTCGCTCGATCCGAATCTCGTGTTCGCGGCGGGACAGCTGATCACGAACCGGGTGGAGCGGGGAGAACTCGCGAAGGCTTATCAGGAGGCGCGAGTCCTGCTGAAGCAGCGCCCTGAGAGCGCGCAAGCGCACTTCACGATGGGGTACGTAGATCGATACGCAGGCATGCTCGAGGATTCGATGCGCGAGTGCGACGAGGCGCTGCGGCTGGATCCGGGCAACTATTTCTTCCGGTCGTGCGCTTGGGCGTTTCTGTACATGGGCAAGACGCAGCGGGCGTGGGACTATGTGCATCTGGATACTGGCTCGGAGTGGGCGAACTGGGTGACGCCATCGATTCTGCTGCGCGAAGGAAAGATGAGCGAGGCGCGGCAGGCGGTCCCAAAGGTCCTGCCGTTGCCGCGCTACCATCGCGATTTGATGGAGGCAGTGGTGGGGCTGCGGCCGCCGTCGGAACTGGACCGGATGGCGCGAGAGGCGTCGACGTTGGTATCGGCGGGTGAGGATCCGGAGACGTCCTATCAGCAGGGCGCGGAGTTGGCGATCGCGGGAAAGAAGGACGCGGCGTTACGCCTTTTACGGATGGCAATTGAGCAGAATTATTGCGCGTACTCGGCTCTGGAGAATGATCCGGCGCTGGACAAGATCCGATCGTCGCCGGAGTTTGCGGAACTGCTGAAGGCGGCGCGGTTCTGCCAGGAACCGCTGTTGGCGGAGGGAAAGTAGCTACGAGTCGCGAGTAACGAGTTGCGAGTTGGAAACCTTAGGGCTGCAGAAGGCGGATTGACGCCTTGGCGGATTAGAGGCTGAAGACTGAAGAAGAAAACATCTTTGGGCCGGTGGTGATATCGAGAAGCAAGGGGTCCTTCGACTGCGTTCGGCTGGGCCTCACTCCGCTCAGGATGACAATCATTAAGTAAGTTGTTCACATCGCCCTGATCTTTTGCTCACCGTTTGGGCGCGTGAGAGTCTTATTTCGTTCCGCGATTTTCGGGTGAATTCTGCTGGAGTTCTGGAGAAACTTGCGTCCGATCGGTCGAAAACTCCATCTACTAGAGAACATGATCGACCTTAAGGCTCGCAGGTGGACCGAGTTGCAGCGAAATGCGGTCCGGAGCGCTACTCCTCCAACTTCCGCCTTCTTTCTCTTACTTCTCTCTTCGCTTCCGGTTTTTTTTCTTCTAGTTGGTTCGCGGCAGCGCGCAGTTGCACAGACGACGATGGACAACCCTCGCCTATCCGATCCGTTGCCGGTGGATTCGGGTGCAACGGGTCTTCAGCAAATGCTACGCAGGCTGAGCACGACTGCGAGGCTGATGCATACGACCGCACATCCGGATGATGAAGACGGAGGAATGCTCACGCTGGAATCACGCGGCAAGGGCGACACGGTGTTGTTGCTGACGCTGAACCGCGGCGAGGGCGGGCAGAACAAGGTCGGGAGCAATCTGTTCGATGTGCTGGGCGTGCTGCGGACACTGGAATTGACCGCCTCGGATCGTTACTACGGAGCGGAGCAGCGGTTCACACGAGTGGCGGATTTCGGATTCTCGAAGAGCCAGGACGAGACTTTTCAGAAGTGGGATGGGCACGATGTGGCGATGGCCGACATCGTGCGCGTGATTCGGACGTTTCGGCCGGACGTGCTGGTGTCGCGGTTTCAGGGATCGTCGCGTGATGGACACGGAAATCATCAGGCGTCGGGCACTGTGACGCGGGAGGCATTTCGCGCGGCGGCGGATCCGAATAAATTCCCTGAGCAAATCAAAGAAGGGTTGTTACCGTGGCAGGCAAAGAAGTTTTACTTCGACAACGTGTGTCCGTTCCGCAGCAACGAGTGCGCACCCGAGAATTACACAGTCAAGCTGGCAACGGGAGAGAAGGATCCGTTACTGGGAATGTCGTATGCGCAGTTTGCGATGGAAGGATTGAAGCATCAGCTGTCACAGGGAGCGGGTGGATGGTCGATTGACGCGGGTCCGCACTACTCGTTTTACCGGCTGGTGGATTCAGTGCTGCCGCCGACAGCGGGCAAGGACGGCCACGAGCAGGATTTCTTCGATGGGATTGATACGACGTTGCCGGGACTGGCGTCGCGGCTGGGAAGCGACGAAGCGAAGGTGCCGTGGCTGCGTCCGGAATTGGTGAAGTTGCAGGGCGAGGTGGAGGCGGCGAAGAAGGCAGGTACGCAGGAGGGAGCAGCGGAGCCATTGCTGGATGGCTTGCAGGTAGTGAGCGCGTTGATTGGCCGCGTCGTCGCCGAGAAGCAACTGGCAGAGATTGAGCGGCGGGAGTTACTAGAACATCTTCGCGAGAAGCAAGGGCAATTTGAGCAAGCGGCGAACCTGGCGCTCGGGATCAGCGTGAGCGCGGTAGTGGATTCAGGAGTTGCGCCTACGGCGGAGGACGCCTTCATGGCGGTCCCGGGACAAACGTTCGGGGTGACGGCGACATTCACCAACGCTGGGAAAAAGACGTTCACGCTGCAGGATTTTGCGCTCGAGCTGCCGGCGGGATGGAAGGTTGCCGCGACCTCGTCCAAGGTTGCTGCGGTGGCGCCGGGACAATCGACGACTGCGAAATTTCGGTTGACAGCGGCGGAAGACGCCGCGTACACGCGTCCTTACTGGCACAGGAATGATCCGGAGAGGGATGCGTTAAACACGATCGATGACGCACGGTACGAAACGCTTCCCTTCCCGCCGGTCATGTTTCATGCGCGCGTGAATTACAGCGACGATGGGCACAAGGGTTCGGCGCAGAGCGTAATTCACGTGGCGTTCAAGGATTCCGAGAGGCATGAACAGCTGCGAGCGCTTGCGGTGGCGCCGGCGTTGTCGGTGACGATCGATCCGACGTCGCAAGTAGTCCCGCTCGGCCAGCACGGGGCGCGCACGGTGAAAGTGAGCGTCAGGAGCCAAGTCGCGGAACAGCTCGCGGCAAACGTGAAGCTGGCAGCGCCACAAGGATGGACGGTCGAACCGAGCGTCCAACAAGTAACCATGGGCCAAGCCGGCGAGTCGAAAGAGTGCGAGTTCCGCGTAACGCCTTCCGCGAGGCATGAGGACCGATACACGCTGAAGGCGACCGCCGAGTATCACGGAAGGGCGTATTCCGAAGGATTCACGGTGGTGACGCGCGACGATCTCGACACGTTTTATTACCACCAGCCCGCAGTGCAGCGCGTGAGCGTGGTGGAGGTGACGGTCCCGGCGAATCTGAAGGTCGGATACATCATGGGTGCGGGGGATGAGATTCCCACGGTGCTGGGGCAGTTGGGAATCGATGTGAGGCTGCTTCCTGCAGAGAAACTGGCGAGCGAGGATTTAGGTCAGTACAAGACGATCGTGGTTGGGATTCGCGCGTACGACACACAGAAAGATCTGGTGGAGAACAACAAGAAGCTGCTCGATTTTGTGCGCGCGGGTGGAACGCTCCTTGTGCAGTACGAGACCGATATCGGGAACTTTAATGGCGGGCAGTTCACGCCGTATCCGGCGACGCTGGGACGAGGAAGGGTGTCGGTGGAGGAGGCGGCAGTAGACATTTTGGCGCCGAAGGATCCGATCTTTCACACGCCAAACGAAATCACAGCGCGCGATTTTGAAGGTTGGGTGCAGGAACGGGGCTTGTACTTCATGGAGAAGTGGGACGACAAGTACACGCCGCTGCTGGGATCGCATGATCCGGGAGAAGAGGAGCTGAAGGGCGGCCTGCTGCGCGCGTCGTATGGAAAAGGGACCTACATTTACACGGGGTACGCTTTCTTCCGGCAGTTACCGGCGGGAGTGCCGGGAGCGGTGCGGCTGTATGTGAATTTGTTGGCGGCGGGACAGTAGGAAGTCAGGCTCTCGGCTCTGGGCTTTCGGCTCTCGGCTTTGGGCTTTCGGCTTCAGGAGGACACTAGACCCCGACTTCGTTCTGAATTTCGTTCATGCAGACATCCACGCAGAAATCGACCCAGGATGCGGACGCGCCCGCGAAGGCAGGAGAGGCGTCGCCGCAGCTGATCCGCGGGATGGGGCTGTGGAGCGCGACGTCGCTGAACATGATCGACATGATCGGGGTCGGTCCGTTCGTGACGATGCCACTGATCGTCAGCGCGATGGGCGGTCCGCAGGCGATGCTGGGGTGGGTGCTGGGCGCGGGCTTTGCGGTCTGTGATGGACTGGTATGGGCCGAGTTGGGTGCGGCGCTGCCGGGGTCGGGCGGATCGTATCGTTACCTGAAAGAGAGTTATGGGCCCCAGGGATTGGGGCGGCTGATTTCGTTTTTGTTCATCTGGCAGCTGTCGTTTAGCGCACCGCTCTCGATCGCGTCGGGATGTCTGGGTCTGGCGGGATATGCCGCCTACCTCGTGCCTGGTCTGCAACATCAATACTTCCTGCACAATTCAATCCTGCACATTCCATTCGTGGGTGTGCTGCAGGTGAGTTGGGTAGCCACGACAGGGACACTCGTGGCCGTGGGCACGTGTTTATTTGCAGTGCTGCTGCTGTACCGGCGGATCACGGCGATCGGGCGGCTGTCGACGCTGCTGTGGGTGGTGGTGATCGGGACGATCGGGTGGATTATCGTGGCGGGATTGACACACTTCAACAGCACATATGCATTTGATTTCCCTCCCGGAGCGTTTACATTGTCGCGCGGTTTTTTTCACGGCCTGGGCGGGGCGATGCTGATCGGGACCTACGACTACTGGGGCTATTACAACGTTTGTTTCCTCGGCGACGAGGTGAAAGACCCGGCGCGGAACATTCCCCGGGCGCTGCTGCTATCAATTCTGCTGGTAGGCGGTCTATATATCGTAATGAATCTGAGCATATTGGCGGTGGTGCCGTGGCGGGAGATGATCGCGGCGAGCCACGGGAACAACGAATTGTACGTAGTGTCGTTGTTCATGCAGAAGATTTACGGGTCGTGGGCCGCGCGTCTCGTGACCGGGCTGGTGATGTGGACGGCGTTCGCGTCGGTGTTTTCGTTGTTGCTTGGATATTCGCGGGTGCCGTATGCGGCGGCGCTGGATGGGAATTACTTTCGCGCGTTCGGGCGCGTGCACCCGGAGTACCGGTTCCCAAATGTCTCGCTGGTAAGTCTGGGGGTCGTGGCGGCATTGTTTTGCTTTCTCAAGCTGGCGGACGTGATCGCGGCGCTGGTGGTGATCCGGATCATGCTGCAGTTCCTGGTGCAAGCGATCGGCGTAATTGTGCTGCGGGTACGGCGGCCAGATCTGCCGAGGCCATTCCGCATGTGGTTTTACCCGTTGCCTGCGCTGATTGCAGCGCTTGGGTTCAGCTACATCCTGTTCATTCGCGTGAACGCGCTGAAGGAGATTCGTTACGCAGTGGTAATTCTGGTCGTGGGTCTGGCGGTCTACATGGTACGAGCATGGCGTCAGCGTGAATGGCCATTTGGGCGTGGTGCAATAAGGGCGGAGGCGGCGAGCTAGATGGCCGAGATGGTGAAGACGCCCGCGCCCATCCCTCCGAGGATGGATGACGATGTTTCGGCGTGGGCGCCGCTGCGGGAGCCACTTTTTCGGGCGATGTGGATTGCCGCCATAATCTCTTATATCGGCACATGGATGCAGGCGGTAGGCGCCGGCTGGATGATGACGGTGATCAGCGGATCGCCGCTCATGGTCGGGCTGGTGCAGGCCGCGGTGGCGTTGCCGGTGTTCCTCGTGATCCTGCCGGCGGGCGCTTTAGCCGACATGGTAGACCGTCGGCAGTTCTTGCTAGTCACACAGGGTTGGATGGTATTGGCGTCAGGATCGCTGGGGGTCCTGACGCTTTTTCGCGTGGTGACGCCGTGGGTGCTGCTGGGGTTCACGTTTGCGCTGGGACTGGGCGCGGTGATGAACGATCCGGCATGGCAGGCGATTACGCCGGAACTGGTTCCCGGGGAGCAGCACGCGGCGGCAGTGGCGCTGAATTCCGCGGGCTTCAACGTGGCGCGCGCGGTGGGTCCTGCGCTGGGAGGAATGGTGATTGCGGCGGCGGGATCGGGAACGGCGTTTCTGCTGAATGCGCTGTCGTTCTTCGGTGTGATTCTCGTTCTTTACAAGTGGAAACGGCCGGTGCCAGAGCGAGTGGAGACAGCGGCACTATGGGACGCCGTGATGGGAGGAATTCAGTATGTGCGCCGGTCGGCACTGGTGAAGTCGGTGCTGATCCGCACGGGCGCCTTCAGTGTGGGGGCGATTGCGTTGCTGGCGCTGCTGCCGATCGTGGCGCGTCCATTTGGCGCAACGGGCTTTGGAATTCTGCTGGGAACGTTTGGTGTGGGAGCCTTGATCGGCGCGACGATTCTTCCGCGGCTGAAGCGCAGATTGTCCGTGGACGGGGTGGTGGCAGCATCGATTGTCGTTTTCGCAGCGATGACATTCGCGGCGGGGCGGGTACACACGTTTCCGTCGCTGTGCCTGGTAATGGCGACGGCGGGAGGGGCGTGGATCGGAATTCTGGCGTGCCTGAATACGGCGGCGCAGACGATGTGTCCGCCGTGGGTGCGGGCGCGCGCTCTGTCGATGTATCTGTTGGTTCTGCAGGGCGGAATGGCGATCGGCAGTACAATGTGGGGCGCCCTGGCGACGAAGATCGGATTGCCGGATACGCTGCTGTGTTCGGCGCTGGCGCTGGTGGCGGGACTGCTGACGATTCGCAAGCATCGGCTGAGTGCGCAGCACCTGGCGATGGCGCCGTCAATGGTGAGGGATTGAGGAGTGGGAGCAAGATCTTGATTTGGCGAGGGCCTATGAAAACATTGATTGCATGGATAGGGATGGTGGTGTTCGGAGCGGGTCTAACGGCATTTGGGCAGGCGATGCCCAAGCCGGAACCGCAGCGCACGGTAACACAGGTACTGGATCGCGCGCTAACAAATGTGGAAAGGGAGATCGTGCCAGCTGCGGAGGTCATGCCGGAAGACAAGTTCGACTACGCGCCCACGGATGGGGAGTTCAAGGGCGTGCGGACATATGCGCAGCAGATAAAGCACGTGGCGGCGACGAATTATGAAATCGGGGCGGCCATGCTTCAGGTAAAGTCGCCGGTTGAGATCGGAGACGATGAGGCGGGTCCCGCGTCGATCAAGACGAAAGCGGAAATCATCCAGTTCTTGAAGGATTCGTTTGCTTATTTGCACAAGGCCGTGGCGACAATCACACCGCAGAATCAAGTGGAATCGTTGAAGAGTCCTTGGGGCCAGAGCACGGTAACGCGGTTGGGCTTGACGACGCTGATCGTAGGGCACTGCTTCGATCATTATGGGCAGATGGTGGTCTACTTGCGGCACAACGGGATTGTGCCTCCAGCCAGTAAGATGTGAAGTGAAGCCGCCTGAGTGGGCTCGGGATGGGTTGCCTTCCATTTTCGGCGGTACCGCTTTCATCACTAGCACAGCTGTGCTATTTACGATCCCTCCTTCTGACACTAATCTCCAGTTTTCCCCCAATCGAAGGCAAAGGTACCTGACACGACCCGGTAGCTTTCCTGAGAAATTTGAAGCCAGCGCGAACTTGCGTGGCACGAAAGGTTGGGAATCAGTATGAAGGCGAAAACGAGTCTTGAGTTGGCGGAAGAGAACCGGCGGCGAGAAGTGGAACACGAAATTCTGAGTTACTTTCTTGCGGTGGAGTCGTACCCGGCGCGGGTTGCGCGGGAACCGCAGGTGAGTTTCGAGACACATTGCTGGACTGTGTATGCCGAACTGGAGACCGGGTACGCGAACTAGCTGCGCGTCCCGAGTACCGAGTTGCGAGCACTGAATCACGAGCCGTCGGTTTTCGGCGAATCGTGTTTCGCGTTCGGGCGGCACCAGAGTGGAAGAGCGCGGGGATAAGCCTCAACGCTGAGCGCTTGCTGCTGCGCCTTTCGCGGCGATTTTGGTAAAGATTAGTTCAGCGTTTAGATTTTTATGAGCTACATGCGCTGCCACACGGGCGGCGATTTTTTTTGCGGCAATCTTCCGGCGGGGATCCAGAAAAATGAGGACCGAAGGACCGGCGCCACTCAGGGCGGCGCCGAGGATGCCGTCTGTACCAGCGAGTTGTTGAATCGCGGGCAGCAGAGGGCAGAGCGCGGCGCGGTAGGGCTGGTGGATGCGATCGTCGAGCGCGGATCGGAGAAAGTCTGGTTTTCCCTGCGCGAAGGCGGCGAGCAAGAGCATGGAGTTCTGGATATTGGTGACGGCGTCGGCACGCGAGTATTGCGTCGGGAGTACGCGACGAGCTTCTTCGGTGGAGAGCGGGTCGGGAGGAATGGCGAGCAACAGGGGCCAGTTCCCTTTGGGCTGGAAGCGGGCGACCTGCGCTTCAGCTTCTCCGGACATGCGGGCGACGGTGAGTCCGCCCATCCAGCAGGCGGAGGCGTTGTCGGGATGGTGCTCGCGGCGGGAAGCCTCGCCGACGATCTGTGAGTCCGTCCAGCGGAGTCTGCCGTAGTGGTTGGCGAGCACGATGCCGGCAAGGCGGGCGGCTGCGGATGATCCGCAGCCTTTGCCGATGGGAATGTCGTTGTGAATTTTGAGGGCAAGCGGCTCCGGCGATTGGCTGTTCGCGCGCATGACCTCGCGGTAGGTGGTGAGGATGAGGTGGTTCTCGACCGCGCCGCAGATGGCAGAGTCGCGGCCGGTGGCGACGATGGAGTCCGTGGCAGCGGGACGTGCTTCGAGTTTCAAATTGATGTCAAAGGCGAGCGCGGCGGCGTCGAAAGCCGGGCCGAGGTTGGCGGAGGTCGCAGGAAGCGTGATGCGGAAGGTGGGGTGCGATTTAGTTTTCGGCATGCGAGTTCAGGGCAAATGCTGAAAGCCGGAGAAAAGCTTTTAACCGCAAAGGACGCAAAGAAGGGCCGCAAAGGTCGCAAAGAAAACCAGATTCGCGGAGCCCGAGAAAAGTCAGACTTTGGCCTTCACTGGTCATTCTTTGCCTTCGAACTGGTCGAGCGTTTTCAGGACGGCGTCGACGTCGGCGTCGAGGACCAGCGGGGCGCGTTGCTGAGCCGCGAGGGCGGGCGCGTCTTTTTCGTGCGCGGTGCCATTGAAGAGGTCGCCGCGATGAAATTTCAACGTAAACTCGGGATCTTTCAGGATGTGCCCGGTAAGGATCAGGACAATGGACTCATATGGCTGCACGAATCCTTGCTGGACCAATTTCTTCAGGCCGGCGAGAGTGACGGCGGAAGCGGGCTCGCAGCCGATGCCGTCGGAACCAATCTCTGCTTTCGCGCGGGCGATTTCGACTTCGCTGACCTGTTCCACGGTTCCACCGGTCGCCTGAAGCACGCGCAGGGCTTTTTTCCAGGATGCGGGGTTGCCGATGCGGATCGCGGTGGCCAGGGTGTCGGCTTGCGTGGGCACGAGTTTTTCCCCGCCGTATTCCCGAATGCTGCGAAAGAACGGATTTGCGCCTTCGGCCTGAATGACGGAGAGCTTGGGCAAGCGAGAGATGAGGCCGAGATCTTTCATCTCGAGCAGCGCTTTGCCGAGTGCGGAGGAGTTTCCCAGATTTCCGCCGGGGACGATGATGTGGTCGGGGGGCTCCCAATTGAGTTGCTCGAGGAGTTCGATGGCGGCGGTCTTCTGGCCTTCGAGCCGGTATGGATTGACGGAGTTGAGCAGGTAGATGGGCTTGCGACGCACGAGTTCGTTCAGGACCTTGACGCATCCGTCGAAGTCGGTGCGGATCTGGCAGGTGACGGCGCCGTAGTCGAGCGATTGCGAGAGCTTGCCCCAGGAAATTTTGCCTTCGGGGATAAGGACAAGGCTGCGCATGCCGCCGCGGGCAGCGTAGGCGGCCATGGACGCGGACGTGTTCCCAGTCGACGCGCAGGCGACCCAGCGGAATCCTTCCTGGCGCGCGAAGGATGCGGCGGTAGTCATGCCGGTGTCTTTGAAAGAGGCGGTCGGGTTCATGCCTTGATGTTTGGCCTGGAGTGCGTTCACACCTGCCGCACGAGCACAACGAGGAAGGTCATAGAGCGGAGTATTGCCTTCCTTCAGCGTGATCGGGTCGTGGCCGGGCTTGAGGGCGGGCAGAAGTTCGCGGAAGCGCCAGACGCCGCTGATATCGGCGGGGGCGAAAGAGGAGCGGCGGTCACGCCAGAGTTGCTTGAGTATTTGGACATCGACGCCAGCCGCTTTCTGACCTTGCGGCGTCTGCCAACCGGGGTAGAAGACTTCGAAGAGGTCTCCGCAATTTGGGCAGCGAAAGTCTTGATCCGCGTGGTCGGCGATGTTGCCGCAGTTGATGCAGCGCAGGCGGGAGACGGCAGTTGTGGTGGCATCGGGCGCGGTTGGATTCATTGATGGCGGTTGCGGCTGCGTTTGGCCGTTCGTGGTCCGTGTCGCAGTTCAGAATAACGGAGAGGCACGGATTTCCAAAGTGTGTCAAATCTACCCGAAATAAAAAGTGCTTGAGGATGGGGCGCACGCGGCATTCCCCGGTAGAAAAGCCCGCTTAGGTTCTGGCCGATTATGACAGGCAAGGGGTCCTTCGACTCGTTCGGCTGACGCCTCACGTCGCTCAAGATGACATTAGTTTGACCCCGGCATTCAAGCAGCGGAGCTTCGCTCCGCCGGACAGTCGAGGCGGGCTGTCCCCACGTGACGAGGCAAGATGCCCATTCGACAAGCTCAGGGCAGGCTCTCGAACGGCCGGCAGGATGCCGGCGCTACATCATTAGTCACTTCGCGGCGCGCAGGTATTGGTCGGTCTTGTTGATCCAGTCGGCGCGCGGAGGGTTGAAGATGTCGAGGTCGACGGTGTCTTCGAGCGCCTCGGCTTTGTGCGGCATGTTGCGCGGGATGGTGAGCACCTCTCCGGCGCGGACGACGATTTCCTTGCCATCGATCCAGAACTTCAGAGCGCCCTCCAGGATATAGGTGAGTTGCTCGTTGTAGTGGCTGTGGAGGGGGACGATGCAACCCTTCTTCAGGAGGACGCGGGCGACCATGACGTCCTCGCCGACGACGAACTGACGCTGCAGAAGTGGGTTGAGATCTTCGAGGGGGACCGTGGTCCAGGGAATGTAGCGCAGTTCGGCTTTCCCCGATTTCCTGGCGACGGTCATGCGGAGCGCAGTTTTGGATGCGGAGGAGGCTTTCCTTGCGACTCGCTTCCTGGAAGCTTTCTTCTTGGCGGGTTTCGTTTTGGTTTGCGGCATCGGAAGACCTTTCTGTGATAGCGACTCGCGGCGTTCACTGCGACAGCGGCTCGACTCCTAACGGCGAAAAGATTTTAACCGCAACGGACGAAAAAAGGTCCGCGCAGTATGCGAAGAAGAGCTTTTAACCGCAAAGATCGCAAAGAAAAGCCGCAAAGGACGCAAAGAAAAACAGTCCCGAGTTGCCAGTCCAGGGTCCCGGGCAAAACCGCAGAGAAGTGCCGAGACTCTCGAGAAAGAACTAACGCGACGCATTTAACTGCAAAGAGCGCAAAGAAAAAACGCAAAGAGAGAAAAGAAAAGG
>Ga0210386_10001249_pt1 | contig 22874 bp, 31 predicted proteins | sample IncBWH32OmetaG_FD_160091 | JGI IMG/M metagenome (GOLD analysis project Ga0210386, IMG submission 160091) | Forest soil microbial communities from Barre Woods Harvard Forest LTER site, Petersham, Massachusetts, United States - Inc-BW-H-32-O ...
TGTAATGCTTGCAACCTAGACAGCTTCAAATACCCAAAGGCTTTTTCATTTTTGGCACACGTTATCGGTGATTCCTATCGGCCCAGACCAAGGGTTAGAGAAGCAAGTCAACAAAAGACACTTGCAGGTAGGGATGAACGGCACCCCAAACTTTCGCCCGATTCTGGGACTTTCGTTTGGAAGATGATCGTGCAGAAGGTTAATTTAACGGTCGTTGTTCGATTTTACCAAAAACGGGTAGAAAGGCTTTGCTTTACCTAAACCTGGTTTTAATCAAATCATGGGAAGCCTATCGGCTTGAATCCTTCACCGCAAAGACGCGGTTCGGATTCTAGAGGCTTATTTGAAGACTTGTAAATTTACTTCTCAAGTCAACCCATCAACAGCCAGACGTTAACCGTTGGCAATCTCTCTGTCTAGGAGTGTTCTTGGAACGGAAACAAACCGTAGCGCAACAAATGGTGGATTGGTATTACCAGACGTTGAGATCAAAGCATTACAGGCCAATGGAAGCTTGGGGAAGGGATATGACTCACGCTAATAGATTTTTGGCATCTGGTAGAAATTTTGAAGAGTTTAAAATACTGGTCGAAAGGGCTTTAGTTGGACCAAAAGATCTTCAGTGGGCGGTTTGCGCTGGGCTTCATGTCTTCATGTCAAAGCTTCCTCAAATCGAACTCTTGGATTCGGCTCCCTGGGAACCCTCTCTCGAAGAACGAGCGGCGAATATCCGATTGGTTGAAAAGGTTATTGAGTCTGTTTCAAAAAGTTTGGAGATTAACAACGAAAGGCGAAAACAATGGGTGAGGGATCAACAGGGCAAGTGGATCAGACAGCCAAGCAGTTAGCTTGTAACCATGTTCTCGCGCCGTTCCCTCTGGGGTGGGTGTGCATCTTTTGCCAGTGGGTAAAGGAATTGTGAAATACCCAAATGCCACTAAGTACTGTCCGTTTGGTTGCTGTTTAGGAATAGCCGATCCTAAACACACCGATTGTGAAGCGAGGTCAAAGAAAATTGCTGAATGGGAAGAGAAAAACAAGAGTGACGGCGTTGGGTATCGTAGTCTCTGGACTACGGACGAAGAGCAGGGCAGGTTGGATAATGAAGGTAGATTGAGTCTAAGGAGATTAAAATGATCATAGTGTTATCGAAAAATCCAAGTGATTACGTTCGACGCCATTGTCTTAACCGGCAACGTACTAAAGAACTAAGCAGCGATTATGAACCCAATACCATTATAAAATTTATCAAAGATCAAATTAAGTCAGGCCAGAAGCCATTGGATATTTTCGTTGAAGAGGATTTTGAAAAGCGCCGCAGTTTAGCCATTGTGGTGCCTTGGATGAAATCCGAAGGTATCGAATTCAAGATGCTAAAAGAAAAACCTAGATTAGAATATCCATTTTGGGATGCTATTACAATAGGGATAGAGAGAGCGTCTGAAGCGCATCCGCGTGCTACTCAGAGGTTAGATGGTGTTGAAGAGAATCCACGCTATATTGTTTGGCCACCAACACAATATAGTAATATTGAACCTAGTGGCTTTGGAGATCAAATTAGCGCGGCACCGCCAAATACAACTAGTATAGATAATCCTTATTGGCAAGTGGCCCGGAATCAAGCTGAAAATAGTATTTATGTTCAGGAAAATATAATTCGTCATGAACGCGAATACGCTGCGGAATTAGAGAGGATGAATAGACTTCTTAATGCCCGTGACCGTAGAGAGACGGGGAATGCTGCCATATATTTACCTTCGAGCGTTTCTAACAACATTACCTCTATTTTTGACGAGCTTTAACGTTGAGCCTCATCATTAAATGTTCCAACAAAGATTGTGTTCAAAAAGAACTATGTCTTCGTTGGACGATCAAGCGAGAAGACGGTCAAGAAACTAGGAGTTGGAAACCTGCCCGCGATTTAAGCGTCTGTAATGGGTTTGTTAGCAACTACAAGCGGACTGAAGAAGGTATATTGGCCCGGGCTATGAAAGACTCTATGGGGATAGATCTATGATTAAAATTTTGCCAGAAACCATTGGAGGTATTGATGTTAGTCATTGGAACGCGCCGTATGATTGGTCAAAAGTCGCATCGGAAGGTGTTCAATTCGCGATCTGTAAAGCTTCTCAAGGCGAATCCGAGGTTGACCCATCTTTTCAGGTTAATGTTCAGCGGGCCAAGGCGGCGGGATTACTGGTTGGCGCTTATCATTTCTTTGACCCATTACAAGATTCCTTGGTTCAAGCACAAAGCTTTACGGACCAAATAAAAGCATGTAACCAACCTGTGTTAATAGCTTTAGATGCCGAGGGCGATTGGAGTGAGTTGGCTAATGATGTGATCATTTCCAAGCTAACTACATGGCTTGATTACGTCCAAACAGAACTGAATGGCCCTGTTTTCCTATACGTTAGCCATTTATTCATAACTTCTTACCTCTTGCCAGACTTCCCGTTTGAGAAGTACAAACTTTGGCTAGTGAATCACTACGGAGATTTTGGCACTAATCCCAAGGCCGATATGATCCAAATGCCAACCCAGAACGTGCCTGGGGTATGGGGGCAAGTCGATATAGACCTGTTTCAAGGCTCATTAGCCGATCTTCAGGCTTTACAGGCAAAAGCAGTCTAGGCTATACTCCTGAAAAAGGAGATAACCATGCCAGAACCGACTCAAGTACCAGCCCAAGTACCTCAAACTAATTTCTTGTCTAGGGCTATTGTTGCTGTTAATTCATTCCTGGTGGCTAACCCCGTCATCAAGAACCTTTTGGGCGGCGTTCTCCACGCTGGCACCATCGGCGCGGTGGCTTATATCGCTACCATGTTCTCCCCGGCCAACGTTGGTGTCATCACCGCAACTGGGATTTTAGGGGCTTTCGGTGCGGCGGTTAAAGCTTATGCCCAGCATCAAGCGGATCTCTATCAGCAAGCCCAAAATACGGTGGTGGCCAAATGATTGGTATCGTCTTTAACGGCGGCGGTTCTCGTATTGCGGCTCACGCTGGTTACACTATCGGTCCTTTAGCCAATGTCAAATATGACCAACTCTTTGGCGTTTCGGCGGGCTCTATCTGGGCATCTGTTCTTGGTTTCCGTGGTCCGCAAGTGGGTTTGCAAGTTTTGGCTGAAATCACAAGCACTGATCAAATCTTTGTGAAGAAGGATGATATCGCTTTGATAGGCGACTTAGCCCTTCGCCGTTATCCAGGGGTTCCTTACGGCTATGGTCCCCTTCGTAAATTGATCCAGAAGTACATTGTTGGCCGCCCGTCTGTCCCTGTCACCATCTCGCGGGTTCATATCAACACCGGGTATCACCAGCACATTACCGCGAACCCCGATGGCACGTTTGAAACCGATAACGATGCCTTGGGTAAAGTTGAAACCATTGAAGACTTCCAAGACGCTATCGTTTGCTCTTGCATCATCTACCCAATGGTAGATGGGTTTATCGCCAAGAACGGCATAGATGGTTATGCAGATGGTGGGTATCGAGAAGCTGGCCCAGTCAAGATCGCTATGGAAAATGGTTGTACAGAGCTTCATATCTGTCTGACGGGTATGTTCTCCCAGGACTCTGGGGCTAACGGCCAAGACGGCTCGATCATTGGTGGAACGACGAACTTGTTCCTGGCAATGGCTAACGAGAATCTCTTGAATGATGTGGATGAAGTCATTGAGAACCAGAACGTGACCAGCTTCTTCTACATGGGCACTTATCAGGGCGATTCCAACGTGTTTGACCAGGTTGATATCCAGGCCAACATTAAAACCGCCTCTCAGGTCCAACCCGTCTTGAGAAACAACCTCAAGATCATTGATTAACTAACTTCCGACTCTCGCGTCTAGGGACTGACTCCCCCTAGGCGCTTTTTATTGTCTAAACGAGATGATTGTGGTATAAGTTATTCCGAAGTCGAAATCAAACAAAGAGGCTCTAATGTCCGAGAAAGAGAAGTTCAGTGAAAAAGTGTTCATCAAAGAAGGCCCAACCCCAACCCAAGGCCCCAAGGCCCTGTATTACAAAGTCAAAAGCGATAAAGGGCTTGTCTTTAATATCGGCAAAGACACCTATGACGCCTATGGACCGCTACTCCCAGGTTCAACCTATTTCATGGAAGGGAATATCGCGCCTCCCAAGCCGGGATCGGGATACACGCACGGATCGCGGTGGGTTGATAGTGTATTTCTAGAAAATCCTTCAGAGGCTAGTGTTCCACATGGAACAATGCCTATCCCGACAAACAGGGCCATTTCACCTATGCCTCAAAAAGATTCAACTCCTTCTAATGTCCGTACTAAGTTCGAGGGTTTCCGTTGTGGTATGGCGGTCGAATTTGGGGCTCAAGCAGCACTATTTAAGGGGCTTAATCCCGAAAATGATGACTTCTACCAATATGCTACCAAGGTAGGCATTAAGTTTCTTGATTATAGCGCCCGCTTCGATTCCACCCATAAAGAGGTGGACTTTTGACGAAATCAGAACTTGATTACGTCTATAAGTGCATCCATTTAAGCGAGAACCACCTCTTTTCGATCCTCGGCGAATCCTTTGCCGATGAGAGCGGTAAGATCAATGAAAAACTGGAAAGAGCCGTCCGTGAAGCTTGGGGAGCCTGTGCTAACGCCCGGGAGGAATATCACAATTGGGAGAGCGTAAAGAGTGGAACTAACAGAGATATTGGCCTATCGGTTCAACAGCCCATCCGTAGACAGGGACTACCAGGATAAAATCCCCAAGATGTACGAATTGATGACGGGCGAAATGCGCTCTGTGGCAATTGCCCCTCTAGAAGACAACGAATCCCACCTCAAAGAGCGTTTGAGGAAGTATTCGGAGTATTTGAATCGGTTAGCCTTTATTCGCAATGAATGCGAGACCTTCAACCAGATCGCCTATACCAAGGAACTGGTTCAGTTTGAGGCAGAGGGCAAAAAGACCACTACGGCCAAGGAATGCGCCCTATCTGAGGCGTCTGGGCCTAATTATATGGCCTCTCTTGCCCGTTACCTGTCCGAGAGTCTTAAAGAGGGCAAATCGTCCATCCAGAGCCTCCTAAGCGCAGAAAAGGCGGCAAGGTGGGCTGGCAACCCATGAACTACATATCCAAGGGTATGAAACCTAAGCTGGCCCTATATAAGGTGGTCAGGGATGCCGTTATTGAAGCAAACGTGCGTTTCTATAACGCTTTCTTGCCTATTTGCGAGAAGTGCAAAGTTCCCATCCGAAACGTCAAGGATGTGGAGGTTGATCACATTTTTGGGCATTACACAGCGGATAGGTTTGCCCTATGCGGGTTCCTTTCCCCGCGCAATATGCAGGTTCTTCATCCTTGGTGCCATTCTGGCAAAACCGATACAAAGAAGTCGGGCGAAGAGAGTGATTTTAGAAAACCGGAAATGAAGATCATCTTAGACCAGTTGGAACTAGAGATCGTAGGCGCTTTTGAGATCCCCCTGTTGTACCGGGGACAGTGGCATCCTAGTAGCTATAAGGAAGCCTGGAAGAGGGTATTTAAGCGAAATCCCAAGGAGAAACACTGTGGCTAAGTTAACCGACGAAGAGAAGCGTAAAAAGGGCCGCGAAGCTGCCCAAAAACGCAGGGAAGAGAGCCGGGAAGATTATAACCAATATCACCGTAATTACCGAGCTAAGAACACTAAGAAGATCTTAAAGATCCAGATCAAGAGTCTTCAGAAGCGTTACGAGAGTCTTGACTGATAAGAGCCTCTAGGAATGGGACGTATTCCATCTTGGCGATCTGTTGAGTAGAGAATCGCAATATACGCCAACCCATCGAGGTCGCGGTGTTATATTTCTCTATGTCTTTTAGAAAACCAATCCCACGAGTATGACGCCCACCTGTCCAAATCCCACCTTCTTGTTCTATGGCAATCTTCAAGGTGGGGTTTGCAAAATCGAAGCGCCACTTACGGGTTGGATGAAACTTAAACTCAGTTTCCCACTTAGCTAATGAAACAATGGACGAAGAGGTCATTTGACGTGTTTAACGAAATCGATCTGCCAAGGGGCTGTCCATCCGTTCATTGTAAGAACGAACCAGCACATAGCCGCTACTAAAGCCACTATAAGGGCACTTACAGTCCATTTTCCTACCAAAGCGTATTTATCGTCAGCCCATTCTTTAATGGCTTCTTTAGCCGCTTCTTTGAAGAGTAGTTTTGCTTCTTTTTCGGGCAAGTTCATTATTGGTAATACTGTTTTACAATGATGATGCCAGAAGCACCACCACCGCCTGCATTACCACCACCGCCTGCTGTACCACCTGCTGTGGCTGCCGGGACATTGTAAACAAAAGAAGAAGGAATTGACGATGTGACCCAAGCGTCAATATAAGCTCCCGCCCCACCGCCACCAGACGATCCACCGCCAGCCAATCCGCCAGCACCACCGCCACCAGAACCAGTATTTGCTATAGCTGTTAACCCGGCAGATGCAGTTCCGCCACCGGGAGCACCTCCGCCCAGAACAGAATCGCCACCAGCACCACCTGTACTATTAACAAGATTATCTCCTGGTTGGCCCGAAGCTCCGGCAAAAGTAACGGCAGAAGTCCATCCAGATCCCAAAGTTGGGGTTCCGCCAGCACCACCACTACCTCCAGCTATACCGCCTGTACAAGTTAAAGTCCCAAAAGTAACAGAGCCGCCGTTCGTACCACCACCAGGACTCGTTCCAGCTCCAGCACCCGAACCACCAGCAGCAACGCATATAGCTTCGAGATAAAACGGATGACCCGTTACGTTAAAAGTGCCTGAGCCTGATTGCAAGATGGTAATGATCGGAACATTAAGTGTTATTGTAGTGGGCGTCATCGTAACAGACGGTGTATTAGTAGCCGTACTAGTAGCCGTATTTGTGGCTGTTTGAGTACTGGTCGAAGTTTGGGTATAAGTCTTAGTGGAAGTAGATGTGGCAGTGTTAGTAGAGGTAGAAGTAGAAGTGGCCGTCGAAGTAGAGGTATTGCCAGCGGTCGAAGTAGAGGTAGAGGTAGAGGTAGAAGTAGAAGTGCTCGTAGAAGAAGAAGTAGAGCTTTGAGTTGGAGTATTAGTGAAAGTGTTGACCGATGTACCCGTTGGGGTATTAGTGGCCGTTGAAGTGGAAGTATTGGTAGCGGTTGATGTTGAAGTGGATGTGTTAGTAGGGGTCGGAGTCGCGGTACTAGCTATATACGTGAATCCCAAAGAATTTGAATTGTTGATTCCAACAATCGCGTACACGGGAACAATACCAGCATTCATTCCAACTGGAGAAGTGACGGTAATAGCAGTAGACGAAGATCCTGTCACGACACCTTGGGAACCTCCAAAATAAACAACTGGATTAGGCGAAAGATTAGTCCCGGTTAGTGTGACAGCGGTACCACCAGATTGAGGTCCTGTAGCTGGGTTAATATTTGTTAGATTAGGGGCACTTTGACCAAAAACCCAAGAAGTTAGAAGTATTGAAAATAGAAAAACTGGAATCTTTATCATTTTTTTCTCCAATTAGTATGCTTGATTTTAGCCTATCTTCACAAAACTTATCAATCCAAATGTATTGGCTTGTCCAGATCCATTTGTCCCAGGCCCCAGATCACCAATTCCAGCAGTGCTTGTTGAATAATATTGGAATGCAATTACCTTTCCTGCCGGAATAGTAAAAGTGCCATAGTTTAATTCAGTAAATACCCAAAATGTTTGGCTGGGGGCGGCATTTAAAGATCCAGTCAAAATCGTCGTAGAATCAGTAATATTAAATAATCTACACGTAAAATTCCCTGTTCCGCCTTGTTCTAGCCATCCTCTTTCCAAATAATAAGTCCCGGCAGGCAATATCCAAGTATTTGACGAAATGGCAGCTATAGATAGATCATTTTGAAGAATTGTGTTTATTGGATAAGTAGTAAACGCTCCCGTTGTTGCCGTTCCGCCAGCCGTTCCAGCAGGTTGTTGGTATGCAAGAATTACTCTTTTATTTCCTAAAAATTTACCCAAAGTCAATTGATTGATGAACTTCTTTAAACGGTATTGATTCCATCCATCTTTTCCGATGAAATTATCAACATTCGAGAAGTCAAACCAGATCACTTGGGCATCCTTGATTCGGCTATCCGCTTCATATGTTCTTTGGGGTTAACCTTCAATGGAAGTTTCATACCCTTACTTGCTTTATCGAATTCAGCGGTAGGAAATCCTGCCTTCTTAGCTGATTCAGTATGAGCCCAGCGCTCTTGTTTTTGAGATTCATAAGGCATTATTGCCCTCCAGAAAGAAGTTGTTTTAACTTTTCGCCTTCAGCTTTTTCTTGTTTAACGGAAAGCAATTCATTCATATAAGCGGCCTTTGCACCGGCCTTATCTCCAGATTGATATTTCCGTTGAGCTTCCTTGGCGAAGTAGCGTGGCATGTTCTTAACACCCAACTCATGAGTTCCTTTGAAGTTAAGAAGATCTTCCATTGTTGAATAGTTTTTTTCCAATTGAGGGTCGGCTTCATGAAGGCTAAGGCCGCCGCTGTATCGAAGTAGTTTTTCAATAGGCCCAGTTTTATCATCGGTCATGGCTTGCATTGGGTCATTGAGCGCCCGCAATTGAGAAAGCGGGTATTGCATGGCTAACTTAGGCATTACAACATTCCCGAAATTAGCCATTTGACCCGGTATCTTTTCAATTTTCTGGCCTGCATTCAGGTTGTAATTAGCGGCCATTTCAACGGGAGTTCTGACAAAAGCGTTAACCATTCCGCCCAATGTTTTTAGAGTTGATTTACCTATATTGATTGGGTTTAAAACGTCAGAAACTGTTCTCCCTGTCCCGGTATATCGGTTTACGTCATTAGCTGGCCAGAGACCGTTAAGATGAAGGTATTCATTCTCTGGAAGGTTAGTGCCAATAGTTTTGTTCAGAAGATTACCAATCCCGATTGGAGTTCCTTCGGCTTTATTACCTGACCAATACTTGCGTTGGTCTTGTATATCTTGGCTGTTCTCGTTTTGAAGTTTGATAGGCAGTCCAGAACGACCAGGAGCCTTCAACCATTGTTTGGTCATGTTCTCAATGTTCTTGCGCTGGAACGTGTAAAACGGGACAAGTTGTTTAGCCTTCTGGTCTAATTCGCCCAGATCGCTATAATCGTACAAAGCTTTACGAACGGCTTTGGCACCAGCAAAAGGTTCATAACCTTGCCGAAGAGTCTCGACGAATGTACCTAAACGAGAAGCGTCTTCAGCAAAGTTGTGAGCCTTCCACATATTATCTACAACGTGCTTTTGCAAACCTTTAGAACCAAGATAGGTTTCTTCCTGGTCAACCGTCTTGGGCACTTCCATCTTGAACTGACCCATGCCATAGGCGCGGTTCTCTTTGGCAAGGTTGAAGACTTGACGATCTGTTAAAGGGCCTAATTTCGGAGAGTTAACAATGACTTTATCGGTGAACTTTCCGTCGCGGACAGCTTTAGCCAACGAAAGACCAGAGGCTTGTGATTGTGGGTGCCACAGGTCATTGATATAGGCCAAAGCGTTGTTACCAGCATAGATACGACCAACGGACGCGGGAAACAGACCGAAGAAGCTCTTCTTAGTGAAGTTGTTGAAGTTAGACACCAATCCCTGAGCTTCTCTGGCCCAAGGCGAAGAACTGCCCATGTTCTTCATCTTTTCTAGCGACTTAGCGATCTCAGGAGGGAAAGAAAGCGTTCCGTCTTTGCTCAGTTCTTTAGAAACAGGGGCTTCTACTAAATCACCAGGTTTGATCTCTTTGGAACGGTACTTTTCTAACAAGGCGTCTTTAGGAACACCATAGGTCTTAGCAACGTGGGTCATAAAGTCTTTTTCGTTAGTGACCTTAGCGTTCTCTAGATAACGTTGTGCATGAACCCGCGCCACGTTATCATCAAACACCTTACCCTTGAATTCGTCTAGTTGAGGAATGTTGCCAAGTCCTCTCACCTTACTTAACTTTCCAGCTTGAGCCATGTTATTGATCTCGTTGATCGTGTACTTGCCCAACGTATCACCACGGCTTTTCTTGGCGTCATTGATCGCTTTTTCGATAGCCTGACGTTGAGAAAGTTCGATTTTAGGGTATAGCGTTTTCATCAAGTCTTGAAATTCAGGAGTGGAATTATGTTCCATGTAGTAGTCGCGGGTCTTCCCGCCTTCAGAACCAGCGAACTTCTCGAAATTGCCAATGTACTTATCGGCCAACGCTTTCATTTCAGGAGGCAACATTGTGGCGGCGGCCTTTTGAACCATGAATGGAGCATTCTCTAATTGCCCCTTTAGTGTCTGAGATCCAGACGGCTCTATGTATTCAAGAATTCGTTTGTTCAATTCATCAGGCGTGATATTCATTTTTTTAGCCGTGGCTATGATAGCCTTATTGTCATCCTCTTCCATTTTGATGGCGTCGATAGTGCTGGCGTTATTCGGGCTCGTCAGCATCTGCTCTTTGGCGTTATCGTAAGGAACGTTACCAGTTTTGGTCGAAATGCCTTCCAAAAGCGTCTTGATCGGCTTACCAACAAGCGGCGCTTTAGTGATGCCTTTACCAGCCAGCTCTAGGCCATGACCAGCGATTTTGTTCACGGCAGAAGGCAATAAAGACTGACCGCCATAACTGGCAAGAGTTCGTTCTCCATTCTGAAGACCTTTGGCAAAGCTTCCTGCCTCGTTTCCAGATTTGAGAGCAATATCACCAGCCTTTGTTACCCCTCCAAGGCCAGAGTGCATCAACGGGTCTAATTTAAAGTCGCCAAGCATCCCAAGATCGTTTTGCATGATTCTGGCAACGCGGTTCATGGGAGAGTTAATTGGCTGGCCAGTGTATCTTTCCAACATATCGTTGAAAGCCTTTGAGTGTGTTACGTCTTGCCAGCTAACACTATTTGGCGTATCAACCATTTGACCTAAGTTGTCGGAAGCACCTTTCCCGTTCAGGAGATTAGAAATGGCCCCGGACATGAACCTATTGCCCTTTTCAAGGTACTGGTTGAAGAGTTTGCTGATGAGTGGTTCAACTGCGTTATAGGTACCTTTAATGGCTGGAGTGATAATAGGTTCAGCATCTCCGGCAACCGTTTTATAGACAGATTTTGCAATCTTAGCACCACGATTTAATCCCATACCAGCATACTTCTGTAGCTGGACGCCTGGATCTAACGGATCAGGAATAGAATTAAAATCGAGATCTGGCATTACATATTACCGCCAATTTGAAAAGTGCCTCCAAAGTCAGGCGTGGGAGCAGGCGTTGGAGCTGTTACAGGTTTTGTATTGATCGGAGCACCACTTGGTGCCTTAACCTTTGGCTTATAAATCCCGACATTTTCTTTTTGAAGACCAGTTTTTAAAGCAGCGCCCATCTCAGCTTCATCATCGGCATCCGGCGTGCGAGACCACATTTCTTCCGCCTCTTCATGCGATATCTTTGGAACACCAGTTACATCCTTTGAATCTTCAACCATCTTATTGACAGTTGTTTCATGCTTTTGCTGCATGAGCGCAAATTGCTTTTGGAGATCCTTCAGCGGTTGATTAGCGTATCCTCCCCCGCTTCGAGGACGATATTCCATCTGTTTATAATGGGCTTTCATGGCTTCAAGTTGGGCTTGTTTAATGGCATCTTGGCGAAACTGATTGCCAACATCCAAAAGAACTGAATCTAGGTGATTAAAACCCGCTACGTTATCTGCCATTATTCAATTCCTCCCTGTAACAGAGCCATCATTAAAGCGTTGTTTTTTGCATTCCCAGATTGGTCTGCTGAATTGATAATATTCCTCGCCGTGTTCCCAGCAGAAGCTCCCAGCCCAAGGAAGTCTAAAAGACCGGGTTGCTGTTGTTGTTGCTTCCAGTCCTGTTCTTCCTGCGCTAATTGATCTTGGAGCGATTGAAGCCCAGTATTAGCCATTCTAGAATTGGCCATAGCGTTTTGATACCCAAGTTGAGACTGTCCGCCATTAGAGATGATGTCCGTCATTGGATTTGGCGTATTATTTCCTAAATCCCCTGATTGCAGAAGATTTTGAAGATTGCCCGTCATAGCCCCAAGGTTGACTTGGTTTTGACCAGGCGCTTGACCAACTGTGTAATTACCAAATGGATTGTTTGTCATGGTGGCCATATCTATCTCCTAGACTAATAGTTTAGATACAAAAGGAATGGCAGCGGCCCCCAGCCCAAAAATATCCGTCAATCCGGCCTGAGAATTTGATTTTTGGGTTGAGAAGTTATTCAAAGCATTTTGAAACTGGTTCTGATCCATCAAAAAGTTTTGATTAGAGTTTTGTAGACCACTTAATTCATTTTGAAGTCCAAGTCCCTGATCATTCTGGGCGTTCTGAAGATTATTAGATAAATTGGCCATATCAGCCGTTCCTTCGCCACCATTCAAATATGACTGTAACAATCCGCGTTGATTAAGTTCACCAAGTAATTGGTTTTGAGCAATAGCCGCTTGCTGAAGATACCCGGCATTATTAGCGTTAGTAGTATTAGTCGCATCATAACCAGCCACGTTAGCGTTTTCAGTATTGGCTAGTTGGTTAGTTTGATTATTAAGCCATTGATAAGTAGCCCCTGAACCACTACCGTTTCCATAGCCTTCGCCAGTATCCGACGCCAAAACATTCAGATCGTTTAGGATGCCATTGTCTTGTTGTTGATTTTGAATACCACCACCGTACATTTTAGCCAAACCTTGCAACTGCCCTAGACCTTCTCCGGCATTGAATAGAGAACTAAAACTATTCGGAGACGAGAATTGATTACCACCACCGTAGTAATTATCGGCCAAATCATGGTAAGCCTGATCCACTGCTTGTTCTGTGTCATATTGACCAGTGATATCGGTTGGCGTGAAGGTTTGAGGTTGATACCAAGTGGGTTGAGTTAACCCATTTACGCCAGTTCCTTGAAAGATATTAGTCGGAAGACCGGTAATTGGATCTGGCAAGTTCGCATTTCCATAGTTAATTCCACCATTGAATGTCCCGTTTGCAGTGGGAGTGGGAGCGCCAGCCATTAGATTACCTCCGCTTCGGTATATGAAATCGCATAACCCGAATAAACGATTGAGTTGTAAAAATTGCTCTGCGTATTAGCCGAATCAATTTCTACAGAGAAAGCGTGACCCTGACAACCTGGGCCTATATTCAACTCAACGTATGGAGTACTACCGACCTGCGGAATCGTAAATGTAGTGGTATAAGCAACAGTGCCACCGACAAAATCAGTATAAAACTTTAACGTTCCTATGGCCGAACTGAGATTGGACGTTATGAACAACCTGATCTGGGCCGGGTCTTTCTGGATAAAAGGCATTCCCAAATTGTTCCAAGAGGATTGTACCAAAAAGTTCTGGTTGTAAGAAGTGGGAAAAAGCCCATTGGTTTGAGCCTGAGTCAGGAAATAAAGCCCGTATGTATACCATCTGGGTATGCCATCAGCGGGGGAAACGTATGTAAAACCGCCAAGATAAACACTTAAAGCATCTGCTGTTCCGCCAATAAATGACCAATTATTTTCAGTCGGGTTAAAGATAAAAGCGCCGCAGTTATCATAATCTGCTGTTTGAACAGGCGTGGTCCTAGAAGGGCTGCCTGGGCCGCACATTATATATAAAGCTTCTTCGGCTGAATTATACGCCAAAGAAACTGAAAATGGACTAACCACTGTACCGTTGATAGATAAGTTTATCTTTTCGGATATTAGCGTTTCTTGGTTGCCGTTAAAGCTATAGAGCGCCCTGCCATTAAAGAAATAGGCATTTGATCCTATGCGCGCAATACAGTTCTGGTTATAAGCCCCAACAGTAGCCATTGTCTTTTGTAAAGCTATATTGCCACCCGCAGTAATTAGACCTGTAGTATTCCCGGTTAATATCCAAATATCATTTGTTCTAAAAATGATCAGGTAGGTATCCATTGATACCATTCCGGTAATTGCGTTCTGGCCGTTTCCAGGGTCTATAACTAAGGCATTGGAAGTATCCAAAGTTCCGGGGGTGGCAATGATGCTTGGAACCAGAGTATTTGGATTGGCCGGATCACCCGCGTACCACATATAGTTTTGATAAGAGACAATGTATTTATACTTAGTGGATGTAACCTTGGCCATGGTCGGAACGGTAGCATTGAAGTCAACAGAGAAAACACCATCCTGACCGTTAGCGAAGTACAAAGTATTTTTCTGGGTAGCCCCAGTATTTGGAAACTGACAGAAGTTGAAATTAGATTGATCGGAACCTGAATAAAAACCATCGAACATAGGCATAAATGACAAACTGTTATCAGCCGACCCTATGGGGTCATTAGAAAGTGTGTTGTACAAAGCATTGTTTACGTTGGCGATCAGCGAATCATCGGATTGATTAAATTGGTCAGGAGCTTGGGTTAAATATACATAAGGGTATGCTGAGTTTATGTTGGCCGAAGGCCAGGGGAAAGTTTTGGTTGCCGTGGTCACAGAGGTGAAATTAGCTATTGTTAAATGAACGAATTTTGTAGTCACTGTTGAATTGGCTGTTATGGATACCTGAGCGTATTCAATGACAAATGGATTCCATGAACCAGTTGTTGAAGACGGAGAATTGAATAGGAATTTAATAGGAACAAATGAACCGCTGGTATCTGTCTGAGTAAAGTTCCATTGTCTATAGTTAGAAGCATCGGTGCCAATTCGGATATAGCCAGAAGCGTACCCAGTTAAGTTTTCCATAGCCAACGATAAAATAGGCGTAGTGATATTTATAAGGCCAAGATTTACCTGCGGAAGAGTCGCGGTGTGCGTACAAGTTTGACCCGTAGTCATGGAAAACTGAACGTAAGATTGGCTCAAGACCCCATTGGTATTGACTAGTGTAGTCGTGCCCGTCCCAGATTCAACATAAGTCTCGGCTGGCAAGATCGTATTGTTCAGATTTGCAACGAAGACGGTTTGAGGAAAACCTGCGTAGGTAAATGCGTCTGCATAACTACCAGGTGTTCCACCTACGTTAACCGGGGGCAACGTGTTAACGATACCGCCAAAAGCAGTCGTGTTTAAAGCTGGTATTCTGGCATTTGTGCAATTTAGCCATTCACTAGGAGCCTGAAGAGTAATATCCGAATTGTTATTTAGGCCTCCACGAAGCCCAAACTGTTGGCTCATGCGCCTGCCAGTGGTTTGGGAACCCGATAAGCCTCTGGCGTTTGAAGTAATGCCGTCGATTACTTTTCTTGATCCCATATCACATCTCGAACGAGTAACGTTGGAAGTTGTTATTTAACATAGATAAAGGTTCCCTGCTCTTGCGACCGGAATCGTTGTACTTCTGAACATATTCTTGTCGCTTTTGAGAATAAAGCCCTTCAAATGCAGGATCGCGCTTGTCATGCATGATCTGAGCGGCTATCCCATAGATCAAAGCTTGGTCCAATCGATCATCGATTTGAGGAACGGCTGTATTAGTTCCCACGGTAAACAAAGCCGGTTTCAAAACAAAGAACTGGGTTATAGGAAACCCCGCCACGTTAGGAACCATTGCCAGAGCCAAAGCATAAGTGCCTTGACCAGCATTGCCAGTTGGGTCCCAATCGATGTAATAGTGAAACGGTTGCCCATTTCTCGTGAAATATCCAGGTCCATAGATGTTGTACATTTCTTCAGTGCTACCTTGGCTCAAACGGATCTGAGCATTTGGCGCACCCACGTAAACATCTACCAGTTCCAAACAATTCGATGGAAGGTCATACATCCGTTGACCAACAACCGTCAGTTGTTCTAGCCCAATGTTTGAAGATTTAATGCTTCGGCATTCCGAGGCAAGCCTCTGCATTTCTTCGTTGGCATAAGCCACGATAGTAGCGTCAGAAGTATAGGCGTCCGGGCTTGTCGGATTGACCTTACACTTTCGGCGGACTTGGCAAAGAACGCTCTGTTCTGTAGTTGCTGGACCTAGAACCAGTTGGCTCATTTTTTATTTCATCCCCATGCGCGCATTGGCGATATTTCCAATATGAGGCAAACCTTCCATGTTCAAAGCCGCTTGGCCCATGTGAGCCATGTGCGGGCTTGAACTATGAGCAGCCCTTTCCACCTTAGCCTTTGGGATATTCTTACCCATAGGCGTACCAGTGGCCCTATGAAGGCCACCCTTATTCATGTGAGTTTTTTGTATCCAATTAGCCATTTGGGCCACCTCCCATAGGCGCGCCTCCGCCCATCGGAGCCCCGCCACCCATAGGTTGGCCGCCGCCTTGAGCCGCACGAATCAAAGCCATCATGATCATATGCTTCTTAGCTTGATCGATTCCAGCTCCAGGCATTTGACCTGCGCCATCAGCGCCAGGGGAAACAACGTGTTTCATCCCGCCGCCAACAGCGCCCCCTAATTTTTGAGCAGCCGGATCATCTCCCATGCCTTCGGGGCCTTTAGAACCAAAAGGCATTCCTTGATTGTTTTTCATGACAGCTCCTTAAATAATTTGATAAGTCACACGAACCCAAGTGTTAACAGTGCCGGTTGTAACGGCAGCCAATCTTTTACCAGCATTACAAACCAATCCTTGAGGGAAAGTAATAGACCCTCTTCCGGTAATAGCCGTATTCAAAAAGATGCGGTCCGTACCGTCAACCGCATTGTTATCGCCTACAACCAAAGTATTAGTCGCACCAGCCATATCCCAATCAATTTGATAGATCAAAAGAGATAATGTACCAGGTTGATAAGTGGCCTGGACGCCAGCAGGGGCGGTAATTAAAGTTGTGGTTGTTGCGGTGACGATCCTAGCAACGTTAGTTGTTTTAACGTCGGTAGTACCCATCTCCTTAAAATGATAAGGTTGTTGATTCATGATTCTCCTTACTGATTAACGATTTGAAGCATGAACGGAGTCGCTATCGAAGTATTGGAAGTATCTTCTGTAGCGATCACTACCGTCCCAACCGGGCCGTTCACTCGACCTAGTGCAATTTCTGTAAACTTACTAGTTGCCCCGGATTGGGCTTGTTGTGCCACTCGAATTTCGGAATCGGGTGCCAAATTCGGAATATTGGTGATAGTGCAAGAATTAACGCCGGACGGGAAAATAGCCGTCAAACGAATTCTTCCCCATCCCTTATTGAACGGTTTAGCCGCCCAAGAACTTCCGTACTGAAGATACGTTACGTTAGTGGCTGTTGACATTTACGGCCTCACAAATCTTCGATTTCGACTACCAAGTTAACATTCGCATTAGGCGACGCGTTAACGGGAGCCAAACCAATGGTTCCTGAATTAAGATCATAAACCGTATTCGCCGTATTCCACAAAATTCCCGCATAACCAGTGGCGGCGTTAGTTTGGGTTTCTCGCACAAAGATCAAGTCGCCGTTTTTTAAAGGTCCGACGCCCGACAAAGTATTCGTCGTACCAGTGCTGTTATATGTGCAAGTGTACGCACGCTTACGACCCAGACCCAAAGGTGAGTTAGGGTTGCCAGTAACGATAGCCTTTTTATTAAGAACTGAAACATTAGCCATTTCATCCTCCGAAAAGAAATTGAAGTGCCCCCGGTTAAGAGGGCACCCAAGAAAATACTAGGTAAGCGTGAAAGGATACGGACCAGTACCAGCGGTCACATACCCACCCATACGCCGACGTTGAGTGGTAGCCAAGAACATCACCGAGCGAATGTACCCAGTGTTATAAGAAGCGGCCACAGGTTCAGTGAATCCCGAAGACCAGAAATCGAAGCTCGAATCGAACCAGAATTCCAAATACTTGGAAGTCAAGATGTAGCAGTTACCAGTGGACGAACCATCATCGGTAGCGCCCTTATCCTTGATAAAGCGAACATCTTGGACCGAGATATCACCGGTGCGCCAGACGCTTTCCTTGTTATCGATCTTGGTGTTGACATTACCGCCACCCATGATCTGAACTAAACGAGGATGCAAGACTTGGCCCAGGATACCAATATCCGGTTTATCCCCCCCGTCCGTCATCACCGAGATACGGGTGATAAGCGGGTTGAGCGAGTTGAAAGTCGTCGAAGTCGTGATGGTGCTAGGAGCCCACCAAGTATCGACCGACTGATCGATCTGACCAACGAACGGAGTCGCATCCGAAGTGGAACAGATCTGATCCAGACCCCAGAATTGGAGGCTGTTCGAGTTCAGATTACCTTGGTACATGTTCGTCGAAAGAAGCTCGACGTGACGGTTGGTAGCCTGAATGATCTTCGATTCTTGCAAGGTGATACGAGCATATTCCGAATCCCCGGCGCGGACTTTTTCGTCCAGCGTAATGGAGTAAGGATTTTGCACGGCCTTGATGTTATAAACGATGCCTTCCGTCTTCTGAGTTTGGGTAGTGCCCAAGCTAGCAGAAGTCGAAGTCGGATCGATGAACGCACCTTCCGTATCAGAAGCATACAACACGACCGGCTGGTACTGCGTACCACCCTTCCAGGTTTTCTTACACTTTTCATACAAGTCAAAAAACACCGGATGGGCGATAGAAATGTTATCGACCACTTCCTGCGGGATTAGGGGCCATACCTGCGCTGCTACTCCCGTAATAGGTGAACTAGCCATTTGTTAAATTCCTCCTGAACTCTTAAAGAATCCCCCATTTGGTTCACCGAATTCTCTACCGAATTCGACGTACATTTGGGCTCTCTTTTCAGCGCTCTTTTCATTTTTGATAGCGGCTAAAAACCGCTCCTTAACACCAGGCATAACACCCGGCGCTCCCTGCTTATCCGCAGGACTAGCAATACCCCGTAAAGGGCTATTTCGCTCCTGGGCCTTTTTCGACCACAACGTAGCAAGCTTATCTTCCATCAACAGAGCGTATTCCCCGGCTATGTTAAAACTATGGTTGTACTGAGCCTTCTGCATTGCTTGCGGTAATGGCATACCGTTTTGCATATACGTCTGGGCTTCGTTTTGAACCATTGCACCATACCGCTTCCAGAATTCTTGCTGGTCGGCGGGTGTAGCCTCGAACTTCTGAAAAGCACGGTTGGTTTCATCCTGAACTTCAGAAAACTTTTCTCGCCGTAAGGATTCAACCTGTTGGCGTTCTTGAGTTTGCTTCCATTCCTTTAACTGTGCCCGGATATCTTCTAATTCTTTATTGCTTTGGTTCTGATTCGTTTTCGGCTTTTCCGGTTGTCGAGCCTGTTGGGCGATCTGGGCTTGCTCTTTTGGAGGAAGACCCTTCCACGCTCTTTCAAGTTCTTTACGGAAAACCTCATCACGATTGGCTAAAGCTTCTAACTTTTGCCAGTTCTGAACCAGAGTTTGATTCTCGCTCTGAATCCGTTGATACTCTTGCGGGTCAATCGCGGATGCACCTGCATCTACACCCTCTTGCCCTTGAGTTTTGTCATCCCCAGGCTCGCCACCCTCGGCAGCCCCTTTGTCTACTACGATCTCTTCCTGTTCACCAGCCATGTGAATCTCGCTTTCTGGGTGTTACCCCCGCACTTCTTTTATTTGTTCTACTCAAAATCTGTAAATACTACTGAGTCACTGGCGGCTGAATCGCCATTCCATTTTGTGGTTGCATAGCTCGGATCATTGCAATCTTCTGCATGATCTCTTGCGGACTTGGTTTAGCGGCGTTACCCGATTGACCAGGCTGCATAGTTGGTTGAGGCGCTTGCGCGAAATCCATTAGCCCATACCTCCTTCCAAAGGTTTAGGTTGAGCAAAATTCTCTGCCCCAGGTAATTGACCGATATCTGGGAATGAGGGCGGCTTCGGCGGCTCGGCAATTGTCGGAGTAGGCGCTAAGGGAGTAGTTTCTTCGTTCATCATATCGCGGGCTGCGTCTTCCATGCCGGTAGACATAGCTTGTGCAATATCCTTGATACCCTTCGATTCCATTCCCTTAACGAATGCGCCAGACTTGACTTCCATAGCCTCGGCCTTGCGTTCATCAGCCTGAGCTTTGTTAATAGCAATGAATTCTTTGAGTTGACGGTCGCGTTCAGCGTTGGTGATACCAATTTCAAGCTGCATCTGGTAACGCTTGTCGATAGCAGTTGCGTACTTTGTCCAACCCGGTAATTGAGAAGCTTCTAATAACAACTTAGCAGCATCAGCCGGAGCAAACGGCTGCATGGCTTTGGCAGCGGCTTCCATTTGTTGAAAACGCGCTTCTTGGCTAAATGGCCGCCCACTAGTCTCTTCGACGTAGTATTCCCAATCGCCTTGCATGACATCATTCGTAAAACTACCAGGCGCAGCAGGGTTTGGTTGGTTAATGGATTGAACTTGAGCTTGCATTGGATTATCCGCTTGGTTGATGAACCGGATCTTGCGTGGATTAGTCATGTAATTCTGAATCATCCAAAGGATACGTTCTCCAACGGCCTTGCGCGCATAAGTGAAGCGAGTAAAGATCGGAAGTACCGCACCGACGGCAGCGTTATTGATCTTATCCATCTGAACACCAGACGGAGCCCCGACTTGCGGCATCTGGCCAAAAAGAGATTCCCTAATGCCTGTCGTTCCTTCTATTTCATTGATACGGAACTGAATGAGTTCCAATACGTCTTTAGACGCAACTGGCGGGATATTCAAAGGCTGAATGGTCGCGCCTTGTTCCAAAGGAATGATTTGGTTAGGTTCAGAAGCGAAAGATTGGTTATTATCCCAACGCTTAGAGGTGGTCCAGAACGGAGGGCGATTACGGAAGTCAACATTAGCTGCCATGCTAGAGGATGCCAAATGGATGTTACGCACATCCTGGCGGATCATGGAGATGATGCCTTCTGACCAAAAATTGTCAGGGTCAGTAAACATACCGAAATTAACAAAAGGAATCCACGGATATGGGTTCGGGTCATCCTCTAGAATAAAGTCATTAGCCTTTTGGATCTTACGGCCATGAGGATAGAGGTAAGTAGTCATAGGCAATTTATCGACTAAGTTCTTGAATGTCTTTTCGCGATTGTTCTTATTTCCAAAACCAGGATTGTCTTCAATCCATTGGCGAAGCTCATCTTCAGTTATAAGGTCAACCTTCTCTGGATCTTTGTAATAGAAGGTGGTTAACCAGGTTTGTTTCTTACCTTTCTGGTCGCCAGAAAGTTTAGTGCCGCCTGTCGTATAGCCCATAAACGCTGAGTTGTTAGGGTCAGTAACAAAGAACCTAAATTTGCCAGATTCCTTTTGGTTCATAAGAGAAGTGCTGGAAACATCAGAGTCCGACTTGATATCTAGGTCAGGATAAGCTTGTTGAAGAGATGCTGTGGCAACAGGGCGTTTGTAATAAACAAAAACAGCTTCGTCGATATTCTTCGCGCCAGGGGATATGCCAATGTACTTAGCGTTAATGGGTTCATAGATAGGAAGGCCCTGGTTTTCATCAGCTTCAGGATTGTAATAGACGTGCATGATACCGTTACCATGCTTGCCAGCATAGACGGCCCAATCGAACTCTTTAAGATCGCGTTTGTTGTAGTAATGGACATAGGAAATGATTCGATTAAAAACTTCAGCGGAGATGGAAGAGATTTCATCATCCCGGCGAAGAACGGTATCAGATAGTTTCTCGCGGGTAAGTATATTACCCATACCATCAACGTACTTACGGTAGTAGTTGGCACGAGCTTCAAAGTAAAGATGGCCTTGTTCGGCACCGTCATAGAGCTTGTTGTTATAGAGCTTGTCGAACTTCTCCATCTTGGAGTTGTAACCGAATTTGGTTTTATGGGAATCGGCTTCGCGGACGCACTGGTTTATCAGCTTGACCAGTTCTAAAGGGTCTTGCGTGGTGGATATTGGAGCTACAGCATCCTGAGATTGAATCAACGGTGTTTCCACCGAGAGCCTTTTGGAAGGCTATACGCTAGGAGTGAAATCCGAAATGTCGTTGACTTCGAGGATCTCGCTATCGTACGTCTTCAGCTTAAGATAACCATTTGCGTAAAGCATTTGGTGTTCTCTGCCAAGCCGTACAACGAGGCCCGTTCCAACGTCATGATAAGGAGCGCCATTCAGCCGCTCTTCCTTTGAAGGAACCCAAGAACGGGTTCCGGCACCACATCTAGGACAAATATGATCAACTGTACAAGGGAATGGGTCGTGAGCAACAAATTGCTTACGACACCGAACGTCCCAACACTTGTAGGTCCGTTCCATTATTTCTCTTTTTCCCAATCCGCTATTAAAGAGTTTAACGGAACGAATTTGGATTCGTCAATGCTCTTTTGCACCAATTCCTTAGTAAATCGATATGTAGACTTCTGTTTGCAGCTATCACACTTGAACTCTACCCTATCAGGATAAAAACGGGCCAATAATCGACGTCTTTGACCTTTGTGACGCACATAATAGAAGCAATCATTATGCTTACAGGTAACGAATTCTCCATCACTCGACCAGCTTTCTTGGTCCAAATCCTTTTCCGGTGGCTTCTGATTCATTCCTCAATAACCTCATTTCATCAATAATTGACAACGGTTTCGGCGTGTTATCCACTGCTTTAAACTCATAACGCACCTGAGATTCGTGCCAAATGAAATTGGCCACCCACAGCGCGGCTAAAAGATCGTCCTTCTTACCTCTCTGAGCTGCTTCCTTACCTGTCTCCCGGTTCTTAATGAAAAATGCCATCTCATCATACGTTCTAGCATCATAGATCTTTAAGGCTTTTTCCCGCTCCGTTTCGCTTTCCGAAGCGTTGGCTGCGTAGTCCATTTTGAGGAAGTCAACCGCGATTTGGCGGTTCGTCGTGGACGGTTTCCACCCGTATTCCTTGGAGATGCTAATCTCGTAGGAAGTGGGCGAAGCGATATGAAAGTAAAGATTTGAATACAGATCCTTAAGAATATTTGTCGTAAGAAATCCATACTTGTCCAGTTCCACGCCTATGACGGCGTTGTTAT
>Ga0210386_10001251_pt1 | contig 22862 bp, 18 predicted proteins | sample IncBWH32OmetaG_FD_160091 | JGI IMG/M metagenome (GOLD analysis project Ga0210386, IMG submission 160091) | Forest soil microbial communities from Barre Woods Harvard Forest LTER site, Petersham, Massachusetts, United States - Inc-BW-H-32-O ...
AAGTGAAATAGTTTTACTGCTGAACCTGTTCCCCGTCTTTATACATTACTTTCCTTTCCACGTTACCATTCTTATCGTAATATATCCACTCGCCATCGGGCACGCTACGTGGATTCAGCTTTTCCTTTGTTACTATTTTATAGTTAGTTGTGCTTTGAATTTTTCCATCAGGAAAATACGAAGTGCATTTGCCCGATAGCTTACCATCGGTAAGCGTTTGTTCCTGCACCAATACGCCATACTGATCATAAAATGCCCATTTGCCTTCAGGCTTGTCGTCCTTATAATCACCTTCCTGAATTTTTATGCCTGATGGCTGCTGAAATATCCAATGCCCTTCCTTCTTACCATCCTTGTAAACACCTTCACGTTGCATGGTGCCATTGTCCGACCAATAGGTCCATTTACCTTCCTCAAGGCTTTTCAGTTGGTCACTATCTTTATAGGCAACCATTGGCTGAACTTTCATAGCAAGCGCCTTACTTAACGATCTTTCGCCCTGGTATTTCTGTTTCCCGTTATCGTACCATCCTTTCCAAAGGCCTTCCATATTGCCTGCTTTGTAAGGTCCTTCATCTTCTTCCTGTCCGTTACTGTACCATGATTTCCATAGACCATCTTCTTTATCATCGCGGTAATTACCTTTTTCTTTTACGCTTCCTGTTGGATACCATAAGGTCCATTCTCCCTGTTTCAAATTGTGCTTATAATTCCCTTGTTTCCAAACTGCATTACCTGAATAGTAATAGGTCCAGGTACTGTCCTGCTCATCGTTTTTAAAATATCCCTTGGCATCAGTATCCCCTGTTTCAGTAAAATAGGTCCAGAAACCTGTACGCAGGTTATGGTGCATGTCGCCTGTTGTTTGTGGTTTGCCCGAAGTAGCGTACCATATCCAGTGACCATCTTTTTCATTTTTGGTATAAAAGCCTTTTGCCTTTATTTTATTGGCAGGGTAGAATGATGAATACATCCCGTTCATTTTACCTGCCGAATACATGGCTTCATAATTCTCGTCCCCGTTCTTTACATATATCTTCCACAGGCCTTCCTTTAGCCCGCCGGCATAGTTACCCGTTGCCAATACTTTATTCGCAGCTGAGTATTCTGTAAAAGCTCCATTGCCGTTACTTATAATATTCTTCCCGGTACTGTCATTATATTCCATCAGGTATACCAAACTATCGGCATGGTTGGTAACCGATTTTAGCTGCCCTGTTGAGTACCACTCCTGCCACTTTCCGTTTTCTTTATCCTTGCTGAAATCTCCTTCTGTTTGTTTTCGGGCATTTGCGTAATATGATATGTAATGCCCCTCTTTCTTATCTTTCACAAACATGCCCTGGTTCTGAATAGTACCATTATCGAAATAATATATCCAGTTACCATCTTTCAAATCATTCTTATAGGGTGTTATGCTATTTACCTTTCCGTCCTCAAACCAGGTTTGCCATTTGCCATCCTTCAGGCCATTTTTATATGTGTTAATTTCCGCCGTATCTCCATTCGAAAAAAAGAAAACAAACACTCCATCAGGTTGGCCTTTTTTATAATTTTTAATAGCCTTTAATTTGCCTGTTTCGTAAAAATTCTTCCAAACGCTATCCTGGTAGCCCATTTTAAAATAACCCTGTTCTGCCACCTTACCATCTTTAAACCATATTTTAAATGGACCATGCTGCATGCCGTCTTTAAAATTGGTCTCGCTCTTTTTTATGCCTTTGGCGCTATCCCAATATGCTATTACGGGTTGTGCCTTTAAGGTAACTATTGAACAAATAAATAAGGCTATGGCTACTATTTTTCGCATACAATTTTTTATTGAAAGCAAAAATAACAAATGGAGAAGTGCATTTATTATGCATAACAGGAAAGTAATTCACAGGTTTGTAGAGTCATTTAAACTTCAATTGCACTGGTTAAAGCAAAGAATATTAGTATATTAGTCGCCTAATATTCGTTTAATCACACATTACGTATGAGAATAAACTACTTCAATTCCATCACATGCATATCAGCAGTAGCTTCACTGATATTGCTATCGTGCCATGGGAATAACAGCAATTCGAAGAACGGTGCAAATGGCGCTGATACTTTAACCAAAGCAACTGCACAGGTTGCCAACCAGGCCGACCAGGATTCAGAAACCTATTTGTTACCTTCACCTTTACAAATAGCATCCATATTTAAAAACTCAGGCTTAACCTATTTACCGGGCATAACGGCTCCGTTTAAAGATGCTGCTGCCTTTAACTCACAATTTGACAGGGCACTGAACATGGGTGTATATAGCGCTGATCTTTCATATTGCATATTGAACAAGCAAACTGATGATGCAGTTAAATACTTAAACATTGTAAAAAGCCTTTCTGACAAGCTTGGTTTTGGCAGTGTATTTGAATCGAATTCTTTTCTGAAAAGGTTCCAGAGCAATATGAACAGTACCGATTCATTAGCTTCACTTATTGCTGAACTGCAAATGGAAACTGATACCTACCTTGAAAACAACAAGGAAAAATACATTGGCGTAATTGCTTTTGCCGGTGCATGGGTTGAAAGTATGAGTACCGGTAATGCGGTTTACGAAAAACAAAAAACAGCTGGTGTAAGTTCACGTATTTCAGAACAAATGAACATACTGGAAGGCCTTGTTAAGCTTTTAACCAAGTATCAGTCGGCCGACAATAACATAGCTGGCCTTATTGCCCAACTGAAAGATATTAAAACCACATATGAATCATTTGACGAGGTAAAGAGCTACAACCCCGATAGCGAGCAACCTATATCACTTACACCTGACCATGTTAGCCAGTTAGGCAAATCAATTCAAGCACTAAGAAGTAAATTCATAGCATCGTAATAATCAGGCAAAACTTACCGGCATGAAAAAGCATAATCTATTCGTGTTACTATTCGTTTCTATGTTAGCAATATCTGCTATTGGCCAGTCCTACGAGTATTGTGACACAAAAACCCTGAAGGACAGCTGCAAAGACTATCTAGACAAACCATATAAATACGACGCAGCAAATATTATATTGGTTACCCTGGGCAGGAAACCTCAAATGAAAGAAGTAGAACTTCCTATGTTCATGGGCGAAACATACAGGCTTATATTTAATACCTACGCTTTACCTCCTGGTGTTGAAATACATGTGTATAATAAAGATGCCGACCATGACAACAGGAAAGAATTGTTCAGCTGCAACAGTTCTGATGCAAGCAAAAAAATGTTCATGTGGGATACCGATCATTTTCATAGCAAGCTATATGTTGATTACGTAATTCCTGCAAACCACGATGCCCCACCTGCCGGAACAGATGCCCCACTCATACAGGGCTGCGGGGTATTGGTAATTGGTTTTAAATAAACATGTAGATGCTCAAAAAACTGCTCCTTATTTGCATTCTTATCGGCTTTCCTTTTATGGAAGTCAGTAATGTAAATGCACAAGATTGTAATCCCCATAAAATTGCCCGTAAGTACAAGGACAACCTTGGTGATTATAAATACGACAGCTATGCATATAATGAGGTGCAGTTTACAGATAAACCACAAACTATTGAAGTAATTTTCTCAGCCTATGCGGGGTCTATTTATAAACTGGTTTTCGGCACTTCTTTGTTTGATGAGAATGTGAAGGTTAATATTTATGACAAAAGCGCAAGGGTAAAGAACAGAAAGAAACTGTATGATAACAATAGCGGTATTGACAATATGTTCTGGGAAATACTTATAGACAAACCGGGTACCTATTATATTGACTATGATATTCCTGCCAAAGATAAAAGTGCTTCATCCGACGGCTGTATGGTTATTCTTATCGGTTTTAAGAACTCGCCTCCGTCAACAGGTAAAAAATAATAGAAAACACTATTCGTCTTTTGTGTTAGGGCAAATGCTAAATTTGCTTTCTATCTGAAATACTTATTTTATGGCAACAGACAATTTCCAGGCACCCGATTATTTTTTGGTTGACGAACTTTTTACGGAAGAACATCGCCTGATACGCGATACAGCCCGTGCATTCATAAAAAAAGAATTATCACCCATTATTGAAGAAGCTTGCCAGAAGTGCGAATTTCCTAAGCAGATAGTTAAAGGGCTTGCCAATATTGGCGCCTTTGGCCCAACCATACCAACACAATACGGTGGTGCAGGGCTCGATTATATTTCCTACGGATTAATAATGCAGGAAATTGAAAGAGGTGATTCAGGCATACGTTCTATGGCATCGGTGCAGGGTTCACTTGTTATGTATCCTATTTATGCATTCGGTAGCGAGGAGCAAAAAAAGAAATTCCTTCCGCCCATGGCAGCAGGAGAAAAAATAGGTTGCTTCGGGCTTACTGAGCCTGACCATGGTTCAAATCCATCAGGAATGATAACCCATTTTAAAGATAAAGGAGACCATTACCTATTGAATGGTGCTAAAATGTGGATATCGAACTCACCTATTGCTGACCTGGCTGTAGTTTGGGCAAAAGATGAAGGTGGCATTATACGCGGCCTCATTGTAGAAAGAGGCATGGAAGGTTTTACAACACCTGAAACACATAATAAATGGTCGCTGCGTGCAAGTGCAACCGGCGAACTTGTTTTTGATAATGTTAAGGTTCCGAAGGCAAACATATTACCCGGTGTTCAAGGGTTGAAAGGACCTCTGTCATGCTTGAACATGGCAAGATACGGTATATCATGGGGTGTTGTGGGTGCAGCAATGGATTGCTACGACTCGGCATTACGCTACTCGAAAGAACGCGTACAATTCGGAAGGCCAATTGGCGGTTTTCAGCTTACACAAAAAAAGCTAGCTGAAATGATAACTGAAATTACGAAAGCGCAATTGCTTTGCTGGAGGCTTGGCACGCTAATGAATGAAAAGCGCGCTACCCCTGCTCAAATATCAATGGCTAAGCGCAATAATGTTGATATGGCATTAAAGATTGCACGTGAAGCAAGACAAATTCATGGAGGTATGGGCATTACCGGCGAATACCCTATTATGCGCCATATGATGAACCTGGAATCGGTAATAACTTATGAAGGCACACACGATATACACTTACTGATTACCGGGCAGGATATTACGGGGCTTGCTGCATTTAGCTGATATTTACAATAAGGTATTTTAACTTAAACATCGTCTTTAATAGTTACACTGTTACAGATAACAGCTAGTAATGTAACCTGCAAACCTACATCATGAATACAACCGGCATGAATAACAACGATGAAGACAGGTACATACCCGGTACATGCAATATTGGTAAAGAAGAGGTAGCTAAGCGCAGGAAAAGCATGATGTTTGCAGGGGCTTTGGTAATGATTATTATCTCTTCCATGTTGCTGTTTCATGCTGGCAAAATATGGCGTTTTTTTGTTTTTTTTCCAGCGGTTTCGTTTGCTGTTGGTGTTCAGCAGGTATATTTTAAATTCTGCGTTGCCTTTGGTATGAAAGGCTTTTTTAATTTTAAAGATCTCGGTGAATCTGTTTCAATTGAAGAAGCTGAAATGAGAAGATTAGACAAAGCCAAAGCAACAAAAATGCTTGTTATAAGTTTATTATCAGGCCTTGTTATTACAATTCTGTTTTACTTAATGCCTTGAAAAAACGCATAAGAATATTTTTGCAACGTTTGTCCCTGCTCATTGCAGCAGGAGTAGCTTTTGCTGCAGTGCCTTTCGGGTTTCAACCAATGACTGATTCGCATAGCATTATCAATGGTATGAATAAAGGAATTGCGGGAATAAAAACCTTGACATACTTAATGGTTTACTCTGAACGCCTTGATGACGGAACAATTCATTCTGACAGTTCTTCTGTAAAATTTCAACGCTCTCCGCACAAAGTATTCATGAAAATGTCTGATGGAGCAGAAGTACTTTGGTGCGCTGATGCAAACAATGGCAATGCATGGGTGCATCCTAATTCATTCCCTTTTGTTACCCTCGAACTTGATCCGGATGGGTCGATCATGAGAAAGAACCAACATCATGGTGTTGAACATGCAGGCTACGACTACTTTGGTAAAGTATTGGAACAGGCAGCTGAGAAATACAGCAAAGATTTTGATTCGCACTTTTTATACCTGGGCGAAATTTTGTATCGTGGCACTCGCTGTTATAATGTCGAAGTAATCGATCCTGCATTTAAGTATGTTCCCTATACTGTTTTAAAAGGTGAAACAGTTATGACTATTGCAAAAAAACTGGGGCTTAACGAGTATATGATATTGATTCATAATAAACTCAGTTCATATACTGAAGTAAACAAAGGGGAGACTATAATGGTGCCCTGCGAATATGCTAAAATGATAACTTTGTACATCAGCAAGTCAACCATGTTGCCTTTGTTATTAAGGGTAGATGATGATATGGGTTTATTTGAACAATATGTTTTCTGGGATGTGAAAGTAAATCCGGCCATTGCTGCCGATGAGTTTTCAAAAGATAATAAAGCTTACCATTTTTAACGTATCTTAGTACTACAATAAGCAGTATGGAAAAGATCCTCAATTACATTGACGGCCAGCTAGTCGCTCCGGCTAAAGGCAAATACTTGGATAACTACGAACCCTCCACAGGAAAGGTATATTCATCTATTCCTGATTCGGATGATGAAGATGTTAAGAAAGCGGTTGAGGCTGCTGAAGAAGCATTCCCTGCATGGTCAACAATGAAAAAAGAAGAGCGTGCTGATTGGATGCTTAAACTGGCTGACCTGCTTGAAAAAAGATTAGAAGAGTTTGCAAAAGCTGAAACCATTGATAATGGAAAACCATTGTGGTTGTCGAAATCAGTTGATATACCCAGGGCAGTAAGTAATATGAAATTCTTTGCTACTGCTTCATTACATTTTGCGTCAGAATCGCATAACATGGATGGCCATGCCATTAATTATACATTGCGTGACCCTATAGGAATTGCAGGTTGCATATCACCCTGGAATTTGCCCTTGTATTTATTTACCTGGAAAATAGCACCCGCACTGGCTGCCGGTAATTGTGTGGTTTCAAAACCATCTGAAATTACTCCCATGACGGCTTTTATGCTTTCACAGCTTTGTGCAGAAATAGGTTTCCCGAAAGGGGTATTTAATATTGTACATGGTTTAGGGCCAAAGGTTGGTAATGCCATTGTTTCTCACCCGAACATTAAAGCTATATCATTTACAGGTGGTACTAAAACCGGTGCCGAAATTGCAAGAATAGCTGCACCTATGTTCAAAAAGCTTTCACTGGAATTGGGTGGCAAAAACCCTGTAATGATTTTTGCTGATTGCGATTGGGATAAAATGATGAAGACCACGGTTAACTCTTCTTTCACCAACCAGGGCGAGATATGCCTGTGTGGTTCGCGCATAATGGTTGAGAAAAGCGTGTATGAAAAATTCAAAAAAGAATTTACCGAAAAAGTGAAAGCATTGAAAGTAGGCGACCCGATGAATGATAACAACAGGTTGGGTGCTATTGTTTCAAAACCGCATTATGATAAAATTCTATCATATATTGACCTTGCAAAACAGGAAGGCGGCAAGATACTTTGTGGTGGAAGCGCGTTGAAGTTGCAGGGCGAGCAAAAAGATGGATGGTTTATTGAACCTACGGTAATTGAAGGGTTACCGTATAACTGCCGTACCAATATGGAAGAAATATTCGGCCCAGTTGTTACCATTATGCCATTTGAAACAGAGGAAGAAGCGTTGAAGTACGCTAATGCAACTGAATACGGGCTTACATCAATGTTATGGACCGAAAACCTTACCCGTGCACATACATTGGCAGCTAAATTGCGTTCGGGTATTGTATGGATAAATTGTTGGTTATTACGCGATCTGCGTACACCGTTTGGGGGAAGTAAAAATTCCGGTGTGGGCCGTGAAGGTGGCTGGGAAGCGTTACGCTTTTTCACTGAGCCTAAAAATGTTTGTATAAAATTGTAGTGAAATCCTTGCAATTCAGGTGCTTTTTTCATATTCTTGTAGTGGCAGCTCAGTAAACCTCCATATATATTGTTCTTGAAGAAAACGTATCCCTACTCACTGAATATAATTATTGCCACAATTTCGGTAGTAATAAGTATTTCGTATATCGCCATTACTGTTCCTCCATTTATAGAAAATTTAAAATGCTTCACCTGTGGTGATATAAGCAAAGCTTACTTTATTCACTATTGGTACCGTTGGAGTATGTACCTACTTTTGGTATTTGCAGGTGTGCGTTTATATTTAAGATTAATAGGCGCAAGAAGGCTTTACTACTTGTTCTTTACATGTGCCAGTATAACCGCCATTCTTGATATTATCAGTGGTTTTCATGATATGACCGCGTACGATATAACAATGGATGTTGTTACACCTATAACCATTTCGATTTTGGGAGTTATTTACTTCAAAAACATATATAAAGCTACTCTGAAGTACAGGTAGGTATTCTACAATTTTATTTTGGGTACTACAAACTCAATGAGTTTTTGCAGACATTCTTCATAAGAATGATTATGTGTATCTATTTCCAATGCCGGAGAAACTGGCACATCAAACGGAGCAGAAATACCCGTAAAGTCTTTTATTTCGCCTTTACGTGCCTTTGCATATAAACCTTTTGTATCTCTCTTTTCACATTCTGCCAAAGGAGTGTTTATATATATACAATTAAAATCTTTTTCACCAATTATAGCTTTAGCAAGCTCACGTAATTCTTCCGATGGACTTACGAATGAGTTGATCGTAACTATACCCCCGTTTGCAAATAGCTTAGATATTTCAGCTATGCGGCGAATATTTTCAACCCGGTCTTTTTCAGAAAAACCAAGGTCTTTGTTAATTCCCGACCGAATGTTATCACCATCCAGCAAATAGGTCAGATGCCCTTCATCATTCAGGTATTTCTCAAGGCCTATTGCAAGTGTTGTTTTACCTGAACCTGAAAGGCCGGTCATCCAAATTACAATGCCACGTTGTTTAAGAAGCTCTTCCTTTTTACCTCTGTCCAGTACTTTATCGAATATGGGGAAAATATTGCTTCCTTGCATTAGTTGGTTGTTGGTGCGGCTGCGGGCCATACATTGTTACTACGGTCAGCATCAGGCATTACCTTATCTGGGTCAATAGTAACCGAAGTAATTGTGCTTGTAGAATTATAATGGAACTTCCATACACCAAGTGCTTGCCATATTTCAGCAGGTAGCGTTATTCTTCCGGTATGACCATTAGATTCTTTTACCTCAATGATCACAGGCATTACCATTTGCTTATTATTCCTGATCGTTATTTCCACTCCCTTAGTTCCATTTACAGTATCACCGGCAGAATATTTCACATCACTCACAGCCTGGTCAAGCTGCCAGCTTTTGTATATCCACTCTTTCCAGAACCAGTTCAGGTCCTCACCGGTACCCTCATTCATACTACGGAAAAAATCTTTTGGGGTTGGGTGCTTATATGCCCAACGATTAACATAATTACGGAAAGCATAATCAAACCTGTCCTTCCCTACAATATATTCTCTTAACAGGTATAGTCCATAACCAGGTTTATAATAGCACAACATACCAATATCTCTTTGTGGCATATCGTCTTCATATGTCATTACAACATTGCTGTCACGCTTCATAAAGCCTGCTATAGGATCAGGTGATTGGGCAGCATTATATTCTCCCTTATTAAAATATTGTCCGGAATAAATATTAATGAATGTATTGAATCCCTCGTCCATCCATGCGTATTTGCGTTCGTTAGAGCCCACAAGCATCGGGAACCAGTTATGTCCGAATTCATGTGTTATAACATTGAACAGGTTTCCTTTTTTGCGCTTCATATCGCAGAATACTATACCCGGATATTCCATTCCGTGCACGTTACCCGCAATATTTGAAGCAACCGGCCAGGGAAACACATAGTATGTTTTTGAGTAAAATTCAATTGAGTTCTTCACATATTCTGTTGCCCTGCCCCAGCAAGAATCAGCCTGGTACTCTATCGGGTAAAATGACATAGCCATGCATTTCTTACCTGTTGGCAGATTGATGCGCGCAGCATCCCAGATGAATGCATTGGAACACGCCCAGGAAGCATCGCGTGTATTGCTGATCTTATAATGCCAAGTAGCCATGCCACTCGATTTCAAGTGGGTAGATGGCTTGTCAATTTCATCCATACCAATAATGGCCACTTTTGCATCACTTGCTTTAGCTTTATTAAGTCTGTCTATTTCAGTTGGGGTTAGCACCTCGGTCGGGTTTTGCAGTTCGCCCGAGCCTGCAACGATCATATTTGAAGGAACGGTAACTGAAAAATCAATATCACCATATTCAAGGTAAAATTCAGCAGCGCCTAAATAGGGTTCAATGTTCCAGCCTTCTACTTCATCATATACGCACATACGTGGATACCACTGTGCAATTTCATATATCCTTCCCTTTTGTGTTTCGGTCATTCCCATTCTGTCAGAGCCATCAGGTGGTACTTTAAAGCTATATGCAATCTTAATAATCATTTTATCTCCTTTCGCTTTCATAGGGGTTTTAAGTCTAATTTGCATACGGGTATCTGTAATTACATAATCAGTAACTGGTGTGATTTCAGGGCCCTTTGCACCATTCTTTACTATGCTTACAGAGCTAATGCTATCTCCACCTGAAAATTCAACATTACCAAAACGGCCACCACCAATAGGGGTTTTAAAATGTCCGCGAGATGAAGTTGAAAAAAGATTCTGATCCAGTTGCAACCATAAGTAATTCAATTCATCAGGGCTGTTATTGGTATATGTTATCTCTACAGTACCCGTTATTGTTTTAGCAGTTGTGTCCAGGGTGGCTGCTATCTTATAATCCGCCTGTTCTGCCAGTACATTGGCCCGGGTGCACCACTACCACTACGGTATGGTTCGCCAGGTTCGTACATAAAAGTAGGGTCGAAGGTTTCATGCGGAATATATCCTGGGGTTTGTGTTTTGTCTACAAAATTCCCGAATGAGCCTCTTGCCCTGCGCATTTTGCCTTTAGAAGTATCTACTGCGCCACTCACATCACTTTTAACCTTCTGGGTGTCTTTCCTGTTTGTTTGTGCGGTAGCTAATTGGCTACTTATTACCAATGATACAATCGTAATTGCAGATGCTATTTTCATAAAAGGGAATAATTATAAGGAGCGACGAAAATAGGAAAAATCCTTTTCAGGCGGTACGTATTATAGCCTTTTGTCCAGTAAAACCAACATATTAAGCCTTAATAATTAGTGCTATCATGCTCAATTTCAGCCACATAACACATTCATAGATACTATTGCTCGCCACCACCCATATCTGGTCCGGTATCAACAGCGTTGTTCTTCCTTTTAAAGAGCGTAAAGTCGGTTTGTCCAAACTTATAACTGAAGGTAAACTGGTAGAAACGAGGGTCTCTTCGACGTGAGGTTGTTTCATAGTACAATGGAACACCAACAGGATCAGTAGCCAATACATTAGTTCCGGATACTGATGTTGCAAACACATCCTTTACATTGAAAGTGAGAGATAGTTTACCGTTCTTAAAAAAGTCCTTCTTAACGGCAACATCCATAGAATAATTAGGATCAATGTAACCGTTTGCCGAAGGCGTTATTCCGCCACCCATGCCACCGCCAAATCCACCACCACCCCAACGTCCTCCTCCACTGCCACCCGGAGGAACTTCAGCCTTAGACATGTAGTTGCCGTTTAATTGCAGGCTAAATCCTTTAGGGAATTTGTATGAAAGATTAAGTTTTGCAAAATAGCTCAGGAATTTTTTAGCTGTATCAGGAATATTAAGGTTTGTGGCATTAATGCCTGATTCAAAAAGATTAATGTTTCCCGTAACATCTAAAGGCCCGAATGAATTTTGAGAAGTAAGCTCCAATCCCTCTGAATATGCATAATTAGCATTCTCATAAGTGCTGAAATACTGTACTTGTTTGAGCAGCTCATTATTCACTTCTGAATCTAATTGTGTTGCAATAATGTTGTAAGTGATCTTGTAGTAAGCTGAAATAAGAATATTATTTCTCTTATCGAAATTCTTTATCAGGTTTAATTCGAAAGAGTTTTGGTAAGCAGGTTTAAGGTTAGGGTTACCGATCTGTACATTTTCAGAATTAGAGTAATTATTCACTACCAGCTGGCTAAAATTCGGACGGGTAATATGTGTAGTATAACTTAATTGCAAGTCTGCATTATCCGTTAAATGGTATGTAGCAAATGCGCTTGGGAACAGATATAATAATGTTTGTGGTGAAAGTTTCAATGTAGTGTCCGATACAACCTGGCCACTATAAAAAGATTGCTCCAACCTTACCGCTGCCTGTGTGCTTAACTTGGCTCCAAAGTCGTGACTATAGCTGAAATACGCAGCATATATCTGCGAATTATATGTTGTAGTATTACTTTCATTAGGTATTTCGGTATTGAATAATAAAATAGTATTAACACTATTAACACCATTTATAGTAGCCATAACACCGCTTTCAATTTTCGACTTTGCTGTTATGGGGTCAGTAAAGTCTACTTTACCAACATAATATGAGCTTGAACCATTACTTTGTTGAACCTCCGGTAAGTTAAACATTACACCGTTTAAATTAGAAGTAATAATGTCGTAATTACCTGTTCCTGTTGTGGTTCCTTCGTTAGCTGTAATGTTCGCTGTAATATTTTCTTCATCTTTCGGGAAAAGATGCTTGAATAATAATGAACCACCTACGTTATTAAATACCCTGTTCGAGTTTGAATTTTCATAGGTCCATGACATTGGAGTAGTACCACTTGGATTTGGATAAGTACCAATGGGCTTTAAGCTATCGGTTGTGGTATGTAACAGATCAAGAGAATTAAAGTGTCCTGTTCCGTATGTACCTGTAACTGTAAGTGTATTACGGTTATCAATAAAATAATCGAACCCACCACGGGCAAATGCAAAATAACCACTCATGGTATTTGTATCATGCTGCCAGGTATTGGTAGGTATTGCATCAGCGGCTCTTGAAGCAGGGGTAGCTGTATCAGCCAATTTTGTTTCACTACCATACATTTTATGTTCCATTGCCTTATAGAACACATTGGCAAAAAAGTTCATTTTATTCTGGCGCAGATTAATATCTCCGCCTGCACTAAGTTTGCCATATTCATCAATTCCACCACGGGCATCGCCGCTATAACCCATACTACGGTTATGCTTCATTACAATATTTATAATACCTCCTGAACCAGCTGAGGCATCATACTTTGCCGATGGATTAGTGATCACTTCTATCTTATCAATTTCATCAGCAGGTATCTGGTCAATGGTTAAAGTACTTGGCACACCATCTACATAAATTTGAGGTGATGAGTTGCGTAATGTCACATTTCCATCAATATCCACGTTCACTGCCGGAATGGTCTTTAACACATCTTCAGCTGTTCCACCTGCACTGGTAAGACTTTTACCTACATCGAAAATTCTCTTGTCAAGTTTAATTTCTTCCTGTGGTGGATCTCCGCTAACAGTAACCGCTTTTAATTGCTGAGAGGAAGAACTCATTTTAATATTTCCAAGATCCTTATCTACTATATCAATAACACTTTCAAGTCCTGCGGTAGGGTTGCTCATATCAGCATTACTTTGGGCGGCTTTCATTTTTTTCGCCGCTTTTGCCATCTTACTGATATCAAAAGTTAATGTCCTGGTGTACATATTATATCCTATAGAACTTATTTGTAGGGTATACTGCATTGGCGAAAACATTGGGCCCATAACCGGCAATTTCTCAAGACTGAATTCACCATTATCGGTTGTTAGCTGGCCGGCAATAATTTTTACCTTCATACTTTGTGAGGCCGAATCCCACATCGGGGCCGTTAGCTGCACTGCTGCAAAAGGAATAGCACTGCCGGTGGCACTGTCAACTACCTTGCCATAAAAGTGACCCGAGTTCATCTGGCTCTTCATGGCTCCTGATCCGCCACCCATACCGCCCATCATTTGAGCATTTACGGAAAAGGAAACAAGAAATAGAATGAAAGCACTAAAAAAGGATAACCTTTTCATAATTATAGTTTTTGGGAACGCAAATCTACAAAGAATCGTGATGCCCTGCACCCGGATGATTCTCCCACGAATGATTTAACCTTTTGGTCATATTCTGCATAAGGTCATCGTATTTCTTTTTCTGTTCGGTTGTACATAACTGCCTGATTGCTATAGAGCTTCTGAAGAATTCTTTTTGTGTAGCCATCCTCCACATACCTACCGAATCAGCATACATAAACGCATGTATACTATCTGGTGAATCTTGTGCCATGCATTTAAATATCTCTTTTTGAAGGCGGCCTACTTCCATTTCATATTTGTGCATTTTATCAGCATGTTCATGAAATATCTTGTCGGCCTTTGCCTGCTGGTCATCATTAAAACCAAGCTGACGTGTAAGAAACGCCATTCCTTTATCCTGCATGTTCATAGTACGGAACCCTCCCGCATCGCGGTGCGTTCTGTTATGTTCCTTCATTTTTGTCATCCACCAGGTGCCTATAAACGCCAGGTTAAGTACTAGCATAACTATAAGGATGGAATTGGTAAGCCGAGTGTTCATATTGAGTATAAAGTTACTATTTAGCCATTACATATTCATGCAGTTACACCCATCATTGCGCCTGTTATGGTCTCTGAAGCCCCCGTGAAAACCTCCATAATTTCCACGGTAAGCTCCGAAACCTCTATGGAAGGGCCCAAAACTGCCATGTTTCCTTCCACGAAAATTGTTATAACTGTATTGAATATGGTGATGATGTCTTGAAAAATGTGCTGCTGCGAATACGAGTACATTACAAACAATCAATACTATCAGCAATATGTTAGTTAGTTTAGGGTTGTTCATTTTGTTGTATTTTATTATTTAGCCAATCATTACTTACATCAGTAACCTGGTAGTCTTTTACAAGGTCATCCATCGAAACTTTAACCTGTTCCGGCTGCTGCAATGGGGTTTCAAGCACGCGTGAAATAGTATATACATTAAGGCCTATAAGAAGCAACACTGCTGCAACCTTTAGCAATGCATAGGTTGAAACGCGTGATGCCTGTCTTTCTGCACCTATGCGTTGCATGGTCTTTTCTGTAAATAACAATGGAGCATCCACAGGCTTTACATTTTTTGCAGCCGCCAGAACTCTTTCAATATCCTTCTCTATGTTATTATCTGTTTCCATCTATACACAATTTGACGATGTTATTTCTTAATACTTGCGTAGTCGCTATAATATGTTTGAAGTTTTTTTCGTAAAGATGCCCTTGCCCTGAACAATAGTGCCTCTACTGAAGATACACTGACTGCCATTGTTTCAGCTATTTCCTTATAGTTCAGGCCCTGCATTTCGTATAGCAAAAAAGCTGAGTGTTGCTTCTCAGGCAAGGTCTCCAGAGCTGCGTACAGCACTTTAGCATGCTCCTTATTTTCTAACGTTATTCCGGGATGCTGAAAATTACTGGCTATCTCTATAGGTTCATCCTCACGGTTATATAAAGGTTGTAATATGGCATGTCGTTTTTTTCGCTTGCTCCATTTTAAGTGATCGTAACAAAGATTAATTGCAATCCGAAAAAGCCAGGTCTTTATCTGTGCATCTTCTCTAAAAGAATCAATACTGTTGAACGCTTTTACAAATGCTTCCTGTGAAAGGTCTTCTGCATCTTCTGCAACAGGTATTATACTAAGACAAAGATTATATATGTCCTTACCATATGCATTGACAAGGTGCCTGAAGGCATCTTCACTTTTTGCTTTTAGCGCCTTTATATCTATTTCTAACGGCATGGAGTAACGTTAGTGTATTTGACGATTAACTTTTGTAAAACCTTCATTATCAATTCAGCACCTACCTACAATGCTATAGGCGGGAAAATTAACGTATATTCACCTTTCATATTAAACCGCCCCTGCAAAGATGTCTTTATTAAAGAAGCTATTCAATTTACGAGTTATAAAATGGGTGGTTGCAGTATGTATTTTGCTTGCTATTGGTGGCTCAATATGCAATCATTGGGTAATTACATCAACCAGAAGTCAGTTATATGGCGATATAAATAATGTACCTTTTCGTAAAGTTGGTTTATTGCTTGGCACTAATAAATCGTGGCATGGTGGTGAAAATCCTTATTTTAAATATCGCATAATAGCAGCGGTTGATCTGTTTAAAGCAGGAAAAATAAAACACATTATAGTAAGTGGCGATAATCATTTAAGCTATTATGATGAGGCTAAGGACATGAAAGATTCATTGATAAAACAAGGTGTACCTGATTCCTGCATTACATTAGATTATGCCGGTTTTCGTACGCTTGATTCAATGGTACGTTGTCTCGAAATATTCGGACAAGATAGTATTACAGTAATTTCACAGGCCTTTCACAATGAAAGAGCAATTTTTATTGCCAACTATTATAAAATGCACGCAGTAGCGTTTAATGCCCTGGACCCTTCGCCAGAGTTTTCTTTTCAAACCAATGTGCGCGAATATTTTGCCAAATCAAAAGCAGTACTGGATCTCTATATCCTGCACACATCGCCTCATTTTCTGGGTGAAAAAGTAAAAATATAATCCCGGGTTACTGTAGCACTATCTTCCTGAACTCACAACCCTTGCTAGTAATTATACGTCCATAATATATGCCTTTGGCATACATGGTCATGTCAACTGAAAGTGTGTTGCCCGAAATATTTTCATCAAGTTTATTGAAAAGTATTTGCTTGCCTGTTTCATCATAAATAGTCATTGATTGGTAGCCATTGCCATAAAAAGTAACCGCGAAACTTCCGCTACTCGGGTTAGGATATACGCTCAGATCATTGTTACTAGCCTGCTCCCTTGTTCCCGTGCAAATACTTACTGAGATATTCTGCCTGGCAGAATCCGTGCAACCACTTCCGTTGGTATACGTATATGTAATCGGGAAAGTGCCTGATGCAACCGGATTGAATTGTCCGCCACTTACATCTGTTCCGCTATACGATCCTCCACCCGGGCTTCCGCCACTTAAGGTTACTGCTGCACCACCTGTACATAGCATTGTTGAGTTGGTCATATTCAAAGAAACATTAAGAACCGTATATGAAGGCACGATTACACTTGCAGAAAGTGAAACACCTTTCGAATTCGTAATAGTACATGTAAATGTTCCCCCTGAAGTAATACTATCAATATTCGATGTTGTCGCCCCATTTGACCAAACATATTTAAGTGCACCTAAACCACCACCCGCATCCGTTGCAGCAATCGCATACCCCGAGCAAGAAAGAACCGGTGTAAGAACAGGTAAACTCATTCCCTCATACAGGTCATTGTATTGAGGGCCCGATCCATTCAAATAATTAAAACTGAACAGCGTATCAAAAATACCTGACTTGTTTAACTTAAATACGGTTCCATTATTTAATGCTCCTCCACTAATGGCCATGCCATATAAATTGCTATCGGATCCTTGAATTAGGCTACCATAGGGCGTACCGCCATCGCCGGTATTATTGAAACTATATATAGTGGCAAGGCTACCTGATGTATCGCATTTAAATATGGTACCATAGCCTGCTGCACCTGCACTGCTTGTCATGCCATATAAGTTTCCATCAATAGCCTGAATAAGACTGCCGTTTGGCGCAGCTCCATCGTTACCACCTGTAAAATTATATATGACAGTATAACTTCCTGTGGTATCACATTTAAATATAACACCATGGCCATTGCTACCTCCATTGTTTGTCATGCCATATAACTTACCATCAGTACACTCGATCAAACTACCAAAAGGCTGTGATCCATCGGTACCAGAAAACGTATGAAGCACAGTAACCAAACCTGAAGCCGAAGATTTAAATATGGTTCCATCGCCTGAATTACCTCCATTGTTTGTCATGCCATAGAAACTACCGGAGTTTGATAAAACAAGATTACCATAGGGAGCTCCTCCATCTGAACCACCGGTAAAACTATATAGTGTAGTTAGAACGCCTGAAGTTGAACATTTGAAAAGTGTACCCTTTCCTGATGTTCCGCCTTGCGAGGTCATACCATACAGGCTGCTATCTTTTGCCTGCACAAGGCTACCATAAGGGTTTCCGCCATTAGCTGTTCCATCAAAACTATACAGCGCTTTCATACCTTTGGAATATGAATAGTTAAAAATAACACCTGCCCCACTATCGCCTGCATGATAATTCATTCCATAGTATGAACCATCAAATCCCTGTATAATATGTCCAAACGGATTGGTGCCATTAACAATCGGTGCACCCATATCGAACAAATTTTTTTCTAATCCTGAAAGGCTGCAACCGAAAATATTTCCATTTCCATATTGGCCTCCTGCACTTGTCATCCCGTATAAATTATTCTTCAGCTGAACTATGCTCGCATACGGATTAAGACCATCAGCGCCTCCTTTGAAAGAATATATTGTAGTTAAATTCCCTACTGTGTCGCAACGGAATACTGTACCACTACCTGAATCACCTCCATTGTTAGTCATTCCATATAACTTACCATCGCTTGCCAGAATCAGATCGCCATATGGTTCCCCACCATCTGTTCCATCAGTAAACCCATACAGGGTGTTAAAATTTCCAAGTGTATCGCATTTAAATAGGGTACCGTAACCGGATGTGCCTCCATTACTATTCATACCATATAGTTTACCATTAACCTGAATAAGGTTACCAAAAGGGCTTTGCCCATCTGCTCCACCTGTAAAACTATACAGGGTGGTTAACGTTCCTGAAGTTGTGCATTTAAATATGGTGCCTGCTCCACTGGCGCCGCCCTGGTATGTCATTCCATACAGGTTGCCATCAAAGTCTTGTATCAAACTACCATACGGATTTCCACCATCTGAAGCACCTGTAAAGCTATACAGAGTTGTTAACACCCCGGTTATAGTACATTTAAAAATAGTACCTGCCCCACCAACACCACCCTGATAGTTCATTCCATACAGGTTGCCATCTTTACCAATAATAAGGCTGCCATAAGGGTTTCCACCATCTGAAGTGCCCGTAAAACTATAAAGTGTAGTAAGCAAGCCGGAAGTTGTACATTTAAAAATAGTACCTGCGCCATTGGTTCCACCCTGGTATGTCATACCATATAGCAAGCTGTCCGGGGCCTGTATTAAACTGCCTTCAGGGCTTCCACCTTCGCTGAGGTCGTCAAAAACATGTAATACAAAAACATTTCCTAAGGTATCAGTTCTGAAAATAGTGCCGTACCCCGATCCATTATCATAATCGGTCATGCCGTACAGAAACCCATCGAAAGCATGAATAAGATTATTATACATGGGTTGGGCAGGATTCACGTGAAATTGATACAATACGCTGTCATGCGCCTGTTGCACGTTGTAATCAAAAAGCACACCTGCGGCAGAACCGCCACCCGCTGGCGTCATACCATACAAATGCCCGATTGTTTGACCCTTTACATTTGCAAAGAATAAAAACAAAAGAATAACAAATGAATATCTGAGAGACTTTTTTTTCATTCCACCGGATATGCTACTGGTAATACGAAGTAAACAGTGAAACAGTTACTCTATACGTAACTGCAAATACTATTTATGATATATTTTTTGTGTAAATATACCGTATTTGGTTTCTACCTTAACTATATAAATAGCCTCACTGAAAGGGAACGGAACCTCAATAACATTGCTTTGAACTGTTCTGTTCATAACCGGAATCACCTCCTGACCAAGAATATTGTAGACAGATATTACCGCATCTTCACTTTCATTTAAATTGAAATTTACATACGCACCCGCGGTTGATGGATAAATACCCACCCCATCTTTTGAGGAATTTACAACCGAGTTACAACTCTGGCCAGCGGCTAATTTTGTAAATCGAACGATAAAATCTTTTTTATCAGTTGCATTGGCCAGGTTGAATGTATATGAAGGAGAGTCTTTAAAATTAGCTAGTATAGCGCCGGTAGCTGCATCTAAAAGCACCACGCAATTGTATGACGAAATATTTTCAATATTCTTTGCAGTCAAAGTATAATTTGCCTGCACACCAGCCACTGCAGTCAGCCTAACATCCATTGTATTATCTATATCTGGCAAACTGTTCAACATAAGGTTATTATCATCTTCACTTACCGTGTATAGTTGCGGAACGGTTTCTACATAACTTTTAATAAAATATGCATCTTCCGCTGAATTATAATTTTTTACATAAGACGGATCGAATGAAATAATGGTAGGGCATGAAAATTCGTTTGAGTCGTCCGATAAAATAAAAGTCCCCGTGTTTGCTGCATCTGATGGGTTTATGGGTCTTAACAAATTAGCGTCCACCATTGTTTTTTGCGATTCCATAAAATTAATGGTTGTTGCAGATGAGGTAATAACTCCAAAACCCTGCTCGATGGGAATGCTTCCGCTTGTGAATGCATGCCATGTGCCATCTTGTTCAAAAATGTAATAGCTGCTTTGTAATGTAGGATTGGATGCCAGGAATGTACCCCAATCTATTGGTGCTGCATATGGGTTTCCCAGCAAATTAAACCCTTTTCCTTTAGCTGCTGTATAGGTAACACCTATACTCACATTTCCTATTGTTGGTCTTCCATGTGTATTAAAAGAGAATGGTGTGATCATGGTGGTTAAACCGGTCCCCTCCCAAAGATAAAGTCCTTCGCCTTGACGTATTACATAATTAATGCCTGGTGAAGCGTATAGCGTAATATTATCATACGCATTGGTAACTTCATTATCCCGTTTAACGGAAACGTACGTGCCTGAAAGGCCATCTGGCCCACCAATACCACTCATATAAAATTTAGGGTTACGGTTACTTACATTCCAGTCTCCTAACGTAGTATTTAACATTGGCGATGATAATGAAGCATAATTAGCTTTTGTACGAATATTCTCATAGCGTTGAACAGTAAACGTTGCAGTAATCGAAGATTGAGTTACAGCCGGACCAACAGGAGCTATCATTGCGTCTCCCGCTGCATTTGATATTAACGTCATTGTATCACTACCACTAATAGTACCAGCCGTAAGTGTAAGTATTCTCGTAAAGCTTGCATTTTGAGAAAGTTTGATTCCAGTTCCATTTACAGTAATGTTATAAAATGCCGTTGGCACTGAACCACTTATTGTTTGCAATGATGCTCCGTTAAAAGTTACGTTACTGTTACCTGCAGTAAAAATTCCGCTATTAGACCAATTACCGCCAATGTTGTAAGCACCGTTGCCAATAACATTTCCGGTATTTGAATAATTAGCTGTGAGTGTTATTGTTCCAGCATTTGAAACTGTACCAGATGTATTGGTTAAACTGCCGCCTGTAACTCCCGTATTGCCGGTAATATTAATAACTGCACCGCTATTATTAATTACCTGGGCGAAGCTATTTGATACTGATAGTGTAAATACAATAGTGCAGACTGAAACAGCCTTTACAAATTTATTGCGTATATGGTAATTGTTCTTGCCCATTATCCGTTGCATTAGTAATCTTTACTTACAACTCAATTATAGAAATACTGACATTTGAGAGTGATGCGGTTCCTCCGGTAAGTGCTATTAAAGACAAGTCAACCCAATATGTTGTTCCTGTAGTTAGCCCTGTAATAATAACATTTGTTGATATCGGGTAAAAATTACCGGCAGTTTTTACATCTCCGTATTCAATGGTACCACCTACTGCTGTTCCTGTTACGGCAGCACCGTTTGCAGGTGCAGTGCCGGTACCATAATATAACTGTATTCTGCCGCCATCATTAAGCGTACTATTTGCTATCTGAGCCGAAATAACAACCAGTATTTTTCCGCTCGCTCCCGGTGTTATTGTAGCACCCAACCCTTGCATTAATGCAGCAGTTCTGTTTACCCCGGTTGGTGATGCAACGTTTGTTTGTGATGCATTAGGCCCTGTTGAAATAAAATTTGTTCCGTCGGATACCATGTAGTTTCCCTTAGTACCTGCTGTTGCAGGGTAGGTAGCGGTGCTCCATGTAGGTGCACCGCTTGCACCACTCTGCAATACTTTATTCGCTGTTGCAGTACCTGCAAGTATAGCACCTGCTGTTGCTGTTGAATAAAATATTCCTCCGTTGCTTGCTGTAAGGCTTGCATTAGTGCCTCCGTTGGCCAATGGTAATATACCTGTTACATCAGTTGTTAAACTTATGGCCGACCATGTTGGGTTACCTGCGGCATTACCATGTAAAACAGTTGTTGTTGTTCCCTGATTCGAAAATAACGCAGAAGCCAGGATTGGAGTAAAATATGTTGGTGCTGCAGTTGCTGCAGTGTTATTACCCAGTATCGTATACTTTGCTGCAGTACTTAATGTAAATGATAAGGCAGGAGTTGTTGTTGGGGTAGCTACTGCGGTTGTAAATAATGGAGATAGTGTACCTGCACTAAAAGATGACACAGAACCTGAACCGGTTGCTCCTGTAGCACCTGTAGGGCCTGTGGCACCATTGCTTCCATTTGTGCCATTCGTTCCTGCGGTTCCGGTTGCTCCTGTAGGGCCCGTAGGACCTGTAGCTCCCGCTGCACCATTTGTACCGTTTGTTCCTGCTGTACCAGTCGCTCCTGTAGCGCCGGTTGCACCATTGGTTCCGTTTGTTCCTGTTGCACCAGTGGCACCAGTAGGGCCTGTAGCTCCCACCGCGCCATTTGTACCATTAGTGCCTGCTGTACCAGTCGCTCCTGTAGCGCCGGTTGCACCATTGGTTCCGTTTGTTCCTGCTGCGCCAGTAGCACCAGTAGGGCCTGTAGCTCCCACCGCGCCGTTTGTACCATTAGTGCCTGCTGTACCAGTCGCTCCTGTAGCGCCGGTTGCACCATT
>Ga0210386_10001253_pt1 | contig 22848 bp, 18 predicted proteins | sample IncBWH32OmetaG_FD_160091 | JGI IMG/M metagenome (GOLD analysis project Ga0210386, IMG submission 160091) | Forest soil microbial communities from Barre Woods Harvard Forest LTER site, Petersham, Massachusetts, United States - Inc-BW-H-32-O ...
CTCGCCGCCCCAGTCGAAGGTGTATCCGACCGGCAGTTGTACCTGTTTCTGGACAGCGCGGCGCGCTTCCTCAACGGCGCCAGCCAGATCGCGATTCCGCACGCTGAACTGGACGCCGATGAAGCGCGAATTGGCTTCGCGATAAATAAAAGACGCGCCATTGTTCACTCGAATATCGGCGAACTGGCTGAGCGGAAGATGCTGGCCGCCGGGTGTGGCAATCAGCAGATTCTTGATCGCCTCCATGTCTCTGCGATAGGGCTCCTGCATGCGGACCAGAAGGTCGAACTGGCGCTCGCCCTGGATCACCTCAGACGCCGCTTTGCCGCCCATCGCCGTTCCGACCAGCGTGTTGACGTCGTCCACATTCAGGCCGTAGCGCGCAATCTTTTCGCGGTCGGGAACAACGGCGAGGCTGGGCTGCCCCAGCTCGCGCACCACGGTTATATCGGCGATTCCCGGCACTTTCGCGATGATGGCCTTCACCTGCCGGGCCTTAGCTTCGAGAGTCGCCAGGTCTCCACCGAAGATCTTCACCGCGAGCAAACTCTTGAGGCCGGTTTCGGCTTCATCGACCGCGTCCTCCGCCGGCTGCGTATAATTGAAAATCACGCCGGGAAATGCCGACGTTTTTTGCTGAATCGCGTCGATCAACTCCTTCTTGTTGTGAATCGACCCCTGCCACACCCGATCGTCGTAAGACTTCAGCCCGATGTAAAACTCGTTATTGAAAAACCCGGTGGGATCCGTGCCGTCGTCCGGGCGCCCGAGCTCGTTTGCAACCGTGGTGACCTGCGGGAAATTGCGCAAAATGTTCCGGATCTGCGGCGACAGTTTTGAGGCTTCTTCAAACGAGATGGTGTAGGGAGCCGTGGCGCGCATCCACAAGGCGCCTTCATCCAGGTGCGGCATGAACTCCGCGCCGATTAACGGAATCAACAACAGGGACGCAGCGAAAATCCCCAGCAGAATCACCATCGAAATGGCACGATTCCGCAAGCACCATCCCAACACAATGCCGTACCCGGAACGGAGTTGTTGGAAAACCCAGGCGCGCGGCTCCTTCATCTTGCCCCGCAGGATGTAGGCGCATAGAACCGGCAACACCGTGAGCGCGCAGATGAGCGATCCGATCAGCGCGAACGACATCGTGTCCGCCATCGGCTGAAACAACCGGCGGGAGGGCCCTTGTAATGCGTAGATCGGCAGATAGCCGGCGATAATCACCGCGACCGCGTAGAAGATGGGCCGCTCGACATCATGCGCAGCGGCGCGAATCACTTCGATCAGATTGTAATCCTCGCCCTGGCGCTCTGCCAGCTCGCGAAACACATTTTCCACCATCACCACCGCGCCGTCCACGAGAATGCCAAAATCGATCGCTCCGATCGAGAGCAGGTTGGCTGGGATATGCCGCCAATCCAGGCAGATGAATGCGAACATCAGCGCAAATGGAATCGTGAGGGAAACGATCAACGCAGCGCGCGCGCTCAACAAAAAGACTCCTAGCACGATCAATACCAGCACCATGCCGCGGATCAGATTCCGCTCCACTGTTCGCGTGGTTTCTTCAATCAACTCGCTCCGGTCGTAATAAGGCAGAATCTTGACATCCCGCGGGAGCACGTGATCGTTCAATTCCTTGGTCATCTGCTGGACCTGCTTCAGCACCACCTGAGCCTGCTCGCCCACGCGCATCAGGATTACGCCCTCGACAGCGTCGTCCTGGTTCATGAATCCGAACTGGCCCAGTCGCGGCGCGTACCCGATCTCAACTTTGCCGACGTCGCGGACGTAAGTGGGAATGCCGTTGTTGGTCGAGACGACAACATTGCCGATGTCTTCCAGCGTTTTCACCAGCCCGAGGCCACGAACGTAGTAGAACTGGCCGCCTTGCGAGTAGAATCCGCCCCCGGCGTTGGAGTTATTGCTCGCCAGTTGTTGAAACACCTGCGGAACCGTGACTGCGAGCGAGAACAGACGGTTGGGATTCAGCAGCACTTGGTACTGCATCGTAGTACCACCCAGGCCTGAATCGTCGGCGACGCCGGGAACGGAACGGTACTTGCGCTCGAGGACCCAGGCTTCGATGGTCTTGAGCTGCTGCGGCGTGCGGTCCGGGCTAACCAGAACGTATCGATAGATGAGGCCGCTGGGGCTGAACAGCGGGGAAACACCGGGTGTCACGCCGTCTGGCAGGGTCGCGTTCGCCATCCGTTCAAAAGCCTGCTCGCGCGCGAAATACGGGTCGATATCGTATTGGAAATTCATCTCCAGCGCCGAAAGCCCATACAGTGAAATCGAGCGCAGGCTTTCGATCTTCGGGATCCCGTTCATCTCGACTTCGAGTGGAATCGAGATGAGGCGCTCCACTTCCTCGGAAGCGTGGCCGGGCCACTGGGAGATGATCTCCACATGCGGCGGAGACAGATCGGGATAAGCGTCGATAGGCAGCTTCGAAAACGAGTAAGCTCCCCACAGCATCAGCATCAGGGCCGCCATGAGCACAATGAACCGCTGGGAGAGCGCGAAGGAGACGATGCGAGCGATCATGGCGTTTTATTGAATGCTGTTGGCGAACTGCAGAAACACAGCGCCCTCCGCGACAATTTTTTCGTGCTCCTTGACTCCGCTTACCAGTTCCGTCTCGGCGCCCTGCTCGCCCGCGATCGTCACCAGCCGCTGCGCGAATTTTCCGGGCTCGACCTCGACATACACAAACGGAAGATTGTCGTCCGTGCGGAGAATGGCGGAGGTTGGCACGGCCAGCACGCCGTGGCCGGACTTGGTGTGGATCACGGCATCCACGAACAAGTCCTTCTTGAGCAGTCCCGCGGTGTTTTTCGTAACGATACGGACCGGCGTGGTGCGCGTCGCCGGATCGAGGAGCGACCCGATGTAGTTCACCGTGCCGCTAAACGTCTGGTGGAATGCCGCGTTGGTCAGTTCCACGGTGTCGCCAATGCGCACCGCCTCAAGATCTCGATCGTAGATATGTCCCCATACCCAGACTGTCGACATGTCGCTGATAGTGAAGCACGCGGTGGTCCCTGCCTGGATCACCAGTCCCGGCGTCACCAGCTTCTGGACAATGACGCCCGCGATGGGCGACCGAACCGCTAATTGCGGATTGATGGCGACGCCCTGATTTTGGGCTTGGTCGATCTCCTGCTGCGTTACGCCGAAAATCTTTAGCGCCTGCAGGTCGTTCTCGACTTCGGCGCTCGCGTCGTTATAATCCTGCTCCGCGGCTTCCAGGTCTTTCTGCGCAATCACCTTGTGATCCAGCAGATCCTTGCTGCGGTCGAGCGTTTTCCTGGCAAAGTCCAGATGGTTGCGCGCTTTCTTATAGGTGGCTACGGCGCTGGCGATGTCAGGACTGGCTACGTACAGCAGCGGCTGGTCGGCCGCCACTACCGCTCCGGTGTCCACCAGGAGGCGCGAAATTGGCCCGTTGACCTGCGTGATCGCTTGTGTCGTGTGGTCGGCGTCCCAATCCACAGTCCCCGTGGTGTGCACTGCGGGAGACCACACTGCTTTGCGCACTTCGACGATTCTGAGCTGCGCCAGCTGGTTCTGAGGCACCTGAAACAAAGTCGCGCTCGACTGCGACTGCGACTCCGTCTCGGCCGGCACCCCCGCCGCCTGCTTCGTCGCGCACGAGGACGCCGCTAGCACCATGATCAAACCGGCCGGCGCTGCCCAACCCGGCAGCCTCCAAGCCTGGAGTCTCATCGAATCACCTGCGCTCCCACCGCCTGATTCACCTGTTCAGCAGCAGTCATATACGCCGCGATGGCTTGCCGGTAGCCGAGCTGCGTGGCGCGATAACTGCGTTCGGCGTCGAGCACGTCGAGAACGGTTGCAGCGCCGCGACCATAAGCATAGGTGGTAATATCGCGCGATTGCGTAGCTTGATCCAGATAGCCAGATTCGTATAACGAAACGATCTGTTCATTGGTCTGAAGACCGTAGTAGGCGTTGACCACGTCGGTCTGGACGCCGACTTCGGTAGAGGCTTCGGTTTCAATCGCCTGACGCACGGCTGCCTGGCTGCGCGCAATCTCGCCTTGATTACGGTCGTGAATCGGAAGATCGAACGACAACGAAAAGCCAACCGCGTTGCCGGTACCATTGGGTCCGATGCTCTGATAGGTGTAATCGGTGGCCCAGGTCCAGTCCTTCGCACGGTTGCCGAAGGCGAGCGAGACCGTATCGCTCGCGACCTTGACCCCGCTACGCGCGGCTAGCAAATCAGGCCGAACCGACAGCGCTTGTCTCTCCAATTCAGCGAGCTGAACAACCTGTTTCTTGTGAGCCAGCGTGCCGGTAATGTCGAAGTCGTCGGTCACCGATTGATAACCGAGCAACTGCCGCAGGGTCGCACGGGCCTGCACCAGGCTCAGCTCAGCGGAGGAAACATCCTGCTCGAACTGAAGCTTTTGCAGAGATATTTTCAGATAATCGCCTTCAGCCAGGTCGCCCGCCACGAGGCGCGCGTGGTTCAGATCGACCTCTTGGGAAAAATTCGCCAGATCCTCCTTGGCGAGCTGGAGCACGGACTTCGCGAGCAACACGTTGATAAATGCCTGAACGACCTGGTATCGCAACTGGCGCTCGTTGTCGGTCACCGTCTTGGCCGTCACGTCGGTGTTGTCTTTCGCCACAGTAAGACGCTTTTCGCGCTTGCCGCCGCGCTCATAGGTGTAGGCGAGCGCTTCGGAATAAATCTGCGTGTTGAAGCGAATCGTTTGCGGCGAAAACAGCGGGATGGTGTCGACCAGCGTGGTGAAGGTCGGGTTCGGCTTGAGTGCCGCGGTGATCTCCTCGGCTTTATTTTGGTCGATATTGAACCGCTGTGCTCGCAAGGATTGGTTGTAGGCGAGCGCTATGCGGACTGCGTCATCCATAGAGATCATGCTGGGCGGGCTATTGGTTTGGGGCACCTGCGCCCCGGCGATTCCGATTATCACAAATAGAGCGTTGAACCGAAGTAACAGCCGCAAGTTCCCCCCCAGGAAACGGTCGTTGAACGATAGTGCTAGCTCTTGCGTGACGATCTGGGAAACGCGTGCGTTACAAGAAACGTGATAAAAAGGGCCAGATTTCATGATGAGTGGGGTCCTTTGCGGCCCTGAGAGGCGGCTTCCCGGTCAGCGGCTTCTAGGCGGGATTTGCCTGGCGATTCGCCAAATCGGGCCCCCGGATCGTGCGTGGAAGCCCAGGGATTGCAAGCGTTTTTGTAGTACTCCTGCATAGCGGTCTTCACGATTATCTCCGATTACCCAGGATCGATGGTCTGTTGACTACTCTCCTAAACGCGCCCCGGTTTACGCTGTTTCGCCTGGCTCGAAACGGTCCTGAATCGGGCTGGGGTCTCCTGGACCAAATGATGGAGGCGCAGAAAGTATCACGCCAGTGCAAACTCGCGGGCACGATCCACTCTCGGGCTTCATCGAGAGGCAGTGACGCGGCATCTGGAGAAGTACGATCCCGCCAAGCACCAGTGGTCGGCGCGGGTGGACGCAATAGCAGGCAGACAGATGCGAGCGGTCCTTCACCACCTGAGTTTCAAGGCGTCGAAGGCGCAGCGCGAGCGGTCCAAATGTTTGTGGAGCGGCTCGGCCGAGCGCCCGTCTTTACTCGATTGCGACCCTTCGGAGTAATTTGAAATCCGTCAACATTTTGCCGGTCCCAAGGACCACGCTCGCCAAAGGGTCCTCGGCGATCGATACCGCTGCCCTGTCTCTATCGCTGGGCTGGAGTTGCAAATCTCTCCGGTGCTGGATAAGATGATGCGACTTCTAGATGCGAACCTCCAAGGCATCGCAGCGCAAGAGTATACCCGGCGGTCTCTTGATTGTTTTGCTTTTGCTTGCGATTTCTGCATTTATCAACTACGTGGATCGCGGGAATCTCTCCATCGCCGCGCCCATGCTCAAGGACGAGCTGGGGATTTCCGCGTTGCAATTGGGCGTTTTGCTCTCCGCCTTTTTCTGGACCTATGCGTGTCTGCAGCCCTTCTCGGGCTGGCTGGTGGACCGTTGGAACGTGAACTGGGTATTCGCCGTAGGATTCTTTCTGTGGTCGGCCGCGACCGCCGCGACTGGAATGGTCCACACGTTTGCAGCGCTTATGATCCTGCGGTTACTCGTGGGCTTGGGTGAATCCGTCGCCTATCCCTCATACTGCAAAATTCTGGCGCTCAATTTTGAGGAAGAGCACCGAGGGCTGGCCAACGCTACGATCTCCGCCGGCCAGGTGTTGGGACCAGGGTTGGGAATGTTATTGGGCGGCCTGCTGGTGGCGCGATTCGGCTGGCGCCCGTTTTTCCTGGTGCTCGGCCTCGTCAGCCTCCTTTGGCTGGTCCCTTGGGCGAGGTGGATGCCGAAGGGGCCCGACCCGAGTTCCGCGCGTGCTGATGCACCAAGTCTTTCCGAATTTCTGCGGTTGCGATCGGCTTGGGGAACCAGTATTGGCCTCTTTTGCTCAAATTACGTGAACTATTTCCTGATCACATGGCTGCCTTTTTTTCTGGTGCGTGAGCAGCACTTCTCCACAGAAAACATGGCGAAGATCGGAGGCTTCGCCTACCTGGTAGCCGCCATTTTGGCCACGCTAACCGGTTGGTTTTCGGATCGGTGCATCGCATTGGGATCCACGCCTACCGTAGTTCGCAAAAGTGTTATCGGGGGCGGCCTCGCACTCGCCGGCGTTTTCGTGGGGCTCGCTGCGGTTGGCGGATCTTCCTACTCCGTCGCTGCGCTCATACTCGGTGTTGGCTTTTTCGGCATTGCTAACTCCAGTATCTGGGCCGTGACCCAGACGCTCGCCGGGCCCCAAGCCGCCGGACGCTGGACCGGGTTCCAAAACTTCATCGGCAATTTCGCGGGTGTCATCGCCCCGGCACTCACCGGATTCGTTCTCGATCGGACCGGACAGTTTTACTGGGCCTTCGTCATCCTAACAGGCGTCGCGTTCACAGGCGCGACGTGTTTCGTTTTCGTGGTGGGACCAGTCGAACAGGTGATCTGGCACACAAGGCTCCCTGCCCGGCATGTTTCGGCATAGCCCGAGACCCCGGTCACATCGTTTTGTGATACTTTCTTAGCATGCATTTCGCGGTGACCGCCCGATGCGCTTGTTGATCTTCTGAATCTGAGGATATCCGGCGCAATAGGTTGCCTGATTTGAGCAGCCGCGTAGTTGCGGGCCAAGAGGATGAGCACGGAATACAAGAGTGTAGTGGTGCTAATGTTTGCGGTACTGACAGCATCATCAGCCGACACCTTCACCAAGGTCAGCGCCGTTGCACTGAGGGCGCTTGAGAACGACGGTAAAGAACTCGCGATCCTTGATCCGAGGGAAGAAGGCTCTTACGGCCTAAGTCATCTTCTGCACGCGGTCAATGTCCCGCTGAGCAAGTTGGAGCTCAATGTTGCCGTGCTAGTGCCCCGCCGATCGACGCGGATCGTTCTAACCGATGGCGGCGAGGGAACAGCGGAACGTGCGGCTGTGAGGTTAAAGGAGCTTGGCTACACGAATCTCGCGGTACTGCAGGACGGATATCCCGCATGGAAGCAGGCCGGCTACGAAATCTTCAGCGGCATGAGCGTGCCAGGCAAAGCCTTCGGTGAATGGATCGCGCTGCACTATGAAACGCCGCAGATCACAGCCGAGGATTTGCATCGCAGAATCGCGAGCGGCGAGGACGTACTGATCCTCGACAGCCGCCCGGCCAACGAATATGCCGACATGAACATCCCGGGCTCGATCAATGTGCCCGGGTCCGAGCTCGTCTATCGTTTTCAAGAACTCGGAGTGAAGCCGGAAACTCTGGTGGTGGTGAATTGCGCTGGGCGCACGCGAAGTATCGTCGGGGCGCAAAGCCTAATCAATGCTGGGGTGAAGAACAAAGTAGTGGCGCTAAATGGCGGGACCATGGCCTGGCAAACCAGTGGCTTTGAACTGGAGCATGGATCGAAGCGGCATGCGCCGGAACCGTCGGGGCAACATCTCCAGCAGGCGCTCGAGGCGGCGCAGAAAGTTGCGGATCGATACGGAGTGAAGACCATCGACGCGCAAACGCTGGCGAAGTTCAAAGCAGAGAAAGACCGCACCATCTACGTCATCGATCTGCGTACGCCGGAAGAATACCGCGCGGGACATCGGCCCGATTCTTCCTACGGCTGGGGCGTCCAATTGGTGCAGGGCATGGACAAGTACGCTGCCACGCGGCACGGGCGCATTGTACTGGTTGACAACTACCTCGTACGAGCGCTTATGACGGCCTCCTGGCTGGTACAGGCGGATTGGCCGGACACCTACGTCCTCGCCGATCCGTTCCGAGGCGTGGAGCTGACTGCCGGAGATTACAAACCCGCGATCCTGGGCCTAAGCAAGCAGAGTCCTCCTGCTGTCGATGCTGCGAAACTCAGCGAAATGCTGAAGACGAACAGCACCACAGTCATTGATGTGGCCAGCAGCTCCAGTTACATCAAAGCTCACATTCCGGGAGCTTGGTTTGTAATCCGCGCACGTTTAGAGGCAAGCATTGCTAAGATGCCACCTTCGGTGAGCTTCGTCGTGACAGGGAATGAAACCGCTCTGGCCGCCCTCACCGCCGAGGAGCTAGTAAAGCTCAGCGGCAAGCCGGTCAACGTTCTGGAAGGAGGCAACGCTGCTTGGCGGAACGCCGGCCTTCCGCTGAATTCCGGAATGGAGAAGCCCGGGAATTCGGTTGATGATATTTTCGTACAGCCCTTTCTTTGGGGACAGCTAGACCCCGCAAGCTCCGAGTTCCGCAAGGCGGCTAATGACTACCTCGCTTGGGAACTCCAGCTCCCCGAGCAACTCAATAGAGCCCAGGAGACGAACTTCAAACTGGGCGGCAAGTAGCGAGGGCAGTTGCAGCCCAAAGCGGCTCCAGCGCCGAGGCCGTGCTACAACTCGCCACAATTGTTCGGTGCGCTACCGGTAATCAACTGAGGATTCCGACCCGAGCCCGCTCAGACACGGCGCGGGCCTGCGGTGCGTCGGAGGTGATCGAGCGCGTTCAGCAGTTTGAAGATGGGATTGTGCGGCGGCACCGGCTCGCCAGAATCGACGGCATTGCGAGACCGACCCTGATTCAGGTGGAGATCATCCAGGCTCGCATCACCCACAGCATCGCCCCGTGCAGATGCCCGAAGAGGTAGCGTGGGCGCGCCTGATGGTCGGTGATGCGTTTGCCCTTAACGGATTACCGCTGGATTCCTAGATGAGCCGGGAAAGAGAATGGAAAAACACCTAAAGGAATATAATGCAAGCCATGGGTACCAGTGGAGATGGTGCCGTCCGACTGGATCAAACGTCGGATCTTCAACTCCTTGTCGATTCGGTCCCCGGCCTGATTCACACGGGTAGGCCGGACGGCTACCTCGACTTCTTCAATCAAACATGGCTCAGGTACGTCGGACGGCCGCTAGAGGATTTGCAGGGCTGGAATTGGATAGCGTTCATTCATCCCGAGGATGTCGAAGGAATTGTGGAAAAGTGGCGCGCGTCTCTGGCCAGCGGCGAACCCTTCTTACATGAAGCGCGCGTCCTGCGCGCAGACGGCGAATATCGCTGGATGCTGCACCACAAGGTAGCAGGGCTCGACGGGTGCGGCAAAATTGTTAAGTGGTATGGATCGAGTATCGATATTGAGGATCGCAAGCGAGCGGAAGTACAGCTCCGCCGAAGCACCGAAGAGCTGCAAAGAAGCGAGCTTTATCTGGCCGAAGGGCAGCGGCTTGCCCACATGGGTAGCTGGGCCTTCGATGCTAGCGGATTCGATTACTGGTCTCCTGAATTATTTCGGATGCACGGCCTCGAACCGGCCCTCAAAGCGCCTACAGTTCAGGAATACCTGGATTATGTCCACCCACAGGATCGCGAGTACATGGCGAACCTGATCAAGGGACTCTCGGTGAAAGCTTCGCCCTTCGATGCCACTAAGCGCATCGTGCGACCCAATGCTGAGGTCCGTTACATTCGCTGCGTCGGGGTTCCGGTCGTCGAAAACCAACGTCTGAAAAAGTTCGTTGGCACCGCCATAGACGTTACGGAGCACGAGATCCTCACCCAGGAGCTCCGACAGCGCGAAGCCTACCTGGCCGAAGCCCAAAGATTGAGTCACACAGGCAGTTTCGGGTGGAGACCTGATGACGGAGAGGTTTTCTGGTCAGACGAAACCTATCGCGTCTTCGAGTACGAGAGCACAGTAAACCCAACAATAGATTCAGTGTTGCAGCGCATACATCCGCAGGATAGGGCCCTCGCACAACAGGTCATCGAGCGCGCATCCCAGACTGGCACTGACTTCGAACATGAGTATCGCTTGCTGCTGCCTGACGGACGAGTCAAGCACGTCCACGCGTTAGCTCACGTGGTACAGAATGCATCCGGCAACCGCGAGTTTATCGGGGCGGTGACGGACATCACCGAACGCAAGACCACCGAGGGTAAGTTCCGGCGTTTGGTCGACGCCAACATTCTGGGGATCTTCATCTGGAACCTCGAAGGTTCGATCATCGAAGCCAACGAAGCGTTTCTGCGCATGGTGCAATACAGCCGCGAAGATCTCCTCTCGGGCCGCTTGCGCTGGACCGATCTAAGGCCGCAGGAATGGCGCGAGCGCGGCGAACGCGCTCTGGCGGAACTGAAGGCAACCGGGGCTACTCAGCCATTCGAGAGGGAGTTCTTCCGGAAAGATGGCAGCCGGGTGCCCGTGTTGATGGGAGGCGCACTGTTCCAGGGATGGAACGAGGGTATCGCATTTGTCCTCGATTTAAGCGAACAAAAGCGGGCGGAGGAGGCCCTCCGAAGAAGTGAATCGTACCTGGCGGAAGCGCAGCGGCTGAGCCAAACCGGCAGTTGGGCCTGGAGTCCCGACACCGACGTCAGGTATTGGTCGGAGGAATGTTACCGCGTTCTGGGTTTTGATCCACGCGACGGGATGCCCCGAATGGAAGAACTCATCCAGCGGGTTCATCCCGACGATCAACCGGCGGTCCTGGAATCTACCAAGCGTGCCAAGCACAACAGGTTGGACGAAGAAGTGAACTATCGCATTGTGCATCCGGGTGGCGCCGTCAGGTACATTCACAGCATTGGTCATCCTGTTTTCAGCCCGAGCGGGGATCTCATTGAGTACACCGGTACTGTGATCGACATCACGGAGCGCAAGGCGGCCGAGGAAAAGATCCGGGAGCAGGAAATGGAACTCCGGCAGATGCTGGACCTCACGCCTCAACAGGTTAGGGTATATGGACCCGGTGGTGAACGTCTTTATGCTAACCGCATTGCGCTCGATTACCTCGGCGTTAGTCTTGAAGAGTGGCGGCAAACACCCGGACATGCTTTTCGCTCCAGTTTGTTCGTTCATCCTGATCAGCAGGAACGAGCGGCGCGCGATTTCGATTCTAATCGCTCCAGTGGCTCCGCTTACGAGTCGGAGGTACGTTTGCGGGGAGCGGATGGGAATTATCGCTGGTTTCTCGTTCGTCACAATCCGCTCCACGACGACAAGGGACAGGTCAAGCGTTGGTACGTTGCGCTAACAGATATTGATGAACGCAAGAGAGTTGAGGAGAGGCTTCAGGAGGAAAACGTTGCCCTTCGTGAGGAGATCGATAAGGCTTCGATGTTCGAGGAGATTGTCGGTACATCGAGGCCTCTGAAGGCCGTTCTTTCCCGGATTGCCAAAGTCGGTCCCACCGACTCCACCGTTCTGATTACCGGGGAAACCGGCACAGGCAAAGAACTCATCGCCCGTGCCGTTCACAAACGATCCCAAAGATCTGGCCGTCCCTTCATTAGTGTGAATTGTGCCGCGCTTCCCCCCACGCTGGTCTCCTCGGAATTGTTTGGCCATGAAAAGGGAGCCTTCACCGGAGCCTTGCAGCGCCGGCTGGGACGATTCGAAATGGCTGACCGTGGAACGATCTTCCTGGACGAAGTGGGCGAACTTCTACCGGACACACAGGCGGCGTTTTTGAGAGTGCTGCAGGAACGGGAACTCGAGCGAGTGGGAGGAGGGCAGCCTGTCAAAATCGACGTTCGTGTTATCGCCGCCACCAATCGCGACTTGAACGCCGCCGTAGCGAATGGGACCTTCCGCCAGGATCTCCTCTATCGGCTGAATGTGTTTCCCATCGAAGTGCCACCTTTACGAGAACGGAAAGACGACATCTTAATGCTGGTCGAGTATTTCGTGCAGCGCTACGCCAACCGGGCGGGCAGAAATATCCGTTCGATCGACCAGAAGACGTTAGATCTGTTGCAGTCCTACGACTGGCCTGGCAATATCCGCGAGTTGCAGAATGTAATTGAAAGGTCCATTATCCTGAGCTCCACTGATGCATTTTCAGTTGATGAGTTATGGCTTTCCAAAAGCACTTCTGCGCAGGCAGCTCAGGTTGAAGTGTCGGCTGCTTTGAATACTGAGGCGCGAAGCGAGCGGGAGATTATCGAGGCGGCGCTGGCTGAGACCAAGGGCCGGGTTTCCGGACCGTCCGGAGCAGCGGCAAAGCTTCGAATTCCACCATCTACCCTCGAGACCCGGATCAAGGCCTTGGACATCGATAAACGCCGATTTAAATACGGCTGACAACGTTTGCGTTATCGCTGCCACGAATCGCTTCTTGAACGCCGCCTATTTCGTGCAGGGCTACGCCAACCGGGCGGGCAGAAATATCCGATCGAATCGACCAGAAGACCTCGGATCTCTTGCAGTCCTGCGAGGCTCCCGGACGGTCCGGGGCGGCGGCTAAGCTTCGGGCCAGCTCCCCCTAAGAAACCTTCTTTCCATCCGATAAGACAAGTGAGGGCTAAACCGACGGGTCAGCGCCCTGACACCGAACAGCGATGATTTCTCTGAAACCTTATCTCTTTGGCGACAAAAGCAACACCGATAGCGCTTACCGGCGCATTATCGGTCTGTTCCTGCAAGGGATCGCACTGCAGGCCGTGGAAGGGGAGAAGAGCGACTACGACCGTTTTCGATCCAATATCGACGAATTTGCGAGAAAAATAACCCCCGAACTGCCGATGCCGGAACTGTTGCTGGCCGTCGGCGGGGCGCTGCAAACCATGGAGGACTATAACCGGCGAACCAGCCAAGTCATCCGGCGGCAGAACAGCGAACTGCAGAATATGGTCTCAATGCTGACCCAAACCGTGATTACAATTGGATCCAGCGGGGAATCCTCGGTGGCCAAACTCCAGGACATCGAGAAATCCATCGAGCGGACGCGCATGCTGGAAGACATGCAGCTTCTCAAATTGCGGCTGGGAGAATGCCTGGAGGCGGTACGGGAAGAGGCGTTGCGTCAGAAGACCGACGGCCAAAACACCCTTGCAACCCTCAAAAAGGATCTGGAAAGCTCTCGGGAGCGGGTCGGATCGGTTGCCCCCGCCGCTACGGTGGACCTGGACGCGGCCACCGGGCTGCCGAGTAAGAAGGAGGCTATGGAGGCCATTCAAACGGCAGTCGCCGCGCCGCGAAACAAATTTCTAGCGATTGCCGTGGTCAGCCGGGTGCAAGCCGTAAACGCGCGGTTCGGATATGCGATCGGGGACCGCGTTCTGGCGGCCTTCGCGGAACATTTCCGGGCGAATCTGGGTGGTAACGATCAGCTCTTCCGGTGGCATGGGCCGGCGCTGGTGGCCGTGATGGAACGGGAGGATCGCATTGAAAAAGTGCGCACCGAGATTCGGCGCTTTGCCGAAGCCAAACTGGAAAAAACCGTCGAGGTTGGCAACCGCACGATTTTGCTACCTGTTTCGGCGAGTTGGTCGATATTCCCCGTCGCTCCTCCCCTGGAAGAGCTACTCAAGAAAATGGAAGCCTTCACGGCTGCTCAAGTCCCGCGAGACTACGTTTAAAGTTTATGTTTGACATTCGCAGTCTTCGAGCCATGTTGTCTATTCCCGATTCGCCCGGCGCGCCAGGGCCATCCCCAGAGCAGGAAATAAATCGGCTTCGCGACCGCGTCGCGGAACTGGAAGAGGAAAACATCAACCTCCGGCAGTTGGAAGTCACAATTCAGAGGAATGCACGCCTCTTCGACGTCATCTTGGATAGATGCCATGAAGGTATTGGGCTTCTGACATCGGATCTGATCGTCTTACGCTTGATTCACTCGTCAATAGGCTATGACGAGATGGATGTATCGGGGCAGTCGTTCCTTGCGTTCATCCACCCCGACGACTCAGGCTGCTTTCAGAAGTCGTTCTCCCAGCTCCTGACCGCGCAAGCGAAATCGGTTTCGTGCGAAATTCGATTAAGAAGGAAAGATGAAAGCTGGGTCTGGCTGGCGTGTGAAATGACGGATATGCTGGACGATCCGGATGTTCAGGCCATCCTGTTGAACGTTCGCCCTATAACTACGCATAAAGAGTAGGCCGCGGACCGGTCTTTCCAAGTTGGCGGCCGCTAAACCAGCACCGGCCTCTCGGCGCCCGAATAACGCCGGTAGGGCCCCTTTGATCCGTTTGGCAGGATGGTAGCTTCGTCGGTCCGCGCTTGCGTGAGATGCGCGGCCGTCAGCTCGTGGGCGCCCGTGAGATTGGCGGCACGAAGATCGGCTGCAAAAAGCTTGGCGCCCCCGAAATGCGCATTCGACACGTCGGAGCGGCTGAAGTTCGCCCCGGTCAGGTCGGCGTGCCGGAAGTCGGCGTCGGCTAACACGGCCCGATCGAATTGAGACGCTCCGAAGTCAGCCCGCGAGAACTTCGCGCTGGAAAGGTCCGCTTTGGCGAAGTCGCAGGATTTCAAGCGAGCATTGCTGAAATTGGCGCTCACTCCGTAGCACAAAATGAAACGGCAGGCCCGCAGGTGCGCGCCGTAGAACTCCGCGTGATTGAACTCACTCTCCGAAAAGTCACAGCTCCCGAGCCGGGCGTGATGAAACGAGGCCGCATCCAGAATAGCCCCACATAGCTTGCAGCCCTCCATCACCACCCCTTGACAGCGGCTGTCACGGAGTTGCGCTTTTCGAAAGTTGACAGCCCGGAAATTGGCGTCCGACAGGACGGCTGTGGTCAGCCAAGCCTCGGAGAACTGTGTCTCAGAAACCTGAGCGTGATTGAAATCGGAACCGGAGAGGATCGCGCGTTCAAAGTCGGCAGCCTCCAGGATAGCCTCGCTCAGATCCGCCCCTGTCAGATCAGCATCCAAAAACGTGGTGCCTTTCAGGATAGCGCCGCGCAGACGAACTCCCTGCAATTGTGCTTCGTTCAGTGTCTCACCGTCCAACACGCAGCGAAGGTGTTCCGATCCGCCGTCGATCCACTGCCGGTGACAATGCAGTATCTCATTGAGCAAGCGGCCGTTAGCGGTTGTTAACGTATCCATTTCAACAAAACACTTATCGACCGGAGCCCAGCTAGCGTTAGAGGCGCGGGACCTATCCCGTTGGCCCAAGCCTCCGCGGGCTGGCGGCGCTTGCATCGTGGTGCTTTAATTGTAGTTACGGGAGTCTAAGCGGGTGCTACACTGTCTCCAGGCTTAAGCCTATGAGAATACTCATCGTTGAGGACGAGAAGCGTATTCAGGATTTCCTCTCGCGCGGTCTGGAGAGTGCCGGGTACGCCGTGGATGTCGCAGGCGACGGCAACACCGCGCTGGAGTTGGTTCACGCCACCGAGTATGACCTCATAATATTGGACCTAATGCTCCCTGATACCGACGGTCTCAGCGTCCTGCAAAAAATCCGCAATCGAAAGTCGAGCCCGCCGGTTCTCATCTTGAGCGCTCGCGACGCCGTGGACGATCGCGTGAAGGGCCTGGAGCTGGGCGCCGACGACTATCTAACCAAACCCTTCGCCTTTGTCGAACTGCTGGCGCGCGTGCGGGCGCTTTTGCGGCGAGGCCAGCCCACGCCCGAGCGCTTGCAGGTAAGCGATCTGGTGCTGGACTGCATCCGCCGCAAAGTCACGCGCGGCAACGAGAACATCGAGCTGGCGCCCAAGGAATTCAGCATCCTCGAATATCTCATGCGTAATCGCGGCCGGCCGCTGAGCCGCACCATGATCGTCGAGCATGTATGGGACATGGACTACGACGGGCTCACCAATATCGTCGACGTGTATATCCGTCACCTGCGCAGCAAGATCGACGACAAATTTCCGGTCAAGATGATCCATACTGTTCGCGGCATCGGGTACATGCTGGATGCGCCGGAAAGGGCCGAAAAACCTGTCGAAAAACAGGTTGAGCAGTCGTCATGAGCGCTTTCGGCAAGGCTTTGCGATTCACGCGCGGGCTGCGCTTCCGCCTGGCCTTCAGCTACGTATTCTTTTTCACCATCCTGCTGGTATTGCTGGGCATTGTTTTCCGGCAGACCTTGAGTAACACCTTTCAATCGCAGATGCAAAATGTGCTGGAAGAAGAATGGGGCGCGGCGAAGGGTTATCTTCGCACCGGCTCTGCCGGCCCGGATTGGTTTCACGACCCTATGGATCCAGACGAATCCTTCACCGTAGAGCGGCTGCGCCGGGTCTACATGCTGGCTGATCCGCAGGGCAACCCTTTAGAATGGTCGTCGATTTACAAATCGATGGGGATCGATTCGCCGGCCGAAATTCAGGCCATTCTCCGCTCCGGACAACCGGCCACGCGCATCCGCAAAGACAGCCTGGGCATCCCCTACATGATCCGCTCAGGCTTAATGATCGATGAGCGCGGCAACAAGTATTACCTGGCCATCGGGCGCGCCATCGACCAGAACAATAAGGTGATCCGTGATTTCACGTTGAATTACCTGATCCTGGTGCCGATCGTGATCTTCTTGAGCGGCCTGCTGGGATGGTTCCTGGCCGGCAAGGCGCTCGACCCCGTCAACTCGGTCGCTGAAACAGCACAGCGAATCACCCATTCGAATCTGGACATGCGGATTCCGGTGCGTCAGGCGGGCGACGAATTGGATCGTTTGATCGAAGCTTTCAATCACATGATGACGCGATTGAATTGTTCGTTCGAGCAGATACGCCAGTTTTCCACCGACGTTTCGCACGAGCTGCGCACACCGCTGACCGTGGTTCGCGGCCAGCTCGAAGTGGCGCTATTTACCGCCCAGAATGTCGATCAATACCGCGAAGCCATGGCCGAAGCCCTGGAAGGCGTGGACCGGCTCTCGAATATCGTTCGCGCGCTGCTCATGCTCTCCCAGGCCGAGAGCGGCCAATTGGTGCTGCAGAAGACGCAGCTCGATTTCGCTGAGGTGGCGCGCGACCTGGTGGATCAACACCAGATTCCGGCCGAAGCCCAAGGCGTCCGCCTTTCAGCCGAAATTTCGGAGCCTTGCCTGATTTTCGCCGATAAGATTCAAATCGAGCGCATGCTATCCAATCTGTTGGGAAACGCGATCAAGTACACGCCCTCCGGGGGCGCGGTCAAAATGAGCCTCCACTGCCAGGACAACCATGTGAAACTGGCCGTCGAAGACACCGGCGTCGGGATCGCTCCCGACCATCTGCCGCACATCTTCGATCGCTTCTATCGCGTGCCATCGGCCGATCCGGAAAAAGGCCTCGGCCTGGGATTGAGCTTCGTGGCTTGGATCGTTAAGGCGCATGGGGGAACGGTGGAGGTCGAAAGCGAGCTGGATAAGGGAACTCGCTTTGTCGTGACCTTGCCCGCCGAACAGTTCATGGCTGCGGCCGAAGAGTCACCGGCGCTGCCCATGCCCGAGCAGGTACACTGAAACTGCGATGGCAAACCTCGAAATTCAGAACCGGGAAAAAGAGGGCATAACGATTCTCGATTTGAAGGGCAGACTGGCAGTAGGCGAAGGATGCACTCTGTTGCGTGAGAAAGTGGATCAAGAGCTCACGGCTGGCCGCGACAAAGTGATCCTTAATTTGAAACAGGTCGACTACATCGATAGCACCGGCCTGGGCACCATGGTCATCTGCTTTACCCGGCTGCAAAAGGCCGGCGGAGCGTTGAAGCTGGTAAACCTCAACCGCAGAAACATCGAGTTGTTGCTGCTCACCAAACTCTCGACTGTGATGCAAATCTTCGGCGACGAGCAGGAATCGGTAAACAGCTTCTTCCCCGAACGCGAGATCAAGCACTTCGACATCCTCAACTTTATCCAGCAGCAAAAAGAGAGTGAGCAAACCAACTGACATGTGGGGGAAAAAGAAAGCGGCCATGCTTGAAGCCGGCGTGCGCGCGCCGTCGTTTGAGTTGAAGAGCCTGGCTGGCGAGAAGCGATCGCTGGAGGATATCCTCGGCAAGGGACCGGCGCTGCTGGCGTTCTATAAGGTCAGTTGTCCGGTTTGCCAACTGGCTTTCCCGTATCTCGAACGCCTCTCGGCCGGCTCATCGCTTCAGATTGTCGGTATCTCGCAGGATGACGACCGATCCACTCAAGGCTTCAACCAGCGCTTCGGCGTTACGTTCCCCACTTTGCTCGATCAATCCAAGGAAAACTATCCGGCCAGTAATGCGTACGGCATCACGTCCGTGCCGTCGCTTTTCCTGGTGGAGAAAGACGGCGGGATTGCGCAGGCCTTTAGCGGCTTTTCGAAACGCGATCTGGAAGCTGTGGGCGAGCGAGCCGGCGTCAAGCCATTCCGGCCCGAGGATAACGTACCCGATTGGAAGGCCGGTTGAGGCTCGAAAAATTAGGGTCCGGGCTGGACCTGCGATAATAAGAATCGAGATGGCTTCCAAAATAACTGAAGCGTTTGAGTCCGCGGCAGCTATCGCCAAGGGCATGAGCATCACCTTCGGCGAGATGCTGAATCCCACCATCACCGAAGACTATCCGGACTCGCCACCCAAATTCCAGGAACGGTATCGCGGAGCGCACGTCCTGCAGCGCGATGAGAACGGCCTCGAAAAATGCGTGGCCTGTTTTCTATGCGCCGCGGCTTGCCCGGCCGACTGCATCTATATTGAAGCGGCCGAGAATACCGACACTTTGCGGATCAGTGGCGGCGAGCGCTACGCCAAGGTTTATAACATCGACTATACGCGCTGCATCTTCTGCGGCTATTGCGTGGAAGCCTGCCCGACCGATGCCATCACCCACGGCCACGGCTTCGAAATCTCGAGCTACAACACCTCGACTCTGATTATTCGCAAGGAGCAGATGCTGGCGCCGATCCCCGAGGGCGCGCATTTCCCGCTAAAGGCCGACACCGAGGAAACACCGGCGGGACATTAGGGATATTTCTCAGTCCAGTCCACACCCTGTGGACCGTTGGGAGACGAAGGGATCGTCCAAACACCGGCTCTAACACCCGTCGAGGCCCATTGGTCCTCTGTATCAGCGGAACATGTTATCCAGTATTTGCCCGCGAACGACGGCTTGAATATGAGCGGCAAGAATACGTGGATCTCCCCATCATTCGTGCTGACCGAGACCCTAGCCAACTCAATCCGGCAGTCTTCATTTTCCAGATGCTGGTTGCTCCCGACCGCTCCGGTCGATTCAAAGACTCGATGTTTAGGACTTCGGTTGATCTCGGCTGTCGTGTTCTTCAATGCAATTTGTCGATTGCGCAGATCGATTTCGACGGAGCACCAAAGGAATTGTCCGGCCCCGATGGTGAGTCCGACCTTCTCGATCAGGTCCACGCCATCGGAGCGCCCGACCGTCAAACGAAAAGTCTGTTGCGTGCCGGTGCCAGAAGAAGGCTCCACGACGTAGTGCATCTCAGGAACCGGGATAACTCGTTGGTGCTCTAGCAGGGTTTTATGAAGAGCCGCCTTGTCTGGCTTCCATCCTTCCGGACCCTCCTCCGCAAAAGCGGCTGTGGTGAAAGTATCCGCACGGTAGTCAGGGTTGAATGCAACCTCGTAGTGTTCCCCATCCACAACGGTTGGAGTGAAAATCCCATTAACTAGCTTATAGTGCGACAGTACGTATCTATGCCCGCCGCTCGGGTCGTTCCGAAATGCGAAGGCAGCGTAGTCAATGATCGCGGAAGGTAAGTGCGTTCGCCGGTTTAAATAGAAGTCCACGCGCGCTCCATCCGCCATCGTTTGGATTGCATCCACATTGCTCGGGATGTCTTTTCCCTTCAGAACACGAATGGGTTGGGGCTTCAACCATTCAGTCTCGTTCAAGTAGACGAGCTGAATCCGACGCAGGAAGCCTAGTCCTCTCCCATTGGGGTTCGCCGGGTCCATGTACGTCAGGTTATAACGCCGAAAATAGTTAACATTCTCTCTGAAACTGGATACATCCAGCGTGAACCCAAAAACACGAGAGTCGTACCACTCCCAGAACCGGTCGGGGAGACCGTACAGCGTATCCCAACGAGCTTCGCCGTCACTAAATGTTAGGCTGCGATAGCGAGACACTTGCCGCTGAAGCACGGTATGAACTTTGTGTATGCGTTCGCGGCCGCCCTTTGCGGAAATCATCTGCTCCCAAAGGCGCGGGGGCATCTCGCCTTTTTCGAGAGACTGCTCACTTAGTAGCGATGGCACATCGAACAGAAGCAAGAACAATGCCGTTCGCCAGAGCATTACTTATATGATAAACAGTGGGCAGCGTAATAAGTCATTCGTGTATTTCAGCGATATTTAGCCGCTAAGCGCCGCTTATAAGCCTCGACCATTTCAGAAATGGATAACCCTTGCTGCTTGGCGTACCGTGTCGCGCGCAGAACTACAGCATCGTCGATGCTTAAAGTAAGCTTGGTCTTCGCCCGCATTACTTCCGCTCCGACAACGCAAACACGTACAGCGCATTTCCATTCCCTGGATTATGAATATCCGACATGATCGTCCCCGGCACCACCCGTGGACTTCCGCCGGTTGGCCGACGTCCCACCGGATTCCTCTTTCGGCTCCGTTTTGCGTCCATTCATTTGGCCCATCGGATTAGCATATCGGTGTTTATTGACGCGAATCGAGGATATCCAGCAGATGCTTCCGATCGGCTTCCGACATTCCGGAGTTTTTGTGGATGTCATCACGCGCCTGCAGCTTGTGCCGGTAGCGGCCGAAATATTCCGCGATGTCACCGCCGTATTGGAAGCTGTACATGATGTCGTCGAAGGCGGGGGTGTGCGGAAGTCCGAGCGCGTGGCCGGATTCATGCAGGCAGGTCAAATACACGATCGCATCGCGCAGCAGCTTGTCGTCGCCGGAGCGAAACGGGGCGGGCCGAACGTACACCTCCGCCCCGCGTAGGCCATCGACGAGCACCGGCCGAGCCTCGCCATAAAGCCCCTGCTCAGCGGTCGCCCAGAATATGCGGATTCGCGCGTGCCCGGGATCGCTGACGCGCTTGGCTTCGATCGCTCCGCCCGAGGCCTTTTGCCACGCCTCCAGCGCCCACGCCGCCAGATCGGGATCGTTCGCCTGGCAGCCTGATTCGGGCTGCGAACACGGCTCCACCCAATACGAATATTTTTGCGCAGCGGACGCTGCCCCGGCAACAATCAGGAACGAGAGCACGACGGAGTGAATCACCGCCGTTCGGCCAATCTCTCTTCGGCGAGCATCCGCACTTGCGCCTCGAGTTGCTCGATGCGGCGCGTCAGATCGTCGATCAATTGACCTTCCGGATCGGGCAGGTTTCCGTGCTCGAGATTGTCGCCTGAGTCCACGCGCATGCGAACCACGCGGGCCGGCACGCCAACTACCGTTGAATGATCCGGAACCGAACGAATCACTACCGATCCCGCGCCGACCTTGGTGTCGTGCCCGACTGTGATGTTGCCGAGAATCTTCGCTCCCGTTCCGATCACGACATTGTTGCCGATGGTGGGGTGGCGCTTGCCCTTTTCCTTGCCGGTTCCACCCAGCGTCACGCCCTGATACATCAGTACGTCGTCGCCTATTTCGGTCGTCTCGCCGATCACCACGCCCATGCCGTGATCGATGAAGCAGCGCCTGCCGATGGTCGCCCCCGGATGGATCTCAATTCCGGTGAGAGCCCGGTTGATTTGCGACAGAATCCGGGCCAGCAGCATGAAACCCGCCTGGTGCATCTGGTGGGCGGTGCGATGCAGCAGGATGGCGTGGAAGCCGGGGTAACAGAAGAAAATTTCGACCGCGCTTTTGGCGGCCGGATCTCCGCGGAAAACGGTATCAATCTGCTCCCGGATCGCTCGGAACATGGTACTTAGATCGATTATCTCACCGGCCCGAAAGATTCAGGAAACGGGCTCCCCAAGCTCTATATCAGACTTAGCGAGGCGATAAGTTTATCAAACGCGGCTTGATTTTGGGCCACCGTTTTCGCCGGACCCGTAAGTTTAAAGAACACCGAGCCTTGCGGTCCTTCGACGATGGCGCCCAGCAGCCGGTAATTCGGTTTCGGCGGGGCACCAGCCTTCGCCATCGGGCCGCCCATGCCGGAATAGGCGCCCGAAACATCGACCGTTGTGACCTTCAGGCCATGGATAGTACGCTGGTCTCGTTTGGCCGCTTCTTTGGCTTGAAACTGGCCGATCCAGCGGGTCATATTGGCTTCTACACTTCCGCCTTGGCCCTGTCCGAAGTAGTACACGCCGCATTCGGCGGGATCGGAATCACCGGGGGCGGGCGGAATCGTGTAACTGGCCAGGCGCATGGGCCGCTCGGCTTCCGTTTTCCAGTTGGAAGGAGCGGTCCACTTAACGCCTGCGCCGGAATCGGCCGCGAGCCACAACGCCATCACAAAGATCGACGAAGCTATCCTGCGCACCATGCAGCCAGTATGACTGGAAATTAGGGACAGTGCACTCGAGCCACTTGCACAATTCGCGCACAGGCGTGCTCCGGAAGGCAAGTGAGGGCCAGAAGCAATGAGGATGGGCCCCCAGCAGTGCGGTCATTCACCATCGGGCGGTGTGCGCAGACACGTCCCT
>Ga0210386_10001254_pt1 | contig 22847 bp, 18 predicted proteins | sample IncBWH32OmetaG_FD_160091 | JGI IMG/M metagenome (GOLD analysis project Ga0210386, IMG submission 160091) | Forest soil microbial communities from Barre Woods Harvard Forest LTER site, Petersham, Massachusetts, United States - Inc-BW-H-32-O ...
TACTGGCTCCGCCAGCTAATAAGCCCATGGTGTCTCCAGGGCATATCTCTGATGCTATGCCTGTTGATAGTACTGATACTGTTGGTGATGCATTGATTGACACAACTACTGAGTCTGTAGTGCTGCAACCACTTCCACTGGTGCCTACTACAGTGTAAGTAACTGTGGAGCCCGGAATTGCTGTTGGGTTACTGCACCCTGTACAACTTAATCCCCCTGGCGGGCTCCACGTGTAATTTATCGCTCCACTGGCTAAAAGTGCAACGGAATCACCGGTACATATTCCCGGTCCTGCTGGCGAAATACTTAATGTTGGTGTCGGATTAACGGTGATTGTAATTGTTGCAAGACCTGAACAACCACCTGTAGTTCCGGTTACTGTATAGGTAGTCGTGGAACCCGGATTGGCTGTTGGGTTGCTACAACCTGTACAACTTAATCCCCCTGGCGGGCTCCACGAATATGATGTTGCTCCGGTTGCATTAAGTGTAACGGAGTCTTTAGAACATAATGTTGTTAAACCTGAAGGTGTAATTGTTACTGTAATTGCTGGCGCAATTGAAACACCTACAGTAGCAGTACCTACACAACCTGTCGCTGTAGTACCAGTTACGGTATATGTTTCAGAAGAGCCTGGTGTGGCATTTACTGTTGCACCGGTTGTTTGGTCAAGACCAGTTGAAGGGCCCCAGGTATATGTTAATCCACCTGTAGCATTAAGATTCGTTGAACTGCCAGGGCAAATGTTAGGAGAAACTGCCGAAGCATTAATAGTAGGTGGTGGCGTTATTGATACTGATACGGTACCGGTACCAATACATCCGTTTCCATCTGTTCCCGTAACTGTATACGTTTCTGTAGAACCGGGTGATGCATTTACAGTACCGCCCGTTGTTTGGTTAAGGCCTGTTGAAGGTCCCCACGTATAGGTAGTAGCACCCGTTGCATTTATATTCGTTGAAGTGCCTGAACAAATTGATGGAGATACTGCTGTGGCATTTACCGTAGGGTTAGAGTTAACTGTAACAGCAACAGTTGCTGTATTGTTACATCCATTGATATCTGTTCCTGTTACGGTGTATGTTTGAGAAGTTCCTGGTGAAGCAGTAACAGTTGTGCCCGTAGTTGCGTTCAAACCAGTAGCAGGGGCCCATGTATAACCGACTCCACCGTTAGCAGTTATTGTAGTATTGCTGCCTGAACAAAAAACAGGGGTTGTAGCGTTAGCACCAATTGTTGGTAATGGATTAATTGAAATTGAAACAGTTGCTGTACCAGTACAACCTGCAGCTGTAGTACCTGTTACAGTATATGTTGTAGCAGCCCCCGGTAAAGCATTCACAACTGCGCCTGTTGTTTGGTTGAGCCCCGCTGAAGGCCCCCAGGTGTACGTTGTGGCTCCGCTTGCATTTATATTCGTGCCTGTTCCCTGGCAAATTGAAGGTGAAGTAGCACTGGCATTTAAACTAGGTGGTGGTGTAATCGTAACCGACACAGTGCCGGTACCAATACATCCATTTCCATCTGTTCCGGTAACGGTATATGTTTCTGTAGAACCGGGCGATGCATTTACAATGCCCCCGGTTGTTTCGTTAAGGCCAGTTGAAGGCCCCCATGTATACGTTGTTGCTCCGCTTGCATTTATATTCGTTGAACTTCCTGAACAAATAACAGGTGATGTTGCCGTGGCATTTACGGTAGGATTCGGGTAGATTGTTACAGCAACAGTTGCTGTATTATTACAGCCATTAATATCTGTTCCTGTAACTGTATATGTTTTAGAGGAACCCGGTGAAGCTGTAACGGTTCCACCCGTAGTTGCACTTAGGCCTGTAGCTGGTGTCCATGTATAGGTTACAGCACCGGTAGCAGTTATAGTTGTATTGCCACCAGCACAAAACGCAGGTGTTGTAGCATTCGCATTAATTGTTGGTGTGGGGTTTATAGAAATTGCTACTGTTGCGGTACCTGTACAACCCGATATTGAACCGGTTACGGTATAGGTGGAAGCTGAACCAGGTGAAGCATTTACAGTTGCGCCCGTAGTTTGATTGAGGCCTGTTGAAGGACCCCATGTATAAGTAGTAGCACCCGTTGCATTTATGTTAGTATTTGTTCCCTGGCATATAGCTGGTGAAACAGCATTTACATTTACTGTTGGTGTAGTTGCAATTGTTACTGTAGTTGTACCCGTACCTCCGCATCCATGAGAATCAGTTCCTGTTACAGTATAGGTTTGGGTAGATCCCGGTGTAGCTGTAACGACCGAGCCTGATGTAGCGCTTAATCCTGTTCCCGGTGACCATGTATAATTAACAGCCCCACTGGCAGTCAATGTAGACGTATTTCCGCTTCCCGAACAAATTACGGGAGTTGGATTATTTATATTTATAGTTGGTGTTGGGTTTACTACCACTTTTACTGTTGCTGTTCCTGTACAACCTCCTAAAGTTCCTGTTACAGTATATGTTGTAGTGACGGTTGGAGATGCATTAGGATTTGCACAATTAGTGCAACTTAAACCTGCCGATGGTGTCCATTTATATGAAGTAGCGCCACTTGCAGACAAAGGCACCGTACCACTCTGGCAAATTGTGTCGGTTGGTGAACCCGATACTGTTATGGTAGGTCCTGCTCCTGTATATTCCCCCAAATAAAATGAAGGGTTAGGAAACTGCCCACCTGCATAAAGCATACTGTTGGATACACAAAGAGAAAACACATCGCTATTAATATTATCGCCACAAGAAGAACTGAACCCAACCCATGATGAACCATTCCATTGGGCTATACCGTAGGCGGTGTTATAAGTACCGGCCGTTCCAAAATCGCCACCTGCAATAAGATTACCATTATACATACACAATGCATATACATTAGCATTATCTCCATTGGCATTGCCCAGGCTACAGCCCGGTGCACTCATACCAGCCCCAAGTTTTGACCATGCAGAGCCATTCCATTCTGCTATGTTATGAAAACCAGCCGTTCCGCCGGCAGTTGTAAAATCGCCCCCTACATATAGATTTGTGCCATCATTTGTAATAGCCATTACAGTCGGATCAGGATTAACAGCTATCTGGTCAGGAGTTGTGGCAATATTATTAATAAGTACAGAACCTGTAAGACCGGAAGTAAGAGCTGCCCATGTTGTACCATTCCACTCTACAATACTATTTACAGTAAGACCACTTTTGGTAGTGGTAAACTGTCCACCCACATAAAGATTACCTCCCAATATATTCAATGCCCACACATCGCCACTTACGCCGGGGGTTGAAGCCGGAGGGGTAAGCGCTGACCATATACCACCGCTCCATGATGCAACGTAATTACAGGTAACCCCGTTTGCAGTAGTAAAGTCTCCACCAACATAAAGGGTTGTACCACTAACTGTTAAAGCAGTTACAAAACTATTCGTACCCATACCCATAGTCGACCAGGTAGATGTACCTATATTATATGACCCGATATTATTATAACCTGCGGCACCATTTGCTTTTGTGAACACCCCACCCACATATATGTTACCACCCATGTAAGCTAAGGCGCAGATAGATCCGTTTACATAACCCAAATTGGTCCAGGTTGTTCCGTCCCATTTCATCACATAATTATTGGTATTGTCAAATGGGTTTGGGTCAGTACCTACGTATAGATTTGTACCATCAGTACACATAGCATACGTAAAATTATTGGTGCCTCCACCCGGAGCAGTCCATTGAGCATTTACCCTGCCAACAACCATTACATAAAAGACACAGAATAAAAGTATTATTCTTTTCATGTGCTTAAATTGAGTTGATAGAATATATTACTGTATACTTATTCTTGAAAACCCTGTACAGTAACGTTTTAGATATGGGGTAAAAAAAGTCAAGGCTTAGTATAGGTTTCAGTTTTTCACTGGCGAAAAACTCTGAGAGGATTGAGAGAATGCTACAACGGAGATTTTTAACCCAAAACACACCTAATTGTGTCTTTTTTGTTAAAATTGCTGAAGCACATGAAGCTTCCACTCTATTATTACTTAATTTTCTATTCTTCACAGCCAGGTTGCGTTTATTTCGGTATACAAACTTACCCTTAACACATGCTTTATCGTAACCAACTTTAATCTGTTTGTTAATATTCCAATTATTAACACAACATTAATTTATCGTAATCAATCCTTTAAATTACCTATATTCGCTATAATAAATTAATAAATTGGGTAGCTTAAAGTTAATAATCCAATGGAAAATTCCAATCTCGTTAAGTTGATAAAATCTCTTGAGAAAAATGAAAAGAGACATGTTTCAATGCAGCTTTCCAAACATAAAAGCACGAATAATTTGCTCAGGCTATATTCTGTTATTAGTGAAATAGAGCCTGTTAATGATGAGATAATAGCAAAAAAAATTCCTGATAAAAAGTTCATTTCTCAGCTTAAGATCAATAAGCATAACCTCTATTATCTGATATTGGATGCCTTGCATAATTTCCATTTGCGAGGTTCAGAATACGGCAGAATACTGAATTTTTTACACCAAGCTGAAATTTTATCAGCCAAAGGCCTAACTATAGCCAGGCGAGAGCTTCTACTCAAGGCAGGCAAAATAGCTGATCAGTACGCACTTTCAGAACTTAAACTGGAAATATTACGACTACAAAACCTGGAGCCTGATAATATGACAAGCTCGACAAATATTCATAACGAAACGAAAAAACTGGCCGAAAGAGTTCAGGAAGAAAGTAAGATAAAACACCTGAATAACAGAATGTCGGTATACCAAAGAAAAGTCGGACAACGATTAACCAAAACCCAACTAAAGTATCTTGAAAAACAAATGCTGAATACTATTAATGTTCAGAATTTTAAAGGGCATACTTTCTTTAACCAGTTCTTTTATTTCCGTATGTTATCGCTTTATCATACCATGGCTGGCAGAACCATTGAAGCACATGAAAATAATATGCGGCTTTTAAATCTTTTCAAAGAAGAACCCCATATGACCAATATGCAAATTTGGAAGGATCGTTATTTATCGGTACTTAGTCGGCTCATTACGTCTTCTTCCCTCATAGGTAAAAATGAAATGATCCCTTTTCTGGCTGAAGAGATTAAAAAACTTGATATTTCAGACAAACGAAAAGCCTTTGCTGATATTAATATACTGGATGCATATATGCAACTAGGTGAATTCGAAATAAGTGAAACTCTTGTTAAACAAGTTGAGAACAATACTGAGTTTTATCACAAAAGTTTAGGGCCAGCTAATAGAACCGCTCTTTATTTTAACCTTGCTGTTCTTAACTTCGGGTTGGAAAACTATTCACGCTCTCTATCCTGGATAAATGCTATAATAAATAACCCCGATAATAAGAGTGAGAATGTGGGAGTTGCGAATACTATAAGAATAATGAGATTATTATTATACTATGAATTAGGGTATCATGATATCATGGAATATGAACTACGTTCAACATACCGTTATATCTCAAAACAAAAAGACCTATACCGTTTTGAAGAATTAGTACTAAAGTTTATCAGAAGAACGGTATCTCTCTATGACAGAAATAAAATAAGAACCATAATGATAGAAACACGCAATGCGCTTGTTAAGCTTTCTAAAATAAAGTCGGAACAGCAAACATTATCTTATTTTGATTTCATATCCTGGCTTGACAGTAAATTAGAGAACAGGAGATTTACTGACCTGGTTAAAGAAAAAGTAAGGGAAAGATTAAAACTGGTTGCTGAATAAAGGTAAGGTAATCTCTACTTTCTTAACCTCGGATCCATAGCCTCTGAAAGGCCTTCGCCTAACAAATTATATACTGTAACAGTAATAAATATTGCTATTCCTGGAAACACCGCTAACCACCATGCAGCAGGCTTAGATCTGGCCTCAGAAAGCAGAGCGCCCCAGGTTATGGTGTCTGCAGGAACACCAATGCCCAGGAAAGATAATGTAGCTTCGGTAAGAATTGCACCTGCAACACCAAATGCAACAGCTATTAACACCGGAGATAGTGCATTTGGCAATGCATGCCTGAAAATTGTCCGCAGTTGAGAATACCCCAGTGCCTGTGCAGCTTCAATATATTCTAACTCTCGTATTCGTAATAGCTCTGCCCGTACAAATCGCGCAATACCTGTCCATGCAGTTGCTCCGATAACCAACATAACCATCATTAATGATGGTTTAGCAATAGCAATTACAGACATAATAAGAAAAAGCGTAGGTATAGACATTATTATTTCTATACAACGCGAAACAATTATATCAGCAGGAATATTTATTTTCTTTCCTAAAAATTGTATTCGCCTTAAAGGCATAGCCAATATATTTCCGATACTCATTACACCAGAAAAAATAAGTAGACTTATGAAGCATTGGCCCAGAAAAGAAATAAACGAATGAGTAAACGCTTCAGTTAATTCGTATGAACGAATTCCAACTGCATAAAATACCGCTGGCGCTAAAAAAAGCAGATTAAAAATTACTCTTATACGTGATACTTTGAGTCGGTTATCACCAAAATAACCCGCAAGTAAACCCAATATTAACCCAATTAATGTTGCAATACCCATTGAGAATACTCCTACAAGCATTGCAATTCGCGTACCGTATATCATAGCAGCAAATATGTCGTGCCCCAATTCATCGGTACCAAGCCAGTGTCTCCAACGCAATGATTTTACAGGCTGTTTATCAAAGGGGCCTACTGAATGAACATTAGCTTCATCTATATTTTGGGGCAAGTAAGGAACCGGCGGAAAAATTGCCCATTGGTAATTCAGCTCTTTCCACTCCACATTTTGGAGTTCGGCTGGCCATTCGGTTATACCTGCACTTACAAAATACGACTTACATACAGGAAAATATAAATGCTTATTGTATTCGCATACTAATGGCTTTTCATTAGCCAATAGATCTGCAAAAGTCGAAAGAATAGCAAGAAACAAGATAAACCGTAAAGAGTATGTGGCAATTTTATTCTTTCGCAATTGCCGAAATACCATCTTCCAATACCCTTCCGGTGAAAGAACTTCATTTATCATTGTCTCTGAAACTTTTTTCTTTGCAGCGCCTCCAAAAATATTATACCCCGATTCTCTCATCAGGCAATAGTTTTAGAATAAGATATCCGGGGATCAGCAACAGCATAAAGTATGTCAGCAATTAAGGTTCCGCCAAGCGTTAGCAGGGCGGCAAACATAGTATTGGCAAATACAACTGGGTAATCATTTGCAATTAATGCGTTATAACTAACCTGCCCCATACCAGGTATAGAAAAAATTTCTTCAATAACAACCGAGCCGGAAAGTAGTAACGGAAAAACATTTGCGAATAATGTAATAACAGGCAATAAGGAATTGCGCAATGCATGTTTCCAAACTACTCTCTCTTCAGGTAGCCCCTTTGCCCTGGCGGTCCTTATATAATCCTGGCCAAGTGTATTCAGCATACCACCACGCATTTGCCGCGAAATAAAAGCAAGTGAAGTATATGTCCAGCAAATGAGTGGCAGGATTAACCGATATATTCCTTGGGTAATATGATATTGGAAAGGTGCATCGGCAGGAATTGGCGCAGCACCAGGCGCAGGGAACCATGAAAACCAATCGCCACCACAAAAGAAAATAATAAGTATAGTAGCTATCCAGAAATTCGGTAAAGAATACAACATGAACAGACCAGTAGTTGTAGCTCTTTCTTTTTTGCTTCCTTTGGTTGTTGCGGCCTTTACTCCAAGCGGTATTGCAATAAAATATGCTAACATCACCGACGCAAAACTTATACCCAACGTCCATTTCATCGCATCCCATATTATAGAACTTACAGGGCGCATATCCTGATACGAAAAACCAAAATTACCCCTGAGAAAATTAACCAGCCAGTGATGGTATTGATTCCTGAAACCGTACCAGTGAATTGCAGGTATAAATTTTGCATAAGAAGATTGATGATCAACAATAAACAGTTCAGTGTTTTTTAGCGCCACAAACTTCGATGAAAGAGGTTGCAGCACCTTACATTTCCCATTAAGAATACTTGTGAGATTTGAAAAAATACTCGCTATCTTACTTTGATCATAGTTTACATATAATTCATTCACATTTTTCTTTGCTGCAATTATGTCTTCCTGGCACAAACTATCCGTTCTCAGATAATTCAATTCGCTTTCAAATTGTTTTAGCGCGGAATAATAACGAGCAACGTTAGGCCAGCTACCATTTATAAAAGCAATATGAGCCATACTTTCACGAACATCTGCTTTTGGTATCCTGTAGAGTGTATCACTGCTAGTGGAATTAGTTATACTAAAATAAAACAGAGGCAGATCAAGCCCCAGTTTATGCCTGACAGACATATATGCAGCCTCGTCAGCAATATTCCTTACTGATAGTCCTGATTCTCCTTGCTGCCTGGCAAGGATTGTTTCAACGGGGTCGCCCGGTGCATATACACCAAGCATAAACATAATAAAAGATATTACCAGAAGGGTAGGAATGAAAATGAGAACCCGCTTAGTTATATATTGCAGCATGCTTAGGCATTACACATTATTTCCTTGCATTAGCATCAAAACCAGCCTCCCAGAAAAAAGGCATGTTACAGGAAGGATACACATTGGAATATCGTTTGTTCACAGCAATTAACGCCTGCTGCGCACACAAAAATATATCGCCGCATTGTTCGTGCATTATTTCTTGTAATCGCTTTATCATCTTAGCGCGCTTTGTTTCATCTAACTCAACACGTATTGAATCAATAAGTGCATCAGATTTTGCATCGCCAAAACTTATAACATTCGACCCTTTGTTCAATGCAGATGTGGTATAAAATATTTGTTTAAAATCCATAGGGCCTGGTTGAAATCCCCATACATCCATACACACATCAAAATTATGTGTTTTCAGATTGCTTCTGAAAACGTTGGCTTCCTGCTGAACAATGTTTACTTCAATACCCACCTTACGGGCCTCTTCTTTAAACATAAGCCCTACTTTTTTTCTTTGTTCGTTACCTGCGTTACATAAATAATCAATTATAAAATCGGTTTTCTTTCCATCTATTTTCTTATCCAATATTCCGTCTCCGTCACTATCCTTCCACCCTGCAGCTGCTAATAAAGCCCTGGCAGTATCTATGTTGAAACTGTATGGCTTTATCGAGTAATTATAATTAAGAGAATCCATTGGGGTAACCGGGCCAATAACTTGTTGTGCATATCCATAATAAACGTTCCTTATTATCCTGGGAACATCAATTAAATGAGCTATTGCCTGTCGTGTTCTTATATCAGCAAATTTTGGGTTAGCCATATTTAAGCCGATATATGAATAAGACAACTTAAGCGTACGATACGTATTAAAGTTTTGCGAAAACTTTTCTGATTTAGGAAGCTCTGCAAAATCAGATGGTTTTATGTTTCCTATTACATCAATATTTCCTGCCTTCAGTGAAACGAGAGCCGAAGTCATATCATTAATAGTTTGATATATAAGCTTTGATGGATTAGCTTCAAAAAAACAATTCTTCGTTTTTAAATCGTCTCCCCACCAGTTGTTTTTTTTCATTAATACAATACGTTGGCCTGTTGCCCATGATTTAAATTGATACGCTCCGCTACCGGAAACATAATTTGTATCACGCGAATATTTATCTGCATTAAAACTTTTGGCAAATGCAATCATTTTAGGATTATGGGCAGTTGAAGTGTCATAATACATTTGTTTCACTGTAAAGCTCTCCATATACTTATTCGAATCATACCTGTATTCAGGTAGAATATAGGTGTCAGTACCCGTGGCTATTACTGCCATCATATATTTTTCATTATATACAACCGTAAATTTTTTTGGCTTATCAGGGTAAAGTATTATATCACTTACCATGTCGTAATACGAGCGTAAAGCCTCGTCATTTACAGCAGGGTTTTTAATAACCTTAAGGGTGAATTCCACATCCTTTGCCGTAACGGGCGAGCCATTGTCCCATTTAGCCTCTTTTCTTATTTCGAATGTGATCAGCATTCTTCCTGCAGAATCAATTTTCACCGTAGGAAGCGTATCTGCCAAAACAGGAACTAATTTCAGGGTACGGTAATCAAAATTTAAAAGAGGTTGAAAAATATTATTGTCAATATCTTCCGAGCCCAGGTCGGAAGCGAGCACTGGGTTAAGCATGCCCGGATCGCCTAGCTGCCATAAAACTACCTGGGTAGGGTTATTCTTATATGTTGAACACGAACTAATTACAAGGCAAGCACATAGAAAGGCTATAATGGAGCATAAACTTTTCCTCATTAGCTAGCGTAATTAATTTTAACAAATCTACAAAATTGTAAATACGGTTAAAAAAAATCCTGCCAAACCTTACCAATCAGCTTGTAATTATGACCAAAGATTGCCTTAAACTTACAAGTTTAATGCGCTATCTCAAAACTTGCTGATTGTACTTTTGTTGCATTCAATCCTTTAGATTGATAAATAAAAAAGCAACAAAGAAGACCAAACAGTGCAAGAAGAGTTGCAACTTTGATTGTTTCACGTTTTTTAGATGTTGCTAACATAATAACTGCGGGGGATTAATTATATAGAAACAAAACTACATTTACTTTCTATCAAATGCAAAAAAATTCCCACCCCTTCCCCTCCCACTACAGGATAGGAGGGGAAAAAGCGATATTGAGGATTAGGGGATGGGAAATACATACAATTCTTTTATAGTAATTTGACAATGCAACGTTACGACACATATTTCAATTATCAATTGTATTTATACCTACGTATTTATACGTAAAAATGAGTGTGTTTTTTTGAAAACACACTGAATACCAGCACATACGTTTAATTACGGAAAATTGCTGGGCGATATTTTTATAAATTTGTGAAGAATGGTTTAGTGATTGAACTCAGAACATTATTTTATGTTGCTCCACAAAGACTAAAGATGAAGGGGATGAAAAACATGAGAACAACTGCCAGTATAGAAGCGGAGGAAAGAGATCGGCATCGCATAGCTAAAGACCTTCATGATAGCCTTGGGCAACAACTATCGGCCATAAAGCTTTATCTTAATGCTTTAAAAACAATTTCACCTGTTACCGATAAAGCAAAATATCAAACTATCTTATCAAAATCAGTTGGTGTATTAGATGAGGCAACAGCAGAACTTTCTGACATATGCTTTAACCTTATGCCTGCTGCTTTAAATGCATATGGCCTTATATATGCTATTGACGAGTTAACGCATAAACTAAAGTTTTCAAAGAAAATAAATATTGATGTAATTGTTCATCCTGGTTTTTCACCGCTTGACAAAACACTGGAGATAAATATTTTCAGGGTAATACAGGAGTTTATAAATAATTCAATTAAGCATGGCAAGGCAAAACAAATTAAAATTGAATTGGGGTATCAGAAAAAAAACAAACAAATTGAGTTACTGTTAAAAGATGATGGAAGAGGGTTTAATACGAGTAAATTAAACAATCGTACTGGTATGGGTTTACAAAACGTAAAATCACGAATTGATTTTCATAAAGGCAAAGTTGCCATAAGAAGCGTTCCGGGTAAAGGCACCTCATACGAAATAAATATACCTGTAAAACATAACACCCTATGAAGAAAATTAAAATACTTATTACTGACGATCACAAACTTATACGTGATGGATTGAGAGTGATGCTGGAAACGTACAATGGAAAATACATATTTTCCATTGACGAGGCTTCCAGTGGTGAGGCAGCTGTTGAGAAAGTAAAGAATAAATCATACGATGTTGTGCTTCTTGATTATCAATTACCTTTTATGACCGGCGCAGAAGCAGCACGAGTTATAATGCAGAAGAAACCGGGCACTAAAATACTGGCATTATCTAATTACAGTGAATATGCCTACATTGATAAAATGATAAATGATGGCAAAGTAAAAGGCTATATTTTGAAGAACATTACCCAGGACGAATTAATACGGGCAATAGAGACTATTCTCTCAGACAGGCGTTATTACTCTAATGAGGTTGCTCTTAATTTGTTGAGTCATGACAAATCTTTATCCGATACCAGTGATATAAAAAGCTTACATGCTATTCGTCAGATTCTTTCAGAAAGAGAAATAGAGATATTACGTTTTATTGCTGACGAAAACACTAATGAAACCATTGCCGATAAGTTATCGATAAGTAAGCGAACTGTAGAGACACACCGCCATAATATTATGGTTAAGCTAAATGTTCATAATGCAGTTGGCCTTATAAAAACAGCCTTGCAAATGTTCTCGAAAACAGCATAATAGAGTGTTTATTTCTTGAACTGCTTTAACCATTTAAGTGCTTTTCTTTCATCATTGAATAAGCGCACGGGAATCTGTGGTTTATCAACTGTAATGTAAATATTTCCGGCAAGTTTAGATACTAAAGAATCTACGACTAAGGCTCCTGCTATTATTCCGGTTATTGACCTTTCACCTGCAAAATATTTTCGCGAAACTGTATCAATAGTTGCAAGCCCTCGTATATCTATAAGGCAGGGCATTTCCTTTCCATTACAAAACTTAATACGTTCCTCAACCATTTCTTTTGCTATATCTATATTAATGACAAGGTTTTTAGCCCAAACAATACAAATTACGTCCTCTTCTATACTATGGTGAGCATATTTAGTTTCCAAAACTTGTGGTGGTTGCATTATTTAATCATTTGAAGTCCTGTAGCCAAGCTATGGCTTTATCTCTATCGGTAAATAATTTTGTTGTGATAAGCGGCTTATCAATTTTAATAAAAATATTCCCTGCCAGTTTCATTATCTCATTATCAAGTAAAAAAGCACCTGCCTTAATAAATTCAACTGCTTCTTTAGAAGCCATATATTTTCTTGCTTTTGTATCAGTTGTAACCACATTAATCAGGTCAATAAATATAGGTGTAGGCTTACCGTTCGAAACCTTCATACGCTCTGCAACTACTTGTTTTGAAATTTCCAGGTTTAAAACAACATTCTTCTTAAACACGGTAAATATAATTCCATCTTCACGCCAAATCTCAAAAAAATCATTTTCAACATACTGTTCTTTCATCTCTACAAGGTTTTTACGTGTTTGTACGTAAGTATTTATACGTAGCACTTATGTATTTACATGTCATATCTTTTCAAATATAATTTTTAAACCAATATATACTATGGACAACAAGAAAAAAACAGGCAATATTATTGACTCAGTCAATGATATTATTACTCTGGGTAAGGAACGCGGAGTACTTATGCAATACACGGAAGATGAATCGTATGATGGGCGGATAATAACCATTGACGGTAAGCCACTTGTCAATTTCGGATCGTGCAGTTACCTTGCATTAGATACGGATGAGAGGATAAAAGACGCTGCCATTGAGGCTATCAGAAAATACGGTGTTCAATTCTCGTCCTCAAGAACGTATCTGGCATGTACACTTTACAAAGAATGGGAAGATTTGGTAAGCAAAATGTTTGGTGCACCAATAGTTCTATCAACATCCGTATCATTAGGACATCATGCTGTTATTCCGGTCGTAATAGAAGAAGGAGATGCTATCATCCTCGACCAGCAGGCGCATGCCAGTATGCAGGAAGCAGCTCAACGTATGCAATTAAAAGGATGTACAGTGACTATTTTAAGACATAGCCGGCTAGATGAGCTTGAGAATAAGATACAGGAGCTATCAGCAACCCATAACAGAGTTTGGTATGTAATTGACGGGGTTTACTCAATGTACGGAGATTATGCTCCAGTAAAAGAACTAGTGACTTTACTTGACAAGTACAGTTCATTTTATTTGTATGCAGATGATGCCCATGGCATGAGCACAGCAGGCAAGAACGGAACAGGTGTAGTTCTTAATCAGATTGAACTTCACGAGAAAATGGTGCTTGCCACTTCACTGAATAAGGCATTTGCTGCTGGAGGAGGAGTATTTGTATTTCGGTCAGCTGAATTAGCGAACAAAGTAAAAAGCTGTGGCGGCTCTATGATATTTTCAGGCCCTCATCAAATCCCTTCCATTGCTGCCGGAATTGCTTCTGCAAAAATTCATTTGTCTTCTGAAATAGCAATACGACAGGAAGCATTACGTGAGAGGTTGAATTATTGTCACGACCTGTTGGTGAACAAATATGGCTTGCCTGTTATATCAAACCCTGAATCGCCGATTACATTTATAGGACTTGGTCTTACAAGGGTTGGTTATAATATGGCTAAACGCATGAAAGATGATGGCTTCTTCACAAACCTTGCAATATTTCCGGCCGTGCCTGAGGTATGTACCGGCCTCCGGTTCACTATTACCTTACATCATACATTTGAAGATATAAAGAACCTGGCTGAAAAACTGGCCTATCATTTTCCTAAAGCACTGGCCGATGAAGGCAGAACGCTTAAAGATGTACACCGCGCATTCCGCAAAGTGGCTAAGTTTAAAGAAATTGAAGAGCCTATTTCACCTGTTATAAACACTTTATTGAATGGTTATACTTTACAACACGAAACAACAATAAAGAACATTGACGAGAAGCTATGGAACGAACGGATGGGAAAAACAGCTACCAACGACTGGCAAAAGATGATGTTCTTTGAGCAAACATTCACAGGCAACCCATTACCGGAACATAACTGGAGCTTCCACTATTACATTATACGTGATGCAGCAGGTACACCAGTGCTCACCACCTTCTTTACGGCAACCCTTGCAAAGGATGATATGTTTGCACCGGCTGCAGTTTCAAAACAATTGGAAAAACTAAGAAAGAACAATAAGTATTACCTGAGTTCGAAAATACTCACTATGGGTAGCTTATTTACCATGGGCGAGCATATTTGGATTGATCGCACACGCAATAACTGGAAACAGATTGCTATGCTTTTACTCGACCGAGTATGGGAAGACCAGGAGAAAGAACAGGCCTCAGTTATAAGTCTGAGAGATTTTGATCCGGCAGATAAGGAAATGAAAGAATTCTTTATGGACCAGGGATTCATTGCTCTTGACCTGCTTGATAGCCATGTGGTAGACAAACTTACATGGGCAGATGCTGAAGCTTATGTACAAACACTGGACAGAAAGAAACGTTACCATGTACGTAAAGAAGCCTTTGATTTTGAATCGCGCTATGAAGTAAATATTGTAAAGAACGCATCGGCAGAAACCATTGAACATTTTTACCAGCTTTACAGAAATGTAAGCGCTCGTAATTATGAAATAATGGGGTTTGAACTACACAAAGCATTCTTTAAGAATGTACTCAGCAGCTCGGGGTGGGAGGTGATTGAATTGAAGCTTAAACCCGAATTTGATTCCAGGCCCGACAGGAAAGCAGTAAGTATGGCCATCAGTTATAAAGCTGAGAACAGCTATGATTTTTTGATAGTGGGTATTGATTATACTTACCTGGAAGAACATAATGTGTATGCCCAAACACTTTGGCAAGCCATTAAACGTGCCAGGCAAGTAGATGCTAAAGCCATTAACATGGGGCTTACAGCTTCACTGAACAAGCGCAAGTTTGGAGCCAGGGTCATTAAAAATGCCATGTATGTACAAACCAAGGATAGCTATAATGCCTCGGTAATTGCAAGTATGGCAAACAATAAAATGGCTGCAGAAGTTTAAACTGAAACATCGCCACAAAAAAAGGCGCAGTATTACTGCGCCTTTTTTGTTTTCATGAACTTCAACTTACTCGGGTTTAATAACAAATACTATTTCGTCAATTTCGCTCCTGTCTTCGTTTATTTCTGGTATTGTTATATTCACCGAAATAGGTACTTTGTCATTTCCGTGAGGAACAATACTTGCTTTATACTGCACAACTTTTTTTTCTTTCTTATACTTTGCGGTAAGCTTATTATAATTTGTAATACTGCTTTTAATGTCAGTACCAATTAAACTTTCCCCATCACTCAAATGCAATAATTTGATTCCATTCTCATTCACAAACCGCACTTTGCCTTGCGCATCAGTAACAATTAAAGCAGTATTGGGATGCAAGGTAAAGTAGGCATTTATAGCCTTTACTGAAACCATTGACACTTCAATTTTTTCAATTATACTATTGAAAAAGAAAATGATGTAGTTAAATATATTGCGCTTATCCTTCAGTGAATCACTAAGCGCTACTTTATTTGAAAAATCGAGCTGTAATACATCACTTAGCGCATTTTCAAGGTTTGTGAATATATCTTTTATGCGGCTATCCTTAAGCGTTTTTAAGGAAATTATTTTCTCAAATATATCGTACAGCTTCCCTTCCTCTACTTCCCAAATATTTTTGTGTTCAAGGTGAAAGTATATGCGCTCAAGTAATTGGGTACACAGTTGCGAATCTAGTTTTTTAGTTTCTTTTTTGTATGCTTTTTCAATACCCAATACCCAACAACGTTCCAAAAAGGTCCTATCGGCCTCATTCTTATCTTTTATTGCTGAATATATCTGCTGAATAATATCAATAGCAACCGGATCGGTTCCTACAATTATATCTTCCGGGCGCAATTCTTTTTTAGTATTCATTTCAATAGTTTATTTATATTTTTCATATAAACACCTATACAAATGTAATTCAATTTTGCTACAGCTGTATACGTAAAAGCCCTCTAAAACCTACGTAAAAATACGTATTTTGCATTGAGGAATTATCAATTATGTTTCCATGAAAACTGAATAACATGAAATTAAAAAACAAGAATGCGTTTGCTTTCAGATCAGATATGAACTTATATCTTCATTTTCTTGATTCGTTCTATCACAATATCCATCTCATAACCTTTCTGTAAAACATAACGCATTAATTTCTGTTTTCTTCTCTGTTTCACTTCATAATCTTCATCTTCCTTCGCCGAACACATAATCAGCTTCCATTTCTTCTCCAATAATTCATCCAAGGTCTCCTGGTAGTCATTTTCGGTTACCTCATTCAGGCCTTTTTCAATTAATTCTCCCGAAATGCCCTTTTTCTTCATTTCCACCTCAATCTTCCTTTTCCCCCACTTTTTTATCCGGAACTTCCCACCTGCAAAAGATTTTACAAACCTGGTTTCATTAATAAAACCAGCCTTTATAAGCTTTTCCATTACAATTTCAGCATCACCTTCCGACAGGCTATAACCTTGCATTTTTTTTAGTACTTCCTGCTTAGTTCGCTCGGTATACGCACAATAATTTTGCAACCTTAGCGAAGCTGCCTCTACAGAGAGGTTTTTTTTCGTTCTTTTGTTCATCGAAAATCAAGGAATAACGGGGTAAAATTACCTCATTTTATGGCTGATAACAACGAAAATATTTCTACGACACCTAAAAAAAAGATGTCGTTCCTCGATCATATTGAGGCATTACGGTGGCATTTAATACGTTCGGTTATTGCCCTGTTGGTCATTACCTCCATTCTATTTTTTTATAGCGATTTTATATTCGATACCATACTCTTTGGCCCTACCAAACCTACCTTTATAACGTATAGGGCGCTTTGCAAATTATCTGAATTACTTCATTTAGGCGATGCGTTATGTGTTAAAACAACGGCACAGTTTAAAATAGTAAACACAGAAATATGGGGGCAATTAACCATGTATATGTGGGGTACATTTATAGCAGGTTTTATACTTACCATGCCTTATATTTTATGGGAAGTATGGAGATTTATAAGCCCGGCTCTTAAGCCAAAAGAAATTCGATCTACCCGTGGGTTCGTATTTGCTGCCAGTTTCCTGTTCCTTTTAGGGGTTTGTTTCAGTTATTTCATCATTATACCCTGGACGGTGAACTTTCTTGGTTCATTCAAGCTTAGTTCAGGCACTAATGTTGAGAACCTGTTTAATATAAGTTCATATGTATCGACCGTAACCACACTTATATTATGGATTGGCGTAATATTTGAGCTACCTATGGTTACATATATACTTGCCTCTATCGGTATAATCTCTTCAGGTTTCCTTAAAAAATACCGTAAGCATTCAGTAGTAGTTGTACTTATTGTTGCAGCGCTTATAGCGCCACCCGATGTTGCTTCGCAGGTATTTATCTCAATTCCATTATATTTACTGTTCGAAGTCAGCATTTTTGTAGCAAAATATGCCGAAAAGAGGAAAGCGACATCAAATTAAGCTTTATGCCAAACTTAACCGCTGAGAGCGCAGAAATAAACCACGCAGAGAACCGCAGAGCAAAATGACTGAGAATGAAATAACAGAAAAGATCATTGGCTGTGCAATAAAAATTCACAAAACACTTGGGCCAGGGTTGCTTGAATCTGCTTATGAAGAATGTTTGTATTATGAATTAACCAAAACAGAATTGTTTATTGAAAGGCAGAAAGCCATCCCCTTAATTTATGAAGAAGTGAAAATGGAATGTGGCTATAGGGCTGATATTGTTGCAAACAAACAAGTGATATTAGAAATAAAATCTGTTGAAGGGCTGAATGATATTCATCTTGCGCAAATTCTGACATATCTTAAACTTGCGAACTGTAAAGTGGGATTATTGATTAATTTTAACGTCCTTAAACTCACCGACGGCATAAAGAGAGTAGTAAATAAGTATTAACTCCGCGGTTCTCTGCGTTAAATCTCAGCGAACTCTGCGGTTAAAAAAAAGAAATTACGGAATAACAGCATTTGTTTCAACATTTAAAATTAAATACGCATGCCAAGAATACTAGTAACCGGAGGAGCAGGATTTATAGGAAGCTCTTTAGCAGATACCTTAGCTAAGGACAAAGAAAATGACATAGTGGTAGTCGATGATCTTACTACAGGTTCACACAGTAAAGTTCCGCGTTCAAAAAATAAGAATGTAGAATTCATTAAATGCGATGTGAACGACTGGAGAGACATTTCAGGCGTAATGTATGCACGTGCATTTGATTATATTTTTCACTATGCAGCTGTGGTAGGTGTAAAAAGAACCCTTGACCATCCGGTAAACGTATTGCAAGACCTTTCCGGCATTAAGAACCTGCTGATGTTTGCAAAGAATACCGGTGTAAAACGCGTTTACTTTTCCTCTTCTTCTGAAGTGTATGGTGAATCCATTCATTTTCCACAAAATGAAGAAACCACACCGCTCAACTCAAGACTGCCGTATGCAATTGTAAAAAATGCATGTGAAGCTTACCTCAAATCTTACCAGCATGAGTATGGCCTGGAATATACCATCTTCAGGTTCTTTAATACTTACGGACCAAAACAGAGCAAAGACTTTGTCGTTTCAAAATTTATTGCCCGTGCATTAAAGAATGAACCTATACAGGTGTATGGCGATGGAAAGCAAATGCGTACTTTCTGCTATATTGACGATAATGTGGATGCAACTGTAGCTTCGTTCAAAAAGAATTTATTTATAAATGATGTTGTAAATATTGGCGGTGATATTGAGATAACAATTCTAGACTTGGCCAAGACCATTATTAAACTTACCAAGTCTAAATCGAAGATCGTTCACCTGCCACCATTAAAGGAAGGTGATATGACCCGTAGAAAACCTGACCTGGAAAGGATGAACAAGCTACTTAACCGAAAGCCGATAAAGCTTGAGGATGGCTTAATGAGGATCATTAAAAATACTACCCACATACTTTAATTTTCAGGGTGAAACTGCCAGCTATATTTCAGCAACCCATTGAAAAAGAAATTGCGGCCTTCTGCAAATTATTAAGCGATTCACCTAAAGAATTATACGAACCTATAAGCTATATGCTTTCCATGGGTGGCAAAAGAATACGCCCTAATTTATTATTGCTTACCAATAAAATGTTTGGGGGCAATGTTAAACATGCTATGCCCGCAGCGCTTGCCATTGAAGTTTTTCATGGCTTTACGCTAATGCATGATGATATTACCGATAATGCTCCCCTGAGGCGGAATAAGCCAAGTGTGCATGCAAAATGGAATACCAATATTGCTTTGTTAAGCGGTGATGCCATGCTGATAAAAGCATATGAGTGCCTGGCAAAAACTCCTAAGGCTCACCTGCCTGCTGTATTTGCTTTGTTTAATGAAACTGCTTTAAAAGTTTGTGAAGGGCAGCAGTTCGATATGAACTTCGAAACACAAAAGAAAGTATCTATAGACGACTACTTATATATGATCAGCCTGAAGACAGCAGCCTTATTTTCAGCATCAATGGAAATGGGTGCAATATTAGGCGGTGCGTCTAAGGCAGATGCAAGAAAAATGAAAATATTCGGTGAGAGTATTGGAATGCTTTTTCAATTGCAGGATGATATACTGGACGTTTTTGGTGAACAGGAAAAAGTTGGCAAGCAAACCGGTGGGGATATAATCAATAACAAGAAAACATTCCTGTTGCTTAAAGCACTGGAACTTGCTAAAGGCAATACTCAAAAAGAATTATATACATTGCTTACTGACATATCTATTCCTGCAAAACAAAAAGTGGCAAGAGTAACTGCTATCTACAACGAGCTAAATGTGTTGAAACATTCGCATAAGCAAATGGATAAATACCTTTCAGTTGCAACTAAATCGTTGGAAACAATTAAAGCGCCTGAAAAGAAATTGCTTCTGCAATTAACTAGTGAACTACTTCACCGACAATTATAAACTGATTTTACGATTGAGCCGTTAACTGGTTTCTAAGCGCAGTAACAGCATCGGTAATTGCCTTTAACTGGTCAGCAGTTAAAAGTGCAGGGCCATCTTCTTTTGAACTTGCATCAACTGTTACACCGGCAAAAGCGTCCTGTATCTTTTGAATTTGTGCAGCAAGGGTTTGCATGTTCGGGCTATTCGGATAAGTTTTCATCATATCGGCCAGGTCCTGTAATGATATTTTCTGGCGGGCAATTTCGTTTGCCATATCCACACTGTTGGTTTTAGCAGCTAGCTGGGTAGCAATATACATACCTTCAACCCATCCGCCTGATACTAAGTATGCAGAAACTTCCTGCCTGTCATTCTTTTTAAGGTAGTTATCTGTTGTCCAGAAATCCTTCAGAATAATAGTAAGCAGAGAATCCTGGTTAGCCATATTGGCTTCAATTCTCGAAATAATGTTTTCATTGAATGCATCAGGTATACCTAATGAGGTCGCTAATTTGTTAGCTGATTGCAAAAACAAACTTGCATCGGTCTTTTGGTCAAATAAACCCGCATATGCAAGGTCAGCTGCATAAATGCCTAAGTTAATTCCCTGGCCTTGTTTAGAAGAAAATTTTGAAACAACGGTTGGGTCACTAGGTACTTCTATAATATAATGACTACCAGATTTTTTTAATAGCTGCATTATTTGAACAGTAGTAGGCAGGTTATTGAAAATATCCTTCACCTTCTGAACTCTCATGGCAACAGCAGAAGTATCCTTGCCATCACTTTTACCATCCTGTCCAAATAAAGCCTGTGCTTTTTTATTATCGTTTGAGCAACCTATCCATGTAAAAGATATAAATGCTATCGCAAGGATAGTCAATGCTATTTTTGAAATACTTTGCTTCATAGTCCTGTATAGTTTGGAGGCAACAAATATATAATAATTTATATGGCATTTCGGGGCATTTGGGGTATATATTTATAGTATAAAACCATATATTGCTGTTTTAATACTATATATAAGGTGATTTATGGCAAAAACTGATTATTTAAAAGAGGTAGAAAAGGTAATTGATACGGCTCCGGCAAAATGGGTATCTAAGGATGTTACCTTCCTGAAAAAATATATTGGCACACAATATAATATGAAGGGATTAAGCATACCCGGCGTGCGATCAATTTCCAAAACCGGTTTTTCATTTTCAAAGCTCAAGCCTGAAGAACAAATTGAGATATGGAATGAAGTATGGCAAAAAAGCAACCTTCATGAGGCGCTTACCCTGGCTATACTCTTTTGGGAAAAGAACCTGGATGATCTTGATATAAACAAATCATGGAACTGCCTGAAAGGATGGACAGGTAAAATTGATAACTGGGCACATTCCGATGGCTTATCAGGTTTATACTCCGATCTGTTGGAAACAAAACCTTCCCTTATACTACCACAATTAAAAAAATGGAACAGATCAAAGAACCCATGGGAAAGAAGGCAATCGGTAGTAGGCTTGATACACTACCATAGAAAAAGAGGTAAGGTGCTTCCATATAATACACTTATCCCTTTTGTAGAAAACCTACTTGATGACAAAGACTATTTTGTACAAAAAGGTGTTGGCTGGGCACTCAGGGAAATAAGTAATGTTTACCATAAACAGACTTTCAGTTTCCTGAAGAAGCACCATGCCCAAATAACAGGTATTGCGTTTGCTGCCGCAGCTGAAAAGTTAAGTATTTCTGAAAAAGAAGAATTAAAAACGCTTAGGAAATTATCAAAGAAGAAATAAAATCGATATGATTATGCTGTTTTTTGTCCCAAGAATAATAATTAACCTATCACTAGGGTCGTTGTATTCCAATTATTTATTTGAAGGAATAGTATTTGTTGTTTTGAGCTTTGTTTGTCTGTTTTTCTTTATTAAATACTCCTCGATTATATTTCGAAGCATTATGTTTTTATCTTTTATAGTACTTGTTATTATGGGAGTATTGGAGATAAAGTTCGTAATCAATAGGACTCCTGATTACAACTTTATCATTAGTAACAATGCTCGTTCTTATTTAGAGTTTTATAAGCCAAACGATACTATATATTTTAAAGATATGAAATCCAAAATCGACACATTCTTACTATTTGGTTTGGATTCTGATAAGGCTCCGCATCGAAAAACCTTTGCTTTTTTCCACTTCCTAGGGCACACTGAAACTGAATATAAAGGACACACTATTAAATTCAAACAATTACCAAATGATCACTGGCATGCAGTTGAAATAGCAGATT
>Ga0210386_10001256_pt1 | contig 22841 bp, 18 predicted proteins | sample IncBWH32OmetaG_FD_160091 | JGI IMG/M metagenome (GOLD analysis project Ga0210386, IMG submission 160091) | Forest soil microbial communities from Barre Woods Harvard Forest LTER site, Petersham, Massachusetts, United States - Inc-BW-H-32-O ...
CGCTTACGCAGAGGGCTTAGGCATATTGCGCGACGCCAACGTAGGAAAAAAACAAAACGCCGTTGACGCTGAGACCACGCCTTTGCGCGACCCCGAACTTTATCAATACGAGCTGGACCTTCGCGACATTACGGAAGTTTGGCGGCGAGGGAGCGTGATCGCATCATGGCTATTGGACCTGACAGCGGGCAGCTTGGTGAAAGATCCTGCACTCTCTCAATTTGCCGGCCGCGTTTCAGATTCAGGCGAGGGCCGTTGGACGATCAAAGCGGCGATCGACGAAGCTGTTCCGGTGCCCGTTCTCTCCACCGCGCTCTATCAACGCTTCTCTTCGCGCGGTGAAGCGGACTATCAGGACAGGCTGCTCTCTGCAATGCGTTTTGGTTTCGGCGGGCACCTGGAAAAAGCAGCCGGCCGGTAACAGCACGCGAAAGGAGGCTGTAATGAATAACACTCAATCCGATGCTTTGGTATTTTTCGGCGCGACAGGCGATCTGGCCTACAAGAAAATCTTCCCTGCCCTGCAAGCGATGATCAAGCACGGCCATCTCAACGTCCCGGTTATCGGCGTGGCTAAAGGCCGCTGGACTCTGGATCAATTTAAGGAGCGGGCGCGCGACAGCATCGAGAAACATGGAGGAGTCGATGCCGCAGCCTTCGACAAGCTTAAGAGTTTGCTGCGATATGTGGATGGTGACTACAACGACCCCGCCACCTTTGAAGCCATTCGCAGGGAGATGCAAGGTGCGCAACGGCCGGCTCATTACCTGGCCATTCCACCTGCCTTTTTTGAGAAAGTCGTCGAACAATTAGCGAGTTCAGGCTGCGCCAAGGGCGGTCGGGTGATTGTAGAGAAGCCCTTCGGCCACGATCTTAGCTCGGCGCAGGAGCTTAACCGAATCTTGCACTCTATTTTTCCGGAGTCCGCGATATTTCGCATCGACCACTATCTCGGCAAGAAGCCCGTAAATAACATCGTGGTCTTCCGATTTGTCAACGCGTTTGTAGAGCCGTTCTGGAATCGTAATTACATCGAAAGCGTGCAGATCACCATGGCCGAAGACTTCGGGGTACAAGGACGCGGCGCCTTTTACGACCAGACCGGGACCATCAGGGACGTGATTCAAAATCATTTGTTCCAGATTCTTTGCAACCTTGCAATGGAACCACCGGTTCGCACGGACAGCGAAACCGTTCGCGACGAGAAGGTGAAAGTGCTGAAAGCGATTCAGCCGCTCGAACCCTCCAATGTCGTACGAGGGCAGTTCCGCGAATACCGGCAGGAAAAAGGTGTTGCTCCCGATTCAAAGACGGAGACGTTTGCAGCTCTGCGACTGGACGTCGACTCGTGGCGCTGGAAAGGCGTCCCTTTTTATATTCGCGCCGGGAAGAATTTGCCTGTGACATGCACAGAGGTCATCGGCAGGCTTCGGAAGCCTCCCTCCGTGCTTAAGGACAGCGCCCTTTCGCAAAACCATTTGCGCTTCCGCATCAGTCCCGAGATGGCGATTGCAATAAGCGCAACCGTCATGGCCGAGGGCGATGTATTGAAGGGCCAGACGGTAGAAATGCTAGCCAGCCGACGTCCCAGCCCAGAGGAAATGGACGCGTACGAACGCGTGTTGAGCGATGCGATGGTGGGAGATGCCACTCTGTTTGCCCGTGAAGACTATGTGGAAGAGGCTTGGCGAATCGTTGATCCGGTGCTCAATGCCAGCACCCCTGTCTATGAATACGAGAAAGACGCATGGGGTCCAAGTCAGGTTAACGACACTGTTTGTCCCGCTGGAGGCTGGTTTAACCCGATCACAATGGATCAGGAAAATTCCGGTGCTGACCCTAAGCAGGGTGGCAAAGCGTTCACTGCCGGGCAATCGTAACGGCTTATCGCGTCTATGCTGAGTATTATTCGCTGACTGGAGACGGGAGATGAAATTAACCGTATTAAAAGATGCCGATGCTGTTGCGCAGGCGGCTGCGACAACGATTGCAGAGGACGCGCGTGCCGCGATTGCTGCACGCGGCCGCTTCTCACTGGCCGTTAGCGGCGGCCACACTCCATGGATCATGTTGCGAGCCCTCGCCGAAGAAAATGTCCCGTGGGAAGGTATCCATATCTTCCAGATTGACGAGCGCGTGGCCCCCGCCGGGGACCCGGACCGGAATCTTACACATCTTCAGGAAAACTTGCTTCAACGGGCGCCGCTACGTCCGGAGCAGATCCACGCAATGCCAGTGGAAGCAGATGATCTGGAGGCGGCAGCAAACGCGTACGCAATGGCTCTCAGTGACGTCGCAGGGTCGCCGCCGGTGCTCGACGTTGCGCACCTCGGTTTGGGTCCGGACGGTCACACTGCCTCACTAGTGCCTGGCGATCCTGTACTCAACGTGACCGACAAAGACGTGGCGATCACCGGAATCTACCAGGGCAGGCGACGAATGACTTTGACCTACCTTGTCATCAATCGTGCCAGGCGGGTGCTTTGGATTGTGACTGGAAGCGAGAAGGTCGAAATGTTGCGACGCTTGCGCGAAGGCGACGAATCAATTCCAGCTGGGCGAGTACGCAGCGACCATGCGTTGCTGCTGGCTGACCGAGCGGCGGCAGCGCAGATGGCCGTCGAGCACAAACAAGGAGAATAAAATGCGAGTCGGAATTGCCACGGATCATGGCGGTTTTGGTTTGAAAGAACAACTGGTTGCTCGTCTCCGGGAGGCGGGGCATGAAGTAGTGGACTACGGGGCGCACGCTATGAAATCAGACGACGATTATCCTGACTTCGTCGTCCCGCTTGCCCGTGATGTAGCCGCAGGCAAAGTTGAGCGAGGAGTCGCGGTTTGCGGCAGCGGAGTGGGTGCGTCGGTCTGTGCCAACAAAGTTCCGGGAGTGCGTGCCGGGCTGGTGAGCGACCATTTTTCCGCGCGACAGGGCGTCGAGGACGACCACATGAACGTCATCTGTCTGGGCGGCCGCACGACTGGACCTTTCTTAGCCTGGGACATCCTCGAAGGATACCTGGCCGCTGAGTTCAGCCAGGCACCGCGCCACTTGCGACGCCTCGCAAAGGTGGCTGCATTGGAGCCGGAAGCAGTTACCGAGCGCGGAGTTGCAGCACAGCGCAAAGCGTAGTTCCGCGCGAAAAGCTGAGAGGATTCGTATCGCAATCGAGGAAGCCTCCACTTTCGGATGGGAACGATTCGTTGGGAGCTCAGGCCGCGTGATCGGAATGAAAACATTTGGCTTTGAGCCGGATCGCGTGGATGCAGTTGCGAAAGAGTTGTTGGGCCGGACGTGAATTGTGGATGTTACCGCGGTAAAAAAAATCAGATCCGAAGAAGCGGCGTCCGCATCGAATGCGGATATGCGCGTGGATAATCACGGCCGGAGCTCTCCGCTAGGCGCGGCCGTGCTCCCCGGAGGCGTCAATTTCAGCATCTTCTCGCGGAGCGCTACGAAGTTGGAGCTGCTGCTTTTTGACCGCGAGGATGATTCCCGGCCTGCACGTGTGATCCCGCTCGATCCCAACACCAACCGGACATATCACTATTGGCATACGTTCGTGCCAGACTGGCAACCTGGGCAGCTTTACGCGTATCGGGCTTACGGACCATTTGACCCCATGAACGGCATGCGGTTTGACGGCTCCAAAGTTCTACTTGACCCCTACGGACGATGCGTAGTCGTCCCGAAAAACTACAGCCGCGAGTTTGCCGGCATGGAAGGTGACAACGCGGCCACGGCGATGAAGAACGTGGTAGTCGATTCTAAGGCTTATGACTGGGAAGGCGACATGCCGATATGCCGCCCGGCATCGAAGTCCATCATTTACGAAATGCATGTCAAAGGCTTCACCCGTCATCCCAGTTCCGGCGTCTCGGAAAAAAAGCGTGGCACGTATGCGGGAGTGATCGAGAAGATTCCGTACCTCAAGCGGCTGGGAATTACTGCCGTCGAACTCTTACCTGTATTCCAGTTCGACGCGCAGGACGCCCCCCGTGGGCTCTCCAACTACTGGGGATATGCGCCGGTTTCGTTCTTCGCGCCGCACCAGGGCTACAGTTCGTCTCCATATCCGCACGGTCCGGTAACTGAATTTCGGGACATGGTAAAGGCGCTACACCGGGCCGGCATCGAAATTATTCTCGACGTTGTGTTCAATCATACGGCCGAAGGCGACCACCGCGGGCCGACGCTGAGCCTTCGGGGTTTGGAGAATAGTACCTACTACATGCTGGATCGAGACCGTTCGGGTTACGCAAATTATAGCGGCACTGGAAATACGCTCAACGCTAATAATGCCGTCGTTCGCCGCATGATTCTCGATAGTCTGCGTTATTGGGTGGAAGAAATGCATGTCGACGGGTTTCGGTTCGATCTCGCTGCGATTCTCGAAAGGGATGAGTCGGGCAATTTGCTTCCGACCCCCCCGGTGCTCTGGGATATCGAGTCAAGCCCGGTCCTGGCGGGCACGAAGCTGATCGCCGAGGCCTGGGACGCGGCAGGCCTTTATCAGGTAGGAGGTTTCGTAGGCGACAGTTGGCGGGAATGGAATGGCCGGTTTCGCGACGATATTCGCAGCTTCTACCGAGGGGACCCAGGAACGATAGGAACATTTGCTGACCGTTTCCTCGGCAGCCCTCAAATCTACGGGCACAAAGACCGCGAGGCCGAGGCCAGCGTGAATTTCGTGACGTGTCACGACGGTTTCACGCTCAACGATCTCGTCTCATACAACGAAAAGCATAATGAGGCGAACGGTGAAGGCGGCCGCGACGGTTCGAATGACAACCGAAGCTGGAACTGCGGAGTTGAAGGCCCGAGTGTTGATCCAGCGATCGAGAAGTTGCGAAATCGCCAAGTGAAGAATTTTTTTTCCGTGACACTGCTCTCGCTGGGCCTGCCAATGCTTCTGATGGGTGACGAAGTGCGCCGCACACAACTGGGAAACAACAACGCGTACAGCTGTGACAACGAGACGAGCTGGTTTGACTGGACGTTGCTGGATAAGCACGCGGATGTGCACCGGTTCGTAACTATGCTTAACGCGCGACGACTGCTGCGAGATTCGGAACCGGAGCAAAGCCGTATTAGTCTCAACCGCGTCCTCCGGGAGGCAGGTAAGGCTTGGCACGGCGTGAAACTTTCGCAACCCGACTGGGATTACTTTTCGCACAGCCTGGCTTTGAGCATAGAGGCCTGGAACGGGACCTTGTTCTTCTACTTTATCTTCAATGCCTATTGGGAAGAACTTGAGTTCGAGCTGCCCTTGTCGGGTAAGAACGGAAACAACTCGTGGCGCCGGTGGATCGACACGACGCTTGAATCACCCGAGGACATTGTTGAATGGGAAACAGCGCCAGAGGTTTCGGGGCAAACCTATCAAGCCGGCCCCCGATCCTTGGTTGTGCTTTTCGCTCAGTCGGGAAATGATTCACATCCGATAGTGAAATCCAATTTAACGCCGAGTTAATGAGTCATATGCGAACTTTCACGCTCAGATTTGGCCAGTCGATCTTTTGAGCCGGCAGTTGAGGTTGATACTTTGAGAGAATGATGCCAAAGAAATTAACAAGGGGAAAGCTTATGGGAACCGGATTTGCCGCATCCTTTCGTCGATTGGAAATTCCATCCACCGCATCCGTCATGGAAGGAAACGGCGGGTTGCAGATGGTGCGCATCGAATCGTCCTGTGCTTCGGGCGAGATGTACTTGCACGGTGGACACGTCACTTCGTGGAAGCCTGCGGGCATGGAGGAAATGCTTTTTCTAAGTTCGCAGTCGCGATGGGAAAATGGGCACGCCATTCGCGGGGGCATCCCCATCTGCTTCCCTTGGTTTGGGGCCAAGGCGGACGACCCCAAAGCTCCCGCTCATGGTTTCGTTCGAACGAAGGCGTGGCAGCTTGAATCGATAGAGCAGGTCAAAGATGGTACAGCAGTCAGAATGTTCATCGAAAGCGATTCGGATACAAAGCGATGGTGGCCGGCCGAATTTCGCCTGAACTGCCGCGTTACATTCGGTTCACATCTGCTCCTCGAGTTGGTGGTGACGAACACCGGCAAGGAATCGATGCGTTTTGAAGAGGCCCTGCATGCGTATCACAAGGTTGGGAACATACTGAGAACGCGAGTGAGCGGGCTTCACGCTGTGGACTATATCGACAAGACAGACTCAAATCGGAAAAAGATCCAGCGCGGCGAGATCGCAATCGCTTCAGAGACCGATCGGGTGTACCTCAACACGAAATCAGCAGTTGAATTGGAAGATCCTGTCTTGAGCCGGCGTACACGCGTGGCGAAAAAAAATTCATCCACGACGGTTGTTTGGAATCCCTGGGTACATAAAGCACAGTCGCTGTCAGATTTTGGGGACGACGAATGGATTCAAATGATCTGCATTGAAACGAGCAACGTCTCCGAATGTACCGTCGACCTCGCGCCCGGAAAGCAACATAAAATGAAAGCTCTTATCAGAGTCGCAGATTTTTAAATTTTCACAGTGAGATTGTGAAGACTTTCTTTCAACGCGTGTGCAAGGGAAGCGTGGCCGAAAGCGCGCTGATGCCATTCCACACGATATTCACGCCGATACATACCAGTAGAAATGAAGTGAGCTTCAAGATCACGGTCATCCCGGTCGGGCCAACTAACCTTCTCAAGCGGTCTGCAAATCCGTAGCAGAGGTATATGCTGGCCGCAAGCAAGACAGATCCGATAATTGCAGCCAAAATATTCCAGAGATTGAATCCTTGTTGATGGGAATTTGCACCCAGAGTGATTGCCGCGGAAATCGTTCCGGGGCCCACCGTTAGCGGCAAGGTCAGCGGATAAAAAGCGTTGCGAAATGGATCCGCCGGCTGAATCGTGTTCATCACACCCTTTGGATCATCATCATAACTTTGCTTCAGCAGCGTCCAGCCAGTTGAGAAAACAATCAGCCCCCCACCCACCTGGACAACGGGTATCGAAATCCCAAAGAAAGTTAGGATGTGTGTTCCAATGAAGTAGGATCCGACCAGCAAGAAAAAACTGTTCATGGCAATCCGCAACGAGAGTGCCCTGCGTGTGACGGGCGAATATTCCCTGGTCATCGCCAGGAAAATTGGGCTTCCTCCCAGCGGGTCAACGATGGGAAACAGCGCACTGAGAATCAGGAATAGACTCTTTACCGCTTCAATCATGGCGTTTCAGATTCTACACAATCAGAACAAGCGCTACGGGAAGAAAACGATTGAAGCAAGTTCGGGGGCGATTGTTACATTCCCTCCGGCTTCGAGGCTTGAGCGGAATGATCTGTAATTTTCTTTAAACGCAGCCAAGCCCTGCTCGAAATTGGAGCATTTTTCGGCGAAAGAATTTGCATCGTAACGATCGCGGCCGCAACCAGGAAGATGACTGTCGTGCAAGTCCACATCAGGGCGGCCGCAAATTGCTGATCCTGGAGTGGCGAAGACGTCAGGATTTGAGGCGCGTGGAAATAGGACTTGTAGATCACTCGATCGCAAAATGCGAGAAAGCCGGAAAGGGCATCACAGGGGAACGTTCCACAGAAAAGATATAGGGGAACAGACCACCGGGGCCACCTCGCCGTACTCGGCCAAGGTTGCACAACGGGCCACCAGAAGAGAATCCCGGCTCCGAAAAACGATGCGTGCTCGACTTCATGCCACACGCGTGAATGCAGCGCCATCTCAAACGCTCCTGGAATATGCCATCCCAGCAAAGCGAGCGCAGCCGAAAGCCAGCAAATCGCCGGATTGGTGATGAAGTGCCCCAAATGCTTCACCCAACTCCATCGAAGAAATGGAGCAACGAAGCTGTGAGCCATCCGTCTGGGAAGGCCTTGAAGAAGCGGAAGTGCCGGCGCACTCAGCAGAATCAAGGGAGGCGCCACCGCCATGAGCAAAAGATGCTGCACCATGTGCGCGACGAGTGAAACGTCATCAAATGCGTTCAGCGGGGAGCCGATTGCAATCCACAGCGAAAAAATTCCAGCAAGAAATGCGGCAAGCCGCCAAGCTGAAATCAGATCATGGAAAGCTCCGCGGAGGCGCAACCAACCGACCAGGTAGACCAGCGATGTGAGTGACAGGATTTCGATCACTACGATAGGAGTGGACCAGGATGCGAGTATTTTTTGAGCGGCGGACATCATCGATCTTGGATAATCCTCATTTTGCAACGTCTAATTGATCCGTCATCGGCGTGGTGGCTTGCTGCTCTTCGAGCGCAATCGCGCGCGAAGCGTCCTTCGCGGGTGGTTGGCCGACCGGATGCAACGTTTCCAAAAACGCGACAAGAGCCGTCGTCTCCGCCGGACTCAGATTCTTTCCGTAGGCGGGCATGTTGCCGCCTCCCTGAATCACCTGCCGAATCAATTGGTCCTGCGTCAACCGGACGGCCACGGCGTCGAGCGCAGGTCCGCGCTTTCCGCCTTCATCGCCCAAAGAGTGGCAGTTGTGGCATTGCTTAACCTGGAAGACCAGAGCGCCTTGCCGCTCAAGCGCGGATCGGCTGTGCAGAAACTCGGATGGAATTGGAATGGCGCTCCATGCGTCCATGACGGGGCTCCATGGCGCGTGTCCTGCGAGGCGTGTAAACGTTCCAAGCGAAACCACCGCAAGCAAAATGGCAAGTACTGCGATAGGCCTGCGGCGCCAACTTTTTTCGCCTTCGCCAAAAACGAAAGGCAAGGCCAGCAGTCCAACAATTCCGATCACAGGCCCGATGAGTAGCGCGGGAGTTTCCATGAATGGCGGCAAAAACGAAAGCACTGCGTAAAGCCATAAGAAAAAGAAATCGGGCCGCGGCGCGGTTTGGATGATCGTGGGATCTGGCGGCCCTGATGGCCCAAACGGACCGAAGTAAGCGGCGCAGGCGGCAATCGAAAGCAAGATGAAGGCGGAAAAAAGAAGATCCTTCCAAACAGCGCCGGGAACGAATGGCAGACCATCCTTCTTGGTCAGCTCGTGATAATCCTTTATATAAGTCGATTTAAGAACCACGCGCCCGGGCATGGGCCACTCATTGATTCCGAGTTTCAAAACCATCAGGAGGTGAACGGCTACAAACGCGATGAGCAATCCGGGGATGACGAATACGTGGAATGCAAAGAATCGCGAGAGAGTTGCTCCAGCAATGATTGGCCCGCCGAGCATTAGCTTAACGATTGCCGGCCCGATCAGGGGAACGCGGCTTGCTATCGATGCTCCTATGCCAAGACCCCAGTAAGCGTCTTGATCGAATCGCAGGACTTGCCCGGTGAAAGCCATTCCGAGGGTCATAAGGAGTAGAAATACGCCCACGATCCAGGTCAGCTCGCGCGGATATTTGTACGCGCCAAACAAAAAGACCTGGATCATATGAATCAGAACAATCGCAACCATAAAATTCGAGCCCCAGCCATGCAGGCCTCGAATGAACCAGCCGAGAGCGACGTTATGATTTAGCGTCTGGAGGCTGTTCCAGGCTTCTCCGGCGGACGGCACGTAAATGAAAGCGAGCAAAATGCCGGTAACAATTTGCAGCATAAACACAACGAAAGCGGCGCTGCCAAAAACATAAAACCAGCTTGCTGTTTCCTTCGGGACGGGATGCTCGGCGGTTTCGCGAATGGAAGAGGCGAGTTGGAGGCGCGCGTCCAGCCAATCTCCGATGGGCTTGATCAGGCGCATGATCGTATCCCTCTGACGATATTGGAAGCCTGGCCCGGCGTGGGCATTTCTCCGGCTTTGATCAAAAGTTTTCCGTCGTCAATTCGATAGTCGTACTGGAACAATCCACGCTCGGGAGGGCCGGAGGCGCGGGAGCCATCCTGGTAATACGCGCCGCCGTGGCAGGGGCACATAAACAGATTAGATTGCGGGAACCAGCGAACCGGGCAACCGAGGTGCGCACAATTAATCGCAAAGACTTGAAACGTTCTGCTGTCCACATTGCGAACCCAGCAGGCGATATCGGCGGTATTTCCGTCCGTCGCGGTTACAACGGGATTTCGGTAGGTGGCGAGGCGAGTTTCACCCGAAGGAAATTGTTCCAGGCTGCCGAGAGGAATCCAGGAATCGTAGCCAGGTTTCCGTTCGCGAGAAACGGGAGAAACAAGATAGCGCACGATGGGCACGGCCAGAATGAAACTGACGATGCCGTTACAGAAAATGCCGACCTTCATGAAAAAATCACGCCGCGTAACTTCGCCTGTCAGACTCATTGAATTTCTCCCATTGCTTTTGCAGTGGTTGGAAATGGCTGGCCTGGGTATCTCGGTCGCTGGGACGCGAGCCACGCTACAACGTCAGAAACTTCCTGCGGGGTCATCGGCCTGCCCGGAACATCGCTTCGCCAATCCGGAGCCCCCAGCTCAGGACGCCCTGTGATCACAATTGTCCGCAGCTCTTGATCGTTGACCAACGCGAGAAAAGATCCATTCACGATGGATCCTGCTTTTTGCCCGCCCCGGCCGTCGGCACCATGGCAGGAGGAGCAATATGTGGCATACACATCCGCTCCACGCGAGCTATCTCCCGAAGCAGATGTCGAGTATGGAGGCTGGTCTGCCCCGTGAAAAAGATCCGGCTGTGACCAGTGCTCGCGAATTCCTTTTACAATCACATCGACTTGTGCGGAAGTCAGCATGCCGCCGGCACTCTGCGCAAACGCAGGCATCGACGTGCCGGAAATTCCTTTCGCTGTTGCGCTTTGCAGGACCGCGTCGTCCGCAACTGCCAGGTACGCGGGATTGGCGAGCGCGATTGCAGGTCCGCCTTTTCCCTCCGCGCCGTGGCACCCGGCACAATTCTGAGCGTACAGAGTTTTGAAATCTGAAATTTCGCCGGGAATAGCAGGCATCTCACCGGGAACCGGGCGTCCAGGCGCGTTCGAGCATCCGTAAAGGGATATGGCTCCGAGGATGAGCAGACAAATTTTCATTTTGATTCATCCTCGCCGCGTTTTTCTTGAGAATATCCAGGCGCGTCGATACCCGCACGCATTAAAAATGGTGCAAATTGGCGCGTGCGTACACGCGCCAAACGCGCCACAACTAATCCCGCGACGACGCCAAAACCAATTTGCGACGCAATAAACCAGGGCCAATCAATCCGCTCGTCGAGCAGCGGATTTAGGAGTCCCAGGATGCTGTGGAGTATTCCTGTCCACAGGATCGGCGCTACGACACCTCCCAGAAAAATCGGACGCCGCGGAAACATCGGCAGCACAGCTCCGTACAGAAGTCCTACTAGAAGAGAAATCATTAAATGTAGGCCGACTGCTATGGAGAAATTGCCTAAATGGAACGCATCAAGCCAAGCCGTCTCGATTTTGACGGAACGGCCATAACAAGTCGCTGCGAGCAAATTTATCGGATACCAGATGCTGCCTTGCTTCAGAAGACCGTATAAACATGCGAGCGCCGCCATCGCCGCGCTGCCGGCCAGCCCGCCTTTAATTCCCGCGGACACTGGATATATTTCGAGAGGAAGCAACGGACGAGGAAGTTCCGGCGCCATTGGCAGCCGTTCGACTGCGCGGTGGGAGGTAGAAACGCTGACCGGTACGTCCCGGACTTCAACCGTTTCCTCTTTTTCGTGCGGAAGAACTTCCCTGAACCAGCCAACGCATCCCACCACGATTAGGATCGCTCCGAGCACGCTGATCGACGCGCTGGTGAGCATTCCGGCAAAAAGCAAAGTAACACCGAACGCAAGGACGATAGGCCATGCCGTTGGGGCCGGCAGTTTGACTGTCTCTCGCGCCCCAGCTGTTCCTGTTAGTGAAGCTGTTGGAACCACGTGAATCTGCTTTCTCTATCGACCGATGATGTAAACCACCGTGAACACGATTACCCAAACAACATCGACGAAATGCCAATACAATGAAAAAACTTCCGCACGCTCGCTGTGTTCCTGCTTTACATATCCCAGTAAAGTGAAAATCATCCCGAGGGTGAGGATGATCAGTCCCACAGTGACGTGAAACGCGTGCAGTCCGACGAGCGAATAATATGTCGTGCCAAAAAGATTCGTGCTGATGGTCAAACCTTTCTCGAAAATCATGCGCTGCCACTCACGCCCCGTCCCAGCCAGAAAAATTCCTCCCAGCAAAATCGTTATGAACCACCACGTTCCAAACGCTCTGATCTTCGCGTCTCGCAGAGCCTTTACGGCCAGATGAATGGTCAGGCTGCTCGAGAGCAGGCATACCGTGGCAAAAATTGGAAGTTCGAGGACATCTTTTGGCGTTGGCCCGGACACACTTTTGCCAATATAAAAAATGTAGGCGACCACAAAAATCGTGAAGATGGCAGACTCGGCGGCAATCAGAGAGAACATTCCCACACGCCCGCGCGAGGGAAGTATTAACTCGGGTTCCATCGAGGGCCGCGCAATGGCTTCGCTGCTCAATCGAGTTCTCCTAATCTATTCGAATTTCCAGTCAGGATCTTCCGGGTGCTTGAGGTCCCAAAGCGGACGACGGCTCAAGACCGTGGGTATCTTGCCAAAATTATATTCAGGTGGAGGTGAACTCACGGACCACTCAAGCGTCCACGCATCCCAGGGATCGCTTTCGGCTGGCTGGCCTTTGATCAATGACCGCATGATATTGAATACAAACACAAGAACTGCTGCAATTTGAAAAAACACGCCGATTGTGACGATTAAATTCCACGTCTCCCATCCGCGCCCAGGCTCGTAGGTATAAATCCGGCGTGGCATTCCCAGGATTCCTGGGATGTGCATGAAATCAAAAGTTAGATGGAAGCCGATAACAAATAACCAGAAATGCCACTTGGCAAGAGTTTCGGTGAACATCCTTCCAGTCATCTTGGGAAACCAATAGTAGAACGCTCCGAAGATCGCAAAAACAATTCCTCCGACGATCATGTAATGAAAATGCGCGATCACAAAATAAGAGGCGCTCAGTTGCCAGTTGAATGGCGCTGTGCCAAGCATGATTCCCGTCAGACCCGCGATCAGGAATTGGAACAGGAACGCGGTGCAGAAAAGCATGGGCGATTTGAACTGAATCTTGCCTCCCCACATCGTCCCAAGCCAATTGAAAATTTTTATTCCAGTTGGAACGCCAACAATCATTGTTGTCATCACGAAAAAACTGTTTCCATAAGTATTCATTCCGACAGTGAACATATGGTGAGCCCAAACGCTCATGCTGACGAGTCCAATGCAAACCGTGGCGGCGACCATCACCGGGTATCCAAATATCGGCTTGCGCGAAAAAACCGGAACAATTTCAGAAACGAAGGCGAAAGCGGGAATGACCAGGATGTAGACTTCGGGATGGCCGAATATCCAGAAAAAATGCATCCAGAGCACGGCGGAGCCTCCGGCCTGTACGTCAAAGAAGTGGCCGCCCAAATAACGGTCGATCGCCAGCATCAACTGCGCCGCTGTGAGCGGCGAAATGGCCAGGATCACCATCCAAGCCATGACCATGTACATCCATGACAGCAGCGGCATTTTTCCGAGAGTCATCCCCGGGCAGCGCATACATAAAATTGTCGTAATGAAATTTATAGCCGTTCCGATGCTTCCGAAGCCCGACACCAACAGTCCCATCGTCCAGAAATCGGTGCTGTGACCGGGCGAAAATACGCGAGCCGTCAGCGGTGCGTAAGCGAACCATCCCACGTCCGGAGCATTCCCCGCGCCGTAAAGCCCGGTCCCACCGACGAAACTGTAGTAAAGAAGCAGACCTCCGAACGCGGTGAGCCAAAAACTCAGGGCATTTAATCTTGGGAACGCCATGTCTCGCGTGCCAATCATCAAGGGAACCAGATACGTGCCGAAACCAAATAAAATGGGCATGACCACAAAAAAAATCATCGTGGTTCCGTGCATGGTAAACATGCGATTAAAAACTTCGGGCGAAACAAAATTGTTGCGCGGAACAATCAGCTGGATTCTGATGATTGTGGCCTCGATACCGCCGATCATGAAAAACACAAGCCCGTAAAGGATGTAGAGAATCCCCAGTTTTTTGTGATCGACGGTCACGACCCACGCGTGAAGCCGTTCGCCGATCGGCTGTGTAGCGTGGTCAATTATATTGAGCGGTATCGATTCAGAGGCCATGCCAATGCCCCCTTACTGAAGCGTTTCGAGATACGCCGTGAGTTCGGTCAAATCGTGATCGTTCAATTTCATTGCCGGCATTAGTGAGCCGGGCTTGATGGAGTCGGGATCTTGAATCCATGTTTTGAGATTCTCGGGAGTATTTGGCGCGGCTCCCGACGCAATCGTATCTCTACTCATCAGATGGGTCAGATCGGGTCCAAAATTCCCGTCGGCAATGGTTCCTGAAACCGTATGGCAGTTGATGCAAGCAGTGGTCTCAAAAATTCTCTGGCCTTCGCTGGCCGCGGCACTCGGCTGAACTTTCTTTTTTTCCAGCTGTACCCACTGCTCAAACTGACTCGGTGAATCGACATAAACTCGCAACAGCATTTTGGCGTGCTGGATCCCGCAATATTGGGAACACTGCCCCACGTACACTCCAATATTGTGAGGATCCACCCACATTTTGTTCTCGCGATTCGGAATCAAGTCTGTCTTTCCCGCAAGGCGCGGAACCCAAAAGCTGTGATCCGTATCGGCGGAAAGTAATTTCAAGAAAGTGGGCGAAGGGCGCGATGGATCGCTCACCGGAATATGCAGCTCGTTTGCGGTCACGATCCCCAGTGCGGGATAGCGAAATTCCCACCAGTACTGGTGGCCGATCACGGTGACCTCGGTCGCACCCTTGGGCATGCGGGCATCCTGTATGGCGTGAATGACGCGGGCAGTGGCCATGAATAACACCAGCACGATGAGCACAGGAATCACAGTCCAGGCAATCTCAATCTGATTGCTGCCATAGACCTGCGGAGGTTCAGGACCATCCGCCGAGCGTCTTTTGAACTTCATGATCGCGTACACAAGCAAACTGAAGACGATTACGAAGATGATGCCGGTAATGGCCAGGACGAAAAGCGCAAGATGATAGGACAAATCAGCTGGAGTGGACTCCGGCTTAAAAATGCTGGGAATTGCGGGGCCTTCCGCCGCGCATAAACTGGTAGCGAGAAACAGCGCCGCGAGCAGGATGGCTATACCCACGGACAGCCCCAGAATTGTTCCCAACTTTCTCTCGTGCTTAGGGTCTTTCATCAGGATTAAGTGCACTCTCCTGAAATTTTGTGGGCGAAATTGTTTCTGCGGGTGAATCAATTCTTGCGGAATTGATGTTTGCCATGGCTTCCATTCGCTCAATGACCGCGGAAAAATCGTAATCGGGATGATTCGCAAACTCGGCGTCGTTAATCGGAAACGCCGCTCTCGCGGTGGGCATCGGCGCGCGCACGGCAAAGGCAGTTTCCAAAATCAGCCTGAAATCCTTATTCATAAGACCCACCGCAAATTCGGGCCGGTAATCATGCTTCAGGGCTTTGGTGAGTTTGCCGACATGTGCGGGTGCGATGACCGCGGTTTTGGCCAAGACATCGAATATCCGCTGGCGATTGAGGCCTGCTTTTTCGCCGAGCACAATCGCCTCCGCAATTGCCTGCATGCCAACACCAAGTAAAGTGTTCACCACCAATTTCATCGTGGCTCCCGACCCGCTTGGTCCAAGATGGAAATACTGCCGTCCGACCGCGGCAAAAATTGGTTTTGCGGAGTTAAAGCATTCCTGATCGCCGCCGCCAAGTAAAGTCAGCAATCCTTGTTCGGCCGCCGGAGTGCTTCCGGAAACCGGCACATCCAACACATTCACTCGACGATCTAAACCAAGTCTGTAAAGTTCACGCGCAGTTTCGGGATTCACGGTGCTCATCTCTATGATCAATGAACCTGGACGAATATGTTCCAACACCCCTTCTGGTCCGCTGTACACACCCATCACCGCAGCGTCGTTCGGAAGGCTCGACATAACCACATCAACACTGGAAGCCAAATCAGCGATCGAACTTGCCGGGATTCCACCCGAATTTGCCAACGCGTTCACCTTTTCAACGTTGCGATCAAAAGCGGTCACGCAAAATCCTTGCTTTAACAGACGACCGGCGATGCGCAGTCCCATAGCCCCGATGCCGATAAAACCGATTTTCGTGCGATCTTGAGCGATAGTTTTTATCTTCATTTTCCCCCGTCCGTTCCGACCCCGAATGAAATTCCTTCTTGAGTCAAGAAGTGGTGGTACAAAGTTTCGTCCAAAGAGAGAGGACCTGCTCCATTGATTATTACTGCCAGAGCGAGAGCAAGAACCAGGATGTGGTATTCGATTCCATGGCCCTGTTTTTCTCCATACCAATTCATGAAGAAACCGAATCTCCCGTGGACGGCAATTGCTACAATCATGACGACAGCAATGCCAAGTGCCGCGACGCGGCTTAGAACTCCCACGATCAATCCCAAGCCGCCTAAGAACTCTGCAGCAACGGACAACAGTGCTAACGGCACCGGAATATGCAAGTTATCCCGGAATATCTGCAACGTACTTCGCAGACCCTTCCCGCCAAACCAACCCAACGCTTTCTGCGCTCCGTGAGCAAAAAACACAACTCCCAAGACAATTCGCAAAATTGTGACGGCCCAATCTCCATCCGTTCCCAAGAGCCAAGCCAGCATTTCAAACGACCTCCGCATCTCAACGCTTGCCAAGCAGACGGGTGCATTTAAGGGTCCAGAACGGAAGTCGCCCAGATGCTCAAAGCTGGCGGCATAAAATCAATACTTGCCCCATATACGAAAGGCTATGTACTTGCGTTGGCGAAAGAGTTTAGTGGCGCAGGTGTCGGCATATGGCCATGTGTCAGGATGCTGGAGGCATGAGAAAGTCATTAAACCATGCATACCTATTCACAAAAACCACTTAACTGAAACAAGCTTCTACTCCTTCCGGTAATTTCCCTATTCATCTATACCGAGGGGCAGATTTTGGAATTCTAGTTGCCTGCTTGACTGTGAGACTTTCTGGCGTTTTTTGATTCGAAAGCATTGTCAAGGCCACGCACAGATGAAATTCGTGAACCCTAGGACACAGAAGGAATGCGATTCGCCAAATTGGATCGAGCGACTTAAAAATTAAAAGGAGAAATCAATGGGATTAGCTACTCGCGCCTTGGGTTCCACAGGGCTCAATATCACAAAAGTTGGATTTGGTTCGTGGGCAGTTGGAGGTGGAGGCTGGTCATTTGGATGGGGGCCGCAAGACGATTCCGACTCTTTGGCCACGATGCGGCACGCGATGGACTCGGGCATTAATTGGATTGATACGGCAGCAGTCTATGGCCTCGGCCACTCCGAAGAAGTTGTCGGGCGTCTGTTGCGTGACTTGCCGCCATCGAGGCGGCCCTACGTGTTCACGAAATGCGGTCTCATTTGGGACGCCAAAAATCCAATGAAAGAGCCCGCTCGCGTCCTCAAGCCTAAATCCATACAGAAGGAGTGCGAAGCATCACTTCAGCGCCTGGGTCTCGAGCACATCGATCTCTATCAATTCCACTGGCCGGATGACACTGGAACTCCGGTTGAAGAATCCTGGGCCGAAATGGACAAGCTTGTAAAAGAAGGAAAAGTTCGTGCGGCAGGTGTGTCGAATTTTGACGTGGATTTGCTCGAACGCTGTGAAGGAATCCGTCATGTGGATTCCCTGCAGCCTCCATTCTCACTGGTGAACCGCTCAGCCGCAGCCGGCGAAATTCCCTGGTGCCACAAACACCGTACCGGCGTGATTTGCTATAGCCCTATGCAATCTGGACTTCTGACGGATAGCTTCACCACTGCCCGGGTTGCAGGCCTGGCGGACGATGACTGGCGGCGTCGGGCTCCGGATTTTCTGGAACCAAACCTGAGCCGAAACCTGGCACTGCGCGACTCACTTCAGCCCATTGCTGAAAAGCACAGCACTTCCATTTCTTCGGTCGCGATTGCCTGGACACTTTCATGGCCGGGTGTAACGGGAGCAATCGTCGGAGCGCGCACGCCTTCGCAGGTGGATGGCTGGATTCAAGCTGCTTCCCTCGAGCTCACGGCTGAGGATCTGCAGGAAATTGCGTCTGCCATCTCGCGTACAAAAGCGGGTGAAGGCCCAATTCAGCCATCGGGAAACTATCTAAATGCAAGACAAGGAAGATGAGCATATGGATTTGATCTGATACGAAATGCGGTCGGATGCGTCGCAGGCATAAGCTTTTCGCGACGTCAAACACTGCGATTTGAAGTTTTCATTTCGAAGAATGAGTAATGAACTCAGACCCGAGGGGCAGCGAAACTCAACAGTTACTGATGCACTTGACATGCAATGAAGCATGAACTATTTTTCGGTTAAGTTGGTTTTCGCGCCACTTTGTGCTTTGCAAATGCGCACAGCCGTCTTCATCCTGCTCGTGTTTTTCTCATTGCATCCTCGTGGTTTGCGTGCGCAATCCACGAATGCTTCCGTTGCCGGTCGTCTGACTGATCCCAGCAAGGCAGTTATCCCGGACGCCAAAGTTGCCGCAATCAACGAAGGCACAAATGTGCGCTATGAAAGTGAGAGCAACGCATCGGGTGAGTATCACCTGACGAATCTGCCGCCTGGCGGCTATCGCATCGAAAGCGAGAAGACCGGCTTCCGGAAATCCATCAAGCCGGATGTGCTCCTTCACGTCGAGGACAATTTCCAAATCGACTTCGAGATGACTCTGGGTGCCGAATCGGACAGCATCACGGTGGAAGGCGGAGCCCCTCAAGTAGAGACAATGAGCAGCGTGATTAGTGGATTGGTCAATAGCAAAAAAATAGAAGAACTGCCGTTGAACGGCCGCAACTACATTGACCTCAGCCTGCTGCAAGCCGGCATAACGAATAGCCTGAACAGCACCGGAACAAACGGATTTGGTGGAATGATGGGCACGGTTTATAGCTCCAACGGCGCGCCTGTTAATTCCAACAATTTTCTGTTAGACGGGACCCAGATCACCAATCAGTCTGATTGGGGTACCGCCAGTTTGGCCGGAACGACGCTGGGTTTGGATGGCATTCAGGAATTCAAGATATTGACGAGCGGCTATGACGCTTCGTACGGAATGAAAATGGGTAGTGAGATGCTGATCGTCAGCAAGGGCGGCACGAACCAGTATCACGGGAATGTCTTCGAATATTTCCGCAACAGCGCCCTCAATGCGCGAAATTTCTTTGATGGACCAAAGATTCCGCAACTGGAGAAGAATAATTTCGGGGCATCGTTTGGCGGCCCCATCAGGAAGGACAAAAGTTTCTTTTATGCGGTATATGAGGGATTACAGGAAAATCTGGGGTTCACTGCGAATGACTTGGTGCCTGCCGCCGGCTGCCACGGTGTAGCGGGAGCGGTGATTACCGAAGATGCTTGCCCCACACTTGGTCTTCCACCGGGCAGCTCTGTAACCATCGCCAACGCTGATATTGCAGCGCTTTTGTCGCTGTTCCCTTACCCGAACCATGGAACAAATAGCTACTTATTCGGCCCATCGACGAAAGTCGGAGAGAACTATGGGCAAATTCGTTTTGACCAGAATTTCTCGTCCTCGGATACCTTTTTTGCGAGATATACGATCGACTCAGCCAGCATTAACTCGGCGAGCAATCAAGGGATTCCCGTTACCTCCGGCACGGCCTTTCCTGAATTCCGAGGTGGTGGAACGGATTTTAACCAATTTGTAACTCTCTCGGAGACACATATTTTTTCTCCGAGATTGTCGAACACCGTGCGGCTTGCATTCAGCCGGACCAACTTCGGCACCTTCCCGATCAATGTCGGTTCGCTGCCCCCAGGGATCGAATCATTTATAACTGGGCGCCCATTTGGTTCTTTTTCGATTGCGAACTTGTCGACAGTCGGTATCGGGAGGTTGGTGGGCCCGCCAGATTCTCTTCACCTCCAGAGTATTTATTCCGTCGGCGACGATCTTTCATATCAACGGGGGAAACATGGTTTACGATCCGGGACGCTCTTGAATCGGTTCAATGAAGCGCTGACAGTTCCAGTAGCCTTCGAGGGCAGCGCGACCTACAGCAGTTTTGCCAACTTTATACGGGGAGTCCCTTTGACGTACGGAGGCGCACTCGCTGGTTCAGACATTAACCGCTATTTCCTCTACAACACTTTAGGGTTCTATGTGCAGGACGATTACCGCGTAAGCCCGCGTCTTACATTGAACATAGGACTGCGGTATGAGTTCATGACCACTCCCCGGGAGGCTGCAGGAAGGCAATACGCGATTCGCAATTTAACAACCGATAGCACGGTTCTGCCCGGTGGCGAGTTGGCCGCCTGGATTCCGGGACCGGTCATGCAGAATAAAACATACCGAAACTTTAGTCCGCGGCTCGGATTTGCCTGGGACGTATTTGGAGATGGCAAAACGGCGGTTCGGGGTGGCGGAGGCGTCTATTACGACGTCGGCAATTTGGGCGGCGTTTTCGTCAACGAATCCTTTGGGTCTTATCCATCGATATCCTATACCTTCACGAATCCGGCGAACGCCGTTGTTACGTTCCCAATCGCGCCCCCACCTGTGGATTCAATCCTCAGCAGCAATCAGGCGAATAGCGCAGTTACGGTCTACTACGGCGCAGGCCAGCCCTACAATATCCAATACAATCTAGTCGTTCAGCGCCAATTGGCAAGGAACGTATCAATCAGTGTGGCGTATGTCGGGTCACGGGGTGTGCATCTTTGGCAGCAACTCGAAGGAAATCCCACGATCCCGACCGCCGTTGTGAGCGGTGTCCAGTATTGGTCGAATTCCGTTTCCTTCTGCCAGATTGGTGCCATCCCGACGTGCCGTAACAATCCAAATTTTGCGGCGGTCAACACGAATAATACGGTTGGTGTTTCGCATTACGATTCGTTGCAGGTGGTGGTCAGCAAACGCTTGAGCAGCGGCTTGGAAGCGCAGGGAGCCTACACTTATGGTCATTCCCTGGATACAACGATTGGGCAAGTCGTCAACGCCGATTGCGCGGGTGCTCCGGGGATGGATGTCGGCGTGAGTTCCAATACCAGGGCGTACGATTACGGACCATCCTGCTTCGACATTCGTCATAATCTTCGTTTGAGTCTTCTGTACCACTTCCCGAATCTCGTTTCGAACGGCCTGCTCTCAAAGTTTGTCAACGGCTGGTGGACGGGCAACATCGTCGCTCTCCAGACCGGATTCGCGTTTACGCCGATTCTGGCTACCAACCGGTCTAATTCTGGCAACCTCACCGCCGCGGCGGACCGCGTCGACATCAATACCCAGGCCATAGCACAGGGAACGGCATTGACGGATGCGGAAGGCGGCGCTTACGTTGCTGCCTCGAACTTCATTCCTTACAATCCCCACACGGTCATTACTGGGAATCCAAACCAGTGGTTCAATCCCAACATGTTCCACATGCAGCCGATGGTGCCATGCCCAAATAATGCGGCGCTCATCTGCGGGAGCTTGGGGAACGCCGCGCGTGGAATTTTGCGCGGACCAGATCTGGGGAATTGGGATTTTTCGCTTGGCAAGGACACCGCAGCTCCGTTGATGGGCGAGCAAGGATCCGTTCAATTCCGCATGGAAATCTTCAATATCCTGAACCATAGCAACTTCGGAATGCCAGCGTCCGCAACGGTATTTAATGGGGCCACCTCAGTTCTGGGAGCGTATCAGCAAGCGCCGCTCCCGGGAGTGGGCCAGATCACTACCACCGCGACGACATCCCGACAGATTCAATTCGCGTTAAAGCTGATTTTCTAATGAAGAGGGCATCTATTGCCCAAAATTTCGAGTCCGAATGCTGCGCGACCTACGGACAGGTCAGAAAGACCCATTGCAAACTTTTTCCCAGTCGGCCCAGGATTGTCAAAGCTTGTTAAGCAATTTGCGGGGGTAATCCCTTGGATCGGAGCTGAACATGCCCGGATTCAATCGTGTTCTGTGGTCCAGGCCGTCTTGGATTTTGAGGTACGGGGTCGCTGCCCTCGCCATTGCTTCAACAATGGTCCTTTCACGATGGATGACCCCTCATTTCGCTTTTCCCGGAACACTGTATCTCTGCGCCGTCATGTTGAGCGTATGGTTTGGTGGAGTTGGGCCAGGTTTGCTTGCGTCAGTGCTCTCGACTCTTGCGTACTACACTTACTTTCTGCATTCGCCGGACCCAACTCTCAAAGAGATGCCACGCCTCTTCGTCGTCTTCCTTTCGAACATTCTTATCGCATTGTTGAGTGCCGCGCTCAGGCACACGCGCGATGACTTGAAATGTTCGGTTCAAGACCTCCAGAAAACCAATGAGGCGTTGCATGTCGAGAGTCTTGAACGCAAGCAAATCGAAGAGGCTTTCCGTCAGGCCATGGCGGATCTCGCACGCGTGAACCGGGTAAGCAGCCTGGGCGAGCTGACAGCCTCGCTTGCGCATGAAGTCAATCAGCCGATTGCCGCCGCGATAACAGACGCCAGGACCTGCCTGCGCTGGCTTGCGCGCGATCAGCCCGATATGGACGAGGCCCGTGCTGCCGCGTCAAGGAGCATCAACGACGCAACCCGTGCGGCGGAGATAATCAATCGGGTCCGCCTGCTCTTCAAGAAACAAGCGGAACTGCGGGAGTTGCTCGATTTCAACGAGGTGATACATGAGATGGTGCTCCTCTTGTACGCCGAAGCGGCTCGATTCGCCGTAACAATTCGGGCGGACTTGCCCACAGACCTCCCCCAGATCATGGGAGATCGTGTGCAACTGCAACAGGTGCTGATGAACCTCATGATGAACGGTATCGACGCGATGAAAGATGTGGACGGGAAGCGCGTGCTTACCATCAAGCCGCAACGCGGCACGAATGGCCAGGTCCTGATC